>Ga0209293_10000183_pt1 | contig 10788 bp, 7 predicted proteins | sample Mud_0915_D1_FD_187690 | JGI IMG/M metagenome (GOLD analysis project Ga0209293, IMG submission 187690) | Wetland microbial communities from Old Woman Creek Reserve in Ohio, USA - Mud_0915_D1 (SPAdes) (version 2) | ecosystem: Environmental > Aquatic > Freshwater > Wetlands > Sediment ... | reverse complement strand
CATCAATATGCATACCATTCTCCTCGAATTAATTTAATCCTATAAGAATTAGCATAATTTGCCCTTCCCTTCAAGATGTTTTATAAGATCTTGTTATTTTTAATAATTTCTGACATTTTATTCCAATCAGCGGATAATAGAGATTTGAAGATCTAAGTATTCTGCAGAAGATTGTACAAAATTGTTGACAAATTTCAAAATTGTCTATATTAATAGCATCAGCTGTTTGATCGAAGTCCGGGGGTGAAACTCCAGCATGTCCTAGCTTTGTTGCCCAGTCCAATGAAATTTCACGTCTGCGAGTCATACGGGATTTCCTGAGTGCCCCAGAGGAGGATCGGTCCAAAATGAATATTTTGATCACCGGTGCAACCGGGTTTATTGGAAAACATCTTACAGCAGCCCTATCCAAGACCTATTCAGTAAGGTGTCTGGTACGAAAAACCAGCGATATCAAAGAATTAAGAGATTTAAACGTCGACCTTGCTTACGGTGATTTACTTGATAAAAACTCGTTAGCACCTACCCTGGACGGGATAGATCTCGTGTTCCATCTCGCAGGGGAGGTATATTCTCGGAAAAAAGAGGATTATTACAGAGGAAATATTTTAGCCACACAGAATCTCTTAGAAGCATGCAAACAAAAAGGTACTAAGAGAATTATCTTCTTAAGCAGCACCGGAGTTTATAAACCTACCTATACAAAAGAGCTCTTAGATGAAGAATCCAAATGCGAACCTATTTCAATTTATGGACAGACTAAATTAGATGCCGAAGGAATGATCAAGAAATATCATACTCCTTGGGTTATTGTCAGGGCCCCTGTCATTTATGGTCCTTCTCAAAAATCTGTACTGAATCGATTTTTTCTCGACGCCATCAATAAAAGAAAAATGTATATCTTTGGCAGCGGAGATAATTTAAGAAGCCTTTGTTTTATCGATAATCTTGTTGAGGGATTGGTATTATTGGCGAATATACCGAATGTCGATGGGAAAACGTACATATTATCCGACGATTCCCCATATACTTACAATGAGATGATTGAACCTATATCTAAGGCTCTTCAGCAAAAGCTAAAATTGGTCGAGTTGCCAAGTTTCTTAGGCAATATCTCATGGGGAATCAATTGCCTAATTGGTAATGTATTTGGTTTATCTTTCGTGGAACTTTATGCCATTAAGAAAACCCAGTTTCATGAGGCCTATGATATCTCGAAGGCCAAGAAGGAGATCGGATATTGTCCCAGCATAAATTTGGAGGAGGGAATGAAAAGTACAATTGATTGGGTAAGAAAGACTTATATTGGGGGGCAAAGTGGATGCAAAAAAGAAGGGTTGTAATAACCGGAATGGGAGTGATTGCTCCCAATGGTATCGGAATAGATAACTTCTGGGATACGTTAGCTCATGGAAGATCGGGGGTCAGAAAAATAACCTGTTTCGATGCATCCTCCTATCCTTCTAAAATAGCGGCAGAGATAGATGAATTCGATGCCACAACTTACATAAACCCCAAAAGTGCCCGCCGAATGGATAGGTTTGCTCAATTTGCTGTCTCATGTTCGGGAATGGCTCTAAGTCATTCAAACGTAACGGTATCAGATAAAAATTCTGACAGAATTGGGATAGCTTTAGGATCAGCCCTTGGTGGTATACCATCCGCAGAACAACAACACAGCGTGTTTATCGAAAAAGGGTTGAAAAGAGTAGATCCGCTGTTGGCAATAAAAATTTTCCCGGGGGGAGCAACTAGCCAAGTTGCTATTGAATTTGGCATCAGAGGTCATTCTAATACCATTGGAGGGGCATGTGCAGCAGGGACTGATAACGTCGGATATGCATTCTATGCCATCAAAAATGACCTTGCCGATATTATGATTGCGGGGGGTGCCGAAGCACCCATTGTCCCATTAACATTCGGTGCGTTTTGTCTAATAGGGGCCATTTCAACGAGAAATGGGGATCCTACAAGAGCTTCCCGGCCATTTGATAAAGAAAGAGATGGCTTTGTGATGGGTGAAGGGGCGGGTGCCCTAATAGTAGAAGATCTTGAGCATGCCTTAAAAAGAGACGCCTCTATTTATGCAGAAATACTTGGGTACGGAACCACGAATGACGCCTATCATATGGTTCAACCTTCTCCGAGTGGAGAGGAGGCAAAAAAATCAATTCAATTAGCCCTTCGCGATGCCCAAATAGATCCTAAGGAAATCGATTATATCAATCCACACGGTAGTTCGACACCCCTGAATGATAAGATTGAAACGAAAATAATTAAACAAGTATTTGGAGAGTATGCTTATAGGATTCCGATCTCAGCCAATAAGTCCATGATAGGGCATGCTCTAGGAGCCGCGGGGGCAATAGAGCTCGTTGCAAGTGTTTTAACAATAAAAAATCAGTTTATTCCTCCAACGATAAATTATGAATCTGTAGATCCGGAGTGCGATTTGGATTATGTTCCGAATGAAGGGAGAAAAGCCTCTGTCACCACAGTGCTAAAAACTTCATTCGGTTTTGGTGGTAAAAATTCAAGCATAATAATAGGAAAATATAAGTAAAATGAATACGTCTTATATTATTTCATGTGCCATAACCGGAACATTAAGTTTCTTACTGGGAATCTTTGTTTATTTAAAAACCAGGCCTTCAATTCTTAACAGGCTTTGCATGTTCGTAAATCTATGTATTTCGTTATGGAGCTGGTCTCTTTTCAGTAGGGAGTTGGTTAGCGAAAAAACAACCGCCATTTTCTTCGTTAGATTATGTTATGTAGGAGCTATTTTTATACCCGCACTTTTCTTCCATTTTGTAAATTCTTTTTTGAAATTGGAAAAAAGAAGTTTGACTGTAGCCTTTTATGCGTTAAGCCTTACTTTCTTAATCCTCGATTTCACCCCTTTATTTATTAAAGACGTAGGGCCGATACTTTCCTTTCGTTATTACGGTATTCCTGGAATTCTTTATCCTTTTTATGCTGTTTCGTTTATCAGTATTATAGCCTATAGTCATTACATTTTGATCAGGCGTTTTAAGAGTTCGGGAGGGCAAACGAGAAATCAGATTAAATATTTGTTGTTTGCAGCCATTATAGGTTTCGTGGGGGGTGCATCCACATTTTTCCCGAATTTCAATATCGAAGTATATCCATTCGGACCTTACTTGGTTTCAGCATACGTTCTAGTATTTTCTTATGCAATTGCAAAGCATCGTTTGATGGATATTAATTTTGTCTTAAAGAAGGGGACAACTTATATTCTTCTGTTGGTAACCTTGTTTGTCCCTTCATTTCTTTTCATCCTCCTCAGTCAAAAAGTCTTTTTCTCGAAGATTAGTTATTTGTTTTCGGCCATGATTGTTGCACTCCTCTTTTTAGTCAGCCTCTTCTTTTATAGGATTAAGCCTCAGACGGAAAAAATGGTTGAGCAGTTTTTATTTAAAAACCGTTTTGATTACCGCGAGACTTTAGGAAATTTCAGCAAGGCCATGGTTTCCATCCTCGATTTGCAGTCTCTTTCAAGAAGAATTTTCGACACGATTACACAGACAATGGGGGTTGAGAAGGCATCTTTATTTTTGTGGAATGAGGAAAAAGCAGGATATTCTCTATTCGAATCAAAGAATATTAGCATGTCTGCTTCACTTCCTCACATTCCCAAAGACGACCCCCTACCCAAATACTTGCAAAAAATGGGAGAGATTATTATCCGAGAAGAATTGGCGAAGGGAGCCAATATTACGCCATTGAAAGATGTTGTGAATAAGATGTCTCTCTTAGAGGCAGAAGCAACCATTCCCTTCATTTCAAAAGGACAACTTGTAGGTATGATGAACCTGGGCTATAAGTTCACTAAAGATATCTATTCCCATGAAGATATCGAATTGCTCAGCACCCTGGCAAACCAGACGGCGATCGCCATTGAGAATGCAAGGTTATACGAGGATCTGAAGAGGTCAAAATCTTATATCCGCCGGGCAGACCGTCTTGCCTCTCTGGGAACTCTCACGGCCGGACTCGCCCATGAAATTCGTAACCCCATGGTGGCCATTAAAACCTTAACTCAGTTATTGCCAGAACGGCTTGACGATGAGGAATTTCGAAGTCAATTCCTCAAGATCGCCTCCGGAGAAGTGGACCGCATTTCTTCACTCGTCAATGAGCTTCTCGATTTCGCCAGGCCTTCCGACCCCAAGTGGGCGTCGGAAGATATCAACGCGATTTTAGATGGCATGATCCTCTTGGTTTCAACGGCAACGAAGAAGAAACTAATCACCATTATTAAGAATTATGCCTCCAATTTACCCTCTGTTCAGATTGATAGGGAACAGATTAAACAAGTTATTTTGAACATCTTATTGAATGCGATTGATGCCACTTCCGAGCATGGCAACATTACGGTGAAAACCCGATCCTTTATCAAACCAGGCGGGGAGCCCTATGTCCAAATTGAGTTTACCGATACGGGTTGTGGCATTCCAGGCGAGCATCTGGAAGACATCTTTAATCCCTTTTTTACCACGAAGGCCACCGGGAGTGGATTAGGACTATCCATTTCAAATCAGATCGTCCAAGACCACAAAGGATATATTGATGTGGAGAGTCAATTAGAAAAGGGATCTTTTTTTTTCATCAATTTGCCGGTCCACCAAGACCATCCGGAGAGAAGTATGAAGGAATTAGAAAACAACAAGAATATTTCCAATATCCTTGAGGAACGATGAACTACCAAGAGTTGATTCATTCTCCAATCATTCCGTCTCAGGCTCTCTCGCTCATCCAGAAGGCCTCTCATAACAGTGTTCCCGTTCTCATCCAGGGAGAGCCTGGTACAGAAAAAGAATTAATTGCAAAGATCATCCACCATGCTGGAGATTGGAAATACTATCGTTTTTACAAGATCGATTGCAAAGCGCAAACAGAGGATTCATTCAATAGCCAGTTGCTCCGCATCTTCAATGAAAACAATTTCGGAAGCATTCCTGCTACGGTTTATCTGAAAGAAATCGAGAACCTGGAAGCGGCCACCCAGTCAAAGCTGTTGGAACTGGTGGAAGACAGCTTTTTCCAAACCGGTACTGAGAAAAAGATCATCAAGAATCTCAGATACATTGCGTCCTCTTCAGAGGATTTAAGAGACAAGATGGCTCAGGGCAGATTTTCGGAGGATTTATACCACCGACTCAATATTCTATCGATCCATATCCCGCCCTTGAGAGACCGTCCCAACGAGATTTCAGCGATCGTCCAATATGTTCTCGAAGAATATTCTAAAAAGATGAAAATAGGCAAACTGCGAATTTCTAACGCCGTTTTGAATTTGCTTCAAGACTATTGGTGGCCGGGGAACCTCAGGGAATTGCAGCAAGTGGTCGTCCGAAGTGCCATGTTTTCGGAGGGTAACGTCCTGACGGAAAAAGATCTTCTCTTTGAAACGGAAGATGGAAACAAATCCTTTGTCGCTTTTTTGAGAAAAGCCGACATGGGATCGCCCGTGCCGAAACCCGTGAACTTCACCTCCGACCAGAATGCCCACATGTTGTCGCTCTTTTTTATGGAGTTAGTCCATCGTATCAAGAATCCTTTAGTCTCCATTAAAACCTTTACTCAGCTCTTACGAGAAAAATTCAACGATGGAGAATTTAGAGAACATTTTTACAGAATTGTTACAGAAGATATCGAAAAAATCGATGCCGTGATGAATGGTCTGATCCGTTACGTTAAAATCAATACGCCGATTGAAAAGAAGGACACGATACACTTCATTCTCGAAGATGTTTTGAAGAACCATGAAGCACAGTTGGAGAATAGAAGTATAAAAGTATTCAAACAATTTGAAAAAGATCTTCCTGAGACGATTGTTCATGACGAACAGCTCAGGTACATCCTAAATGCTCTTCTTCAATACGCCATCCCCTTCATCTCTCCAAATGGGAGCATCGGATTCTTAACGAAATCGTTTGATGTGGAGACCGAAACGGCAGAGGTGAGGTCCTACTCCCAAAGGAGTGAAAGATACATTGAGATATTGATCGTTTTTACGGGTTACAAGAAGCCCTTTGAACAATTTGAAGCCGTATTGGGAATTCCCGCTCTTAAAAAGGAAGAGGCCATCGAATTGGAATTAAGACTCATTAAAGACATTATTCAACAAAACCAGGGGATGATGAAATTCGAAGTGAATGAAAAGAAGCCGAGGACAGTGATTTCTTTGAAATTCCCTATTGAAAGAAGAAAGTTGATTTATTATCAACCCGCGAATGTCTAAGAAAGGGAAACGTTGCCAGTGGACGAGAAAATGAGAAGTGTCTTAGTGGTTGATGATGAGGTCGGGGCCAGAGAATCTCTCAAGATGATTTTAAAGAATGACTATGAGGTGTTTTCAGCCAAAGACGCGGAAGAGGCATTTCTGCAAATCAAAAAGCACTCCCCGGACGTCATCCTCCTCGATATCATTCTGCCCGACCTGGATGGGTTAAAAGTCTTGGAGAGAATCAAGCAGAATGAGCCGGATATGGTTGTGATTATGATCACGGCCACAAAAACGGTGAAAACAGCCGTTGAGGCGATGAAGCTCGGAGCCTACGATTACGTCACCAAGCCCTTCGACATCGATGAATTGCGTCTCATTATCAGCCGGTCTTTGTCCACCAAGGCCCTGGAGCAAGAGGTTAAGTATCGGCGCGAAGAAATGGACAAAGATTTCGATTTTAGGAATATTATCGGGAAAAGCAAATCCATGAAGGATATTTTCAAAGTGGTTAAACAAATCGCCGATTCGAAATCCACCGCTTTAATCATGGGCGAGAGTGGAACGGGAAAAGAACTGATTTCCCGCGCTATCCATTACAATAGCAATCGCAAGAATTATCCTTTCGTCACCATTAACTGCGCCGCCATTCCGGAAACACTGATCGAGAGTGAACTCTTTGGACATGAAAAAGGCGCCTTCACGAATGCCATCGAGAAGAAACTGGGCCGCTTCGAGCTCGCCCACCAGGGGACCCTCTTTCTCGACGAGATCGGTGAATTGAGTCTGGCCACTCAGGCCAAAATCCTCAGGTTTCTCGAAGAAAGAGAATTCAATCGTGTGGGAGGATCCAAGACGATTAAGGTCGATGTGAGGCTGATCACGGCGACCAATAAAGACTTGAACCAACTGATTAAGACGGGAGGTTTCCGTGAAGATCTCTATTATCGAATCAACGTGGTCCCCATCGTCATTCCCCCTTTAAGGGAAAGGAAAGAAGACATTCCTCTATTAGTCGATCATTTTATAAATAAATTTGGTGTTGAAAATAATAGGAATGTGAAAGGGATTAGTAAAGAGGCTTTGGAAATAATGGTGCAATATCAATGGCCCGGGAATATCCGGGAGCTCGAAAATTTGATCGAGCGGGTGATGACGTTAACCTCTAATGAATATATTCAGTTGGATGAATTACCTCCTTTCTTCAAGAGTGTTCCTAAAGTCGATGGATTAAAAGAATCTGTTTTAGACGGAAAAGTCTCTTTCCTGCAAGCAGAAGAGGAGTTTGAAAGGGAAGTCATTCTGGACGCCCTAAAAAAAACCAATTATGTCCAGTCTCATGCCGCAGAAATATTGGGGATTAGCCGTCGAATATTGAAATACAAGATGGATAAACTGGGCATCAATCAGAGTAGACTCCGGGATTATTAGAATCATTACAAAATTGTTAATTTTCGTTCAAATTTGACGAATCCCAGTCCGTGTTTCCCCTACCCTAACATCCCTTTCTAAACCATCTGATGATTCATTTTGAATTTCAACTAGTTACATATTTAAATTAATGATTTCTCTTGTCAGTATATGGCAAACTTTTTGCTTAGTTATCCCTTTAATCTGATTCTTATACTGCTTTCGGGGGGAGAAGCAATGGAGGCAAAAAACAACGCATCTAACATCCTTATTGTAGATGACGAAATTGGGCCAAGAGAATCTTTAAGGATGGTGTTAAAGCCAAACTATAATGTTTATACCGTTGAGAATGGATATGCCGCGATTCAGATGATTCAGCAAGTCGAAATGGACGTATTGACGTTGGACCTTAAGATGCCCGGAATGAATGGAATCGAAACCCTTAAAGAAATTCGAATGCTTTCCCCTGATGTGATGGTAATCATTATCACAGGATACGGAACTTTAAAAACCGCGATTGAGGCGATTCGGTACGGTGTCTTTGATTATATCCCTAAACCTTTCAATGTCCCCGAAATCTTATCCATCATTGACAAATCCATTCAACGACGAAAATTGAACCTGAAGGTGAAAGAAGTTCTTGGCAACTGTTTCAATCAACAACTCCTTAAAGAACCTGTCGTCAATGATTCCCTCCTCCCAGAAGAAGATAAGGCAGTTACCGATTGTAAGTGGGATGACATTAACCTCTCAGATACGCAGAGTTGCCTGGAATTTGCCAAGGTCCTGGCGTACACCCTTGAAGAAAAAGACCCTTATACATCAGGCCATTCAGAGCGTGTTTGTTACTATTCGGATTTCATTTCCAAGCGTCTTTCACTTTCACCTAAAGAGCGGAGTGAGTTGCAGATCGCTTCCTATCTCCATGACATCGGAAAAATCGGTATTAGCAATCGGTTCATCAATAAAAAGGGAACCCTGACCTCAACCGATTGGGCCGTCATTAAGCAGCATACCAGAAAATCGATCGAGCTTTTAGTTCCCCTCAATCTTTCCTCTAACATCATTTCTTATATTCAACACCACCATGAACGTTATGATGGAACTGGTTATCCAGACGGGTTGGCAGGGGAGAAAATCCCCCTGGGGGCGAGAATTATTGCCATCTCCGATTCCTATGACAGCATGACCTCTGATCGACCCTACCGAAAACCTCTCACCAACGGAGATGCAAAGAGTGAATTGCTGAAGAATGCCGGAAAGCAGTTTGACCCGAAGTTGGTTGCTCTTTTCCTGGATGTTCTAAAGGAGATGGAAGAGGTCTTTCTCGTGAAAGATCATCCCAGAGTTCCCGCGGTAGCGTATTAATGAAGAGGGTCCGGGAGAATTAAATGAATCAACTCATCCGCTGCAGGAATTGTGACCAAGTTTTTATGAAAAGCCCATTTGACCGGTATCCGGAATACGCATCCGGCTCCAACCATGCCCCTGAGAATTTTCAAAGCATTAAAAGAGACGACTTTCAGGATTTCCTAAGCCATCATCATGGGCACCAATTAGAGCAATTAAGAATCATTGAAGACTCCTATGTCAGCGAAAGGACCTACTCCGAACCTGTCAAAACTTCTTTTTTCAAGGCCACCAACGGTAGAGAAAAATTTGTAATCAAGAAATTCAGGGAGAGAATTGATGAACCGTTGAGATATCAGTTGATCCCCGGAGACTATTCGACAAAATGCGTCGGTGTAGAAATTCAACCGGAAGAGATCTCCAGACAATTAGACAGAGAAGTGAAACCTCCCCTTTCTCAGGACAAAATGGATGCCTTTCTCGGGGTGATGGGCGCCATTGCCGAAGATATCGATGTGAATGATTTAGAAAGGATCCCGGCGGAAACTCACCATCCCCTGGTGATTTATTATAAAATAGATGATGGTCATGTAATGCATTTGTTGAGGAACTGCCGCAATATCTTCAATGGACAGGAATATTTGGCAATGGAGGAATTCATTCACCGACATAAAGACGATGGGGTATTGTTATTGAAAGCAACCTACAAAATCGAGCTCACCGAAATAGCCAGACCAGGTAAGAAAATGATTCCTGCCTTCATTCATTTGGAAAAGGAAAAAGTCGTCGGTCAAAAATAAGCAATCCTCCTCCCCTCCTCCTTTTTTCTGACGCAGAAGTCCCTGACTCATCCTCAGGGACTTCTGCCTGTTCTTCAAAAACCAAAAACAATAAAATTGACAACAATACTTTAATCGGTTATTTTTAAATTAATTCTTTAGCTTGCACTCTCGGAGCACAGACATGGGTTTATCAAGCCAGACTTTTTTTAATATGTCCATGGGAATCTATCTGTTATGTTTCCTGGGTTATCTCATCTTCACAGCCTCGAGGAATAGGACGCTTGGGACCCTCTCCACCTCTCTGCTCATTATTGGCCTCTTGATTCACTCAGGAGGCCTTGTCGTCCGTTGGTTGGAGACACATCAGACGGGTTACGGCTATGTCCCCTTGTCCAATATGTATGAATCCTTGATCTTCTTCTCCTGGACCATTGTCTTGATCTATCTCATTCTTGAATTCAAATACCAGCAGAAGATCATAGGAGTTTTTATCACTCCTTTTGCTTTCCTGGCAATCGCCCTTACTTCCATCGTCCCAGGCATTGATGCAAAGATCACCCCCCTGATGCCTGCCCTCCAGAGCAATTGGCTAACCATCCATGTCACCACCTGTTTTTTCGGATATGCAGCCTTCGCCGTGTCCTTTGGAGTGAGCATCCTTTATTTAATCCGGGATAGGGAGGGCTCCCCAAAAGAGGAAGGCGCAAAATGGCTGCCTTCGACCCTGGTGCTGGATGAAATCAACTATAAATCCATTGTGATCGGTTTTCCCATGCTGAGCTTGGGCATCATTACGGGTGCCGCTTGGGCGAATTATGCCTGGGGGAGCTACTGGAGTTGGGACCCCAAAGAAACCTGGTCTCTCATTACGTGGTTTGTTTACGCCGCTTTCTTACATGCTCGATTTACCAGGGATTGGAGGGGAAGAAAGGCCGCTATTCTGTCGATCGTTGGATTTGCTGCAGTCTTATTCACCTATTTTGGCGTCAATTACGT
>Ga0209293_10000178_pt1 | contig 10925 bp, 10 predicted proteins | sample Mud_0915_D1_FD_187690 | JGI IMG/M metagenome (GOLD analysis project Ga0209293, IMG submission 187690) | Wetland microbial communities from Old Woman Creek Reserve in Ohio, USA - Mud_0915_D1 (SPAdes) (version 2) | ecosystem: Environmental > Aquatic > Freshwater > Wetlands > Sediment ... | reverse complement strand
ATCGACTGCTCACGGCCGGTGCGCTCGTCGCGTGCCGTCACGTTGAGGATGCCGTTGGCGTCAATCATGAACGTCACTTCGAGGCGCGGCAGGCCGGCCGGTTGCGCCTCGATGCCGCGCAGTTTGAACCGGGCCAGGCTGCGGTTGTCCTTGACCAGCTCGCGCTCGCCCTGCAGCACGTGGAAGTCCACCGCGGTCTGGTTGTCGACGAACGTGGTGAACACCTGCTTCACCGTGGTCGGGATCGTCGTGTTGCGCTCGATGATGCGCTCCATAACCCCGCCCATCGTTTCGATGCCGAGCGACAGCGGCACGACGTCGAGCAGGACCGCCTTCATGGCACCGCCCGCGAGCACGTCCGCCTGCACCGCCGCGCCGAGCGCGACGACCTCCTCGGGGTCGAGGTCGCACAGCGGCTGCTTGTCGAACAGCTTCGCCACGTAGTCGCGCACGACCGGCGAGCGCGTCGAGCCACCGACGAGGATCACGCCATCGAGCTGCTCTCGCGTCAGCTCCGCATCCTTCAGCACGCGACGGCACGCCTTGCCGCAGCGATCGAGGAGCGGCTGCGCGATCGCGGCGAGGTCCGCGCGGGTCACCGTGCGCTCGACGCCTTCGAGCTGGAACACGACGGACGGCTCCGTCGTCAACGCTTCCTTCACGCGCCGCGCTTCGGCGATCGCCCCGGCGACCAGCGTGCGGCGCGCGGCATCGAGCGAGCGATCGGCGTCGCGCTCGAACACCGCGTGACCTTCGAGCATCGTATTCGCGATCGCGCGATCGAGGTCGTCGCCGCCGAGCGCGGAGTCGCCGCCCGTCGCCTTGACCTCGAACACGCCCTCGACGAGCTTCAAGATCGAGATATCGAACGTTCCGCCGCCGAGATCGAAGACCGCGTAGGTCCCGACGCTGCCGCGATCCAGGCCGTACGCGAGTGCCGCGGCCGTCGGTTCGGCCAACAGGCGCATGACCTCGAGGCCCGCCAGGCGCCCCGCGTCGCGCGTCGCTTGGCGCTGCGCGTCGTCGAAGTACGCCGGCACCGTGATCACCGCGCCTTCGATCGGCCCGCCGAGCGTCGCTTCCGCGCGCTGCTTCAGCTCGCCGAGCACCTTCGCCGAGACCTCGACGGGCGAGACATCGCGGCCGGCGACGCGGATCGCGACCGCGCGATCGTCACCGACGAGCTCGTAGGGCAGCATGCCGCGAATCGCCGCGAGATCCTTCACGCCGCGGCCGATCAACCGCTTCACCGACGACAGCGTCTCGCGCGGCTCCTCGATCGCGTGCGCCTGCGCCGGCTTGCCGACGAGCGTCGAGCCATCGCGGTTGTAGTACACGACCGACGGTACGAGCGGCCCACCCGGACCGCCGAGCACGATCGGTGACGCATCCTCGACGTGCGCCACGAGGCTGTTCGTCGTCCCGAGATCGATCCCGACGACGCGCGGCTTGCAGGCTTCCTTGACCTTGCTCTCGCCGGGTTCTGCGATTTGAAGCAGCATGACAACTCAGTCTTCGTCGAGCGCGGCATCGCACTCTTCGAGGTAGCGCTCGATGTAGCGCAGCAGGATCAGCTGCTGCTTGATTGCCGGAAAGTCGGGCGGCGTATCCGCGAACTTCGCCTTCACCGTGTCGAGCGTGTCGCGACGGCGCGCGCGCATCGCCGTGCACAGTCGCTCGACCTCCGCGAGCTCTCCGCGCTCGCGGTGCAGCGCCAGCTCCTCGCGCTGCTCGAGCAGCTCCATGACGAGCGTCGGGTCGAGCCGCTCGTTGTCCCCGATCACGATGCCTTCCCGCGCGAGCAAGTACTCGGCGCGCGAGGTCTCGCGCTTCAGGAGCTGATAGGCGTCGTTGAGCGCGCGCGAGCGCGACAAGGCCGCGACGCGCTCCGAGGCCGGCGCCGTCGCGAACCGGTCGGGGTGGAGCTCCTTGCTGCGCTCGAAGAACGCCGCTTCGAGCTGGCGCGCGTCGACGTCGAAGCGCGGTGGCAAACCGAGCAGCCCGAACGCGTCAGAACTGAACTGACTCGCCACAGCCGCACGCGCCCTTGGCGTTCGGGTTGTTGAACTTGAAGCCGTGCCCCATCATCCCGCGCACGAAGTCGAGCTCCATGCCGCCGAGATACACGAGGCTCTTCGGATCGACGACGATCGACACGCCGTGCGCCGAAAACTCCTTGTCGGTCGGGCGGATCTGCTCGGCCCACTCGAAGACGTAGGTGAAGCCCGTGCACCCGCCACCCCGCACGCCGATGCGAATCCTCGCGTCCGGCGTCCCGCGCTTCTCGCGCTGCTTCGCGATCTCGGCGGCCGCAGCTTCGGTGATCGCGATCTCTTTCTTCGAGATCGTGGGCGCCGGAGTCGCAGGCTTGGTTTCGGTTTGGGTCGACATCATTTCGAGTGCTTCTTCTTGTAGTCCTCGATCGCCGCCTTGATCGCGTCTTCAGCGAGGACGGAGCAATGGATCTTGACCGGCGGGAGGTTGAGCTCCTGGACGATCTGCGTGTTCTTGATCTGTGCGGCCTGATCCAAGGTCATGCCTTTGATCATCTCGGTCGCGAGCGAGCTCGACGCGATCGCCGAGCCGCACCCGAACGTCTTGAACCGCGCGTCGGCGATCATGCCGTCCTTGACGCGGATCTCGAGTCGCATGACGTCGCCGCATGCAGGCGCGCCGACCAGCCCGGTGCCGACCTCCTCGCCGTCCACACCCTCGCCTTTGAAGGTCCCGACGTTGCGGGGGTTCTCGTAGTGGTCGATGACTTTGTCTGAATACGCCATGGTCGTTACCTCAGTGCGGGGTCCACTGGATGGAATTGAGATCGATGCCGTCCTGGTGCATTTCCCAGAGCGGCGAGAGTGAACGCAGTCGCTCGACGCTCTTCACGACGAGATCGATGACGTAGTCGACTTCCTGCTCGGTGTTGAACCGGCCGAGGCCGAAGCGGATCGAGGTGTGGGCAAGCTCGTCGCCGACGCCGAGCGCGCGCAGGACGTAGCTCGGTTCGAGCGACGCCGACGTGCACGCCGAACCCGACGACACCGCGACATCCTTGAGTGCCATCAAGAGCGACTCGCCTTCGACGAAGGCGAACGAGATGTTCAAGTTGCCCGGCAGCCGGCGCTCCATCGAGCCGTTGACGTACGTCTCGGTGAGCCGCGACGTGATGCCCTTGTAGAGCCGGTCGCGCAGCGCGCGCAGCCGCACCGCTTCGTCGGCCATCTCCTCGTGCGCGATCTCGGCTGCCTTGCCGAACCCGACGATCAGCGGCACCGCGAGCGTGCCCGAGCGCATACCGCGCTCGTGACCACCGCCGTCGATGATCGGATCGATGCGCACGCGCGGCTTGCGGCGCACCCACAGCGCGCCGACGCCCTTCGGTCCGTAGACCTTGTGCGCCGAGACCGAGACCAGGTCGACCTTCGACTTCTCGACGTCGAACGGAATCTTGCCGAACGCCTGCACGGCATCGGTGTGAAACAGGCACTTCGGGTTCTTCGCCTTGATCGCGGCGCCGATCGCTTCGATCGGCTGGATGACGCCGATCTCGTTGTTCGCGACCATGATCGAGACGACGATCGTCTTGTCGGTCATCGCCGCGACGACTTGCTCCGGCGTGACGAGGCCGTCCTTCGCCGGGCGCAGGTACGTGACCACGCAGCCCTCGCGCTCGAGGCGCTTGCACGTGTCGAGGATCGACTTGTGCTCGGTCTCGACGGTGATGATGTGATTGCCCTGCTTCTTCAGGAACGAGGCGGCGCCCTTGAGCGCGAGGTTGTTCGACTCCGTCGCGCCCGACGTCCACACGATCTCTTTGCCGTCGCCACCGATCACGGCGGCGACCTGGCCGCGGGCGAGCTCGACCGCAGCCTCCGCCGTCCACCCGAACGCGTGGTTGCGGCTCGCCGCGTTGCCGTAGTGCTGCGTGAAGTACGGAAGCATCGCGTGCACGACGCGCAGGTCGACTGCCGTCGTGGAGTGGTTGTCCATGAAGATGGGCAGCTTGAGGTCGCTCGTCTCGGGCATCAGTTGTTTCCTTCGCGGTACAAGACCGTCACGGGCACGTCGAAGTCCTTCGGCTTGTCATTGCGCTCCGGCCGCGACAGACCGGCGAACAGCGGTGGTGCTTCGCCCTTGTGATGGCCGTGGTGATCGCAATCGCCGCACGCGGTCGGTCCGAAGTCGTCGGAGCAGGTCTGGCAGGAATCGAGGTACGACAGCGCCTCGCTGAGATCGTTCTCGATCACCTGCAGCTGGACGATCTGCTCGCGGATCTGCGACTGCTTCTCTTGGAACAACGCACGCACGCGCTCGGTCGCTTCGCGGCCCGAGCCGGCGCCTTGGAAGTCGCGGACGAACCCTTGGATCTCGGCGAGCGTGAAGCCGATCGCTTGCAGCTTCACGATCCAGTGGATGCGATCGACGGCCTCGGGTCCGTACAGGCGAAAGCCGCCTTCGGAGCGGGCACGCGGCTCGAGCAGGCCAAGCTCTTCATAGAGGTGCATCGCGCGCACGGTCTTGCCGACCGCTTTCGCGAGCTCTCCAACACGCATGAGCTTGGTTTCGTCCTTCATCCTCAACCCTAACGCGTACGTAAGGTTTAGTGCAGCTAGGCGCACTATGTGCGGATGAAGACTGGGTGTCAAGGCTAACCCTTACCTTTACGTGCGGTTAGAACCAGTCCATGATTCCGATGGCTTGCGGAGCCTCGTACTCGTTGCGCTGATCGGGTGCACGCCGACGAAGTCGGTGCCACCACCATCATCGCGCCCACCCGCACGCTCGACGCCGGTGGTTGTCTTGCCGAGCGCCGAGCCGGTCGCGAAGTGGCACCTCGCGTGTGAGGGCGATGGCGCGACGCCGTCTGGGCGGAAGGTCATCTATCAGTTCACGCCGACGCCGCTCTATCCCGTGCGGCGCGGGCCGCGAATGACCGAACGCCCGCGCACCGGCAAGCCGCGGACGTGGCTCCAGCTCGATGAAGCGATGGCGCGCGCGGAGTCGATGCTGAGCCGGTGTTGGAAGTGGGCGGCCTCGCGCGGCGCGCCGGAAGGGACGCTCGAGATCGCATTCACGATGACGCCGTTCGGTCAGACGATCGCGCATGCGGTCGGAAGCCCGACCGGCAAGAACGAGGAGCTCGCCGCGTGCCTGCGGCAGAACCTCCAGCACTTGGAGATTTCGGAGCTGTCGCCGCGCACCACCCGGATGCGGGCGAAGGTCGCGTTCGTGCGTGCGGCGCAAGGCAAATGGCCGACGCCACCGCAGCGACCGGTCGCGCAACCGCCGGCGCCGCGCTCGAAGACGTGCGTGCCCGTGCTCGACGATGCGCCGGTGGATCAGATCACGAGCCCGATCGAATATGTCGTCGACGACTTCGACGAGTCGCGCATCGTGCGGCAGCCCGGCGTACCGACGGTGACGATCGGGTGCACTCGCTCGAGCCCGATGGTCATGGACAAGGGGAGCATTCGCGTCGCGATCAACTCGAACCTCGGCGCGTTTCAAGCCTGCTACGCCGACGCCCGCGACCGCGATGCGACGCTCGCCGGCGGCATCGAGATGGTCCTCGAGCTGGCCGACGTCACCACGCCGACGAAGATCACCGTGACCGGCGCGGGCGATCGCGCGCTGCACGATTGCCTCACCGCGGCGGCGAACGAGATCTGGCTCCCCGAGGCGCTTCCCGCGATCCCGATCGAAGCGCACGTGCACTTCGAGCTCGCCGCGCTCGAAGCCGCCACCGATCCCGAGGCGGCACTCGCGAAGCACGCACGCGCGCTCGCGACCGTGAAGACCGACCGCGGTCGCTGCGAAGCCCGCGCGCGGATCGTCGAGGCGTTCGCACAGCTCGCGCCGTGGCTCGACGATCGCCGCGTCCTGGTCGCGACGAAGGAGCTGGCGATGCTCGCCGCGACGCTGCCGGAAGCCGACGCGATCGGCTGCCTCGAACCGATCGACGAGCTGCTGCGCCGCATCGCTTACGGCGGCCACTCCGTCGATGCGCGGCACCTGCGCTGGTCGTGGCTCGAGCGCATCGAAGCGGTGATGCCGATCGCGCATCGTCTCGAATGGGGCAGGCAGCTCGCGTGGTTTCACGCCGCGACGCTCGCGCTCTCGCCGACGCACCACGCCGTCGGTGTCGCGAAACTTCGCGAGATCGCGGCGACCGACGAGAGCTCGCACGTGCGCGACCTCGCGGAGGGCGAGCTCGCACGCTACGAGCTACCGAAGCACGTCGAGCAGCGACACTGCGAGAAGCTGCGCTAGCAACGCTGCACGCGGTGGTCGCGGCGCTCGCCCTCGCGACCGTGGGGACCGACCTTGTACGGGTGGTACTCCTGCGCTTCGAGTGGATTGTCCCCCTTGGACCGAGCCGAGGTGGGATGCCGCTTCTTGGGGTCGTCTTCGGCGTGGTCGCGCATGGCGGGGAACTGCGGTGCATCGTGCGTGCCTCGCGCGAACGGGATTTCTCGACGACGAATCCCGAAAAAAGACCAGGCAGGACGCCGTCACTCGTCCTGCCTGGCCCACCGAACAGCGCCGGGAGCGCTGCGCGGTGTCACTGTGTGCGCTCGCGCGCGGGCTCTACTCGTCTGTTCCGACCGCGCCGCCGGTGTTCGGGTTGCCTCTACGCTCGCTCCGGCAACGCACCTGGTTCTGTACGCTCTTGATGCCAGTTAGCCGCGCCACGACCGCCTCGGCGCGCTGCTTCTGCCAGCGCTCGTCGACGAGGCCGGTCAGCATGACCTCGGAATTCTTGACGACGACCTCGATGTGCGACGCGTCGATGTGGTCGTCGTCGGCGAGCGCCTCGCGGACCAGCTCCTTGATGCGATCGTCCGAGTGCGCGAAGCCCTCCTCGGGTTGCCCGAAGTTGCCGTTCGCGGGCTCGCCGCCCGGCTCCGGAGCTACGTGCGCGGTGCGCTCTTCCCAGTACCCCTCGCCGCCGCGACCGGTGAAGCGATCGTCGGTGTGCAGGCCTTGATGATCCTCGTCGCTCGGATTCCAGCTCGCTTGATTGCGATAGCCCGCTCCCATCGAGGGATCGTCGCCGACGCGTCCCGATCCGTAGCCGCTCTGGCCGCCACCGTAGTGCTCCGTTCGATCGGGCGTGGGAGTCGCCATGCGTCGACAGCGCAACTGCATCTCGCATACCCGACGCACGTGCGTGCGCGCGCGGGAAATCGCGCGTGATCGCGCGCGAGCGCACGATCGCCATGTGCACCGTGACGAGGGAGCGCGCTAGTTCGCCGTCGCGGTCGCTTCGAACGCGCGAATGACCGTGACCTTGATCTGCCCGGGGAACGTCATCTCTTCGGCGATCTGATTCGCGATCTCCGTCGACATCTCGACGACGGCGAGATCGTCGACCTCGCGCTCGCGCACGTACACGCGGAGCTCGCGACCGCCGTGCACCGCATGCGCATCGATCACGCCGCGGCGCGACAGGCCGATGCGCTCGAGATCCTCGACCTTCGCGGTGAAGCCTTCGGCGAGCTCGCGGCGTGCACCGGGCCGCGCACCGCTCATCGCATCCGATGCCGCGACGAGGTACGCGTACACCGAGTTGAACGGCTCGTCGGTGTGGTGCGCGCCGATCGCGTTCGCGACGACCTCGGACTCGCCGAGCCGGCGTGCGATGTCGGCACCGATCACCGCGTGCGAGCCCTCGATCTTGTGCGTGAGCGCCTTGCCGATGTCGTGCATGAGCGTCGCGCGACGCGCGAGCTGGGCGTCGAGCCCGAGCTCGGCGGCCATCATGCCCGCGAGGTAGCTCGACTCGACCGCGTGCCACCACTGGTTCTGCGTGTAGCTCGTGCGGTAGTTGAGCGCGCCGACGAGATCGACGATCTCGGGGTGCGCCTTGGGAATGCCGAGCGTCTGGAACGCGCGCTTGCCGAGGGCGCGGATCTCCTGCTCCAGGTGCTCGCGCGTGCGCGTCGCCCACGCGTCCGGATCTCTCCGCGCGTCGTCGATCGTCTCGGGCTTCTTCACGAGCCGGCCGAGTGCGCGCCGCACCATCTCCTTGCCGACGCCGTCGAGGCCGTCGAGGCGCACCGCATCTTTGTCGTCGTTGACGAGCAGCGAGAGACCCGACACGCGCTCGAGGGCGGCGTGCATCGCGCTGCCGTTGTCGAGCAGCAGCGCGACCATGTCCTTGCCGACGCGCAGGTTGTTCATCGCGCGCTCGGTCAGGTAATGGTGGTGGTAGCGCGTCGCCGCGATCTCCAGCACGCGCTTTGCTTCGCGCTCGTGCGCCGGATCCGCCGCCGTCTGATCGACCGCGCGCACCATCGCGGCGGCACGGGCTCGCGCATCGTCGAGCCACGCCTTGCCGAGCCGCGACATCAGCTCTTGCGCGCTCACGCCGGCGCGCGCCTCGAGGTCGGTGCGCCGGGTCTTGAGCTTCGCCTGCGCGTCGCGGTCGATGCCACCCGCGCGGTCGCGGCGCGACTGGATCTCGCGCTGCAGCTGATCGAGCTGCTCTGCTTGCTGCGCGATCGTCTCCTCCCGCGCCGCGAGCTCGGCTTCGCGCGCCATCGCGGCTTCCGCCCGCGCGAGCACCGCGGCTTCGCTCTTCGCCAGCTCTCCGTCGGCGGCCATGCGCGCCGCATACGATTCCTCGCGCGCCGCGGCCTCTGCTGCCTTGCGCACCGCCGCGCCTTCGAGCTCGGCCGCCTTGACCGCCGCGGCCGCCTCGCCGCGCGCCTGCTCGACGAGCCGGCGCGCCCCGCGCGACGCTTCGGCTGCAGCCGCGCGCATCGCGAGCACCGCGGTGAAGACCGCGATGGCGAGCCCGGCGACGACGGCGATGATCATCGACGCCAGCATACTGCATGGCTGTGGAGTTGGGGACGCGTTCGGTTGCCCTCGGGAGGTCACCTCTGTCACCGTCGGGCATGCGCACCTGGATCCTCGCGCTCGCGCTGTGCGCGTGCGGAAAGTCATCGAACGAGAAGAAGTCCGACAAGCCCGACATCGAGAAGCCTGCCGACAAGCCGGCGGCGAAGAAGCCCGCCGCGGACCTGTTCCCCGGGCCCAAGGTGTCGCTGCCGACGCTCGTCGCGAAGCTCGCCCTCGACATGCCGGAGGCAGATGCGAAGGCGGCGGCGCCGGATCTGTTCGCGGCGAAGTACGGTTGGAAGCCAGCCGAATACGACGGTGTCGAGATCGCCGCGCAGATCGAGAAGGGACGGCTGTTCCAGATCCGCGTCGAGATCAAGGAGCCGATCGAGACCGTGAAGGGCTGGCTCTCGAAGAAGTGGTTCGCGCCCCGCGAGACGAAGAACTCGATCGGCGATCCCATCCTCTACTTCGACAGCCCCGACGTCGGGCTGCGCGCGACGCTCGAGAAGAGCGCGACGAACAGCATGGTGCGCTACTACCGCGTGATGTCGCTCGAGCAGCTGCTCGGCAAGGACGGCAAGCAGTGGGGCTTCGAGAAGACGCCGCTGATCGGGATGTCGCAAGACGATCTGATGAAGACCTACGCCGACTTCAGGCCGCTGCCGCGCGAGAACGATCCGACGGCGATCATCTTGCAGATGCCGCCCGTCCCGACGAGCGACTACGGCAGCTCGGTCGACGCGCGCGTGAAGGACGGCAAGGTCACCGGCTATACGATGTCGGTCTCGACGGGCGGCGATGCGGCGGCCGATACCGCGTTCGTCGCGCGTCTCGAGCAGATGTTCGGGAAGGGCAAGCTCGATAGCAATCAGCTCTACACGGACTTCCCGGGTCCCCCGAAAGCGAAGGCCGAGATCCGGAAGGACTCGGCGTCGTTCACGCACACGATCTGGGTCGGCGACTACAAGAAGTGATCAGTCGGGCCGCATCAGGCCCGTATCGCTGTTGCTCCCCTTGCTGCTCGAGCCGCTGCCCTTGCCGGAGCCGGTGCGCGGCGCCTTCTCGAGCTCGACGAGGATCGCGGTGTTGCCATCGACGAGCAGCGGCGTCGCTTTCTTGCGATAGCCCGACAGGCGCAGCTCGAACACGACCTTCTTCTTCGAGACCGGCCACTCGGTCTTGAACGGCGTCTTGCCGAGCACCACACCATCGGGGCCGATCACGCTCGCGCCTTGCGGCGTGCTGTCGATCGTGACCTTCGCCATCGTGATCGTCGGCACCGCGCCCCCGGCATCGATCGGGAGCACGGCCTTGGCCGCGTCGGGCGTGACGGTCTCGGCGACGGTCGCGTCGGGCTCCGGCGCTGCATCCGTCGCTTCGATCGTCACGGCGGAGTCGGGCGGCGTCGTCGCGCCGACCTCGCCGCTCGTGACGCCTGCATCCCCAGGCGTGTTCGCGTCCTTGCGACCGAACCACGCGACTGCGAACGCGCCACCGCCGAGGCCGAAGAGCAGGCCCATCACGAGGACGATCGGCCACATCTTGCGCGGCGGGCGCGACGAGTAGCCGACCGGCGTCGCGATGCGCATCGTGTTCTGCGCCGGCGCGACCGGCGGGGCGAGGTCGGGGACGTTCGCCGTCGTCGGCGGGCGCTGGTTGGCCTGCGGTACGGCGACGCCCTCGCCGATCATCGTCGCGGCTTGGTAGGCGGCCTGGGCGCTGGTCTTCTGCGGCGGCAGCGGCTGGCCCGCGAGCTTCGCCTTCTGCACCGCTTCGGCGTGCATCATCACCGTGCGCGCATCGACGGGCGCTTCGCCCGGCCGGATCGATCGCGCCGCTGCGATCGGCGGCGATCCACGCAGGTAGCTCTCCGGATCCAGCAGCGCGTCGCGCAGCGCCTGCATCGACGGGAACCTCGCGTCGACGGGCTTCGCGAGGCAGCGCAGCAGGATCTGTTCGACGCTCGGCGGGATCGCCGGGTTGAGCCCGCGCGGCGGCGGCGGCAGCTGCGTCACCTGCTTGACGAGCACCTCGCCCATCGACTCGCCGTCGAACGGCAGCCGGCCGGTCATCAT
>Ga0209293_10000175_pt1 | contig 10933 bp, 8 predicted proteins | sample Mud_0915_D1_FD_187690 | JGI IMG/M metagenome (GOLD analysis project Ga0209293, IMG submission 187690) | Wetland microbial communities from Old Woman Creek Reserve in Ohio, USA - Mud_0915_D1 (SPAdes) (version 2) | ecosystem: Environmental > Aquatic > Freshwater > Wetlands > Sediment ... | reverse complement strand
AACCTAATCTTCCGTGGGGCCAGTCCAAAAAGGATAGGTGAATCAGTAGACAGATGGTTTGAGAAGCATGTCAATAGATACTTTGAGCCCTCTACTCCAGAGCAGAAGGCCGGGCAGGCTCCGCTAGAAGTCTTCTTTGCAATGTTCGGCACAGGCATAGACAAGGGTGCTGGCCTTTTGGCAGATGCTACCCTCTTGCCGTTCAAGGAAGTATCTCCACAGCTCAGAGATGATGTAAAAGAAATCTATAATCTCATTGTTCAGGGGGTCATGGTCAGTCACATGGCTGCCGGATCCCTAGACAAAATGAACATGAGGAGAGCGGCCGTTGGGAAAGAGGCGCTCATTCGCCCCGCCCCCATAGACAGAGCGAAGCTGGCCGAAGCCAAGAAGATAGCGAAGCGCGTGGCCAAGGGTGAGCAGTTCGATGTCCTGCAGGAACTTAAGAGCGCTGGCTTCGACGTTGATACACTCATTAAGAACAGAGAAAATATCCTGGCTGATCTGGAAGGGGAAAGGGCCAGGTATCCTGAAGCATTCCCCGAAGGTCCCGTGTGGGGCAAGGAGGGAAGGCCTGGACAGAAGATATCTACCCCTTCTGTTTCAGTTGAAGCTGGCGGAAAGACCATTACTATTGTCCCTGAGTATGGCGGCAAGACAACCGTAAAGGTCGAGGAGGCTGCGCCTGCGGCTACCACTACTACCCCTACTGTGTTGAAACAACCAGAAGGTGCGCCGGTCAAGAAGACCCTGCTTCAGGGGGCTGGGGTAAAGGGTGAGCCTGCCCCAGCAAAGGTCGAGACCAAGACGACCATTGTTACCAGAGAGCCTGGCAATGATGGGACGACTGGCAGGGCCACATATCGTCGTGTCGCATACAGAGAGCCCAACTCTTATGGTCCGGATAACTTCATTAGGGTCGATCCTCGAGAGATTATGAAGCTGTTCAAGGAGAAGATCCTTGAGACCTCGAGGAAGTTGAAGGACGGGAAGATCCGTAATCCTATCAAGGCATTTGGGACAATCGAAGAGCTGGCTGATTTTGTCGCAGCTCATGAGCTTTCGCATGGTTTACCCGAGTTCCAGTTCAAGAACAAGGGCGATGCCATGTACGGCAAGTCTTATACCGATGTAGAGAACGCCATCAACAAGGCCATCCTAGAGGGCCTGCGTCCACCGCAACAGGAAGCCCTGGCTAAGATGATCAAGGGCGAGATCGAACGGATGAACCGTGGCGAGTGGACGGAGAAGACAAGCAACGCCTTCTCTGAGCGAGATGGGGTAGATAAGATCACGCTGGACGAGATGCTCAAATCGCAGGAAGAGCCCAGCATTGTTAACCTCGCAGAGCAGGAGAAGAGGGGCGGGATCATCGAAGAGGAATGGCAGGACGAAGGATTCCCTGAGACTACTACAAAGACTACCGCTGTCGCCGCCAAGGGAGAGAAGGGCAAGGTTGTAGTTGCAAAGACAGAGCCTGCCCCTGCCCCTGGATCTATGATGGCCAAGATGAATGATGCCCTCCACAGGAAGATCATCACCAAGGCTGAGTATGATGCCTTTGCTGCCAGATGGAAGGAGGCCTCGAAGTCTGGGGCCAAAAAGGTCAAGGAGGCACAAGACAGGCTGGAGGTTACGCTCAACAAGGCCGGGTATAGGACAGAGGGAGCCAAGATCGTAAAGATCGAAAAGAAACCTGCGGCCACCACTGTCAAAAAGACCACGGTTGAGCGCCCCCTTACCGAGGATGAAGCCCTTGATAGGGCTATGGCAGAGAGGGATAAGGAGATGGGGGAGTTCCCGGAGGTCCCTGCAGAGACTGTAGAAGTGCCCGAAAAGGCCCCTGGGAGGCCCGCAGAGGCACGATCTCAGGCTACCCCTACTCCTACTAAGGGCAAACCACCCTCTGACGTAGCCAATGCCCTAAAAGACGTAGATGAAATGTCCTGGGTCGAGTGGAAGGACGATGCAAACCCAGAGCTTAGAGACATAGCGGAGAAGATAGAGGCCAAGGAACGCGAAGTAGAGACGATCACTGGGCAAAGGTACCCTGCCTTTAAGTTCGGTGAAGAGATAGCTGGCCTAGCCAGGGACGTTGCGCTCGACAAGACCGAGCGGGCAGAGGTGGTGAAATTAAATAGAGAGATCGCCTCATTGATGAACGAGGGGCTCCAGGTAGAGAAGGCTGTTCGAGGCAGTGTCTATAGACCTACATACCCTGGCCAATCCGAGAGAGATGTTGTCGGTAAGGTCGAGGGTCCCTTTGAGCCAGTCAAGGCTAAGGAGATACCTGAAGGGTGGAGCAAGGAATGGCCGCCAGAAGAGGTCCCGAAGTTTGCTGGCAAGACTGTTGTTGAGCCGACTGTTCCGACCAAAACAACCACCGCTGGTCTTGAACCAGATGTATACAAGAAGGCCAACAGCTTCTTCTCCAAGATCGACGACAACGGAGAGGCTGCATTCTCAGGCATCAACAGCAAGGGCGAGCCTGTCCCTGTCATAACAGGAGAAGAGATATCTGCGCTCACTCAGGTATTCGGGAAGGAAGAATCCCGTGGTATCAAGCGGATCCTGAAGAGACAGGCTGATGAGGGCAGATATGGTGAGTTCACTGAGCCGGAGGCAAGGGCTTTCACGGTAGAGTACAACAAGCTTAGGGATAGACTTCCTGGCGCTGAAGGTGAACCTCCCAGTGTGCTCTACAAGAAGGGCTATGGAAGCCAAACAGAGCTGGCGTCTAAGGGCAGCAAGAAGGTAGTCACTGAGCCCAGCACTCCAACTCAATACGAGTTGGGATCTGAGCCGCTCACGGCAGCAGAGATGGCCAAGAAGGAAACCAGACACGCTGAGTCCAGGGCCAAGAAGACTGCCGCAGCCACCAAGATGGACCAGATGAGCGACAGGGTCGTTGGCCTGATCAACAAGCATGTTGAGGATGGGTCATTGCGTAGGATCAGGGCAGACTACCCAGGACTACCTCCCGAGGAAGCCAAGCTTGCTGTCGCTGAGCATCGTGTTAAGATCCTGCGGAACCTGAATAGTAACATTGCCAAGGGAAAGATCGACATTAGTGAGATCAGGTACTGGGAGAAGCAGCTCGAGCTGGGCAAGATATCACAGGAGAGCTTCAACAGCCTGGTCGATAAGTCTCAGTTTGCCAGGATCGCTGATCACTATGCATTCAGGGCTTCCCGTGGATACGGCAAGGAAGCTGCGGCATGGACGTTTGGTGATGTAGTGCCCGATGAAATACAGAATGAAAAAGCGATGGCGATACTCGACTCAATCAAGGGTGGTCCGAGAGAAGAGCTTGTGCACAACAAGTTCGCCATCCTTGATAACGAGGCCTCTAGCGCAGTATCCGATGCATTCTGGGGTATTGGAGAGCCTGGGCAAAGACGGACTGGTGGGTTTATAGAGCAGTTCATAAAAGATACCTCTCCCCACAGAAGGGCCGGTATCCCAGATGAGATCATAGACAAGAAGATCGAGGCTCTCACTAGGTATGCCGATGGCCACGCTAAGGAGAAGATCTCTGCCGAGCTGGATATCCCTGCTTCTACGCTAAGGGATACTATCAGCCAGTTTGAAAAGTACATGGCTGATCATGTCGATGACTTTATCGATAAAGCAAAAGAGATAGCTAAGACTAGATATGACAAGATCATAGAAACTAGCGATATCGTTGGGCTCAAAGATATCCCCTCATTTGATGTGGTCTTCCAACGCAACGCCAAGGCATTCAATGATATCTTCAAGGAGTTCAAGGGCACACCTGAAGAGCAGGCTCAGGTTAGGGCGGCAGCAGAAAAGGCCAAGGCCAGGCGGGCTGTAGAGGAGAAGGTTGTAGAGGAGACCAAGAAGAAGGCTGTGCAGCTTCCGGAAGAGAAGTCTGTATCAGAGGCCCTCAAGGAAGAGGGATTCCCAGAGGTTCCTGAGGACGTATACGATGCCATAGCCAAAGAAAGAGAGGCAGAGTACGACGGGATCGATGATGCTGGCCTGGGCAAGGAGGTCAAGGACAAGGTTGCTGAGTACTTCAGCAATATGATGAAGAGTTCTGAACAACGGGCCAAGGAAAGGGTCAAGGCATCCGGTATCTGGGAGCCCGAAAGACAAGAAGCCAGGGAAACATGGGACTCCTCTATGGTCAAGAGGAAGAAGACTATCGCAGAGAAGATGGGCCATGCTGTAGATGAGGTCAATAGAGGGTTCCGTAGGATGTTCGGCACACTAGACAAGAACAATCCTATCGACTCCCCGATGGTGGCGCACCTCGTCAAACATCAGAACAACATCTTTATCGGAAGGCAGCTGGCCGAGAAGATCATCAATGGTGAAGTCCTTGGTGTTATAGACAGGGCCGTTAAGGGCCGCACCAAGATCCGCCTGTTGCGTACATACAACGACTACATCGCTCTTCGTGACATGTACGGCCAGGCCATGGATGCGTTTCAGAAGAAGAACACATCCTATAGAAACCCATACTTTAAGACATCAGAAGAACTTCTTGGTGAGTGGGAAAGACTTAATGACGTTATAGATAGCATGCCTGACAAAGAGAAATCCATTCTCAAGCAGGCTGTATCGGCAAGGGATGCGGCATTCAACAAACTCAGGGATGAGTATATCTCAGAGGCTAAGAAGGCTGGATACAAGAATGTTGACAAGCTGTTTGCCGACCCGACCTACTTCAGGAGAGAGGTCCTCCAGTACTACCTCGATAAGCAGAGCGAGACGAAGGGGTGGAGAAAGGGGCTGTCATCGAACCTGAAGCCGCTGAATATCCCCCGTCTCAGGGGTGGGCACACCATGCCCTGGGATCTTGACACAGCCAGGGTAGATGCTGATGTCCTGTCCCGACTGTTCTATGAGAAAGAAACACTCAAGCTTCACAACTTTGCCAAGGATAACTACGACATCTTCCCCGAGTTCTCAAAGGAGTTTGAAGCCAGGGGCCTGGACAGAAACACATTCATAAAGCAACTCGACAAACGCGGGTGGGTATCCCCGGACGGGACCAAGTACGTAGCGTTCTGGCCAGAGAGAACAAACTTTGTGTACACCGCAAAGACCATACCTGAGAGGCTGGCTAGGGATATATCTATGGGCAACCTCGAAGAGATGGTCAAGGATCGTGGCCTACAAGAGATGTGGGGCGATCTAAGCAGCAACATCAGGGATGCCCTGGCCATAGGAGAGAGGAAGGATCCGTGGATGATCCCTGAGCATATAGCCAAGGCGCTCCAGGAGTTCTCTCGTCCTACGCCTAGATCGAATATTGGCACCATGCTAGGCGGCATGCCGCTTACAGCGTGGAAGAAGTGGACGCTGTTCGGGCCTATGCGCTACGCCAAGTACTCGTTCCGTAACTTGACTGGTGACCTTGAGGCTGTGGTCATAGGTAACCCCCAGGCACTTAAGAGAGTCTTCGGTGAGAACGGCGTGGCTAAGAACCTTGCCCACTACTTCAAGGGTGACTCTTCCAAGATGGACCCTGTCCTCAAGGACTACATGGATACGTGGGGATACGGTAGCTCATTCCATAGGACAGAGTTCAGCCAGATCCAGAAGCTGGCCAACCTTGATAAAGCCTTCAGCAAGATCCCCTCTGCCGCTGCCTTCCCGTTCGATGCGGCCAGGTCTGTGTGGAAGGGGTGGATGGGATTCGCAGAACGGGCGGCCGACATTAGAGAGGGTGTTCTCAGGGCTGCCAACTACATGGAATACTATGATCAGATCTCTAGGAACTTCGAGAAGACAGGGAAGATGGTCCCCGATAACTACGGGGCATCCAACCCGACATTTATCGATAGCCTCCAGACGATCAAAGAGAAGTCCTATCATCTATCAAACGATCTGTGTGGTGCGTATGACATGATCAGCCCGATGGGGCAGAAGCTACGCTCTGGCCCGATACCCTTCTGGTCGTGGAAAGAGATCACGATGAAGCGGTATTACAACCTGGCCAGAAACGCTGCCCTGGATCCCAAGTCCAATACCAAGCTCGGGTCTACGTTCATCAAGGGTGCGCCGTTCGCAGCCGCAAGGGTGGGTAAGTTCATAGTAAAGGCCAACCTTCTGATGACTGCTGTACAGCTCATGAATCAGTTCATTGATCCAGAGGGCGAGGCCAACCTGCCTCAGGATGTTAAGAGCAAGCCGCACATCAACCTCACGGATGGCCATTACTTCCCGTCTATTGGCATGGGGTCTGACCTCATCGACTTCTTCGGCGCAGAAGCACCTCCTCAGATGGTGTGGGACCTAGCGCATGGGAACCTGACGATGGACCAGATAGTTAACAGGTGGTGGAAAGACAAGCCGTGGGTGAACCACATGTTCCAATCCATCAACCCGTTCGCTAAGCTGGGCATGGAGCTGGCTACAAAGCGTAAGCTCTACCCGAATATGTTCACTGCCCGTGGTATCAGGGATCCCTATGAGCACATCGCCAATGCATTCCAGATGGGTGACGTGTACAGAGCAGCCTTCGATAGACCGGGCAAGCAGAACGACTACAAGAAGTTCATCGCCAGCCTGTTCGATTATCAGCACGATCCCTATGAGACTGCATACTTCGACTGGCTCAAGCGTGTCAATGACTACAAGAAAACGCATGGGTCTCAGACAATCGGGTACTCGATCACAGACAAGAGCAACAACCTGTATTGGTTCAAGCGGGCTCGCCTAGAGAACGACCCTGAGTCGGCCAAGAAGTTCTTTAAGAGATGGTTAGTGGCGTCGTTCCAAGAGGGCGGGCTGCGTGGTAAGTCTCCTGATGAGATAACGAAGGGGCTCACACAATCTCTACAGCAGTCCTACCGTGTCATGAATCCTCTCTACCACCTCACCCCCTACGAGATCGCTGACCTTGCGAGACAGATGACACCGGACGAGAAGAGAATGCTGGCTATGGCTATGGGCTACTGGACGCATGTTCTCGTTGGGAACGAGGACGCCAACATCATAAACGATAAGATGATGAACGACGAGGAGGAATGATGCCTGATCTGGGCAAGGCTGAGATCGACAAGATCTTCTGCATGAACTCTAAGAAGTACGCTATCCCTAAGCTTATCCTCAAGTCCATAGGCATAACAGAGTCTAGCCTTATGCCGAGGGCATTCAGGCATGAGCCAGGGTTCTGGGACAGGTACCTGAAGGACAACCCAGAGTGGAACTATAGGGACAGGGCCGAGGTCAGCTCGAGCTACGGCATCATGCAGCTGATGTACACCACGGCATGGACACTTGGGTTCCGGGGTAGCGGTGAGGATCTGTATGATCCCGTCGTCAATATAGAGCTGGGATCCAGGCTGATCAGGCAGATCGTAGATCGTGTCATCAAGGATGACTGCACATCTAAGTTCATCTGGCTGTCCCCCCTAGATGTAGCCCTGTCTAGGTACAACGGCGGCATGCGTGGCAACCCTGATGTCGCAGGTGTACTCAGGAACCAGAAGTATGTGGATAAAGTCCACCGTGCGTGGGAAGAACTCAAGGCCAAGAAGGAGAAAGAGTGCGATGAAGTATAAGGGTATCAACATTGGACTGGAGATCGCCATTAACTCAGGCACTGCCCTGCTCCTGTTTATCGCATGTTTCTTTGGGCTGTTGTGGATGGCACAGCACCACGAATCTATAGAGAGGCTGTATCCCGTGGCAATCGCGGGGCTTACCGGAGCGTTCGGTGGGTACCTGATCAAACGTAACTCTAACAACAAGATAGAGCTACAGTATCAGCAGACTGTAGGAGCATCTAATGAAAAGACCAATACTTTCCGTACTTCTATTCGTGACATGTCTGGCGATAGCACTATTAGTGATACGTCATCTGGACAGCAAAAAGATTGACGAGCTGTCGGATGCATTAGCCAAGCAGAAACAGGAGACGCTTGCAGCACATGAGCGAGAAGAAAATCTACGACAGGAAAAAGAAGAAGAGATCGCCACGCTACGAGGCGAGATTGATTCATCAAACACAATCCTTGCTGGACTCCTACTTCGAGCAGATCAAGCTGAAGCACAGGCAGCGGCTAGAAAGGAAGAGAACGAGAGACTACGGCAGGAAGTTCAACCAGTTATAGACGCCAACCCTAGACTAAAGGCCTATGTCTTAAGCCTTAACCAAACCATAGCAGATCAAGGCGAGGCTATTGTTTCTCTGCGCTTTTCTCTGGTTGAACAGGAACGGCTGGTAGGTCTGTATCAAAGGCAACTTCAAGCCCAGATAGAGATATCAGAAAGCTGGAAGCGGCAGTATGAAGCTGAGCAAGCGCTTCGTATTGGCTTTGAGTCATCTTTCCTTCTGAGTCAGAGATCTCTGAGAAAAGCGAAATCAAGAGAGAAATGGATCGCCGGAGCTGCAGGCATTGGCGGTGCCCTTCTTGGATCATGGATTGGTAGCTGAGTCCATCGGGCATAACTTTCTCCTTACGATTCTAGACTTATCAACCAGGCTCTCGCCTGTGTACTCCTTGATAACCGTTGATCCATCCGGCTTCTTTAACCACAGCTGCACATCACAATACTCTAGTGGCCAGGGGATCTTCTTGAAATCATTTAATCTCTCCTCAACTTTTTGGTGGAGGGAGCACTGGATGAAGAGAGGTTTGCATCCTGGAATGATGGCCACAAGGTCTACGCATCCCAGTATATCATTAGATCGACAAACCCAGATCCCGCTCGGCAGGCGGAAGTGATTCATTGGTTGGTTGTGCACGACACAGCCGGGGTGGTTCTCCTCGAGCCATACCTTGCACCAACGCTGGTATGCTAGTCCTCTTGTTCTACGTGTTTCTTTCACGACTTACCCTGCTTGAGTGCGACCAGTTCGGCCTCGGCTTTCTCGGCCCTCCGAGCCATCTCTGCTAGTTCGTTTAGTGTTAGTATTTTTATAGACTTGGCCGCACTTAACTCCCCCCGTAGCCGCTCCACCTCATTTGCTAAAGAGTTCGCCGCTGGTTCCATCGCTTCTATCCGTCCCCTGACGTTCTCGTAGTCGTCGAGGACGGCGAGAAGGTCACGATAAAATGGGCAAACATCACACTCCTCGCTTTCGCTGTGAGCGGCCTCTCTGCCGAGCCACTCCCGCAGTTCCTTGATTCGCTCAGGGGTCATCTCTCCTCCTCCCACATCTCCATCATCAGAATGGTATGCTCTCTGGCGTAGTCTAGAATGGCGATCATTCTATCTAGGCCAGGCTTGAACTTGGCCAGGCGCTCATCCCTTGATGCTTCTAGGGCTGCTAACTGTTTACGCTTGAACTCAAAGCTTTTTGTTGTGCTCATCCACGATTCTTCGGACGATCTCTCTGAACTCTTCATCTTCCCTCCCCTTTTTGCTTGCCCTTGCTAGTATCATCCAGAACAAGATCACGCACAGCACTACCATCATCAGGAATACTTTGGCTAATAGTGGCATTGTCCTCTCCTATGTTTCTGCTTGATCTGTCTACGCATACGTTAACGAATACGAGCATCATCACGAGCAGGATGAAGGCTTCAATCAGAAGGTGTACTATCTTTGGCATCTTCATGTCTTGGTTCAAGGCACTCATCGCATAACCTCACTTCCTCTTTCGTGATGGGGTCTTCGACGCTGTTCCATGCACCACAGAACCCGCACTTCCAGATCCCGAAACACTCCGGGTGCACCCACTCCATGGTCTCTTCGTTGTAGAACGCTTCACCTTTGCGGACTCCTTCGAGGCAGGCTGCACACTGCGTCCACTCGAGCAGGTCTTCGTCTTTCTTTGCCATTTGTTTTCCTCCAACCACATAATAAGATATATTCCATTGCTGACTATACGGAAGGCAAACCCATGTGTCATGCCACACTGGCAGCAAACCAGTTGGTGGCAGGGACGCTCAAGCAGAAGGATCTCGTCCCCAGATCTAGCCGTCACGATCTTCATACTTACCTATCCTCTCTCTAAGATATTTATTACATGTCTTAGTCTTATTAAAGTCTATATCAAATACATTCCTAAGGCCTTCCTTCCTCATGTACTCCAGTATTGTTTTCCTATAGTCCTTGATGATATCCCTTGCCATTCCTCTCAGTGTGTCAGTCTCCAGGCTGTTGTAGTAGTCAAGCGTTGATTGAGTGGCTCCCCATATAGGACGGTTTGTCTTGACCAGCTTCCAGAATGTGAGAGGGGTGAGCGCCTTGGATATGCTCATGACTCGGCATTGATACAGGCTGCCCTGTGTTACTATCCCAAGGTATGTCCTGACTGCCGTCTCCATCTGTAGAAGCGTAGCGCCCTCATGCTTCCTGCCGTTGTAGTTCCTCATGAACACCTTGTTGTTGGGGTCAGGAACGTGGCCTGTTATCTCACCCCATACCTTGCACAACTGAATCCTTTCTTCCTGGTTCTTGCTGATCTCCTCGTCTGTAGGTACAGCTGCTTCCCACTCTCTCCTGTTACATGGGGAGTACCATTGCCCGACAGCAATGCCTGACTTGCTGACTACGATCTTCCCCTTCTCAACAAGCTTCTTCTTCGTCCCCTTCCATAGAGCCAGGGGAACCGCCAACTGCTTTGCTATCTGCTCGTCAGTCAGCGGAACCCCCGGCGTTAAGCACAACACAGGGCGAAAGGGACAGTCTGCCACCAAGAGCCTAAGCGCAACCCACGTCCACTTCTCAGACGGGGAGAAGTCTGATAGCTCTTTAGAGCGCAGATCATGTACTGTATACAGGCTGACCTTAGACTTGCTTAGACTCTTGACTCTTGGCATTACAGATCGAACCTTTCGCTTAGCCCTTTAGCAATGATCTCCATGATCTTATCCTTGTCCGTAGCACCGTAGCTTCGACCAAGAATTTTAACTGTGTAGACCCCAGGAGTAACCTGGCATATGAAGATCTTGGTCCCATCAACACCATACTTTTCCCTCCTGAACTCATCGGGGTTAAGCTCCCG
>Ga0209293_10000173_pt1 | contig 10988 bp, 12 predicted proteins | sample Mud_0915_D1_FD_187690 | JGI IMG/M metagenome (GOLD analysis project Ga0209293, IMG submission 187690) | Wetland microbial communities from Old Woman Creek Reserve in Ohio, USA - Mud_0915_D1 (SPAdes) (version 2) | ecosystem: Environmental > Aquatic > Freshwater > Wetlands > Sediment ... | reverse complement strand
CCTGCAGACGCTTGGCACAGCCATGGCCCCCTTCGCCACCACCTTCGCTGCCGGGATCCAGGGGATCATCGATGCCTTGGCCAAGGAGGCCCCGGCCGCCGGCGACACTGTGGTCGACACCATCGAGGAGATCTTGGACGGCTTCTCCACCTGGGTCACCGAGCACCAGGAAGGGCTGGACTCGGCCCAACTGATCCTGCAAGGCTTCTTCACATGGCTGGAAACGAAGGCGATCCCGTTCCTGGCTGGACCCGGTATCCGCATCGCTTCCGAGGGGCTCGGCGGACTGGCACAGGCGCTCGGCGGCCTGCTGGGGGTCATTCTTGACGTCGGCGCGCAGGATTGGGACCAGGTCCTACCCGACGTCGGGGGCATCGTGGAAGGGCTCTTGCGACTGCCAGTCCAAATCGCGGACGAGATCCTGGCCAGCCAGGAAGGACGAGATGTGTTCTGGCTCTCCCGCCTGCTATACGGCGAGTTGGACCTTGGCCCACCGCCCGAGTCTGTCGAAGCCGGTCTCGCAGCATGGGGTCGCCTCGGGACGGACTTGTTGGCACTTATCGGCCCAGTGTTCTCGGGGATCCGGCAGACGTTCTACGACATGGGATTTGACATCGGTACGGCCATGGCTTCGTGGGCTGCCACGGCCTATTCGAGCGGGCGTGAGGTGATCCAGAGCCTGTGGGACGGCATGAGAGAGAAGGTCGAGGGGCTCAAGAAGTGGATCGCCGATCAGATCGCCGAACTGATCGAGATGTGGAATACGTTGTGGTCCCTCCACTCCCCGTCCAGGGTCATGATCAACATCGGCAAGAACATCGTCCAGGGCCTGCAGGTCGGTATGAGCAAGCAGTTCACTGGAGCGGAGCGCACCATCCAACGCGGGACGCTGGCGATGCAGGCCGCCCCCATGGCCCTGGCGCCGGCCGGCGCGACGAACAACCGGACGGTGAACATGGGTGGGGTCAGTATCAACAACGGGCGCGACGAGTTGTGGTTCGACCGCCAGATGCGCGACTGGCTCGGAGGCTAGGGCATGACCTTTCCGAAGGCCAGTAGCATCTTTGCTCTCTACGACGGAGAGAACTACGTCGACCTCTTCCGGGCGACCGATAGCATCGCCATGGCGCCGGGCCGCGAGGGGATCGGCGACTTCTCTTTCTCGCCGAGCCAGTATGACGAGGACCTGGCCAGTCTCGACAGCCTGACCTTTAAGGAGACCGTCACCCTCAACCACCGATCGGGGCGGGCGGACTCCATGGTGTATGCCGAGCGGCGGTTGATTGCGATGCTCCGCAAGGCGTGGCAGTACCACTACCGGCCCAGGCACAATGCCCCCGTCGTGCTCATTGCAAAGGCGCCGGGCGAGACCAACCCCCGCTATGCGGTCGTGCGCCAGTGTCCGGCGATCTCGGGCCGCAACCGGATCACCAGCGAAGCATTCCGCCAGGCCGTTGCGGCCGACGGGGACGGCGTGACGATCGAGCGCTTCATCTGGCGGGACTTCATGCCGGGCACGATGCCATCCCCGATCGTACTCGGGCAGGTGGGCGGCGGGCCGACGGCCCCGACCGAAAGCGTGATCGCGAACTACCGGGACAACCACGCCATCACCGACGTCTACGTGGCCGACGGCGGGGTGTTCGGCCCCAACCTGTACGGGGAACCCGGCCTGCTCAACCTGTTCCCTGCTGCGCCGGCCGTGGGAGACATCATCTACTTCGGTGGCGACGACCCGTTCTTCAACATCTCGCTCTGGCTCGTGACTGCCGCGGTGTACGTTGGCGTCACATTCGTGTGGGAATTCAGCAACGGGGCTGCCGGTTGGCCGGACTTGGTGCTGGGCGACACACTCACGCTCTACCCGGACGATGACATTTGGGCTCGTACTGGCTTGGCGGCCATCAACGTGTGGCCGGGCAGCACGTGGGCCAAGGAAGTAGTCAACGGGCAGAACAAGTTGTGGATCCGGTGCCGGATCGACGCCATCGCCACGTCGTTTACGAGCCCGCCACAGAACAACCTCTACCCGATCTACAACCAGCGCAACCCCTACGTGAGCATCCCGGCCAACACCCTCGAGGGCGACGCCCCGCCCTATCTTCTGCTCCGGGCCAAGTCGCCGGAGGGCGGGGACGCCGACGAGACCTTTGCCAACGTCAGCAAAATCCTGGTCGGTTCCAAGAGCCAGGGCTTGGACGGGTTCCTATCCCACATCAACCTCGGCAACGATGGCAACCCAGCCGGCGTGACCGTGACCTACGGGACGGACACGGCGGCCGCCGCCAGTCCCGAGGCCCCCGGTGGGGACCACGCCCACATCACCTTCGCCACGGACATCACCATGGTGATGCGAGCCCGGGTAGTGCTACAGGACTTGGCGGCCGACTTCGTCGGTGAGTACCGCCCGTTCCTGCGCATCGACGGGTCCGGCACCTTCGATGGCAAGGTCCAGATCGTCGTCCGGCTTGACAGCACGTCCGACTTCGCCTCGAAGAACGTCGGGCCAGAGATCGACACGGTCGGCGACGAGTCGTTCGAGGTTGTGGACCTCTGGCCGCTCGACAGGATCCGCATCCCATTCGGCAAGTTCATGTCGGCAGACGACCTTGCCGGAGCCGACCTCATCTTCGAGATTTGGGCTTCCCGAGATGCCGGAGCCGGCGAACTCGATCTAAAGGACCTGATCCTGATCCCGATCGACGAGTGGTCCGTGGAGTACGTGGATCCCGTGACCGACATCGAGTTCGGGTCGTCCGCTCTGCGGGGCTTGCGGCTGCTGGACGACGACGGCGGGGTGATCACCGACCGCACCATGCTCCGCGTGCTGTCGGCATGGAACGGAACCCCTTGGCCGGCAGAGACGTGGAGCCGGCACGGGCTTGCCCCACGGCTCGACCCCAAGGCCGAGCACCGACTGTACTTCCTGATCGAGCACTACAACGCCACGGGGGAATGGGCCGGCCCGCCGCTCTCTGCCCAACCCCCATGTCAACTGGCGGTGTCCCTGTACCAGCATGCCGTGTACTTCAACCTGCGCGGGGATGAATAGATGGCCTGGGGCGGGATCGTCCTGACCGAGAACCCGGTCACGGACTACGACACCTTCCATCTGGCTCTGCCTCGCAACCGCCTGGCGAACATCAGAACGACCAAGCGGGACATGGGCGGGTACTGGCAGGCCGACTTCGACATCCTCCCCGAGAGCCGGGAAGAGGCGCAGGTCCTGCTGGCCAACTGCTTGGGCCGGCACGTGGAGATCCACCACGACTATGGCGACTTGGCTTGGGAGGGCATGGTCAACTCGGTCGTCTTGGAGACCGGCACAGCCACGATCATCAATAGCCTGAACGACATGGGCAACGATGTGTGGTGCCGGTACACACCGATCGGTGGGACAACCGTTGCGCGCTCCACGGTCTACGAGAGCGCCATGAGCAAGGCCAAGTTCGCCACCAAGCAGTTCGTGCTGGGCGGAGGCGAGATCGCTGCCGCCAGCGCCGATCAGTTCGCGTCGCTCTATCGGGACTGGAACTTCTGGCCCCGCCCCACCCTGCAGCAGATCAACACCGAGGGGCAGGTCCGTGCGCTCCCTGGCCTGACGCTCAAGTGCATCGGCTACATCCGAACCTTCGAGTGGATGGTCTACAATCAGACCATCCTCACCGGGACGGCCCTGGCGAGCACGGTGATGCAGGCGATCGTGACCGCCTGCGGGCAGTTCGTGGCGTCGTCCGTGATCGGCCCGAACAACACCGTCATCACTCGCGAGTATGACGCCGACCGCCATCCACTGGACATCATGGAGAGTATCGCCAGCCTTGGCGACTCCGACGGCTACACCTGGGTGATCGGCATGACGCGGGGCCGCAAGTTCTACTTCACCCAGGCCACGCCACCCTTCAGACTGCGGAGCGGTTGAGATGGCGATTGGCTACAACACCTGCGTGCTGTTCAACAATGCTGGGGCTAGCCAGTACACCTCGCCGTACACGGTCAACTCCGAGCCCAACCGCATCCTGTTCTATGCGGGCACGGGCGACATCCTCACCGTGACCTACGCGGGCGTCCTGATGACCGAGATTGAAACGGAGTGCGCAGCCGCGCGCAATGGCAGGATGTTCTATCTCGCCAATCCGGCGAGCGGACTCAACAACTTCGTCGCTACTGCCGTGACCACGTTCCCGACCCGCACCATCCACGGAGCGATGGACTTCTATGGGGTCGATCAGATCAACCCTCTGCGCGACACGGACTTGGTGAGTCCTGCCACCACGACCGGAACGAGCGGCGTGATGCTGGCCGAGCCCAGCGATGTCAAGGTCGCATTCTGCTGCAGCGCCACGCTCAACTATGGCTGCCACTACTTCGACACGGGCGTGATGGACGTCGTGTGCTGCGACACAGATGGGCCTGCTTCGGCGAACGCCAACACTGACATCGCCCTTGCTTATGGGCCGGTGACTGCTGGCCCGACCGACACGGTTGTCATCGACGCCGATCTCTCCCCCTGGTGCATGCACAGCGCCATCCTCCGGCCCTACATCCCGGCGCTCGGGCGGGCAGTCAAGTACTACTTCAACATTTGGGATCCGTCCGCTAGGGTGCGCGACGAGACAGACCGCACCGTCCCGCCGAACGAAATCGAGGCGGAGACGTGGCTCGAGGTGCAGGGCCTGGTCCTACCGGATCCGCTCGCCTACGACACCTTCATCACTGACCCCACCAAGGCCCGCATCGTTGAGGTAACGGCGACCGAGAAGGGCGCTACCCTGCGGGCCAACCGAAGCCAGTTCGCCGACGTACTGATCAGCCGGGCGTCGGCCGGGAGAGCATGATGGCCAAGTTCTGTATCTCGTCCGTGTCAGACTTCGGCGCCCAGGTGATCGACCAGCAGGTGCGCCAGTCGCTACACAGGCGGCAGACCAATCTCCGCTCGTCGTCCCCGAGGACGTCGCAACTCAAGGTCGGCCTGCTCAACCTGGTCGACTTCGAGGTGCCCGACACCGAGGTCAGCCGGGATGAGATCATGGATTGGGTGCTCGATAGCCTGCGGCAGCACTACGGCGGCCCACCGTTCGTCCTGGCCCTCGACCTGCTGCCAGAGGAGTACGTCGTGGTCCCCAGCACCCCAGCGGTACCGCAGTCATGATCCCACGAAGGCTACGTTTCTATTGGGCCGAGGGCGCTACGTCGGGCACTGCAGAGGACATCAGCAACTACAGCGACTGGCTGGCCTCGCAAGACAACGACGTCGGCGCGCACACCGGCAAGAAAACCGGTAAGGCTAACAGCCTGGGCGGGATGGTGCGGCAGAAGATCGGGCCGGCGACCGGCATCTATGACCCGGAGTTGGCTGCCACGCTCGCCTTGGATGGTAACGGGTGAGAGCGTTCGTCGTTGGCAACGGCGTCAGTCTGAAGCAGATGGACTTGGATCTACTCATCGGCGAGGTCACGTTCGCCATGAACCGCGTGGACCTCGTCTACGAGCCCGCGCCGGACTACGGCATCCGGGGCACGGCCTGGCGGCCCACCTACTACCTGTTCCTCGAGTGGCTCGGGGCGACCAACCCGCAGGTCCCCATGGCGCAGAGGCAGTACGACGTGGTCGGCGGCGACGAGGACCCGTGGCTGTTCGACAACCCACACCCGAAGCACGTCGTGAACAACCCGTTCCGCGACTTCGTCATCCCGCACCACCTGGCTCCGGGGGTCGAGCAGTGCATCCTTCGGAGCGCCCACATGCCCGTGTTCGACGACGCTGTGCGGGTCGACCGGCGGTGGCGGGGGCGGCACCTTCCGAGCGCCATGTGGATCCCGGCAGCCTGCCCGCATGCCGGGATGTACGTCAAGAGCAATGGGCGTCCAACCGCCTGGCACCTGCCGGTGTGGTGCAAGTACGGCGGGACGATGAACACGGCGTTGCAGTTCGCCTTCGCTATGGGGTTCGATCCCGTGTATGTGATCGCCTGCGACCTTGACTACCAGCCGATCTACCGAGAGAGCGTCGCGGACCCGAACCACTTCCACCCGGACTACTGGACGTGGGAGGACACGCCGCTCGAGGACCGGGATGCCACGCTGATCGAGATGCACAGCATCGCTCGGGCGGAGTTCGAGAAGGCTGGCCGGCGGATCTACAACGCCGGCATCGGCGGCAAGTTGGACGTCTACGAGAGAGTCGACTTTGCCACCCTCTTCTGACCTGCCTCTCGGCTGGGACGTTTCCTACCTGCAGGCAGTGATCGACTGGGTGTGCGCCAGGCTTCGGGGCGTGCGCTTCGCCTTCATCCGGTGGGGGCAGGCCGAGTGGACCGACAGTTACGCCAGGACGAACTGGAACGGCGCACGCGAGCAGCGGATCCTGCGCGGTGGGTACTTCGTGTGGGACGAGCGCCGGGGTGGGGACGCCGACCTGCACAAGCGGACGGTCCAGAAGGTGTTCCAGACCTACGACGGCGAGTTGCCGATGGCCGTCGACCTCGAGGTCGGGGACATCACGTGGGACGAGTTGCACGAGTTCCTGCTGTGGCTCGAGGAGTGGAGCGGCGCCCGCCCCATCCTCTACACTGGCTCATGGTACATGGCCGGGCAGGCTCCGCTCCCCGACTGGCTGCGGACCTACGACTTCTGGCTGACCGGCTACAACAACGAGGGGCCCAGCCTGTGGGGTGCGCTGGCCGCTATCGATCCGCACATCGTGTGCTGGCAGCAGACCAGCAGTTGGCAGACCGGCTGCACCGACATCGAAGGCGACGGCGGATCCGTCGATCGGGACTATTGGTACACTGGCTATATCGGCCTCTGGAGGACTGTCATGGGCGAGAAGGTTGTCCACGTAAGCGACCTGATGCAGATGATCGAGGACATGGCATTCGAGTGCCCGGAGGTCGGCCCTACGCCACCGCCTGCTGTCCCCGCTTTCAGGCTCGAGTATCCGCTTCCACCCCCGATCAGCCAGTGGCGGCTGACACAGGAGTTCGGGATCAACCCGCAGTGGTATGCCTCGATCGGCGGCCACGACGGCATTGACTATGGCGTGCCCGTCGGGACGCCCATCCTGGCGTCACACGAGGGCGTCGTCAGCGTTGCGGGGTACCGCCCTGGCTACAGTGCGGATCCCTACGGTGACCACGTCCGCATCGAACAGACCGCCCTGGATTCGTTCGGCAAGGAGCGGAAGTTCATCTCGCTGCACGCCCACCTCAGCCGGCTCGACGTGAGTATCGGCGAGCGCGTGGCGGTCGGGCAGCAGGTCGGGCTGTCGGGTGGTGTTGGCAGCCGGGCCGGCAACTCGACTGGCCCGCACCTGCACTTCGGCGTGAAGTGCGAGGGGGCCAAGGGACGGGGCGAGACGTTCTTGGAGTCGGACTTCGTCAGCCCCTGGATCTGGCTCAAGTCTTTGCCGACGTCGACAATCGAGCGGCGGGAGACAACCGTCCGCCTGAATATCCGTAACCTCCCGTCTGCCAGCGGATCGATCGTCCGCCGCACCCAATCCGTTGGCGTGAGGTTCTCGGTGTTCGAGGTGCGGAACGGCTGGGGAGCGACCGACATCTCAAGGACCGGCTGGGTGTCGCTCGATCCTTCCTACAGCAAGAAGGTGTGAGATGGACCCTGTCCAGTATGTGGCTCTCGGGATGTACTGCCTGCTCGTTGTGGGGTGCATCGTGGCCATGCTGTTGCGTCCGCACCGAGCAGCCTACATCCTGGCCGGACTGTTCTACGGCGTCCACGGCGCCGCGTTCTACGGGCACCTGGCGATCGGGTGGGATCTGGTGTTTCTGAGCAGCATGGAGTGGTCGGTGGCGTTGAGAATTCACGGAGTCGCCACCGCTATAATCCTCGTGCTCGCTATATGCCTGATGCCCCGTTTGACAATCAGGTCTGGGAAGGAATAACATGGACTGGGGAACAATTCTCGTCGCAGCCATCCCTGGATTCCTCGCCTTGATTGCCGTACTGGCCAAGGCGCAGCAGGAGAAGAAGCAGGTGGAGGCCACGACCACAGACCTCATCACCGGGGCGGCCGAGAAGGCCGTCAAGATCGTTACCGAGCAACTCGAGGCGACGGTCGGCAACCTGAAGGAGTGCAAGCAAACGCTCGTCGCCCAGGGCGAGCGCATCGAGACTCTCGAGCAGGCCAACCGAGACGCCACTGCCAAGTACTTGACCCTTCGCTCCCAGGTCATTGCCCTTGGTGGGAAGCCCGCCAACGGCGCCTAGATCTGGCGCTTGCCCAGCCCCCCAGCAGGTGCTAGACTGGCCCAGCCGGGGGGTTGTCTTTCCCCCAATGGAGGTGACATGAAGTGGATCCTGATTGCGATGGCGCTGGCCGTCACTGCCTGCAATCCTTCGGGCGGGGACATCGGAGCGATCGGCGGTGGGGACCTGACCGCAGCCCCGGAAGCCGTCTACGAGTCCGCCACCCCGCTCCTGCCCGTGCCCCCGACTGCCCTGCCAACGCTGCCCCCCGCTACCCGCCGGGTGGTGTCGGTGTTCATGGGCGGTGACTTCGACGGCGCCAACCCCGATCGGAACGTCCACGGGGTGCGGTCGGATGTGTTCGTGGTCGCCGTGGCGGACGTGCCGCCGGCCAAGGCCGACCCGATCGTCGTCACCCTGATCAGCCTGCCCCGTGACCTGTACGTTCCGGTCGCCTGTACCCCGTGGGAGACTGGCCTCGACCGGATCAACGTCGCCTGGCACTACGGAAAGTGGCAGTGCGTGGCAGACACGGTCCAGTCGGCTCTCGGGCTCAAAGTCAACGGCGGGATGTTCTACACGGAGTTCGCCGGGTTCGTCGACCTGGTGGACATCATGGGCGGCCTGACGCTCACGCCCGGCGAGGACTTCTACGACTTCTGTGGCTTCAGCGGCGGCGGGGGCGACTGGTACTACCTGAAGGCTGGCCGGGAGGTCACGCTGGATGGCCAGCACGCCCTGTGCTACGTCCGGGCCCGGGACCACGCCCCCAAGGGCGACCTCACGCGCAACGTCCGATCGGCTGCCATGGTCCGGGCGATGGCCGAGCAGTGGCCAGCCCGCATGCTGACCGGCGACGTGTCCCTGCGGGATCTCGTCCTGTTCACGAGTACCCTGGCGCAGTACGTTGCCACGCCTATCGAGTGGATGGACATCGTCCAGGCCCACGGGGTGGACGCTCTGGCCGTCCTGGCTGGCGAACGCTCCGTGGAGTGGAGGACCGTGACCATGACCTACGACGAAGTGAAGGGCGCTACGACCGTCACTGGAGCGTCGGTGCTTGAACCACTGGTGGACGTCCCCAACTGGATCGCGTGCATGCTCGAGCAGCCGGCTGGGGGCCAGCAGATCTGCACCGACGCCTGGGCCACTATCCCATGACCAACCGCAACCGACTGTCCGCCGTGGCCCTCGGGGCCTGCTTGGGATTCGTGGTGTTCTATCTCGGGGCGTCTGTGCTTGCCCTGCAAGAGCCTACACCGACACTGGTGCCTACCGCCAGTGCAGAACTCGAGCCGAGTTCTACACCTGCCCCACCTGTCGTCATCCCAACCGATGCACCGATCCCGACGCCAACGCCCGGCCTGCAGTTCGAGTACTACAAAGATTGGGCGCTGCCTCACTTGGGGCTCCCCTGGCGGCCGTACTGCAAGGACAAGGGCCGGACCAACGGCTTCACGATCGGCTGGATGAACGGCTTCTGTGTGCCGGGGGTGATCACCAAGGACAGCCAGTACTTCCCTAGCCCGGTCGACCATTACGGGCTGATGTCATCCTACGGGCCCAACGTGATGGAGGCGAACGTGGCCCATCGGGGTTTGAATCCTCGTGAGGTCCAGGGCGTTGCCCTCATGAGTTGTGCCGACATCGGCAAAACTGTGTGGCTGCGCCTGCCTGGTCGGTCATGGGAAGGCCCGTTCGTGGTGGTCGACTGCTCCGGCCGCAACCACCTGTACTACCACATGGTGGCCATGGGCCTGGCGGTTGAGATCGGCTACCAGACCGCCCGTGAGTGGGACGTGTTCCGGGCCGATCGAATTGATGTACACATCGGGAGCCGTCCTCCTGTACAATGGGATGGGGTGTTCCTGCCGGTGTGGTGGGTAGAGAACGTCCTTGAGTTCGAGCCGATGCTACTTGCAGATCCTGAGGAGGAACAATGAGTGAGACGCTATTGATCCCAGCCGTAACGGGCACCGGCATCGTCGCCTTGGTGTCCATCCTGTTCAGCCTGGGGCTCCAGTACGTCCCCGGACTGAACACATGGTTCGCTCCGAAGTCGGAGGAGTTCAAGAAGTCCACGTTCCTGCTGGTTGGCGTTGTCAGCGGCCTCGTGTGGTTCTTGCTGGGCCTTGTGGCCATCCCCCCGGAGTGGGGCATCGTGTTCGCCCCGATGAACGTAGCCGGCCTGCTCCTGGCACTGCTCGAGATCCTCTTGGGCACCGGCGGCGTGCAGGGCTTCTACCGCGTGCTCCCCGTCCCATCGAGTGTGGCCCGCCTGAAGGCCAGTCGGGCAGTAGGTTGACACAGGGGGCATACGGGTATACAGTGGGGGTGCAAGGGACCTGACTGCCATCGGGTCACCTCCAATCGGTAGCCGGCCGGGGTGCGCCAGCCCCGGCCTTGGCTTTCTAGCGGGGACGGTGGCGGATCGGGCTGCAGATGTAGCAGAACTTGCGGGACGAAGAGTTGGAGACATACGGGCGGTCGCACCGCGTGCAAAGGCTGATGGCATGTGGCCACTGGACTACCGGCAGGCCCAACCGCTCACGGATGTTGGGGTCGACCGGGTCATAGCCGTCGTGCAGGATCCGCCAGAGCACAGCGTGGTGTACACCGTACTCGGCGGCCAGATCCCGGTAGGCAGGCGGATCTGGCCGCCCCAGCACCAGGGCCAAATGGGCACGCAGCGTGGCGATGTCGGTGTGGGCGGGTGTAATGACCTTCCGGCCCCCAGCGCCACGGACGTTGCCTGTTACAGTCGTGACAGGGCCTGCTAAC
>Ga0209293_10000171_pt1 | contig 11025 bp, 10 predicted proteins | sample Mud_0915_D1_FD_187690 | JGI IMG/M metagenome (GOLD analysis project Ga0209293, IMG submission 187690) | Wetland microbial communities from Old Woman Creek Reserve in Ohio, USA - Mud_0915_D1 (SPAdes) (version 2) | ecosystem: Environmental > Aquatic > Freshwater > Wetlands > Sediment ... | reverse complement strand
GGCTCCCACTCCGCGGGCATCCGGAAACTGCCCCCCGTTCTTGCTGCTGCGGGGGCACCCCGGCGGCGCGAAGCTCGTACCGGGGCGCGGCGTTTGCCCTCCGTTTCTCCCGCCGCGGCGGTCACCGCGCCTTCCCCCACGGCTCGCCGTCGAGGACGCGGCTCGTGATCCCGCCGTAGGCGTCGATCCGGCGGTCCCGCAGGAACGGCCAGTTCCGGCGCACCTCCTCGATGCGGGCCGGGTCGACCTCGGCGAACAGGATCTCCTCCCGATCCGCGGACGCCTCCACGAGGACCGCGCCCTGCGGATCGCAGAGGAACGAGGAGCCCCAGAATTCGATCCCGTCCCCTCCCCCCGCCGGGATTTCGTGCCCTACGCGGTTGACGGCCGCGACGTAGACGCCGTTCGCGACGGCGTGCCCCCGCTGCACGGTGCGCCAGGCATCGCGCTGCAGCTCCCCCTGCTCCCGCTTTTCGCGGGGGTGCCAGCCGATCGCCGTCGGGTAAAAGAGGACGCTCGCCCCGGCGAGGGCCGTCAGGCGCGCCCCTTCCGGGTACCACTGGTCCCAGCAGATGAGGGTGCCGATCGATCCCGCCCGGGTGTCGAAGGCGCGAAAGCCGAGGTCCCCCGGGGTGAAGTAGAACTTCTCGTAGAACGCCGGGTCGTCCGGGATGTGCATCTTCCGGTAGACCCCGGCGATCGTCCCGTCGGCGTCGATCACCGCGGCGCTGTTATGGCATACTCCCGGGGCGCGGCGCTCGAAGACCGGAGCGATCACGACGACGCCGGCATCCCGCGCCGCCGCGGAGAGGGCGTCCGTGGTCGGCCCCGGAATGGGCTCCGCGAGGTCGAAGAAGGCCGTCTCCTCGGTCTGGCAGAAGTACCGGGTGCGGAACAGTTCGGGCAGGCACACCACCCGCGCCCCCCCGCGAGCCGCCGCACGGAGCCGCTCAACGCCCTTTTCGAGGTTCTCCCGCGGGTCCGCCCCCATCGCCATCTGGACGAGGGCCACCGCGAACTTCCCGGGCCCTTCCTTCCGGGCCGCGCTCATCCGGCGAGATCCAGGTAGAGCCAAGGCGTCGCCTTCTTCCGCTCCCGCTCGTACCGGTCGATCTCCTCCGCGCTCGCAAGGGTCAGGGCGATCTCGTCCAACCCTTCGAGGAGGCACTTCTTGGCGAAGGGGTCGATCCGGAAGGCGTGGATGTCCCCGCCCGGGCCCGTGACCGTCTGCGCCGGCAGGTCCACCGCGACCTTGGCGCCCGGCGCGGCCAGAAGGGCGTCGATCAGCGACCGCACCTCCGCCGCCGGCAGCGTCACGGGGAGGAGCCCGTTCTTCAGGCAGTTGTTGTGGAAGATGTCGCCGAACGACGGTGCGATCACGGCGCGGAAACCGAAGTCCATCAACGCCCACACGGCGTGTTCGCGCGAGGAGCCGCAGCCGAAGTTCTCGCCCGCCACCAGGACCTTGCCGCCCCGGAACTCCGGGCGGTTCAGCGGGAAATCGGGAAGCGAAGACCCTCCCGCGTCGTATCGCCACGCGAAGAAGAGCCCGGCGCCGAGCCCCGTCCGCTTCAGGGTCTTCAGGTATCGCGCCGGGATGATGGCATCGGTGTCGACGTTTCCGCGGTCGAGGGGTACGCCCACGGCGTTCAACGGAACGAACTTTTCGATCATCGCGTCACCTCCCGCACGTCGGCGATGCGGCCGGAAACCGCCGCGGCGGCCGCCATCGCGGGGCTCATCAGGTGCGTCCGCCCCCCGGGTCCCTGCCGCCCCTCGAAATTCCGGTTCGACGTCGAGGCGCACCGCTCGCCGGGTTTCAGCCGGTCCGGGTTCATCCCGAGGCACATGGAGCACCCCGGGAGCCGCCACTGGAACCCGGCCTCGACGAAGGCCCTGTCGAGCCCCTCCTCCTCCGCCTGCCGCTTCACCAGCCCCGACCCCGGAACGACGAGCGCCGTCACGTTCGCGTGGACCTTGCGCCCCGAAGCAACCGCGGCGGCCGCGCGCAGGTCCTCGATCCGGGCGTTCGTGCAGGAGCCGATGAAGACCTTGTCCACGGGGATGGCGGTCAGCCGCGTTCCCGGGACAAGCCCCATGTACTCGAGCGCCCGCCGCATCCGCGCCCGCTCCGAAGCGTCCGGCTGCGCCTCCGGGTCCGGGACGGATCCGCCCACGGGGAGGGCGTCCTGCGGGCTCGTCCCCCAGGTGACGTGCGGCTCGAGGTTCGACGCGTCGAGCGTCACCTCCCGGTCCCACGCCGCGTCCGGGTCGGACGGGAGCGTCTTCCAGTCCGCCACCGCGGCATCCCACAGGGAAGGGGGCGGCGCCAGCGGCCTCCCCTTCAGGTACGCGAAGGTGATCTCGTCGGGGGCGATCAGGCCGAAGCGGGCCCCCGCCTCGATCGTCATGTTGCACACCGTCATCCGCCCCTCCATCGACATCTTCCGGATCGTCTCCCCGGCGAACTCGATCGCGTACCCGGTCCCACCGGAGGCGCCGATCTTCGCGATCACCGCGAGGATGACGTCCTTCGGCGCGACCGGGGAGCGAAGCGCGCCGTTCACGATGACGCGCATCCCCCGCGGCATCCCCTGCCACAAGGTCTGCGTGGCGAGGACGTGTTCGACCTCCGAGGTGCCGACGCCGAACGCGATCGTCCCGAAGGCCCCCAGCGTCCCGGTGTGGGAGTCGCCGCAGACGATCGTGATCCCCGGCTGGACGAGCCCGGACTCCGGGCCGATGATGTGCACGATCCCCTGCCTCGGATCGTTGATGTCGAACAGGGCGACCCCCGCGCCGAGGGCGTTTTTCCTCAACTCCTCGATCTGCTCGCGGCTCTCGCGGTCGTCGATCCGCTCCGCCCGCTCGGGCGTGGTCGGAACGTTGTGGTCCGGCACGGCCAGCATCGCGCCGGGCCGGCGCACGGAACGACCCGCCCGCCGAAGCCCCTCGAACGCCTGCGGGCTCGTCACCTCGTGGATCAGCTGGCGATCGATATAGAGGAGGGCGTTCCCGTCCTCCCGCGCAGCAACGACGTGACGGTCCCGGATCTTTTCGAACAGCGTCGGCATGCTTCTCCTTTCACCCGCGTCGAATATATCATTATATTGCTACGGTGCCGCCGATGGGACGGACCGGCGGCGATGCCGGTCGGCCGGCGCGGAGAAAAGGGGGGTGGACATGAGCGACGTCGTCCAGGGGACCCGGAGCGGGGGGGTCGCGACGATCCGGATGAACCGTCCGGAGCGGATGAACGCCTATAACGTGGAGATGGGGGAGGCGCTGCTGGCGGAGGTGTCCGCGGCGGCGGAGGACCCGTCGGTCCGGTGCATGGTCCTCACCGGAACCGGGAAGGCGTTCTCCGCCGGCGGCGACGTGGAGTTATTCGCGGCGTTCGGCGAGAAGGGGCCGACGAAGTTCATGGGGCTGGCCATCGGCCTGCACGCCCTGATCGCGACGCTGCGGCGCGCGCCGAAACCGGTCGTCGCGGCGGTCAACGGCGTGGCCGCCGGGGCCGGGTTCTCGATGGCGCTGGCCTGCGACGTCGCCGTGGCCGCCTCGTCCGCCCGCTTCACCCTCGGGTATCAGAACATCGGGCTCTCCCCCGACGGGGGGATGACCTTCTTCCTGGCCCGCGCGGTGGGGGCGCAGCGGGCGATGGAGATGACGCTCTTTTCGAGGGTCCTCCCGGCGGCCCGGGCCGCCGAGTGGGGACTGGTGCAGGAGATCTTCCCGGACGCGGAGTTCGCCGCAGGGGTCGACGCGCTGGCGGAGCGGCTCGCCTCCGGCCCCACGCTCGCCTACGCCAGGGCGAAGGAGCTGTACAACCGGGCGCTTTCCCAACCCCTGGAGGCGCAGCTCGAGGAGGAGCGGCAGAACATCTCCCGGTGCGCGGGGAGCCGGGATTTCCGGGAGGGGATCCGGGCGTTCCTGGACAAGCGGCCCGCGCGCTTCGAAGGCCGATAACCGAGCGGGTTAGGAGCCCCCGTCGCGGAAGCGGTAATACTCCTCGGGGGTGTTGATGTTCCGGAAAGCGCACCGATCGGGGTCGATCCGCTCCACCTCCGCGAGGGGGACGCGGCGGACGCGCACCCGGTCGAAGAAGGAGACCACGCGGCACTGCCCGTCCCGCAGCGTGTCCTCCACGACGGGGAGGACGCCCTTCCGGTACACCGCGTGAAGCGGCTCCAGCCCCCCGTCCCCCTCGGGAACCACCACGTCCACCCCTTCCGCCAGGGAGCACAGGTGCCGGATGAGGTCCGGGGCGAGGTCCGGCATGTCGCACGCCACGACGAAGATCTTCTCGGAGCCGCTCGCCCGCAACGCCGCGTGGATCCCCCCCAGCGCGCCCATCCCGGGGAAGAGGTCCGGTACCCGGCGGCACGGGAGGAAATCGTACCGGCTCGTCTCCCCGGTGGCGACGATCACCTCTTCGAACAGATCCTCCATCCGCCGGAGGATCGCCTCGATGAACCGCCCCCCCTGGTACGGCAGGAGCGCCTTGTCGCTCCCCATCCGGGTGGAGCGCCCTCCCGCGAGGATCACCCCCGTGACGCCGGGGATCCTCTCCGCGGCCGGGGCGGCGATGCGCGCCGGATGGGTGTAGACGTTGAACCTGCGGCCCCGCACGTACCCGACGAGGGTGATCCCCAGCTCCCCGCAGATCCTGACCGCGAGGTCCGTGGGAGAGGTGCGCGAGGCGATCACGGAGATCCCGAGGGAGCCGGCCTTCGCCGCCATCTCCGAGGAAACGCGCCCCGAGGCGACGAGGATCCTGCCGGAGAGGTCGATCCCCGCAAGGAGCGCCTGCCCCGCGATCCGGTCGATCGTGTTGTGCCGCCCGATATCCTCGGCGAACAGGAGGAGCCGCTCGCCGTCCCACGCGCCGGCCGAGTGGATTCCCCCGCTCCCGCGGTACGCCTCGGACGCCCGCGCGAGGGCGTCCATCGCCGAAAAAAGCGACTCCGGGGAAACGAACGGACCGGCGGAGGGGAGCTGGACCGGACGCCCCCCGGAGCCGGGAACGTGGAAGCTGATCCCGGCCCCGCACCCCGAGGTGAAGGTCGGCGTGATGCGATCGGGCACGTCTCCCAGGATCCGTGCGGACGCCGCGCCGAAGTCTTCGCACACGCTCAAGGTCAGGAGGTCGCCGGCGGACCGGACCAACCCCTGCATCCGGAGGAAACCGGCCACAAGGAAATGCAGGTCGTGGGGAGAGGCGATCAGCGTCGCGACGGGGACGCCGTTCACCGTGACGGCGACGGGGACCTCCCGGACGGGGAGATGACGGGCGGGAGCCAGGCGGCGCCCGTCGTACCGCAGGACGGGAGGGGCGTCTCCGCCCTTCGTGTCGTCTCCGGGGAGGCGGCTCATTTCCCCCTCTCGAACCCTTCCTTCCCGGCCAGCAGGTCCAGGTGGAGGGTGGCGAGGTCTTCGGCTTCCAGCGGCACGTCCGCGTTTCCGAGGCGCGCGTCGCGCGTTTTCAGGTACCGGCTGCATTTGCGGCACACCCCGACCCGGGTCGGGCCATCCCCCGTGGTGAAATAGGAGAGCGTTTCCGGGTCGGTGTTCCCGCAGTAGGGGCACTGGATCCGCGGGTACGGCCAGCGGAAGAAGCAGGTGGAGCAGGAGAGCCGCCGCTTCCCCTCGTCCCCGGCGAGTTCCGCCATCCCGGCGCGGGAGCCGCACACGGGGCAATACCCTTCCTTCCAGTCCTGGAATTGCTCCGGGGGAAGGGAGGAGGAAAGACGCTCGAGGACGGTCTTCAACGGGATCTCGAGGACGAATTCGAGCAACGGCGCCTGGACCGAAAGGGCGGCGGCCGCCTGCTCCACGACGTCCCGTTTTCGGGTGAGACAGGCGACGTACAGGGAGGCGAGGTCGAGGGAGCCGCCCGAAAGCCCCCCCCCGATCCGGTCAAGATCCGCGTGCCCTTCCCTGCCGACGCGGCGCAGGACGTCGAGCAGCCCGGACAGGAAGGCCGCCGCTGCGTCCCGATCGACGGAGAGCGCCTCGGGGGAGAGGAGCGGGAGACCCCCCCGCACCCGCTCGGCCCCGTTCCCCTCCGGAAGGGCGAAGCGGATCCCCGTCCCGCCCTCCTTCCCGTCGACGTACGCGAAGATCTCCTCGAACGGGCGGAGCACATCGATGTACTCCGGATGCTCGAACGCGGTCTTCCGGAGGTGCGCGATCTTGTCCGCCGTGCGACTCATCCCCCCCGGATCCCTTCCCGTCGTTTATTCGCCCCCTACCTCCTTATACCATTTCGGGTGGTGCGTCCGCGCCCAGATCCTGCGGACGTTTCCGTACAGCATCCCCTCGAGCGTCCCCGGGTTGCCGATCGTGGTGAGGTAGACGTGCACGATCATCAACATCACGAAGGCCACGAACAGGAGGCCGTGGAGGAGCAGCGAAAACTGGACAAGCCCCCGCGGAAACGACCCGGGGATCCAGTTGATGATCCCGGTGACGCCGAGCAGGAGGGTCGCGATCCCCATGAAGATGCCGAACATCTTCTGCCCCGCGTTGAACTTCCCGCTGTTGATGTGCTCCGGATTCTTCGAGAGGTAGCCCCCCAGCGACCGGAACCACTTCCGGTCGTCGTCGTCGAAGGTGAACATCTCCTTCGCGTGGTTGAAGAAGAGCATCAGGGAGCTGACGAAAAAGATCGCCCCCGCGTACTTGTGGGCCAGGATCGCCCCCGCCCCGCCGCCGAACAGGTCGAAGTAGCCGTGGAAGAGGCGGGAGTAGAGCCCCAGCCCCGACAGGAGCAGGGTGAGAAACGACGCGGCGACGAACCAGTGGAGCACCCGCTCGGCCGTGTTGAACCGCTCGACGTATTTACCCATGCGCGTCCCCTCCCTTCCCCTTCCCGTCCTCCTCGAGCCGGCGCGATCCGAAGGTCACGTAGTGGACCACCACCGCGGCGACGCTTCCCCAGAAGCCGAGGATCCCGAGCGGCCTCACGACGTCCTTCCAGAGGAAGATCGACGTCGGGATCGACGGGTCCGCCGGCAGGCCGTACGTCTCGGGTTTGTCCTCGAGCGCGTAGACGACCCCCAGCCCCTCGAGCGCGTTCTCCCCGTACAGCTTCTTCCCCCCCGCCTTCGCCTTCGCGATCAGGGCCTCCCGGCCCCCGAACTGGAGCGTCTGGGTCGGGCACGCCTGGGCGCACGCCGGGAGCCTGCCCGCGTCGACCCGGTCGAAGCACAGGTGGCACTTGGTCACCTTGTCGTCCGCCCCGTACCGGGGGATGTTGAACGGGCAGGCGGAGACGCAATACTTGCACGAAATGCACTTCTCCTTGTCGAAGACGACGATCCCTTCCTTCGTCCGGTGGAGCGCCCCCGGCGCCGGGCAGACCTTCATGCACCCCGCGTCGCCGCAGTGGACGCACCGCTCGTTCATGAAGAGCCACTTCACGTCCCCGCGGTTGTCCGCGCTCTCGAGGAACCGGATCCGGTTGTAGAGGTTGGGGGTCAGGTCGGTCGGGTTCTCGTAGCTCCCCTTCTCGACCGTCTTGTCCGCGTCCATGTGGTTCCACGCCTTGCACGCGACCTGGCAGGAGCGGCAACCGATGCAGCGCGACGTGTCGACGAGAAATCCCACGCGTACCTGGGCCATGGCGGTCACCCCTTCGCCGTGATGTTGACCATGAACGCCTTCGTTTCCGGGATCATGGTGTTCGCGTCCCCCGCCGTCGGCGTCAGCAGGTTGGCGGAGTCGCCCACCCCCGGCGTGAACCAGCCGAAGCACCAGGGGAGACCCACCCCGTGGACCGTGGAGCCGGCCACCTTGAAGGGGCGGAAACGGGGGGTGACGACGGCGACCGCCTCGATCTTGCCGCGGGCCGAGGAGACTTCGACCGTGTCGCCGTTCCGGATCTTCTTCTCCTTCGCAAGATCGAGCCCCATCTCCACGAACTGCCGCGGCTGCAGCTCGAGGAGCCACGGGACGTTCCGGGAGAGGACCCCGGTCTGCCAATGCTCCGTCACCCGGTACGTCGTGGCGACGTACGGGTACCGGGTGTCGCACGTCGCGTACACATCCTCCGGCAGCCCCCCGTCGGAGAACATCTTCGAGGCCGGGTTCGTCCGCTGCTTCGACATCAGGTTCTCCTGGACGGGGCACTCGAGCGGCTCGTAATGCTCGGGGAACGGGCCGTCCTTGAGGCCCGGCCCGAAGATCGCTGCCACGCCGTCGGCCCGCATGATGTACGGCTTCTTCCCCTCCTTCTCGTCCCCCATCGGGGGCCACGGCCCGTCGGGGACGTCCCCTTCCCACCTGCCGAGCTTCCCGTCGGGCAGGACGGCGTTCGCGTTCCAGTAGATGACCGCCTTCTTCACGTTGTACGGTTTTCCCGACAGGTCGACCGACGCCCGGTTGTAGAGGATGCGCCGGTTCACCGGCCACGCCCATGCCCACTCGGGGAAGAGCCCGAGGCCCGTAACGTCCTTCCTCCCCCGGCGGGCCATCATGTTCCCCTTCTCGTTGTAGCTCTGGCAGTAGAGCCAGTTGCCGCAGGAGGTGGTGCCGTCGGCCTGCAGCGCCGCGAACCCGCCGACGAGCTCCCCCTTCTTCCCGACGAGCTTCTTCTCCTTCGGCGCCGGCTGCCCCGGCTTCGGCTTCTCCTCCACGTTGTCGAGGAAGTAGCCGTTGATCTCCTTCGCCACGGCGTGGATGTCGACCGACCGGACCGTGCCGTCCGCCCGCTTGAACCCGTAGTTCCACGTGAGGTTCATGAGCGGGTCGGGGAAGACGCCCCCTTCCTTCGCGTACATCGCCTTGATCTTGAAGTAGAGGTCGTTCATGATCTCGGCGTCGGGCTTCGACTGCCCGAGGGGGCGGACCGCCGCGGTCCGCCACTGCCCCATCCTCCCCGAGTTGGTGACGCTCCCCTCCTTCTCGAACGACGCGGCCGCGGGGAGGAAGAAGACCTCCGTGTTCACCTTCGCCGGGTCCACCCCCGGCCCCTTCCAGAACGACGCCGTCTCGTTGTCGAACAGGTTGACCGTCACCATCCACTCGAGCGTGGAAAGCGCCTTGCGCACCTTCCCCGCGTTGGTGCCGGAGCAGGCCGGGTTCTGGCCCCAGGCGAAGAACCCCTTGTACTTCCCGCGGGACATGTTGTCGAAGATCATCAGCCACGACGCGTTCATCCCGGGGTCGGTCTTTGGCAGCCACGCGTACCCGAAGTCGTTCTCCTTCGTCGCCTTGGCGCCGTAGATCGCCTTCAGGTAGCTCGTGATGTACTTGTTCCGGTTCCCCCACCAGTTGGCGCTCTGCGGATCCTTCGTCTTCGGGGTGTACTTCTCGATGTACTTCTCGAGGGTCGGAAGGTCCGCGGAAGGGACCGCCAGGTACCCCGGGAGGAGGTGGAAGAGGAGCCCGTGGTCGGTCGAGCCCTGGACGTTGCTCTCGCCGCGCAGGGCGTTGATCCCGCCGCCGGCCACCCCCATGTTGCCGAGGAGCATCTGGATGATGGTCATGGCGCGGATGTTCTGCGTCCCCACCGTGTGCTGCGTCCACCCCATCGCGTACAGCTCGGTCCCCGCCTTGTCGGGCTTCCCGGTGGAACCGTACGTCTCGTAGACCTGGAGGAGCGTCTCCTTCGGCGTTCCGGTGATGCTGGAGACGAGGTCCGGCGTGTAGCGGGCGTAGTGCTTCCGCAGCAGCTGGAAGACGCAGTTCGGATCCTTGAGGGTCGGATCCTTCCTGACCTTTTCGTCCGCGTCCTTCTGGAACGCCCACGATTTCGGGTCGTACGCCCTCTTCTTCGCGTCGTACCCGGAGAAGAGGCCGTTGAGGTCCCCCGGCATCCGGAAGTCGGGGGCCACGAGGTAGGAAGCGTTCGTGTAGTTGCGGACCGACTCCTCCTGGTAAAGCTTCTGCTCGAGGATGTGGCGGATCATCCCGCCGAGGAAGGCGATGTCGGTCCCGGGCCGCAGCGGGGCGTAGATGTCGGCCTTCGACGCGCTCCGGGTGAAGCGCGGGTCCACGCAGATGATCTTGGCGCCGTTATCCTTCGCCCGCAGGATCCAGCGGAAGGCGACCGGATGGTTCTCGGCCGGGTTGGCCCCCATGATGAGGACCACGTCCGCGTTCTTCACGTCGATCCAGTGATTCGTCATCGCACCGCGTCCGAACGACTCTCCCAGAGCCGCTACAGTGGTGCTGTGTCATATACGCGCCTGGTGCTCGATGGCGACCAGGCCCAACCCCCGGAGGAATTTCTGGAGGAGGTAGCACTCCTCGTTGTCCAGCGCGGCGCTCCCGACGTGGGCGATCCCCATCGTCCGGTTGACCACCGCCTCCACCGTCTTCTCGACCTCCTGGTCCCCCACCTTCTCCTTCACCTTGATGCCGCTCTTCGCGACGAAGGTGGCGTCCCGGGTCTTCTTGACCTTCTTCGCGATCTCGTCGAGGGCCCACTCCCAGTCGACCGTCTTCCACTCCTTCGCGCCCGGCGCCCGGTACATCGGCCTCGTCACGCGGGCCTTGTTGTCGCGCAGTTGAAGGATGGAGGCGCCTTTCGGGCAGAGGGACCCCTCGTTGATCGGGTGGTCGGGGTCGCCTTCCACGTTGACGAGGTTCCCCCCGAGGGTGTGGACGATCATCCCGCACCCCACCGCGCAGTAGGGGCAGATCGTCGTCGTCTCCTTCGCGTAGCGGAGGCTGAACTCCTGGGCCTTCGCCTCCACGGGGTCGAGGGAGAAACCGAGCAGGCCCGCGGCCAGCCCCGCCCCCGAGGTCTTGAAGAACTCCCTGCGTGATATCGCCATCCGGTACACCTCCTTCGAACGGTCGGTGGTAAGAAAATCATATAAAAACGTTCTAAACTGTTCAATAAAAAACCCCGGCGAGAAGAAAAAAATATTATTCGCTTCATGTGGCTGTTATACAATCACTTATCGTCGGATAAAAAAAACGCGATTTGTTTTTCGACGAACTTCCGGGGTGAAAGGAGCCGCGATGCGATCGAACAACCACGGGCTGGCCTTAGGGGTCGTCCTGACGCTGCTC
>Ga0209293_10000170_pt1 | contig 11056 bp, 11 predicted proteins | sample Mud_0915_D1_FD_187690 | JGI IMG/M metagenome (GOLD analysis project Ga0209293, IMG submission 187690) | Wetland microbial communities from Old Woman Creek Reserve in Ohio, USA - Mud_0915_D1 (SPAdes) (version 2) | ecosystem: Environmental > Aquatic > Freshwater > Wetlands > Sediment ... | reverse complement strand
GCGCAGCACGCTCAGTGCGCGCACCAGGGCGAGCGCCACCAGCGCCAGCACTACCAGCGTGGCAGCTGCGCCGGCCAGCACATAGGCGGTGAGCTTGACGTCGGAGGCCTGCCACAACAATAGCGCGGTCACCGCCGCCAGAGCCGCGCCGTACACACTGAGCGCGCTGGCCGGCAGCGCGCCGAGGTCGCGGCGCAGCACCCGCGCCGGCGGCACGTTCTTGAGACGGGTGAGCGCCGGGGCCGCGAAACCGAGCAGCAGGATCAGACCGGTGGCCACACCGATCAGCACCGGCATCAGCGACGGCGCCGGCAGGCGAGTGGAGAACAACCCGGCGTGCAGCTGTGCCAGCACTTCCTGGGCGGCGAAGCCGATCAGGCAACCGACCAGGCTCGCGATCAGGCCGAGCCATAACATCTCCAGCAGGTGCAGCCGGGTAATGAAACCCTGGGTGGCACCGAGCGCGCGCATCACCGCCGCGCCGTCGAGATGGCGGCTGGCATAGCGGCGCGCGGCGGTGGCGACCGCGACCCCGGCCAGTACCACGCTCACCAGCGCCGCCAGCCCGAGGAATTTCTCGGCACGCTCGAGCGCCACTTTCAGTTCCGGGCGCGCGTCGCGCACGTCCAGCACGCGCTCGCCCTCGATCACCTGCGCTTCCAGCCAACTGCGCAGCGTCGCCAGCCGCTCGGGCTCACCGGCCAGCAGCAGCCGGTGACTGACCCGCGAACCGGGACCGAGCAGGCCAGTGGCGTCGAGATCGGTGTAGTTCATCAACAGGCGCGGCCCGAAGCTGAACATGTCGCCGCCGCGATCGGGCTCGTAGGCGATGACCTGTGTGATGGCAAAACGCTTCAGCCCGAGATCGATATGCCCGCCAACGCCGAGCCCCAGCAGCCCGAGCAGGCGCGCATCCACCCACACCGTGCCCGGTTCCGGGATGCCGCGCGCCGGGCGCTCGGCACCAAACGGCACGTCGGTGAGGCGCAACTGGCCGCGCAGCGGATAACCGTCGCTGACCGCCTTGACGTCCACCAGCTGGGTATTGTCGCCGGCCAGCACCACGCTCGGAAAATTGGCCATGCGCGCAGTCTGCACGCCGAGACCGGCGGCTTGCGCGGTCCATGCCGGCGGCGCGGCGCGCGTGGAATTGACGGCCAGGTCGGCGGCCAGCAGCTCGGCCGCCTGCTGGCCCATGGCGACCCGCACCCGGTCGGTGAAAAACCCGACCGAGGTGATGCTGGCCACGGCGATCACCAGTGCCGCGACCAGCACCTTGAGCTCGCCGGCACGCCAGTCGCGGCGCAGCGCGCGCAGGGAAAATTCCACGGCCTTCATGCCGGCGACTTCCGGCGGCGCGGCGCGCGTTTGGTGGCGGCCTTCTTCTTCGCGGCCGCGACCGGCCCGGCCTGCACGCGGCCGGCGGCGAGATGCAGGCGGCGCGTGCACTGGCCAGCCAGCGCCTCGTCGTGCGTGACCAGCACCAGAGTCGTGGCCAGCTCGCGGTTGAGCGACAGCAGCAGCTCGACGATGCGCGCGCCGGTGGCCTGGTCGAGATTGCCGGTCGGCTCGTCGGCGAACAGGATCTTCGGGCGGGCCGCGAACGCGCGCGCGATCGCCACCCGCTGCTGCTCGCCGCCGGACAGCTGGCTCGGGTAATGCCCGGCACGTTCGCGCAGGCCGACGCGCGCCAGCACCTCGAGCGCAGCCTCCTTCGGCGCCGCCTCGCCGGCCAGCTCCAGCGGCAGCATCACGTTCTCGAGCGCGGTCAGGTTCGGCAGCAGCTGGAACGACTGGAACACGAACCCGACGCGGCCGGCGCGCAGGCGCGCGCGGCCGTCCTCGTCGAGCGCGCCGAGGTCGGTGCCGTCGAGCACCACGCGCCCGCCGCTCGGGGCATCGAGCCCGGCCAGCAGCCCGAGCAGCGTGGACTTGCCGGACCCGGAGGCCCCGACAATCGCGCACGCCTCGCCGGGCTCGATGGCGAGATCGACGGCGTCGAGAATGGTGAGGGTCCCTTCCGGGCTCGCGACCTGCTTGGTGAGATTTTGTGCCTCGATGATCGGCATGGTGTAATCAACAATATGAGAGTGATATTTTTTCTGGCTACCCTGCTGTTCGCGCCGCTCGCCGCCGCCCAGCCGGTGGTGCTGGTGTTTGGCGACAGCCTCAGCGCCGGTTACGGCATCGACGTGCGCGAGGGCTGGGTGGCACTGTTGCAGCAGCGCCTCCGAACCCAAGGCTACCCGCACACCGTGGTGAACGCCAGCGTGAGCGGCGAGACAACGGCCGGCGGCCGCACCCGCCTGACCGGCGCACTGCAACGACACCGCCCGCAGCTGGTGATCCTCGAGCTCGGTGCCAACGACGGCCTGCGCGGCCTGTCGCTGACCCAGACCCGCGACAACCTGGCGGCGATGGTGCGCACCGCCCAGAAGGGCGGCGCGCGCGTGCTGCTGATCGGCATCCACTTGCCCCCCAACTATGGCCCGGGCTATACGCAGAAGTTCCACGACATCTTCGGCGAGCTGGCGCGCCGCTACCAGGCCGGCCTGGTGCCATTCCTGCTCGAAGGCGTGGCGCTCGACCGTACGCTGATGCAGGCCGATGGCCTGCACCCGCGCGCCACGGCGCAGCCACGCATCCTCGACAACGTGTGGCCGTCGGTCGAAGGGCTGCTGAAACCGCGCGTGGAACCGATCGCCGGCCAGCAACCGAGCGGCTCATGAACCCGCTGTGCGCGGCACCCGACACCGCGCCGGCCGGCGCCGGCATCGAGCGGCTGGCAAAGTTCGTGACCAACCACCCGCGGCTGTTCGTGCTCACCGGCGCCGGCGTCAGCACCGACTCCGGCATTCCCGACTACCGCGACGGTGACGGCAACTGGAAGCGCCGCCAGCCGGTGCGGTTCCAGGAGTTCATCGCCAGAGAACCGGTGCGGCGCCGCTACTGGGCGCGCAGCCTGATCGGCTGGCCGCGGTTCGCGCAGGCGCGGCCGGGCGCGGCCCATGCGGCGCTCGCCCGCCTCGAAGCCGGCCGGTTCGTGCAGCAGCTCGTCACCCAGAACGTCGATGGCCTGCACCAGCAGGCCGGCAGCTGCAATGTGATCGACCTGCACGGCCGGCTCGACCGCGTGCAATGTCTCGCCTGCGGCGCGCACGAACCCCGCCACGACTACCAGCAGCGGCTGGCCGCACACAACCCGGCGTTCGCCGCCCTGCCCGCGGCGACCGCGCCGGACGGTGACGCCGATCTCGATGGCGTCGACTTCGATACGTTCGCGGTGCCGGGTTGCACCCGCTGCGGCGGGCTGCTCAAACCGGCGGTGGTATTCTTCGGCGAAGGTGTGCCGCCGTCGGTGGTCGAAGACGCCTACGCGCAGCTCGCGCAGGCCAACGCCATGCTCATCGTCGGCTCCTCGCTGATGGTCTACTCCGGCTACCGCTTCGTCCGCACCGCGGCCGCGGCCGGTAAACCGATCGCGGCGATCAATCTCGGACGGACAAGGGCGGATGAGTTGTTGTCGCTGAAATTGGCAGCGCCGTGTGGGGAAACGCTGCGGGCGCTGACGGCGGCCTTGGGTGCGTAACCCTGATTGGCCTCGCCCCATGCGGCGCAATTCGCTGCGCTCATTGCGCCCTACGTCGGCTGCCGACAGGGGACAGATCCTCACCCTAGACAAAACCCTTTCGGGCTGCTCATCTTGCTGATTGCAGTGGGGTTCGCGAGCATTTCCGGACGTCGATAGAATCGCTTCTCGTAGGGCGCAATGAGCGCAGCGAATTGCGCCGCATGCAACGGGCCAGGATCGCCCGAGAACTCAATCACGACTCCAGGGAGGGGGTCATGCCGAACTACCGCCGTCACCGTGTCCCCGGTGGCACCTATTTCTTCACCGTCAATCTGCTACAACGCCGTCCCAACGACCTGCTGGTCCGGCACGTCGAACTGCTGCGGGCGGTGGTGCGCGACGTGCGGCTACGCTGGCCATTTCACATCGATGGGTGGTCGGTGCTGCCGGATCACTTGCACTGTATCTGGACTCTGCCCGTCGGCGATACTGACTTCACAACCCGCTGGCGGTTGATCAAGGCCGGGTTCGCCCGGCGACTGCCCGTGGCCGAAGGCCGGTCCCGGGTGCGGCGGGTTCGTGGTGAACGCGGCATATGGCAGCGGCGCTTCTGGGAGCATGCGATCCGTGACGATCGCGACTATGCGGCGCACGTGGATTACCTGCATTTCAATCCCGTGAAGCATGGTTATGTCGCGCGGGTCGGGGATTGGCCTTATTCAAGCTTTGGCCGGTGCGTGGCGCAGGAAATGTATCCGGCCGATTGGGGCGGCGGGGGCGATGCTGCCGACGAATTGCAGGTTGGGGAGCCGGGTGGCTGAGCGTCGCGAATTGCGCCGTATGGAGCGAACTGTCGAGCTGCCATGGGCCCCGGGATGCACCCGCCAGACCGAGCGGCTATCATGGCGTCACTCTTACGGTGCTTCCCACACCCATGCCCGCCCGCAAACCCTCCGCCGCCGCGCCGCGCACCGTGCGCGATTTCGTGCTGTGGGCGGAGCGGCGCTTCCGGCCGGCGAAGCTGTACTTCGGGCACGGCACCGACAACGCGCGCGACGAGGCGGCGTGGCTGGTGGCGAGCGCGCTGGCGATCCCCTTTGACCAGCTGGACGCCAACGCCGGCCGCGTGCTCACCGAGACCGAGGCCGCCGATCTGCGCTCGCTGGTCGAGGCGCGCATCAACACCCGCAAGCCGCTCGCCTACCTGCTGAACGAGGCCTGGTTCGCGGGACTCAGGTTTTATGTCGACGAGCGCGTGCTCATACCGCGCTCGCTGATCGGCGACTTCCTGCCGGACCAGCTCCAGCCGTACGTGGAGCCGGCGCGGGTGCGACGCATCCTCGACCTGTGCACCGGCAGCGGTTGCATTGCGATCGCGGCGGCACATTATTTCCCCGAAGCGCAGGTCGATGCCGCCGACATCTCCGCCGAGGCGCTGGCGGTGGCACGCCGCAACGTCGAGGATCACCAACTCGGAGGCCGGATCGAACTGGTGCAGTCCGACCTGTTCGCGAACCTCGGCGGCCGCACCTACGACCTGATCCTGACCAACCCGCCGTACGTCGACGCCGACGACATGGCGGGCCTGCCGCAGGAATTCCGGCACGAACCGGAACTGGCGCTGGCCTCCGGTGAGTCCGGGCTCGATGCCATCCTGAAGATCCTGGCGGCGGCGCCGGAGCACCTTAACCCGGGCGGCGTGCTGGTGGCCGAGGTCGGCAACAGCTGCGAGCCACTGCAGCAGCGCTTCGGCGAGATTCCGTTCGTGTGGCTGACCTCGGCGTCCGGCGACGAGAGCGTGTTCCTGCTGACGCGCGAGGAGCTGGTGCGGTATGGCTCGCGGTTCCGGGGCAGCTGACGGCCACCGCTCACGGCGCGCATGTAGGAGCGGCCGTTTGGCCGCGATGGGTAATAAATCGCGGCCAAACGGCCGCTCCTACAATGTGATTCAGGTTCGTCGCCGGCTGTTCGCCTTAAGGTCAACGCTTTCCTTTGCGCCTTCGCGTCTTTGCGCCCGGCTTTTTCCATGTGTGCGCAAAGCGCATCGCATCCTCGACCAACGCCCGCGGCGCGCGCAGGCCGAATTCGCGATCCAGCCGGCGCGCCGCGGCGGCCGCGGTAGTCGGGCGCGGGCGCAGGCGGGCGATGAAGCCGGCGATGTCCTCGATGCGCGCCCACGGGTAGTTGATCCAGCGCCAGGAGGTGAGGCGCTCGGCGTAGAAGTCCGGTTCGAACACCGAGCCGGACTTGTAGTGCAGCGCGGCGGTGAGTACGGCCGCCGGGCGGCGCGCCGCGACGTGGGCGCGCGCCAGCACAAAGGTGTCGCCGGTGTCGGCAACGTCATCGACGATCAACACCCGCCGACCGGCGAGCGCGATGTTGAGCGGCTGTACCACCCGCGCGCGACGGCGCTTGCGGGCGCCGGCGGTGTAGTGCTCGATGCGCAGGCTCACCAGGTCCATGACATCGAGATAGTCGGCCAGCAGCCGTGCCGGCACGTAGCCGCCGCGCGCGATGGCGACAATTACATCGGGTACGAACCCGGCGGCGGCGATATGCTGCGCCAGGCGGCGCGTGAGACTCGCCACGCGCCGCCACGGCACCAGCTCGCAATGAAAGGGACGGGCCATGGGTCAGGCCACCCTAACGGCATTCCGCCGCCAGCGCGTTGAGGCCGGTCAACAACTGTGGTCCTGCGTGTCGTTATTGATTCATGTCAAAGTCCGGACTGTGCGCAAAACCTAGTATTCCGGTTCTTCCCCTTTGAGCAGGAGGCTCTCATGACCAAGCCCACAAGATCCCCCGGGAACGCGACCACGACCTTGCAGTCCGCTGCCGGCAACCCCGGCACCCCGAGCACCGAGGACGAGCGCCGGCGCATGATTGCCGAGAATGCCTACTACCGCGCCCAGCAGCGCGGCTTCAACGGCGGCCAGGCGATCGACGACTGGCTGGCGGCGGAGCGCGAAATCAACCGCCTGCTGCCGAGCCCGCAGCAGCAGAAGCAGGAGCTGGCCGCCTACCAGCAGCTGCGCACCCACCTCGGCCACCTGCTTGGCGACCTCAAGGACACCAGCGCCGACACCATCCGCGAGGCCATCGACACTGCCCGCGGCCGGCTGCGCCAGCTCGAGGAATACACCGCCGACACGGTCGAAAAGGCGGTGACCAGCGTCGAGAAGGAGATGCTCGGCGCCGGCCGCCGCGCCGGCGCCCGGCTCGAGAACCTCTCGGCACGCACCACCGACCTGCTCTACGTGTGGCGCGATCGCGGCAGCCAGTTCCTGGCGCGTGCCGCGACCGGCATCAGCGACTGGATGCAGCAGGCGAGCGCGCGCCTCGGCGATCAGACCTACCGCACCGGCGAGATCGCCGCGCCCGGCACCCTCGAATGCAACGGCTGCGGCGAGCGGGTCACGCTCGAAACCCCGGCGCACGTACCGCTGTGCCCGAATTGCCGCAAGAGCGAGTTCCGGCGCGTGTCGTAATCGGCGCCGGCCAGCGCGACCCGTTGGTCACTCCGGATTTACGAACGGGTAGCGTTCGCGCAGTGCGCGGGTGATGAGCCCGAAGCCGGCCCACTGGCCGAGGGTTTCGATCACCAGCACCGCGTCCGGGTCGGTGAAGCGTACCGTGCCGGGCGTGCCGACCGCGGCCAGGTACTCGGCGAGCAGCCGGTCGAGCGCCCGCTCCTGCTCGGGGCTTACCAGCGTGCCGCGAAAGCCACGCCGGTGCATGCGCACGTAAAACGCCGTACCGGCCAGCTGCGGTGCGAAGGTCGCGGCCGTCTGCCGCGCCTGCGTCTCGAATTCCGCCGGGTTCTGAAACACGAACGTTCGGCTCACCGGCACCACCCGCGCCAATGCCGGGCCGAGTTCGGGGTTGAGGGCGACGTCCCTCTTGACCGCCTCCAGGAACAGTTCCAGATCATCGGCCTTGAGCGCCAGCACGTTGTAATAGTCGGTGGTGTCGACCCGGGCCACGGTCTTGAGGTAGCGGCGCACCGCCTTAAAGCGGGTGCGGCCGCGCACGCTCACCACCACGTTCCAGTCGAACACCCGCCCTCCGGCACGCCCCATCGGCAATTTATTGATCCCGGTTAAACCTTAGCCACCGTTGCCGGACCGAACGTTGATGCAGATCAACCTGCCCTGCGGCGACTTTGACGAGCATCAATGTCAGCGGATGCCAACTCCGCTACGGTTAACGACCCGGCCAGTGTGCTCCAAACGCGAACAAGGACAGCGCTATGGCCTCCAAGCAGATCCTGTTCCGCTCCCAGGCGCGCGAGAAGATCCTGCGCGGCGCCAGCCAGCTGGCGGACGTGGTGCGCGTCACCCTCGGGCCGAAATCGAAATCGGTGCTGATCCAGAAGAAGTGGGGCACGCCGCTGGTGTGCAACGACGGCGTCACCATCGCCCGGGAAACCGAGCTCGAAGACCCGGAGGAAAACCTCGGCGCCCAGATGCTGCGCCAGGCCGCCGAGAAGACCGGCGATGCGGTCGGCGACGGCACCTCGACCTCCACCCTGCTGGCGCACGCCATCCTCGCCGACGGCATCCGCAACGTGGTGGCCGGCGCCTCGGCCATCGATCTCAAGCGCGGCCTCGACCGCGCGGCGCGCGCCACCATCGCCTCGCTGCGCGAACAGTCGCGCCCGGTGAAGACCCGGCTGGAAAAGGCCCAGGTCGCCACCATCTCGGCGCACAACGATGCCGAGATCGGCGAGCTGGTGGCCGAGGCCATGGAGAAGGTCGGCGGCGAGGGCGTGATCACGGTCGAGGAATCAAAGACCACCGAGACCGTGCTGGAGGTGGTCGAGGGCCTGCAGTTCGACCGCGGCTACATTTCGCCGTACTTCGTCACCGACCCCGAGAAAATGGAGGCGGTGCTGGAGGACGCCTACATCCTGCTGGCCGACAAGCGCCTCGGCAGCCTCAAGGACCTGCTGCCGGTGCTCGAACAGCTGGCCAAGGTCGGCAAGCCGGTGCTGTTCGTGGCCGAGGAGATCGAGGGCGACGCGCTCGCCACCCTGATCGTCAACCAGATCCGCGCGGTGCTGCGCTCGTGCGCAGTCAAGGCGCCCGGCTTCGGCGACCGGCGCAAGGAGATGCTCACCGACATCGCGATCCTCACCGGCGGGCTGGTGGTGTCCGACGAGCTCGGCGTCGAGCTCGAGCGCGTCGAACTGGCCCAGCTCGGCCGCGCCAAGCGCATCGTGGTCGGGCGCGAGACCACCACCATCATCGGCGGCGCTGGCGACAAGGCCGCGATCGACGGGCGCATGAAGCAGATCCGCGCCCAGCTGGACCAGGCCAGCAGCGACTACGACCGCGAGAAACTCGAAGAACGGCTGGCCAAGCTCTCCGGCGGGGTGGCCGTGATCCGGGTCGGCGCGCCGAGCGAGGCCGAGATGAAGTCCAAGAAAGAGGCGCTCGACGACGCCATCTCCGCCACCAAGGCCGCGGTCGCCGAGGGCATCGTGCCCGGCGGCGGGCTGGCGCTGCTGCGCGTCACCCGCACCCTGGAAGCGGAAGAGACCAAGTGCGAGGGCGATGAGAAAACCGGCGTGCAGATCCTGCGGCGCGCGCTGCAGGCGCCGGCGCGCCAGATCGCCGAGAACTCGGCGGTCGACGGCGGTGTGGTGGTGGCGCGCATGCTGGCGAGCGAGGGCAATACCGGCTACGACGCCGCGCGCAACCTGTATGTCGACCTGTTCGAGGCCGGCATCGTCGATCCCACGAAGGTAGTGCGCGTCGCGCTCGAAAACGCCGTGTCGGTGGCAAGCGTGCTGCTGCTCACCGAGGCGACCATGACCGAGAAGCCGGAGAAGAAGGACGGCGAGGCGATGCCGCCGCCGATGTGAGGCGGCAGGCACCACAGCGTGAAGACACTGTAGGAGCGGCGCCCTCGCCGCGATTCATATCTGATCGCGGCGAGGGCGCCGCTCCTACGCGACTCGAACCAGAAAGGAGGCCCACCATGGCAGAGGAACGCAAGAGTCAGGAAATCCAGAAGGCGCCGGCGCGCGCCCTCAGCCCGTTCGAGGAGATGGACCGGATGTTCGACCAGTACTTCCGCCGCGGCTGGATGCGGCCGTGGCGGTTCGAGTGGCCGAGTCTTCCGGAAGTCGGCCTGCCGGAGATGAAAGTGCCGAAGGTCGACGTCATCGACCGCGAGAACGAGGTGGTGGTGAAGGCCGAGATTCCGGGTGTCGAGAAGAAGGATCTCGACATCTCGGTCGGCGAGGACACCGTCACCATCAAGGGCTCGACCCGCCACGAAGAGAAAGAGGAAAAGGGCGACTACTACCGCTGCGAGATCTCGCGCGGCGCCTTCAGCCGCACCGTGGCGCTGCCCGCGACCGTGGACGGCGGCAAGGCCAAGGGCAGCTTCAAGGACGGCGTGCTGGAGCTGACCCTGCCCAAGGTCGAGAAGGCCAAGCGGCACGCGGTGAAAGTGGAGTGACGCGGGCGGAACGCGGTGCTCGCCGGTCGGGTCAGGCCCAAAAGGCGGTAACCAGACCGGCCACCGCTGCCTGCGAAGCCATTGGTCGTGCTGACGGCGCTGTGAATTCGTAGCCCGGATGCAGCGCAGCGGAATCCGGGGAGCACGCTCCATGCGGCGCAATTCGCTGCGCTCATTGCGCCCTACGAAAAGCGTTCCTGGTGCAAGGCTGTGCGAACTTGTAGGAGCGGCCTCTGGCCGCGATCAACGCGCCCAAATGCTGATCGCGGCCAGAGGCCGCTCCTACGACTGCTGGGAGATGGTCGGCTCTGCAATCCCAGTGGTGCGCACAGTCACTACCCGGCCGTGACTGGTGCCGGTGCCGCCTGATTTACCGCTGGCAGCGCAGCGAATTCTTGATGCGCGCGATCTTGTCGGAATTGGCCTGCTGCAGTGCGCTGCACTCGGCCTCGGGGCGGCGGTTGTTGTAGCACAGCCGCACCGGCTCGAGCAGCACGTCGATCTCGCGGTTGCAGCCGGTGTCCTTGGTGTGCGCCTTGCCGATGCCGAATTCCTCGGGCGTGAAATCAGTGCGCTGCGGCGTGCGCGACGGCTCGTCCGGCGACGGTGGTGCCTTCCTGCAGCCACCCGCGACCACGGCCAGGAACATCATCACCGCTATCGAGATCCGCATATCATCGTCCTGTGCCTAACCATACCGCGAAGAGAACCGGGGTAATCCACAACCAGCAGCCCGGATGAAGCGCAGCGGAATCCGGGAAACCGGGCAACACCCCGGATTCCGGCCCTGCCGGCTTCCATCCGGGCTACGCGTTGCATCCGGCAGCGCGCAACCCCTGGCAGAGCATACAAGCGCAGCCGCGCTCAGGCGAGCCGGATCGCGACCGCGCCGGCCGCTACTGTAAGCACCGACACGATGCGCAGCCGGCTCAGGTGCTCGCGCAACAGCCAGCCGGCCAGCAGCATGCCGAACACCACCGAAGTCTCGCGCAGCGCCGCGACCAGCGCGATCGGCGC
>Ga0209293_10000169_pt1 | contig 11082 bp, 8 predicted proteins | sample Mud_0915_D1_FD_187690 | JGI IMG/M metagenome (GOLD analysis project Ga0209293, IMG submission 187690) | Wetland microbial communities from Old Woman Creek Reserve in Ohio, USA - Mud_0915_D1 (SPAdes) (version 2) | ecosystem: Environmental > Aquatic > Freshwater > Wetlands > Sediment ... | reverse complement strand
CGATGATCGACGGGTACTATTACCGGAAGGCCACGGAAGGGAAGGGGCCGGTGTAGAAGGTCAACGCCGCGCCCGGCTTCTTCGGGCCGCACGGGGGGTGACGTCCTGGCCGCGCGCGCGAAATCCGAGAGGTTGAGCACCGGGTTGCCCGGCCTCGACCGGGTCTTCACGGGGATCCTGCCCGGCGACAACATCGTCTGGCAGGTGGACGCCGTCGAGGATTACCGTCCCTTCGTCGACCCGTTCGTCCGCGACGCGATCGCCCGCGGGAAACGGCTCGTCTACTTCCGCTTCGCCCGCCACCCGGAGCTCGTCCCCCGGGGGATCGGGGCGGAGATCCACATCCTCCATCCCGAAGTGGGCTTCGAGACGTTCACCGCCCGGATCCACAAGGTGATCGAGGAGGCGGGGCGCGGCGCCTTCTACGTCTTCGACTGTCTTTCGGACCTCGCGGCCGACTGGTACAGCGACCTGATGTTGGGCAACTTCTTCATGGTCACCTGCCCGTACCTGTACGACCTCGAGACGGTGACCTACTTCGCCCTCCTGCGGGACGGACACTCGTTCGACGCCGTCTCGTCGATCCGCGGCACGACGCAGCTGCTGATCGACGTCTTCCGATACAAGGAGCGCCTCTACGTCCACCCGCTGAAGGTCGACGGGCGCTCCTCCCCGACGATGTATCTCCCCCACGTCCGGGACGGGAAGGCGTTCCGCCCCCTCACGGAGAGCGCGCTGCTCTCCGAGGTGCTGGAGGACCTCTCGACGCGGCGCGTTGACGCCGTCTCGCGCACGCTCGACATCTGGGACAGGAAGCTCCTCCAGGCGCGGGAGGTGATCGACGAGGTCCGCCTCGGCGCGCGCCCCGGGGGGGAGGCGTCGGAGATCTTCGGGCGGCTTCTCCGGATGATGGTCACCCGCGACGAGCGGCTGGTGGCCCTCGCCTCCCGGTGGTTCGACCTCGAGGATCTGCTCGCCCTCCGGAAGCGGATGATCGGCACGGGACTGATCGGCGGGAAGTCGGTAGGGATGCTCCTCGCCCGCGCGATCCTCCGCAAGACGGACCCTCGCTGGAAGGACCGGCTGGAGACGCACGATTCCTTCTTCATCGGCTCCGACGTCTTCTACACGTTCCTCGTCCGCAACGGATGCTGGCGTGCGCGGCGCGGACAGCGCAATGCCGACACCTTCATGGACGGGGCGGAAGAGGCGAGGGAGCGGATCCTCTCGGGCGCCTTCCCGGGCTTCCTCCTGGAGCAGTTCGTGGCGATGCTCGAGTATTTCGGCCAGTCTCCGATCATCGTCCGGTCGAGCAGCCTCCTCGAGGACAGCTTCGGAAACGCCTTCACGGGGAAGTACGACAGCGTCTTCCGCCCGAACCAGGGATCGCCGCAGGAGCGCCTCTCCGCGTTCCTCGAGGCGATCCGGACCGTGTACGCGAGCACGATGAGCCCCGAAGCGCTTCTGTACCGCGCGCACCGGGGACTGATCGACCGGGACGAGCAGATGGCGATCCTGGTCCAGCGCGTGTCGGGCGCCGTCCACGGGCACCTGTTCTACCCGCAGGTGGCGGGGGTGGGGTTGTCGTACAACCCGTTCGCCTGGAGCGGGGAGATCGACCCCGAGGCCGGGGTGTTGCGCCTGGTCTTCGGGCTGGGGACCCGGGCGGTCGACCGGTCCGACGACGACTACACCCGCCTGGTGGCGCTGAACGCGCCGCAGCGCCGCCCCGACGCGGGTCGATCCGGCGCGGCGGGCTTCTCCCAGCGCCGGGTGGACCTCCTCGACCTGCGGGCGAACCGGTTCACGTCGGAGAGGATCGACGACGTGGCGCGCGCCTCCCCCGATCTGCCGATCGACCTCTACGCCGTCCGACGGAGCGCACTGCTGCGCGGCGCGGGAGCGTCTCCCCGGCCGTCCGACGAAGGGTGGGTCCTCACGTTCGGGAAACTCCTGTCGGAGACGCCGTTCGTCCCGTACCTGCGGGAGATGCTGGGGATCCTCCGGGACGCCTACGAATACCCGGTGGACACCGAGTTCACGGCGAACTTCCTTCCGGACGGGCGGTGCCTCGTCAACCTCGTGCAGTGCCGGCCGCTGCAGGTGAAGGAGGGGGGGAAGATCGTCGAACCCCCGAAGCGGATCCCCCGGAACGCCCTCCTGCTCGAGTCGCGCGGGCCGGTCATCGGGCAAAGCTCCCTGTCGCGGCTCGACCGCGTGATCTTCGTCGACCCCGCCGCCTACTCCGCGCTTCCCCAGAGGGACAGCCCTTCCGTCGCCCGCCTCATCGGGCGGATCGTCCATCTCCCCGCGGAAGGGGGGAGGCGGAACATCCTGCTGCTGGGGCCGGGGCGCTGGGGGACGAGCACCCCGTCCCTCGGGGTGCCGGTCTCGTTCGCCGAGATCGACACGGTGTCCGCGATCTGCGAGATCATCGGGGTGGGGATGCCGGTGGTCCCCGACGTGTCTCTGGGGACCCACTTTTTCAACGACCTGGTCGAGGCGAACATGCTGTACCTGGCGGTCCACCCGACGCGGCGCGGGGATTCCCTGAATCTTAAGATCCTCGGGGGCGCCCGGAACCGCCTCGCCGAACTGCTCCCGGACGATGCGGAGTGGGCGGGGGTCGTCCGGGTCATCGATTTTCCCGACGCGGGAGACGGCCGGGTTCCGTACCTGAACGCCGACTCCTTCCGGCAGCGCGTCGTCTGCTACTTGGCACCCGCGGGGAAGGAAACGTAATATTCGGCGGAGCCACCGCAGGAGGGAGGGCGCCCCACTCCCGGACGAAATGCGCTCCCTGGGGTACCCCCGCAGTAGGAGAACGGGGGGCACAGCCGTATGAAATGCAACACTAAGGTTCTCCCGTCCGGGGGCAGTACCGGGTCGCCCGCCCGGCGCCAAGGCGTCGCAGCGCACCGAGGGCGACCAGGCGGTTGAGCGTCTGCTTCGCCGTTTCGCGGGGGAGGCCGAGGGCCCCCGCCACCCGCCGGTTCGTCACGTCCCCCTCCTTCGCGGCGAGGTCCATCACGGCGGCCTGGTTCGCCGACAGCACCTCCTCGCCGGGGAACCGCGCGAGGACCTCGTTCGCCTCCAGCCGCTGCATCTCCTCCAGCGCGTCGAGAAAGGCGAACAGCCACGGCGAGATGTCGGGACGCGGCAGGTTCCGGCTCGCCTGGCTCCGGCGGAGCGCGAGGTAATACTCCTCCCTGCGCGCGTGGATCGCCGCGTCGAGGGAGGCGTACGGCAGATACGCGTGCCCGCACCGGAGGAGCAGGAGGTTCGTGAGAAGGCGGCTCACCCGGCCGTTTCCGTTGGCGAAGGGCCGGATGGCGAGGAACTCGAGGAGGTACGCGGCGACGACGAGCAGGGGGTGGAACTCCCCGCCATCGAGCCGGGAGGGGAGCCACCCGGCGAGTGTCTCCATCTGCGCGGGGATCAGGAGGGGGCCGGGGGACCGAAGGGCGACCGGCTCCGACAGGAAGTCCCGATCGCCTTTTTCGTGAAGTCCGCCCGACTTGTACCTGCCCGCGCGGGATCGTTCTTCGGGGAGATGCCGGAACGCCGCCGCGTGCAGGGCAAGGATACGGTCCTCCGTCGGAGGCATCCCCGCGTATCCGTCGAAGACGGCCCGCAGCGCGTCGGCGACCCCGGAGGCCGCCCCCGGCCGGCTTTCCCCCGCGATCCGGCAGGAGGCCGCCGCGGACCGGGATGCGACGGATTCCCGGACGCGCCGCAGGAGCCGGCTCCCGGGCTTCGGGGCGCTTTCCCACCGTCCGCGGAACGCCTCGATCGCCGACAGGCGGCGGAGCAGCCCGTGGAGCGCTCCCGCCGGGATCGTCCGCAGCCGGTCGTCGAACCGGTCCTTCAAGGGCGCCTCTCCGTATCCGGGTGCATATGCCCGATTATACCCGATTCCGGCGACTTCGCTTGACCGGTCGGGCGGGACGCGTACATTGGAGGGCGCGCCCGGAGATCCCGGCGCAATCCGTCGACGAGGCGAAAAGGAGAAGAGCGATGGTGATGGTGGAGCGTGTGGAGGCGATCTATCAGGACGTGGTGAAGCGGAACCCGGGCGAGGCCGAGTTCCACCAGGCGGTCAAGGAGGTTCTCGAATGCCTCGGGCCGGTCCTGGTGAAGTACCCGGACTTCGCCGAGGCGAAGATCATCGAGCGGATCTGCGAACCGGAGCGGCAGACGATCTTCCGGGTGCCCTGGCAGGACGACCGGAACGAGGTGCAGATCAACCGGGGCTTCCGGGTGCAGTTCAACAGCGCCCTCGGGCCGTACAAGGGGGGCCTGCGGTTCCACCCCTCGGTCTACCTCGGGATCATCAAGTTCCTCGGGTTCGAGCAGATCTTCAAGAACTCCCTGACCGGGATGCCGATCGGCGGGGCCAAGGGGGGCTCGGACTTCGACCCGAAGGGGAAGTCGGACAACGAGGTGATGCGGTTCTGCCAGAGCTTCATGACGGAGCTGTGGCGGATCATCGGCGAGCACACGGACGTCCCCGCGGGCGACATCGGGGTGGGCGGCCGCGAGATCGGCTACCTGTTCGGGCATTACAAGCGCCTGACGAACAAGTTCGAGGCGGGCGTTCTCACGGGGAAGGGGCTGGTCTGGGGCGGGTCCCAGGTGCGCACCGAGGCGACCGGCTACGGCTGCACCTACTTCGTCGAGGAGATGCTGAAGGGGAAGAAGAACGGGTTCAAGGGGAAGAAGGTGGTCGTCTCCGGTTCGGGCAATGTCGCGATCTACACGGTGGAGAAGGTCCACCAGCTCGGCGGCAAGGTGATCGCCATGAGCGACAGCAACGGCGTGATCGTGGACGAGAAGGGGATCCACCTCGAGACGATCCAGCAGCTGAAAGAGGTGGAGCGGCGCCGGATCAAGGATTACTGCGATTACCACAAGCACGGCAAGTACCTCCACGGGGGCAATATCTGGGATGTGCCGTGCGACGTCGCGATGCCTTCCGCCACGCAGAACGAGATCACCGGGAAGGACGCGAAGAAGCTGGTGAAGAACGGCTGCATCGCCGTCGGCGAGGGGGCGAACATGCCGACGACGCCGGACGGCGTGCAGGTGTTCCTCGCCGGGGGCGTCCTCTTCGGACCCGGCAAGGCGGCCAACGCGGGAGGCGTGGCCACCTCGGCGCTCGAGATGCAGCAGAACGCCGCGCGCGACGCGTGGGGGTTCGAGGAGACCGACGAGAAGCTCCACCAGATCATGCGCAACGTCTACGAGACGTGCTCCGAGGCGGCCGAGGAGTTCGGCTCCCCCGGGAACTTCGTGGTGGGCGCCAACATCGCCGGGTTCATCAAGGTGGCCCGCGCGATGATCGCCCACGGTCTCGTGTAGCCGTACGTTCCGGCAATGCGGAGGTCCCGCCGGCGGGAGGATCCCCCTCCCGCCGGCGGGCTTCCACCGTCTTCCCCTTTCCGTTTCGCCCCGCCCGCATCGTCAGATTCGCGTTTCATCCCTTTCCCCGATGCGTATAATGGCGGGATACGACTGCCGACCCATGGAGTCCCGCCCCATGAAGCAAGTCGATCTGGTCCTTCTCCATCCGCCGAGCGTCTACGACTTCCGGGAACTCCCCATTTTCCATGGCCCGATCAGCGACGTCATCCCCTCCTCGTCCATCTTCGAGAATTACCCGATCGGTTTCCTGACGCTGTCGGAATATCTCAGCAGGAACGGCATCACCGTACGGATCGTCAACCTTGCCTTGAAGATGCTCGAGGATTTCTCGTTCGACCCGGAAGGTTTCGTCGCGAAACTTCATCCGGCCGCCTTCGGCATCGACCTCCATTGGCTTCCCCACGTCGACGGCTCCCTTCGCCTGGCGGAAGCGGTCAAGCGGCGGCATCCGGACATACCGGTCATCTTCGGCGGCCTCTCCGCGACCTATTACCATCGGGAGATCATGCGCGACTGCCCCTCGGTCGATTTCATCGTCCGCGGCGATTCGACCGAGGAGCCGCTGCGGCTGCTCATGGAGATCATCAAGTCCGGCGGGGAGTGCGGGACGGTGCCGAACCTCGTGTGGCGGAACGGGCGGGGGGACGTCACGGTGAACGCGCTCTCCAACCGCCCCCCCGCTCTCGATTACGTGCACTTCGACTACTCGCATCCGATCAAGATGACGATGAAATACCATGACCCGTCCGGCTACCTGCCGTTCCGGAACTGGCTGTCGAACCCGGTCATGGCCGTTTTTTCCTGTCGGGGATGTGTCCACGACTGCGCTTCGTGCGGGGGATCGACATCGGCGTTCAGGAGTCTGTGCGAGCGGGAGCGCCCGGCCTTCCGGTCCCCGGAGCGCCTGGCGAAGGACGTAAGGAATATCTCGAGGTACACCGGGGCGCCGATCATGGTCATCGGCGATCTCCTCCAGGGCGGGAGCGGGTACGCGGAGACCTTTCTGGAGGCGGTGAAAAAATACCGGATCCGGAACGAGCTGGCGATCGAATTTTTCCGCCCCCCCCCGCCCGGCTTCGTGCGGAGGATGTCCGATTCCCTGACCAACTTCAACGTGGAGATCTCGCCCGAGTCGCATGACCCGACGGTGCGCAACGCCTTCGGGAAATCGTACGGCAACGCCGAGCTGGAGGCGTCGATCGAAGCGTTGATCGGCAGCGCGTGCCGGCGGCTCGACCTGTTTTTCATGGTCGGGCTTCCCTTCCAGGATTACCCGTCGGTCATGGAAACGGTCGACTATTGCGGGGAACTGCTGCGCAGGCATGGCGGCACGAAAAAGCTCCTCCCCATGCTCGCCCCCCTCGCCCCGTTCGTCGATCCCGGCAGCAGGTTCTTCGAAGAGGCGGAACGGTTCGGCTACCGGCTCTTTTACCGGACCCTCGCGGAACACCGGCAGGCCATGCTGATGCCGACATGGAAGCAGCGCCTGAATTACGAGACGAGATGGATGACGCGGGACGAGATCGTGCGGGCCACCTACGACGGGGCCCTGAAGCTCATCGCGTTGAAGGCCGACCACGGGGTGATCGGCGCGGCGGAGGCCGGGGAGACCCGGCGCCACATCCGGGAGGCGAAAGATCTGATCCGGCGCATGGAGGAGGCGCCGGTCATCGACGACGCGCTGAAAACGGAGATCTCCCGGCTGAACCGGCTCGATTTCCTGTGCGGCAAGCACGAACTGCGATGGCCGATGAACGGCTGGAAGCTCAACCTGAAAAACCTTCTGCGCCTGCTGTTCGCCTAGGTCATCGGTTCCTCCCCTTGAATCTCTTCATCCGGAAGATGTTCTCCCTCTCCCGCTCCTCGAGGGCGAGGAGGATGGTGCGCATCCGCGCGCGCACCCCCGGGAGGATCACCTCGTTCAGCACGTTGATCCGCCGGGTCGATTTCCCGATCTCCGCGCCGATCTTCTTGAACCGGGTCTCGACCGCGACCACCTCGAGCACCGCTTCCAGCGTCTTCTCGAATTCGCGGGCCGCCGCCTGGGTCGAGCTCGCGACGCCGGCGAAGGAGTACCCGCGCGCGTCGGCGGAGCGGACGATCCCCTGCCACCGGATCTCCGGGACCCGGATGCCCCAGAAGCTGCGCTCGGAGATCGAGACGGGGATCTCGCGCCGGGCCGCGAACGCGGCCGATTCCACGTCGGCACGCCCTTCGTGCCCGAGGGAGACCGCAAGGGCCCACGCCGCCCTCCGGACCGTTTCCGAGAACGCCCCCCTTGTGGCGACCGCCTGCTCGGCGATGGCGAAGAGCTCCCGGGCCAGCGCCTCCCTCTTGCTCCGGAGGAGTTCCAGCGCCCCGCGGGCCGCCTGCTCCTGATCCTTCAGGAGCAGCAGGTTCATCCGGCTGGGGCTGGTGGGGCGGTCGGTCATCCCCCCGTCCTCCCTGCGGCGGCCGCCGCCGTCCCGTACCGCTTCGCGACGTGATCCGCCCGGATCCGGGTGAGCTGGTCCTTCGGCAGCAGCCTCAGCAGCTTCCACCCCTCCTCGAGCGTCTCCTCGATGGTTCTCGCCCGTTTTCCCTGCCCGATGAACTCCCGCTCGAAGGCGTCCGCGAACCGGCGGAAGCGCCGGTCGGATTCCGCCAGCCCCTCCTCCCCCACGATCGCCTCGAGGCGGCGGAGTTCCCTTCCCTGGGCGTAGAAGGCGTACAGCTGGTCCGCGACCCCGCGGTGGTCCTCCCGCGTCTTTCCCGGCCCGATGCCGAGGTTCATCAACCGCGAAAGGCTCGGGAGCACGTCGATGGGGGGGTAGACCCCGTTCCGGTGAAGGTCCCGGGACAGGACGATCTGCCCTTCCGTGATGTACCCCGTCAGGTCGGGGACGGGGTGCGTGATGTCGTCGTCGGGCATCGTCAGGATGGGGAGCTGCGTCACGGACCCTTTCTTCCCCCGGATGCACCCGGCGCGTTCGTAGATCGACGCGAGGTCGGTGTACATGTAGCCGGGGTAGCTCCTGCGTCCGGGGATCTCCTCCCGGGCCGTGGCGATCTCCCGCAGGGCGTCGCAGTAGTTCGTCATGTCCGTGAGGATGACGAGGACGTCGAACCCGTGATCGAAGGCCAGGTATTCCGCCGCCGTCAGCGCGAACCGGGGCGTGAGCAGACGCTCGATCGTCGGGTCGTCGGCGAGGTTCTGGAAGACGACGGTGCGCCCCGCCGCGCCGCTGTGCTCGAACTCGTGCAGGAAGTACGACGCCTGCCGGAAGGTGATCCCCATCGCCGCGAAGACGACGGCGAACGGTTCGCCGCGGGCGGAGGACCCCCGTTCCTCCTCGCCGGTCCGGGCCTGCCGCAGGATCTGCGCCGCGATCTCCCGGGCGGGCAGCCCCGCCGCCGAGAAGATGGGAAGCTTCTGGCCCCGGAGCAGGGTGTTCAGCCCGTCGATGGCGGAGATGCCCGTCACGATCGGGCGGGACGGCTTCTCCCGGGCGACCGGGTTGATCGGCGTGCCGCCGATCTCCCTCCACGTCTCGGGGAGCACGGGCGGAAGCCCGTCGATGGGATTCCCCGCGCCGTCGAAACAGCGGCCCAGGATCTCCGGGGAGAGGGGCATCCGGGCCGGGGAGCCGGAGAAGCGGATGCGCGTGGAGAGGACGTCGATCCCGGTCGACTGCTCCAGGATCTGGACCAGCACGTACCGGTCCGAGAATTCGATCACCTGCCCCCGCCGGGAGGAACCGTCCGGAAGAAGGACCTCGACCATCTCCCCCATGGTGACCCGGCGCACCCCCTCCACGAAGACGAGAGGGCCCGTGACGGAATGGATGGTCCGGTATTCGCGCGTGACGAGGTCTATCGGTCTCTCCCCCCTTCCGTTTCGATCCGGGCGATCAGCGCAGTCACCGTCTCCCGGAACCCTTCGGCGGGCAGCTCCTTCATCCGTTCCAGCTCCTCGCGGAAGGGGAGGGCCAGGACGGTTTCGACGGAAACCTTGCGGGCGAGAAGGTCCCGGCAAAGGGTGTGGAACGAGAGGAACGCCTTCAGCATCAGGTACGCCCTCTCCGGGCTGCAGGAGGCGTCCGTTTCCGAATAGGCGCTCTGCCGAAGGAAATGCTCCCGTACCATCTTGCTGACCGTCAGGACGATCCGCTCCTGCTCCTGGAGCGCGTCGATCCCCACCATCTGGACGACCTCCTGGAGCTCCTCCTCCCGCTGGAGAAGCGCCATCAACCCGCCGCGGAGCGCGGTGCATTCCACCGAAACGTTTTCCCGGAACCAGTCGTCGATCGCCCCGGTGTAGAGGGAGTAGCTCTTTTTCCAGTCCACCGCCGGGAAATGACGGCGATGCGCCAGGGCGGGGTCGAGGGCCCAGAAGACGCCGGCGATCCGCTGGGAGCTTTGCGTGACGGGCTCCGAGAAGTCCCCCCCCGGAGGGGAGACGGCCGAGACGATCGTGACCGTCCCTTCCCGCTCCCCGCCCCCCAGGCAGGAGATCTGGCCGCCCCGTTCGTAGAAGCCGGCAAGGCGGCTGGCGAGGTGGGTCGGGTATCCCTCCTCGCCGGGCATCTCCTCCAGGCGCGAGGAGATTTCGCGGAGAGCCTCCGCCCACCGGGAGATGGAGTCGGCGAGGAGGGCCACCCGGTACCCCATATCCCTGTAATACTCCGCGATCGTGATCCCGGTGTAGACGGAAGCCTCGCGGGCGGCCACCGGCATGTTCGAGGTGTTCACGACGAGGACGGTCCTCTCCATGAGGGGCCTCCCCGTGGACGGGTCCACGAGCTCCGGAAAATCCGCCAGCACCTCCGTCATCTCGTTCCCGCGCTCCCCGCACCCCACGAAGACGATGACGTCGGCCCCCGCGTGCCTGGCGAGGGAGTGCTCCACGACGGTCTTCCCGGTTCCGAACCCACCGGGGATGATCGCCGCCCCGCCCGCCGCGAGGGGGAACAGCACGTCGAACACCCGTTGCCCCGTGATGAACGGCACCATGGGGGGGAGGCGTTTCCGGAACGGCCGCGGAGTGCGGACGGGCCATCTCTGGACCATCGGAAGCGCGGTCCCGTCCGCGAGGAACGCGACGGGCGAAAGGACCGGGAACGTCCCCTCCAGGATTCGGCCGATCGTTCCCCCGCTTCCCGGCGGGACCATCACGAGGTGGTCGACGCGGGGCGTCTCCGCCACGACGCCCAGGACATCCCCCGGTCCGACCACGTCCCCTTCCCGGGCCACGGGCCGGAACTCCCACAGTTTCTCCCGGTCGAGGGGCGGCGCCGATTGCCCCCTTCCGATGAAGTCGCCGCTCTTCGCCCGGATCGCGTGCAGGGGCCGCTGAACGCCGTCGTACACGGAGCCCAGGAGCCCGGGGCCGAGCTCCGCGAGAAGCGGTTTCCCGACGTCGGTGACCCCTTCGCCGAGCCCGAGTCCGGTCGTGTCCTCGTAGACCTGGATGGTGGCCCGGTCCGCCTCGAGCCGGATCACCTCGCCCGGGAGGTGGTCCTCCCCCACCAGGACCCGGTTGTGGATCCGGGCCCCCGCCATGCTTTTGGCGACCACCGTGGGGCCGGAAACGCGGACGATGATCCCTCCCTCCGCCATTCCCGCTTACCGCCGTATCCTTATCTGGTATCCGACCGCACGCCGGATCAGGCGCGCGAC
>Ga0209293_10000166_pt1 | contig 11171 bp, 30 predicted proteins | sample Mud_0915_D1_FD_187690 | JGI IMG/M metagenome (GOLD analysis project Ga0209293, IMG submission 187690) | Wetland microbial communities from Old Woman Creek Reserve in Ohio, USA - Mud_0915_D1 (SPAdes) (version 2) | ecosystem: Environmental > Aquatic > Freshwater > Wetlands > Sediment ... | reverse complement strand
TGGTAAGTCTGCATCGTAAAACTCTCTGTCTTGTAGTGCTCTCTTCTTACCGTAGTATTCACCCATTGAACGACATTCTATTTTTGTAATTGGTTGTCCGAAACAATTAAGTTCTTTTCCTTTTGGATCACTGACGTAGAAGTGTGGCTTGAAGTTTTGTATGGCAAATGATTTAATTGTCTTGGAGTCAACATCTCTGCCCCAAATGACAACTGTATCCTTGCCATTAACTTGTGTAGTGAGTGTGTTCTCCAAGACGTAGTTTGTCATACTTCACCTTATATAATATCTTGCCTTATTCTCATTGAATGATAAGTCTGAACATCGTTTATCAGATGTATCAAACACAAGCAATGGTAAATAATTATGGCAACGACTGCACTTCTCTGGTTGAATTGAATAACCAGTTGTAGAAATTTCAGTGTCATAAGGTTGAGCACATGATGGACACCTTCTGATGACAATTTCATCTTGCTTAAGTCCAATCATGTTATCCCTGCAGCCACTTCATTAATATCTCGCCAGTTTCTCTTGACGGCTTAAATGATTTACCATCAAACAGACCTGACCTGTCCTTGCTCACGGATGCAACGTGGTCTTGGTCAAGATCAAAAACAATCGTGAACTCATGCTCAACTCCCGTCCTCTGGATAGGAGCAAGACCAATCTTCCGAATGGTTGTCTTACCATTCTGATCTTTGTCCATGACGTATTCAATCTTGCTGCGCATTGTTGCAATTACATGGCATGGCGATTGAAGGATTGCCTCGAAGAACCTGTTCTGCATTGGTGTAACTTCAGACCATGAAGTGTAGCCATTGCCTGTGCGCTTTGTCACAGCAGTTTGTTTCTCAAGAGCGCCACCTTCTCCTGCCCAATTGTGGCTGATGCTGTCAAGAATGATAACATCGTAGCCCAACTGTTCCATCTTGTGAATGACAGCAATGTATCTTTCAGGTGTGTATGGTGGAGCAAGCGCAACGGTGTCATAGTCACCGAGATGTGCATATAAGTCTGCACTATTATTCTCTGTATCTACAACAACAATCTTGCCTTTTCCATCGGTAAGTCCAAAAGCAATCTCAAGTGCGCTGAATGTTTTACCCGCACCAGAAGCACCATCGAGGGCAAGCCTCAACTTTGCTGCCTTACGAGTTGCCTTACGTGGCACAAACTCATCATCTGGTGATACTACAGGAGCAGTAGCACCTTCGGTTTTCTTTGCGATTGCCATTTACTTTTCCTCAAAAAATTTATTCTTCTGTAATGAAACTGTCAATCTCTGACAGCAGTTCATTATTTGCTGTGCTTTCAGGGTTAAGAATGACACCCATAAAGGATGCCTGAACTCCGTCCTGACCATCCCTCTGTGGTCGAACTTTGAACAGGACGTATACTTCGTTGCCTGTGTCCGATTCAGAGAGAATTGCTGCGGTGTCCTCATTGGCAGCGAATCCAAAGATTCCTGCTGGAAGATCGTCACCGTGAATTACTCCCCAACGTCCACCCGTCTTGGTGTCGCCACCATTCTTGATGAATCCTTTGGTGAGTTTGATTGCATACGTTGGAAGATCAGGCACTTCACCGATGTTTACAGCAAACTCTGATGTTTCTGCAAACTCTGTGACTGCATCCCACAACGGAGAAGGATCAAACGTGCCACACTTCTGAATGCCTGTGCGGTTTGTATTGATATACATGCCCTTCTTCTTACCGTAGATGAAGTACTCAGTTCCGACAGCAGGATCAATGTTACCAGTGACTACTGCGAACTCCTTCTCTACAATGAAGTATGCCCTGCGCCTCATCTGAGGACGGAGAGCCTTGCCATAGTTTCGGTTCTCCCATTTCTTTGCCTCATCAATGTGAGTACGCAGATCAATGACGGCAATCTGGATTTCTCCATTCTCGCCCATCTGTTCTTTAACGCTTCCTTCCTTTAAAGCCTGCGCTTTAGTCTTAGGATCGTTGTATTTATCGAGTGCAAGTTTCGCATACTTTGCATTCATATCGAACTTGCCGTCATAACCTATGCATAACCCTTTGTACCTTTCCCCTTTGTTGGCGGTTGCCGAAGTGATGGCTGCATTAAGGAGCGCCTTTATCTCTTCGTCTTTTACTCCATCGCCTTTTGCTTCCTTAATCTTGACGATGATCTTTTTCACTTTATCTGTAGCCTTGTCTTTCGTCATTCCTGACGTAACAAGTTTTTCAACAAACTCTTTTATGTCCATAGTCTATTACCTAATGTGTATTCAGATTACGTTATGGTGATCAGTTTAACGTGATAATCAGCACCAGAGCCAGCAAGGAGAATCGAACTCCTAACCTTCGCATTACAGGTGCGATGCACTACCAAATTGTGCTATGCTGGCATACGTGTGGAGTGACAGTCTACCGCAAAAAGCAGCACTTATCACTCCTAAGCAAAGAAGAGGGATTGAACCTCTATCTCTGCACGACTGTTGGATGATTATTATTTGAAAACCCCTTAGGGAAACCACCACAGTCTTTGTTTCTAAATTGCACCCTTCGTATTTGTTAACGCAGATGAAGGGAGTCAAGTTGACTGCTGCCGACAATCTGTGAAATACACAGACCGCCGAGGCTGCGAATTAATTATACGCATTTAACTTATGGTCAGTATAAGCACCAAGTTTAATTAACTATCCAACTAATCTATAACACAAACTATATATAACCTAACAAGTTAAGTGAGAGAGTTTTAAACAAACCATTGCACCATTGTCACTTGGCATGAGGGTGGTTAACCCGTCAACTTTATTACAATCACTCCTTAAATACTAATCCATATGTCTATAACTCTGCCCTAACAACTACTTAACGGCTCTCACAGTTCCGTATCAGATCGATGAAGGGCATACGTCGGGTGCAGGAATTGAACCTGCGAGGCTTAACGCCCATAGGTTAGCAACCTATTGCCATACCACTTGGCTAACCCGACACGGTAGGTGAAGGCAGACTCAAACTGCCAACGCCAGTGGTGTTTGAAGGTAGTAATGCAGCACCTTTGCAACGGGGCTTGCTACACACCAACCACAATGCCACTGGTATTTTATCAGTTAAACTATCCACCCAAAATGTTATGTTTAATTATTAAATAAATTTGTATATTTGTAAGATAAGGAAATTTTTCTTTAAGTGCTTTACCAGTTCTTGATCGCATTGCTGCATCAAGTTTCTGTTGTGCTGTCATAATTACTCAATGAACTCTTCACCATCAATACCTGTAGTTTCTGCAATATGAACTAATTTTTTTGTACATGCAGATAACTGACTGCTTGTATAAGTATACCAACAGAAAGATGCAGTCATGCATTTAAGACATGGGTTGTCAATCATTTCATCACCGGCTCAAACTGAACACCATTTGCTTTTATCTGCAATGTGTCACCTGCATTCATATAGAATGGTTCCCTTCGGCTTACAATTTCGCCCTTATAAAAGGCAGTAATTTTTACTTCATAAACAATGTCTTTGTCTATGTCTTTATATAATTCTATTACTGGATTTACCATGTTCCACCTCTACTCTTCGGAGGTTGATTAAACTTTACCTCGCCATACTTTTCAAAGTATGCTTTCTCCTCTGCTTTTTGGGTATGTTTTATACCCTTTAAGATAGGAGTAATATCGTGATGGCAAAATTTACTGGTGTCTTTATCTGACACCTTTTGCCCTTTCACTTTTGTTCTACGATATGTCCTTGACATAATTATAAAACCTTAACGTGCTTTAGTTTTGAAAACGGCTTGAACATTTCATAATATTTTCTGTGTATGAAAAAGGTTCTGTTACGAATCTTAACCATGCAAAGTTCTTTATCATACGTTGCTTTCTTCAACCAATACTGTGTTACGTTATGCGGTATTTGGTATTCCTTAAAGAACCATCCTGAATCGTATGCGATTGTTTCATCCATATGTTCAACGAATGCTTTAAAGAATCCCTTTACTCTTCCGTCCATCCTTCAATACCAATTGGTGCATCAAAGTCAACGTAGGTTTTTCCTGCCTCTTCAAAGCATGTGAATCTGCTTTCCAATACTGTATGAAGATATACAAGACTGCACTTAACGCCTGATGTATTAAGGCTTGAGTATACAGACATGATTGGAACAATACCTTGATACTGTTTCATCGCTTCTATAATTTTACCGCTTACTACGCCACTGTTGAATGCTTTATTATAGTCCTCTGTCAATTCCGTGTGTAAATCTTTTACTGTTGTCATCTATGTTCTCCGTACTTTTGTGATACCATGTTACAATATAAAATAAATTCTGTCATTGTTTTTGTGCCTTTAGTTTTATTACACTCGTTACACAATAACTGAATATTTTTTATATTAAGTTCTTGTTCATTGTTTGTTCTATCAAGGGATGGACTATTAGATTGAATTTTTCCACCTTTAGAACCATACATAAAATTTAATTCTTTACCACAAATTTCACAATGATCTTTGTCTTTAATATAATTATACAATTCATTAGTAGTAATATTAATAATAAATTTTTCTTTGTGTTTTCTCAAAGTGCTTCCGCACCATTGAGATTTACATGCTTCTTTGTTTGTAGTTAAATAAGTTTTAGCACATTGTTTACAACTATTTCTATATCCACTGGTGGTAACTGTGGATGTATAAAAATCAGACAATGGCTTTTCTTTACCACAAACAATACAGACTTTTGATTTAATTTGTATCACCAATTGCTATAATAGTATTTGTTTTGAAAATATATAAAGGTATCTCAAGAAAAATCTGGAAGTCTTGTTTGGACGTAGAATCTCTTGAGTTTTTCATCCAAATCTGCAATGCGCGCATCCGTTGAACCACTGATGGTATAGAACGGGATATGATATATCTCACACTTCAATGGAACGAGGCTGTGCAGGGTATCGAATACCCATGTCTGCATCTTCTCATCTAAATCCCGTATGCCATTGTCCTCAAGTGGAAAGAACTCATCCACTAAAACAATAGCATCGTATGGTTTTGATGCAAGATGTTGATCAAGTGTCACCTGAAAGTCTGCATGAAGTCCTGACAGGTTACGTTTCTGTGGTGATTTTTTATAGTGCCACAAGAAGTATGCATAATTGTCAATCACTGATCTGTCGGATATAAAATTTGCATATCCTGATTCTGCTGCAATCTGATGCTTAAGAATTGCCAACTGTGTTTCAAGTTTCTGTCGTTCTGATATGCTGAAATCACCCGCAACCTCTTTGATTACGGCATGATTCTTGTAAAGTTTGCGCTTATTAATCTCGTTGATAAGCGTAGTCTTGCCTGCATTTGCTGTGCCAACGAATGCTACTCTCATGTTGATGCTCCAAAAAGTTCATTGTCTATTCTCATGGCTGCATGTTTACAATACTCTGGACTAATCTCAAAGCCAATGAAGTTACGATTTGTTTTAACACAAGCCACCCCTGTCGTGCCACTTCCCATAAAGGGATCAAGAACAGTGTCACCCTCGTATGATAGCAATTTAATGCATCTCAACGGGAGAGCGACAGGAAAAGGTGCTGGACAAACATTACGTTTCTTCTCTGTTGAAATTTTCCAGATGCCCGAACATGATTCCATGAACTCATCTTTGTCAATGTCAGTTGTTCCTTTCTTATCTTTCTTCCAATGATCCTTATACATTATAAGGATGCCTTCATGTGGTGAATTAATATACGGTGCAGATGCAGACTTCCAACTGCCCCATGCTGTGCGCTTAGAAAGTGTCCTATCATCCCATATCGCAAGTCCGTGATGATGAAAGCCTATGTTTTCAGCAATAGTGTTTATACGCATTAATGGTGCTGTGCGCAACTTTGATGTGCCACATGATAGATAATGATTGATACATATGCGACCATCCGGTTTGAGTAATCTATAAGCGCTACGCACCCATAAGTCAGTCCATTTGTAATACTCTTCAATGTCTACATTGTCATTGTAAACATCGTACTTTATACCAAGATTGTATGGTGGAGATGTGACAATCAAATCCACAGAAGATTCAGGAAGGTTGTTCATACCAATAATGCAATCTTCATTAAGGATTTTATAATTCATGATTTCTCCAATATACTGCAAACTTTTTTACAGTATTCATAAAATTCTTTTTCTGTTCTATCAAGTTTTGTTGCATTACATTTATAACAAATGATTTCAATATTATCAATTGTTAAACATTTATCACCGTTGATCCTATCAACAGATGGTTTATTGTTTAATGGAATGGTTGTTCTATTTCCATATGTTGTTGTATAATCTAATTCACTACCACAATATTTACATCGTGGTGTCGATTGAATTAAATTATTAAGTTCATCAAATGTAAAATTAATTTCACATCCATCTCGTTTGTGAGATTTAACTATGTTAGCATACCATAATTTATTCGTGTTCTTTTGAGTGTAATCTTTTAAATATTGTTTACGTTCATCGAGATGTTCGATGCAATAATTTTTATGATATGCAGCCAAACATTTTTTACATGAACCAGAATATCCATCCTTGTTATGCTTATTATGTTTGTATTCATCAAGCGGTTTTTCTTGTTTACAGGTATAACAAACTTTGGTTTTCATAATATATCATTTGTTTTGAGATTATATAACCATTTTGTTTATACAACTGTACTGATAAGATACATCACCAACAGATTCAAATGATGTAAGCAGGAAATAATATAAGGATAGTTCATAAGAACCATTTCTCTGAACCAGTTGCAACAAGTTTTGCTGCTGCAAGAATCTCTTTATCTGTCGTTAACTCAAATTTGTCGCACACACCGAAACTTCCTCTGAATAATTTATCCAGTGTGCATTGTGACCTGTAATTGCGCACAAGAAAATGCCTGTGCTTACAGACATAGCAACAATTTGAAAAGGGTGTTATCCCTGTTTCTGATTCTTTAGCCATACGAGTGCCTCTGCAACGCCGAACATGCATTCCTTTGCTTCACTCTCAAACATTTCCATCTCACATGCAATGGTAATTGTTTTCTGATTTGCTGTTCCGCATGTGTCTGCTGTGACACGGAATCCTCGAATTGGATAAAAAGTTTTTATCATGCTTTCTTCTCCTTCATTGTTTTCATTCTCTTTGCAATTGTTTCGGGCTTTACAACCTTGCTCTTAACTTTGTTCTTGTTGTATGGCATCTTTGAATACAACGGGCAGTCAGGGCATTCACAATCTACTGCGCCATCGTCTGAATACCAACCTGAACAGTCGTAACATTTTGCCGATATACATTCCTGTGCTGAAAGTTTACCACCTGTCAACATCTTGACAAGTTCTTTCTTACCACGATAAGCCTTGCCATTCTTCTGCAAGTCCTCAAGCGGTGTCAGAACTTTATTCTTCTTTACAATCTTTGTCAGACGTTCATCCTTTTCGGTTGCAATTGCCTCTGTCATTTCAGACGCAATCATAAGGGCTGACTTCTTTGCGGTTAAAGGTTTCTTTTTTGCTGCCATAATTTGTTCACCTGTTTAATAAGGAAGTCGCGGATTGTCACCCGCGTATGAACCATCTTTCATCTGTATTCCTAAACTGCCCAATTCATGTGCAATATCATGCATTACAGAGAGCATTGTTCGTGGTCTGCCTTCACATTTATGTGTAAGATCAAGAAATTTTACAACAATTTCACCAAGTTTTTCCTCATCTTCTGGTATTACATTATCTTGTAAATCAGTAAGATAAGAAAGGTATTGTGTCCATGCAAGTTTTGCAACTGCTTCCTGATTACACATACAGTCACCCATTGTATCAAAGTAACTGCTCATTTAAATCGCCAACACGATAACAATTATGAACAGCATTAATATTGCTGTAATAATTACACCTGACATGAATCCTTCATTAAATTTATCCATTGTTTTCTCCTCGTAATACATCAATTTCATGACGTAATACACTGATTTGATCTTCCTTCTCTGCAATATATTGTTTAAGAGTAGAGATTCTCTGCTCTCTTATAATCATCTGATGTGTAATGGTGCTTCCTTTAAGCATGTTTCACCTTAGGACATTTATCATAGTCACAATAATTTCTATGATCTACATCTGCATAACAGAATGCACCACCACGACAATTCTTTGCGTCTTTACAATGTAATGCGATTGTGTTTAACCAATCCAGTTCAGTCATTTAATCAACTCCGAAAAATCTGTCTTGACATACCTGACATATTCCACTTATGCGAAATTCTCTTTTACTAATCTCATTGCGGAATGCATTTGTGTCAACCATTTCTGCACAGAGGGGGCATCGTCCTTCTGCTTTCAATTTAAATTTATGTTGCAACGTGTTCATTCAACCATGTCCTTTAATGCTGTCAGATAATACTGATGCAGATTCTTTGGTGCTCTACAGTTATGACGTTTGCATTCGTCAGCAATATATGCAGCCACCAGTGGCATTGCTTTGGCAATTACTTTGAAATCTGCTGCGCCTGCGTCCATTCGCACACGGTTGATTGCTCCGTATACATCGCTGTCAGGGAGAACTGGAAGAGTAATCTTCTCTAAGTCCTCGACCTTCATGATTTTTTCAAGTCTTGGTGTGTCAAGTTTGTGCTTGAACATCAGAGGTAGAGTAAACTGTGTCTTGCCCCATGCTTCAAGTTCTTTCTCCTTAACATCCCATGTCTTGATAACATAGCCCTCAAGCCTCTTGTCTTTTGCTTTATCGAGCAGTTCGTCAAGAGAAGATTGAAGGTGTGCAACCGTAGAGAACTGACCATACAGCACAGTTTCTACGAATGGGATATTAAAGTGGTGACATATCTGGTGCGCTGCAACATACGGCACAAAGCCATTAGTTTTCAGTGACCATATATCGAAGGCAACAAAGAATGGTTTGTCGTATGTTTGAATCCGTGTCGGTGATTTGCCTTTACCATAAAGTTCACCAAAGAGAACATACTCGCTGCCCCAATTCGATGCATCCTGTAGCAGTTCTTGAATGTTAGGAAGAAGTCCTGTCTGATTTGCCCATTTCTGCATGTCAGCGTCAGCAATTACACTGTTTCTGCTGCGCACTTGAACTTCGCCTTTATCATTCAGATAAAATCCTGCATTGCTGCCGTCAAGTTTTTCCTGAATGTATAAGGTGCGTCCAAGAAATGCTTCGACGTTTGGTTCGACGTTATACATGTGGTTGATGTGCGGATACCGAATTTCTTTTATATCAATCATCTCTGATTCTCCTGTCTGCTGGAACTTTGCGGTTAGGGAATGGGTTGTATTCACAGTCCTCACAATTTATAATTACTCCATCGTCATACATGCACGTTGCATAACAATGACTATCGAAGTAACATATCATTCGTGCCATTAGTCTTTCTCCTGTTTCATTCGTTCTTTCTGTCGTTTAACAATGCGCTTTAATACATCAACTTTCTTTTCAAGTGGTGCTTCCTCAAGAAAATACTTTGTCTGTTCTGCCACAAGCGCCTCTAACTTTTCGTCATGGATTGTCATACCATCACCGTTAAAGAATATATATTACAGCATGTGTATACTGAATACATAACAATCAATGCCTCGATAGATACTTGTGCATCCCACCACTTATATTTTATTCCAGTAGCCCATACTAAAAGGATTATGTTACTCACAAACCATATTTGTATGGCGCAGATGTGAAAGAATAAAGCGTTGACTATGCCACCAAGCATACCAAGCAATGAACCTATCCAGATAAATGCTGTTCCTAATTTATTTTTCATACGTCGTCATCTTCGTCAAAATTTACATCTTTTTCCTTAATCTTCTTTAGCAACTTATTAACTTTCTTATTCATCTTAGCAAGAATTACCTGAAACTCTTCATCAGTCATGGTTTAACCTCTCGCGTCTACGAAGTTGTAATCGTTTAGACATACACGCATCCTCAAACCTATTGCCATCGAGAATATATGCACATGCTTGTGTGTGATATTTACACGATAAACATATATCTTCTTCTTCACACTTCATGGTTTTGCCTCGTTCATCAGAATCTTATTCATCTTGTCTGCAATCTGAATGTATTTGTTGGTGCGTGGTTCATTAACGAAAGTATAAACGTAATCTCCTTTTCTCATCGCTGCAATTAATGCATGATCTTTTATGAGATGTTCGTCCTTAACTTTATATTCTCCGTTGATTTGTTTAATAACAATCTCACTGTCACTGTGAATGGTTACAAATTCATCAGAACAACCGACAGTCATTGCGTGAATAATTGCAGAATACTCTGCCTGATTATTAGTCAGACCATCTCTATTAATCACAGCACCATTTATACTTCGGATGATTCCATTTTCTACAACCACATGACTACGAGCACCGATGTTTTTACCAACGATGCAACCACCATCACAAAAAATATTAATCATAATATACCTTCTCAATATTCAGTGATGTTTCGTTCATCCATGCCCTAAACTTTGGCACTTCAACAAGACGAGTGAAGTTTTCATTGGTTATGTCTGAATGAAATTCCTCTTCGACAAACCGTGTCTTGTGCATGGCGCGCTTTACATGCGCCCACATGTGAGCATCCTTCACTACCTTACAATCGTGGAGCCTCAGCCAATCGTTGTTCTTCATGCGCTCAAAGTGAACATCACAAAAGATAATCGTTGTGAGTCCTGACAATTCAATAGGAAAATCACAATACATTTTTTCACCTGAAAAATTTAACTGTTTGTAACCTTACCAACAATTCCATTTACAATGAACCACAGGAAAACCTGTAGAAGAAATTCTGCGGGAAGTCCGAAGTAGACCATCAGCATTCCGATTGCTACCCATGAAATCCACAGCCATGCAATAAATGCTGCAACCACAGCAACAAGAAGTATTGCTGCGATTGCACCGTCGTAGTTACTCATCTTCATCCTCAAGTGCGCCATTGTCCTGTGCAATATCCAGCAGGGCAAGTGTCTGCATTCCAGTTGTCTGACACCTGTTCAGGTAGTCAACAAATACCCTTGTGAATGTCTTAAGTCCGACAGCCTCAACGGTTCCTGCAATTACTGCAAGCACTTTCATTTCATCAATCTGTTCATTCTCGATATATGCGAGTGCAAGTTCTGCTTCTGCTTCAATGTTTGACATGTTTTAACCTCACGTATTATCATTGCGCTCGTTGC
>Ga0209293_10000164_pt1 | contig 11206 bp, 9 predicted proteins | sample Mud_0915_D1_FD_187690 | JGI IMG/M metagenome (GOLD analysis project Ga0209293, IMG submission 187690) | Wetland microbial communities from Old Woman Creek Reserve in Ohio, USA - Mud_0915_D1 (SPAdes) (version 2) | ecosystem: Environmental > Aquatic > Freshwater > Wetlands > Sediment ... | reverse complement strand
TTACTAATCCCCTAAGGATCGACCCTAGGGTCAGGTAGATCACCACCGACATGCCCAAAACCATCAGTGAGAAGTACTCAGTAGGGCCAAACTTGATAGCAAATTCTGCCAGAGGACTGGCAAGAAACATCAGACCGACTAAACCAGCCGTGCCTGCGATGAAAGAACCGAAAGCTGCGATACCCAGGGCTGGACCAGCCCGGCCCTGGAGCGCCATCTGGTAACCGTCAAGAGTGGTTACCACCGAGGCCGCCTCTCCAGGGATGTTGACCAAAATCGATGTAGTTGAGCCTCCATACATTGCCCCGTAGTAAATACCTGCTAACATGATGATTCCAGTCACGGGCGAAATACCCAAACTGACAGGGAGCAGGAGCGACATAGCACCAACCGGACCAATACCCGGAAGCACTCCCACCAGAGTACCAATGAAAACTCCAATAAAACTTGCGAGCAAGTTTACGGGCTGCAATGCGACACTGAATCCAAAAAATAGATCATGTAGCATAAGGCTTTCACCACCAAGGGAAGATTCCCCGCGGAAACTGACATAGAAGCCAGATTTCAAACACGAGGTAGGTCGCCCCGACCGATACAAGGGAGGCAAAGCAGCTCGAAACCAAATTACCCCTGTGTCGATCGTAAAAGAGGCCCCACATTACAAGAAATGTGGTGATCATATAACCCAATGGCTCGAGCAACAGACCATAAACCAAAAGAAGCGCCATCGTATAAGCAAGCCGAGGCCATGAAGCGATGCGAAAAGAAGAACCGGAACTGGAATCATTAGGATCGGGGGCCTTCGAAAGGAACCGCGGAAGTACCATAATCAAACCTACAAGCGAAACGAAGAGTCCGGCAATGAATCCTAAAAAACCGGAGCCAGGTTCGTGAAAGGATCCAAGTTGGAATTTCCAAGAAATAAGGCAAACCACTATACCCATGCCTATCCAAACAAATCCCTCGGCCTTTTTGATCCGTCTTCCAGGCATACGCTCTCTCCTCGCTCACTTGAGGAACGCTTCCTCCTTCGAGAAAACCTGCAGATTTTCCCGGTACTCGGTGAGCGTTCTTTGATAGATGGCTGAGTCCCGATACGTTAGTTGGGCAGTGGGATTGTCAACCTTCGTTCGTAATGGGACGAGTCGGATAACCGGAATCTCGGGCATCGATCCAGCCTTCCAAGGGTCCAATGAAAAAAACGCATCTCTCCTTCCTGACAGGGAAGTTGATATCTCTCGATTCTCTTAACAAAGGCACAAACATAGATCCCCTTTGATGAATTGCCCCTTGTAGAGATCCTTTGTTTTGCCTGAAGTGAAACCGAATATACCAAATAAGGGATGGCAGGTCAAGAAAATCCTCGAAAATCCTCGCTGTTTGTCGTTTAAGAATTAAAAGTGGACACCTAGTCCTTCCTTGGGAGACATAGTCTAAGACCTCCTGTTTGAGTTTTAGGCTATGCCTCAATTGCACAAGAGATTTTCGTTCGATGAGCTTAAAAAACTTTTGACCGCTATCTCCAGAACGAGGTCGAACGAAAGTACATCCAAGAGATCCTAGGGATCAAGAAAAGTCAGTTCTTCCTGCTCCTGAAGCACTACAAACAGAACCCTACGGACTTCACGATTCAATACCAATGAATGACTCCTCCACGAGTCATCTCTCAAGAGATCGAACAGAATATCCTCAAAGAGTTGGCCATCGAAAAGAAAATCATCCAGAATAAACAGGTCCCTTTAACATCTTACAATTACAGTTACCTTAGAGATCGGTTAAGATGGGAGTTACGGGTCTTTACTTATGGGAAAAGGGTAGGGGTGGCGGCACTCTGGGTCAAACTGAAGTGTAACGATGGCAACCGAGTTGCTTGAGGACTGTTTCTAACCGGTGGTGCCTGCGGGATGGCGGATTAGGCGAGTTCATTCTTCAAAAAGTGCTACTGCTACTGCCTGGTCTTTGCGTGAAAATGAGTGAAATCGGTGCTAATCAAATGAAAAAGATATTAATCAAAATTTCAACGATTTCAACTAGTAAGCGAAAAAATCGGTGATCTTTCAGGAGGTTGCAAAAATGCATGTTTATAGCTCATAACCCGAAGGTCCCTGGTTCAAATCCAGGCCCCGCTACCAAATCATCTCGAGGGGTTAGGAGATTTCAAATACGCTTCTAACCCTTTTTTTATGCCTTTTTCTAACGGATTTCTAACGGAATTGAGGTTCTCAAATTTTTCCAATAAGATTATAGAGAAATGTTGTATAGGAGAGTGAAGATTAAAAATCACTCTTACAGAGGAAGGAACATAGCAGAATGGAATTGCCGCCTCTCCACCTTGGTATAAAAGACCTCAATCTTTACCCCCAAAAACACCAAGGTTTCTAGACACGGGGTTCCATTGGAGATTGTGTCTAAAGTGAGTCTCAGGCATCAGGATCTGGAAAACTCTCAGTTATCGTGGCTCTGGTGCATCGTTTGGTTCGGCGGTTGGCTTTGTCCCGACCGGCTTACCTGCGCTTCTTGGACTTTCTTCCGGCGGACCTTGCGTACCAAGACCCGTACGGAGCCTCTCTCCACGACGTCACCGCCGCGCACCTCCCGTCCCAGGTGCACCGCGACCCAATCGCTAAGCGTAAGTACGCCCCCTGCCGAGGCGTCTACCTTTAGGTCTATCCCGGTCGTGGCCTTCAACCGATCAAGGGACACACCACCGCCGGCCACCCACGAAGAACCTGATGCGATGATGTTGGCAGGTAGTCTGTCGTATTCGTCCTCAATCTCCCCCACTAACTCCTCAATAATGTCTTCCAAAGAGATCATTCCCGCCACTTGTCCCTGGGCGTCGCGAATCAGGGCGATGTGCGTGTGTTCCCGCATCAGCCGCTCGAGACATTCCGTCAAGGTGTGGTCGTCCTTGAAAGAAGGAAGAGTGCGGATGATGGCTCGCAACGACGGATCGGTCGGGTGAAGGTGCATCGTGGCGATGATGTCCTTGAAGTTGACGTAGCCAATGATCGTCTGCGGGTCGCCCTTTCGATCGACCACCGGGAAGCGGGTGTGCATGTCCAAGTGGGCAGCGATTAGATTGTCGGACAGCGAGGCGTTCGCATCCAGCGTGCTTATGTGCTCGGCCGGGAGCATGATGTCCCGCGCTCGACGCGACCGCATCTCCGTCGCCCCCAGAATGATCCCCTCTTCGCGCTGACCGATCAGTCGCAAGGCGCGGGCTAGGATCGCACTGGCGCGGAGATCTTTAAGCTCTGCCGTGTCCAACCTAACCGCTTTGCCTTTCCCTAGGAGCCGCTCGCCCCAGGCCATGACCCCCTTGACGATGGTTTCAAACATCCACACGGCCGGCCAGACGCTACGCGAGAACCAGCGCATCAAGGGGGAGAGAGTCAGACACACCCATTCTGCATTGCGCAGGGCGTAAACCTTGGGGATTAACTCCCCGACGGTGATAGTAACTACCGTCAGAGGGGCGACCACAAGCGCGATGGCGAGAGCCTCCGCCAGGCCCTCTGACACGCCTAGACGATTCATGAGGGCCGGGGACAGGATTTCCTCGGCCGCGGCACCACCGACCGCCGCTGCGGTGGCGCCGACCAGCGTAATCCCAAGCTGGACGACCGCAAGGCTCGCCTCCATGTTCTGCTTCATGTACAGGGCGACCTTCGCCCCGCCCCGGTTTTCATTCGCAAGCCGCTGCAAACGGGTGGCCGCGATCGACGCCAGGGCAATCTCGTATCCCGCAAAGACGCTGTTAACGCCGATCATCAGGAGCATGATAGCGAGCTCAAAACCCCACATGGCTTCCCTATTCGTTGTTCTTTTGTGGTAGTAATATACACTGTTTTCGAAGATTACGAAAGCGAATGTTACAGGAATGAGTCCTCGAAAAAGGGGTTGGGAATAACACCTGCTACTCTTTAATGACAACTTTATCTGCGAGTTGAACGACAGTGGACACGGAATAGATGCATATGCACAGGGGGGTTTTCTGTTGTTCAATCCCCATTAAAGGATTTATTTTGCCGTTTCTCTTTTCCTGTGCCTCAGCTTTTTCTTCTCCTTCAGGGATCTGAGTCGCTGGGCAACATGGATCTTTCGGAACCAACGTTCGATCCTTTCCCGATATACGAGGACCATCAGGATTATTCCGATGCTCATCCCGATGATCGTGAAGAATGCGCCGTAACGCTCATCTCTGAAAAAGGTGCCTCCGATCGTAAGAAGTGTTGTTCCAAGTAAACGACCGGCGATGGAGACTATCAGAAATTCCCCCTGTCGCATATGGCCCAGGCCAAGCAGGTAGCACAGAATGTCCTTTGGAAACCCAGGGATGAGAAACAAAAAAAAGGCCAGAAATAGACCCTTGTGTTTCATCAAATAGTCAAAACGTTTGATGGTCTCCTGCCTGACAATGATGTCGATTAGAGGTCGGCCTAACGAGTGTGCAAGGTTAAACGCAATCCACGAACCGAGGGCGAGCCCAATGGTTGAAAAAATAATTCCCCATAAGGGCCCAAAGAAGATCCCGCCAACAAAACCTGTCACCTCTCCGGGGAGAATCGCAACCAAGACCTGGATTACTTGAAGTCCAATAAAAATAAATACTGCATATGTCCGATGCTCCTCAATAAGACTGAGCAGCTGATCCTTGTCCGTAAAAAGATGAAATAGATCGAGTAGATACAAAAGGAGCGTGAGGCCGACAAGGACGACACCCAAAATCACAAGATCAATAACTGTTCTTTTGTCAAACTTCATCAATTGGAACCTCCATTTATTGTATCTATCCTCACTCTTGTCCAAAATAGAAATTTCACCGCAGAGCTTGCTATATTGTAGAAAGTAGTTAAGCCCAAATTAAAAGGCTATACTCTTTGTTGCGGATTGCTCCATTCGCAAGCTCTGCGATAACCCTGGACTTCATGCAAGTGCGTATTAATCGAAAAGGCCAATGAAATCAATGTGACTGTTTAGAACTTCTATTTAACTTGGACAGCAATGCAGAGACCTGCAATATTAAAGCATCATCCTTTCTTTCTCACGAAAAAATAGAAATAATTGACACCGACGATACCCATAAAGGCCAAGCAGAGAAACATGATTGGATAGCTTGTCGAATCGATGACGATTCCCATGATCACTGGCCCCAGGCTTATTCCCAAATCCGTGATTGTATGGAACGTTCCCATCGTTGGACCTGGAGCTCCCCCACGATCAAGAGCATAGGCCAGTAAAGCGGGAGTAAGAAAAGCAGGTCCAATCCCATAGATCACTGCAACAAGAATAAACATGGGTAGCGTTTTGGAAAAAGCGAGGATGACCATTGAAAGGATGTAAGCCATCAGGCAGGGCAGAATCACCTTTTCTCTGTTTTGAAGGTCCAGAATCTTCCCGCCTAAAGAACGACTTAAAATGAGTACAATGGCAGTGGCAGAGAAGAAAAAACCCGGGTTGGTCACCCCATGATTTATCGCATAAAGAGGGAAAAAGGCAGTCACGGCTCCCCAGATGAAAAAGGGGAAAAAACCAATCACAGACGGTGGAAGAGCTCCCCGACTGAGAAGGAGACCGTCTTCGATGGAGGATTCCTGCAATGGAGCGACTGGTCTTCTTCGTAGTTGATGAGTAATGAGTAGTGAGCATAAAGATAGACCCGAGCAGGCCAAGAATAAGATGGGGAAATCAAAGTGGTTGACCAGGAACATTCCAAGGGGAGGAGCTAAGGCGCCGGAGATCGTAAAGGACAGAGTAAAATAACCGAGACTTTGCCCCCGATGGGCCTTTGAAGTGATATTAGCGATGAATGTGAATGAGGCTGTAGAGAAGAATGCGAATCCGATTCCTTGAAAGACCCTCACGATCAAGAAGGGCCAAAAAGGGGGCGCGAAAAGATAGGCAGCGGAGGTGACGGCCACAAGGAGCAATCCGGCGATCATAAAGGTTTTTTCAGGGATTCTTAGAAGGGCTCTTCCGACAAACGGTCTGAAGACCAATGAAGAGGCAGCAGAACTTCCGATAAGAACACCAATTTCCGCTTCTGCAGAACCCAATCTGGAAAGATAGATTGGGAGAGTGGGAATAAGGTTAAAAAAGACGAAGGTAAAAGTGAATTGCGCAAAAAAGCAAAAGATGAAATCGCGGGTTAAAATATTCCGTATTGTTTGTGTGCCCATATCTTATTCTTATGGATTGTAATTCTATTGCATTTTGCATTGCAAATAATTTTCTAACCCATCCTTTTTGTCCTCTTATTGATTACCCTTTAAGAGGTTATATCGAGTGATTAGATTTGAAAATCACTGTTTCAGGAAAAAGTCACCATGATACTTGACACCGTCTGTAAGCTCAGCTCTTAACTTTTACAGACGAAGTCTATATGGGGCCATGAAGCAGCTTGCGAAATCCCTGACGCCTTCCGAGCTTGCTAAACAAGCCTACCATTTCTATGAGAAGTTTCACCCTGAGATTTTTCCAGGAAAGAGAGTGGGATTTGAGGTGAAGGAGAAAACTCTCTCCCTTGCTCCCCTCTTGCTCAGATTTTCTCTCGCCTGATTTTGATCTGATAAAATTTTTCGCTAGAGCGACTCTGCTGTCTTGACAAGGACAAGCCGTGGTCATATGATACGGTGGCGTTTATGCTATACGATCAAATGAAGGGAGATCTAGTATGAAGGTAGCACTTGTTGGAGCCACTGGGTTTGTGGGTTCACGCGTCCTTTCTGAAGCATTGAATCGCGGGCACGAGGTGACCGCTATCGTACGGAACCCGGAAAAATTACCCCAACATCCTCAACTTAAGGCTGCAAAATGTGACGTGTCCAATGAAGAAGCCGTTGCGGCGACCGTTGCAGGGCATGATGCCGTGATCAGTGCTTTCAACCCGAGTCGGGTAAGTCGCGACAATAACACACCCCAGATCGGAGGGATACGGTCTCTGATCGCAGGGATGAAGAAAGCCGGAGTAAAACGATTATTGGTTGTGGGTGGAGCCGGAAGTCTGGAGGTCGCTCCGGGGCTCCAGCTGGTGGATACTCCGGATTTTCCATCCCTTTGGAAAGCGGGCTCCCTGGCGACCCGGGAAGTGCTCAATATCCTGCGCAGTGAGCAAGAGCTGGAGTGGTGCTTTCTGAGTCCTTCAGCGGTTCTGGAGCCTGGTCAACGTACCGGCCATTTTCGGCTGGGGACGGACCAGTTACTGAAAGATAGCGCAGGTCAAAGTAGGATTTCTTTAGAGGATTATGCGGCGGCGATGATCGATGAGTTGGAGAATCCAAGGCACATCCGCCGACGTTTTACAGTCGGTTACTAATTTTTAGTATTGACAAATTGGGTGCCTCTGGTATAGTTGGTCCAAAATTTTTCATAAACTTTTATTTAGGAGGTGTCGAATGAAGAGTAAGAAATTAGTAATGGTATTGGGTTGTGTCTCCTTTATATTCGTAGCAGGAGTGGTGCCATTTAAATTGGTTTACGCTCAGAAGACGGAAATTAACTGGTCATCATTCGTTCCCAAAGAGTACCCTTCGGTCGACGTGGTTGTGCGAGGGTTTATGGATAGAGCCACTCAGCTGGCCAAGGGTGAGCTTGTTTTTAAATATCGCGGCGGACCGGAGACCATCGCTGCCTTTGACCAAGGCAAGGCAGTGCAAAAGGGAATTGTCGATTTGAGCCTAGTTCCTATAGGTTTTTATGAACCGTTAGCACCCGGGATCGGTGCGGCTATGCTAACCCAGATCTCACTCGAGGAGGAGCGGAAGCCCGGGGGTGCATATGATTACCTGAATGAACTGCATAAGAAGGGGGGCCTATTCTACCTTGGCAGAGGACTCCCAGTGGACGAGTTTTTCACGCTCAATCTTACTAAACGGCTTGAAAAACCCAAGGACTTTGTTGGGACGAGAATAGGCACTCTTACAGCCACTCATGCCTGCACAACAGCATGGGGCGCTACGGCGGTTAGCTTGTCCATGCCGGAAGTCTATTCCGCCATGGAACGAAAATTAGTTGACGGCGTATCTTGTTTACCACTATGGGATGTTGTTACTACGGGTGTCTACGAGGTGACCAAATATTCTATTGACCATGGATACTATTACAATACTGTCGCGGTGATCATGAACCTCGATAGGTGGAATAAAATTCCTAAGCATCTTCAAGATTTAATCATAAAATCCATGATTCTTTCTGAAAAAGACACTCAAGTCTGGGCAATGGATTACAAGAAAAAGGCAAGGGAGAAGATGGTCAAGGCAGGGGTGGAGTTTTACAAACTCTCTCCAGAAGTTGACAAGTGGTTTATTGAAACTGCCTATAATGCCGCATGGGAATCTCAGCAGAAGAAATTTCCAGATGTTACCCAAAAATTGAGGGAACTGTTTTTAAAGAAGTAACCCGTGGAGGAAGTTGTTTAACGGACTACCCAGTTTGAGCTCATTCGTTCATAACAGAACTCAAAACTTCATGTAGTCATCGATAAACAACCATAAAAATCCACAGAATAGTGGTGGAGTAAAGATGCCGTCCCTGGGGACGGCATCTTATCCCGTGCAACATTTTAGTTATGGGCCATACCCTTTATTTAGTTTTTGGAATATGACGGGTAGAGACCTGAGCAACCATGAAAATAATAAGGATACTTACAAATATTTTTAGCCGCATCATTGACCTTATGGCGATTTTTGCAGGCATTCTCCTCATTTTTTCCATGCTAAGCATAAGCATGGGAGTTGCATCAAGGTACTTATTCGATAGCCCCATGGCCTGGGTGACAGAGATTACCGAGTATATTCTGGTTCATATTACTTTTCTAGTCGCTCCTTGGGTACTGAAACGGGAAGGGCATGTAACCATGGACTTAGTTCTTAATCGATTAAGTCCAAGAACTCAATCCATGTTTAATATGATCACTTATGCTATAAGTGCAATCGTTTGCTTTATCCTTTTTGGGTCCGGGGTAAGGGTTACTTGGGAACTTTACCAAACCCGTTATTTCACACCCACGGTGTTGGAGCTCCCTAAATTTGCCGTCATCGCGGTTATCTTCATAGGGAGCCTGTTTCTCTTTTTACAGTTTCTGAATATGGCTTTTAGATATCTATCGATCTGGAGAGCATCAAGCGGCCAAGAAAAAAGCCTTGAAGAGATAAAAAACTAAACTAGGAGGTGAAAAGCGTTGGAATGGGCCTCAACGCTCCTAATCATATTTGGTAGTCTGGTTATTCTGATGGTAACTGGAATGCCTATTGCATTCTGTTTCATGCTCATTAATGTCGTAGGGGTATATCTGCTTTTTGGTGGCGTAGTAGGCCTGGATCAACTTATCCTCAACATTTACACTTCCCTAGCCACCTTTATTCTGGAACCGATTCCCCTGTTTATCCTCATGGGGGAATTGCTGTTCGCATCGGGGATCGGCACGAATGTGATAGATGCCGTAAACCAATGGATGGGGCGTGTGCCTGGTAGGCTGGCGCTGCTGGCGATCGCTTCCGGAACCTTGCTTGGTGCGCTGAGCGGCGTTAGCGTAGCCTGTGTTGCTATTCTTGGGTCAGCACTGGTGCCCGAAATGGAAAAACGCGGTTACAAGAAAGCCATGACCTTAGGACCCATCTTAGGCAGTGGTGGGCTAGATGTGATGATTCCTCCCAGTGCCTTAGCTGTCTTTTTAGCTGCCATAGCCGAGATATCAATTGGAAAGTTTTTGATTGCTATTGTTGTTCCTGGGCTATTGTTGGCTGGCATTTATGCTGCCTATGTTACCATCAGGTGCTCGCTCCAGCCTTCCCTCGCCCCTGCCTACGATGTGCCTGCTATACCACTATCTAAGAAGCTCTCGTCCACAATCCGGTATGTGTTGCCGGTTGGAATCATCGTCTTTCTGGTCATAGGAGTCATTATCTTTGGTATTGCCACACCCTCTGAAGGAGCAGCCACTGGCTCTCTCGGTGTCTTCATGATCGCTTTTTTCCAGAAACGCCTGAATATGGAGGTAGTGAAGAAATGCGTTAGTAGAACCCTGATGACTACGGGCATGATATTCCTGATCATTTCTGGAGCGAAAGCCTTTAGCCAAATCCTTTCCTATACCGGTGCCACCCGCGGCCTCGCTGAATTCGCCGTGGGTCTCGAGGTAGCGCCAATGCTTATCCTGGGCGGCATGCAGGTTGTCTTCCTGATACTGGGGTGCTTTCTAGAACAGGGCTCTATCATAATGCTAACTATACCCATATTTATGCCCATTGTTCGTGCTTTGGGTTTTGATGTCGTGTGGTTCGGAACGATAGCACTGATTAATCTGGAAATGGGGCTGATAACGCCGCCCTTTGGCCTGAGCCTGTTCGTTATGAAAGGCGTAGCCCCACCTGATACCACAATGGGGGATATTTTCCGGGCGGCTCTGCCCTTTGTCTTCCTCCAGTTCATAGCACTTGGACTTATTATGGCTTTTCCGTCAATAGCGCTGTGGCTTCCAAGGCTAATGCAGTAACCTCGGACTCAGATTTGGACTCGGCGAGATATTGGCCCCAAAGGAGATAGTTGTTCAGAGTATGGAATGCCAGGCTTTCTGTTCAGGGCAGCAGTGAGGCTAGTTTCCTTACGGTAAAGCAATATGAAAGGCTGGTTAGTGTATCAAGATATTCGAACATATAGTAGAATGCGTTCAACAAAGACCAAGGCGGAGGACATGAGAAATGGCCAGTGAGATACAGACCGACGTGCTCGTTGTTGGTGGAGGCGCATCCGGTGCCAGAGCTGCGCTTGAGGCGCATCGGTCAGGAGCTAAAGTAACACTGGCCGTGAAGGGGGAACTGGGCGTGATGGGAGTGAGAGGAGCCGGCGCTACAGGTTCAGGAGCACCAAGATACTTGCATCTGTTCAATAGCATGGTGAAACATTCTTCGATCACAGAGGAAGCAGAAAGCTACTATCAGCGGGCGATACGGGCCGGGTTGGGAATAGCCAATAGGGGCCTGACAAGAATCCTCGTTGATGGTGCGAGTGAAGCCAAGCGGACATTGGATCAATGGGGGCTGGTTCTTGGGTCTGACAACCCGGATAATCCGCACGGGATTGAGAGTATCATTACACCTATGCCCGGGCTTGCAAATGTCATTAGGGTGAACAAAGAAATCAGTGTATTCCAACACATGATGATCACTGACGTGCTCATCGAGGATAATATCTGTAAAGGAGCAAT
>Ga0209293_10000163_pt1 | contig 11217 bp, 9 predicted proteins | sample Mud_0915_D1_FD_187690 | JGI IMG/M metagenome (GOLD analysis project Ga0209293, IMG submission 187690) | Wetland microbial communities from Old Woman Creek Reserve in Ohio, USA - Mud_0915_D1 (SPAdes) (version 2) | ecosystem: Environmental > Aquatic > Freshwater > Wetlands > Sediment ... | reverse complement strand
TGCCCCGGATGCCGCCGGATGGTCTCTCCCGAGTGGAAATTCTGCCCCTACTGCCGGCAGAACCTTCTGAAGCCCGAGGCGCGTCGCAGCTTCGCCTGAGATACCGCAGGATTGCGGGGGGGGGGGCACGCCTCCCCTTCATCCCGGGTTTCCACCAGGTGTGTCCCCCCCGGCAGGAATGTCCACCCCTTTGCAGGTAGTCCCCCGAAGGCGCCTGCTCTCGAATAGCGAGTCTCTCTGCCTGGGAAGAGGCCCGGGACAAATCCCCTTTACACGAAGTGGCACGCGGCGAAGCGGCCGGGGGCGATCTCGCGCAGGAGCGGGCAGACCTCCGCGCATTCCTTCTTCGCCATGAAGCAGCGGGTATGGAAGCGGCACCCGGGCGGCGGGGCGATCGGGGAGGGGATCTCCCCCGACAGGACGATCCGTTCCGACGGGACGTCCCCCAGCATCGGGACGGCCGACAGCAGCGAGCGGGTGTACGGGTGCCGCGGCTCGCGGAACAGCTCCGCCGCCGGCCCCGCCTCCATCACTTTCCCCAGGTACATCACCGCCACCGTGTCGCTCACGTGCCGGATCACCCGCAGGTCGTGGGAGACGAACAGATACGCCATCCCGTACTCCTCCTGGAGGTCTTTCAGGAGATTCAGGATCTGCGCCTGCACGGAGACGTCGAGGGCGGATACCGGCTCGTCGGCCACCACCAGCTTCGGTGAGAGGGCGATCGCGCGGGCGATCCCGATCCTCTGGCGCTGCCCGCCGGAAAACTCGTGGGGGTATTTTTCGCCCGCCTCCGCCGGCATCCCGACCCGGACGAGGAGCCGCTCCGCCATCTCGCGCAGCTCTTTCCCCCTCGCCACCCCGTGGACGAGTCCCCCCTCCCCGACGATGTCGCGCACCCTCATCCGCGGGTTGAGGGAGGAGTACGGGTCCTGGAATACGATCTGCATCTGGCGCCGCTTCCCCCGCAGCTCCTCGCCCCCCATCCGCGTGATGTCGTCCCCGTCGAACCGGATCGCTCCGGAGTCGGGGTCCAGCAGCCGGATCGCCAGGCGGGCGAGGGTCGTCTTCCCGCACCCCGACTCCCCCACCAGCCCGAGCGTCTTTCCGGGCGGGACCGTGAGGGAGACGCCGTCCACGGCGCGCACGCGGAGATCCTCCCCGGCGAAGAACGACTTCCGGACCGGGAACGTCTTGTAGACGTTGACCATCGCGAGGAGCGCGCCGTCGGTTTCCGGCCGGTAGATCCCGCCGGTCATGGCGCCCCCCCTCCCCGCACCGCCCGTTGGTGGTGGCAGGCGGCAAGGTGGCCGGGGGCGTACTCGTGCGGCGGCGGATCGTCCCGGTCGCACGCGGCGAGGGGATCCCGGGCGATCTCCCCCGAGCGGAACCGTGAAAGGGCGTCCTGACGAAACGGGCACCGGTCGGCGAACGGGCACCCCGGCGGGACGTCGGACAGGTCGGGAACCGTCCCCGGGATCGAGGCCAGCCGCTTTTCCCCCGTCCGCTTCCCCGGCAGCGACGCCAGCAGCCCCTGCGTGTACGGATGCACCGGGTCGACGAAGAGCTCCCGCGTCGGCGCGATCTCCACGACGCGGCCGAGGTACATGATCGCCGTCCGGTCCGCGAACTCGTGCACCACGCCGAGGTCGTGCGTGATGAGGAGAACCGCCATCCGCTCCCGCTCCCGCAGCTCCCGCAGCAGCGAGAGGATCTGCGCCTGGATCGTGACGTCGAGCGCGGTGGTCGGCTCGTCCGCGATGAGGAGCGCCGGCTCGAGGGCCAGCGCCATCGCGATCATCGCCCGCTGCCGCATCCCGCCGCTCAACTGGTGGGGGTACTCCCGGGCCCGCCGTTCGGGATCGGGCATGCCGACCTTGCGGAGCCACGCGACCGCCCGCTCCGCGGCCTCCCGTTTTCCGCACACCTTGTGCGCCGTGAACACCTCGGCGACCTGCTCCCCCACCGTCAGCACGGGGTTCAGGGACGACATCGGCTCCTGGAAGATCATCGAGATCGATCTTCCCCGCACCCCGCACATCCGCTTCTCCGGGAGGGCGAGCAGGTCCTCGCCGCGGAACCGGATCTCCCCGCCTTCGACGATGGCGGGAGGCGAAGGCAGGAGCCGGAGGATCGACAGGGCCGTCACCGTCTTCCCGCACCCCGACTCGCCGACCAGGCCGAGCGTCTCCGCCGGTGCCACGGAGAAGGAGACGCCGAAGAGGGCTCGCACGGTCCCGCTCTCCGTCGCGAACGCCATCCGCAGGTCGCGCACCTCCAGCAGCGTCTCGGCCGTCAAGTGCTCACCGGCCTTTCAGTCGCGGGTCCGCGGCGTCGCGGATCCCCTCGCCCAGCAGGTTGTACCCGAGCACGGTCACGAGGATCGCGAGCCCGGGGAAGAGGGAGAGCCACCAGGCGTACTCGATGTTGTCCTTCCCCGAGGTGAGGATGTTCCCCCACGACGGGGTCGGCGGCTGCACGCCGATCCCGAGGAAGGAAAGCGCGGACTCGGTGAGGATCGCCCCCGCCACCCCGAGCGTGGCCGCCACCAGGATCGGCGCCAGCGTGTTGGGGAGGACGTGGCGGAAGAGGATCCGCGCGTCGCCGGCCCCCTGCGCCCGCGCCGCCGCGACGAAGTCGCGCTCCTTCAGGGAGAGCGTCTCCGCCCGGACCAGGCGCGCCACCCCCATCCAGCCGGTCAGGCCGATCACCGCCATGATGTTCCAGATCGACGGCTCGAGGAAGGCGATGACCGACAGGATGAGGAAGAAGGTCGGGAAGCAGAGCATCATGTCGACGATCCGCATCAGGACCGCGTCCACCCACCCGCCGTAGAAACCCGAAAGAAGCCCGACGAGCAGCCCCAGCGCGGTGGCGATCCCCACCGCGACGAACCCGACCTTCAGGGAGACGCGCGCGCCGTGGACCACCCGGGCGAGGACGTCCCGTCCGAGGTCGTCCGTCCCGAGGGGGTGCGACATCGAGGGGGGACGCAGGATGTTCACGATATCGATCCGGTTCGGCTCGTGCGAGGAGAAGAGGCCCGGGAGCGCGGAGACGAGGAAGAAGAAGAGGATGACCGCGCCGCCCGCCGCCGCGAGCCGGTTCCGGAGGAGCCGCCGGGCGAAGTCGCGCCCGATGCCGGGGGATCCGTTCATCCCTGGCGGATCCGCGGGTCGGCGAGGGCGTACCCCACGTCCGCGAGCAGGTTGCCGAGGAGGGTGAGGAACGCGCCGATCGTCAGGATCCCCATGATCAGGGGGTAGTCGCGCGACATCACTCCCTGGTAGAACAGCTGGCCCATCCCGGGGATCGCGAAGATCGTCTCGAAGATCACCGAGCCCCCGAGCAGGTCGGGCACCGAAAGGCCGAGGATCGTGATCACCGGCAGAAGGGCGTTGCGCATCGCGTGGCGGAAGACGACCGTCCCCTCGGGCAATCCCTTCGCGCGCGCCGTGGCGACGTAGTCCTGACGGATCACCTCGAGCATGTTCGACCGCATGTACCGCGACATCCCCGCCAGCCCTCCGAACCCCGCCAGCAGCACGGGGAGCAGGAGATGATGCGCCCGGTCGGCGAGCTTTCCGATCGCGCCGAGCGACTCGTGGTCCAGCGACGAAATCCCGGAGATCGGCAGCCAGCCGAGCTTCACGCCGAAGAGGATCATCATCAGCAAGGCGAGCCAGAAGGTGGGGATGGCGAACCCGGTGAAGACGGCCACCGTGGAGATCCGGTCGAAGAGGGACCCCTTGCGCACCGCCGAGTAGACGCCCACGGGAATGGCCACCAGGAAGATGAGCCCCATCGACAGGACGTTGATCGTCAGCGTGATCGGGATCCGCTCCTTGATCTTCTCCGCCACCGGCCGCCCGTCCGGGGAGAAGCTGTCCCCGAAATCGAGCGTCGCCATCCGGCCGAGCCACCGCCCGTACTGGACGTGGAGCGGCTGGTCGAGGCCGTAATACGCCTTGAGGCGCGCCCGCGACTCGGCCGTCGCCTTCGGGTTGAGATCGGTCCCTGCGCCGATCGGCCCGCCGGGGGCCATGTGCATCATCAGGAACGAGACAAGGCTGATCCCCACGAGGAGGGGGACGGTCAACAGGAGCCGGCGCGCGATATACCGGAGCATCGCGTCCGCGCAGACTTACGGTTGGACCCGGTGCTTCTGGAGCCCCGCCGGGACGTACCACTTGACGAAGTTGTACGTGATGCCGGCCGCGGCCGGCACGATGCCGCGGAACCGGTGGTGCACCACCGGCAGCGCCTCGGGGACGAAGAGGAAGACGTACGGCTGTTCCTCGGCCAGGATTTCCTGGATCCGGAAGTACGCCTTTCTCCGCTTTTCAAGGTCGAACGTGCTTCGCCCCTCGTCGAGAAGGCGGTCCACCTCGGGGTTCGCGAACCCGACGTGGTTCAGCTCCTTCGGGCCCGTCTTGGAGGAGTGCCAGATGTCGAACTGATCGGGATCGGGAGTGATGTTCCACCCGAGGATGACCGCGTCGAACTTCCGCTTGTCGATGAACTCGTTGATGAAGGCCGCCCACTCCACGGTCCGGATCTTCATCCGGACCCCGACCTCGGCCAGGTTCTGCTGCAGGATCGCCGCGGTCTTCGCCCGCGCCTCGTTCCCCGCGTTCGTGAGCACCGTGAACTCGAACGGCTGCCCGTCCTTCACGAGCACCCCGTCCTTCTCCCTCCACCCCGCCTCGGCGAGGAGCGCCTTCGCTCGCAACGGATCGTGCGGGTACTTCCGGACGTCCGGGTTATGCGCCCAGGTTCCGGGCTTGTACGGCCCCGTCGCCTCCTGCCCCAGGCCGAGGAGGACCCCGTCGATCAGCGCCTTCTTGTCCGCCGCGTGGGCGATCGCCTGCCGGACCCGCTTGTCCCGGAAGAACGGGTGGGAGAGGCGGAAGCCAAGGTACGTGTATCCCGACGCCGTGTACTTGTACCTGTTGAACGATTTTTTAAACTCGGCCGTTTCGGTCTGCCGCACGTATTGCGGCGGGGTGAGCGTCATGATGTCCACGCCGCCGGACTTGAGCTCGAGGAACATCGTCGCCTGGTCGGGGATGACGCGGGTGATCACGCGGGCGATGTACGGCTTCCCCTCGAAGTAGTCCGGGCTGGCGTCGAAGACGACTTTTTCCCCCGTCTTCCACTCCACGAACCGGTACGGGCCGGTGCCGACCGGCTTCTTGTTCAGCGGGCTCTTCGAAATGTCGGGGTAGTTCTCCAGCAGGTGCTTCGGCAGGACGTGCATCCCCCATGACGCCAGCGCCGGGGCGAAGGGACGGGCGTACTCCACCACGAAGGTGTGCGGCCCGGGCGCGGCGGCGCGCTTGACCTGCCTGAAATCCTCCCCGTAGGCGGTGGGGGTGCGCGGGTCGATCATCCGCCGGTACGTGAACATCACGTCGTCGGAGGTGAAGGGGGCGCCGTCGTGCCACCTCACCCCTTTCCGGAGGTGGAAGGTGATCCTCTTCCCGTCGGGGGAAACCTCCCACGATTCGGCGAGCTCCCCCTCGAGTTTCAGGTTCTTGTCGTACCGGACCAGCCCGTTGAAGACGTAGCCTGCCGCCTCGTGGGAGGAGGCGTCGGTCGTTACCGCGGTGAGGAAGCCGCTCACGTCCCCGATGCTCCCCTCGACGATGGCGTCCCCGTACGCCGGGACGTCGGAGACGTCCGTGCCCTTCCCCGCGCTCTCCGGCTTCCCGCCGCTGCACGCGGCGAGCAGGAGCAACAGACCGATCGACGGGAAAACGGCCCGCCGCAGGGATTTCCTCATTCGGGATCCCTCCGCAACGTGAACTTCGCCCCCCGGATCGACAGGACGATCCGCTCCGGCGGATCCGGGGATTCCCGCCCGGGGTAGTCGACCGTTACGCGCATCCCGGGGACCCGGTACTCGGCGCCTGCGAGAAACCGCCGCCCCGGATCGGAGCGCAGCGTCTGGCGCTCGTCGGAGAGCGACCAGGCGCCGTCCTCGGTCCGCGCCGCCTCGGCGGATGCCACCGGGTAGCCGGGGGCTCCGGAGAGGATCCGCGCCAGCGACACCGGACCCGCGTCCAGGGGAGCCGCTTCGCGGAACCCGGCAAGGTCCGCCGCCGGTCCGCGGGAGACCGCCACGCGGCGGCCGTCATTCGCCAGAAACGCCACCCCGCGACCGAGGGGATCGTACAGGCCCACCGTCTCGTCTTCCGGCGACGGCGCGGAGATCCCCGCCACGAAGGGGACGTCGTTCCCGGCGACGGGCACCGCGATCCCGGAAAACGACGCCTTGACGGGAAAGACGACCCGCCCCGGGAGTCCGGCGAAGAACCGTTCCGCGAGGTCCGCTTCCGGGCCCGTGACGATCGTCCGCGACGGTGCGCACCCGCAAAGCGCAAGGACGGCCAGGAGGGGCGCGACGCCCCGCAGCGGTTTGGCCCCCCGGAATCTCACTTCCCGGCGGGCCCCGCCTTGCGCAGGCGGCGGAGCTTCGCCTTCACTTCGTCCGGCTTCTCGTGCCCTTTCGCGATCGCCTTCTCGAACCGGACGGCCGCCTCCTCGTCCCTTCCCTGGGCCTGCAGGACATCCCCGAGGTGCTCCAGGATGACCGGGTCGTCCGGGACGAGCTTCAGCGCCCGGAGGAGCTCTTCCTCGGCGCGCCGATAATCACCGCGCCGGTAATGGACCCACGCGAGGCTGTCGAGGAAGTACCCGTCGTCGGGGCGGATCTCCAGCGCCCGCAGGACGAGCGTCTCCGCCTCGGGAAGGCGCATGTTCCTGTCCGCGAAGGTGTAGCCGAGGTAGTTGAGAGCCGTGGCGTGCTTCGGGTCGAGGGCGATCACCTTCTCCATCGCGGCGACCACCTGATCGAGCTTGCCAAGCTTGTCCTGGATTACCCCGAGCGAGAACCACGCGGCGGGATTCTCCGGGGCCTTTTCGGTCGCCTCGGTGATCACGACAAGCGCCTCGTCGTACCGTTTCGCCCCCTCGAGCTGGCCGGCGAGGAAGATCATCAACTCCACGTCCCCGGGGTTCTTCTCCCGGAGTTTCCGGGCGACCTCGATCGCCTCGGCGTGCTTTTTCTGCCGTGACAGGAGCATCGCGAGGCTGAGCATCGCCTCCCGGTGCACCGGGTCGCCCTCGGGAATCTTCCGGAACGCCGCCTCGGCCTCCGGCAAGGCGCCCTTCTCCTCGTACGCCGTCCCCAGGAAGAAGCGCACCTGCGAGTTCCCCGGGTCGGACGCGAGAACGAAGGTGAACTCGTTGATCGCATCGTCGAACCGGTCGCGATCGAGGTAAAGAAGCCCCAGCTTCGTGCGGACGTCCGGGTTGGCGGCGGAGAACTTCTTCAACTCCTCGTACTGGTCCACCGCCTGGTCGATCTTCTTCTCCCGGATCAGCAGGCGGCCGAGCCGCTCACGGATGAACGGGTTGTTCGGGGAAGAGTGGAGCGCTTTTCTGTACCGCTCCTCCGCCTCCGCGTCCCGGCCGAGGATCTCGAGAATCGCGGCGGAGTCGATCAGCGCGGCGTCGAAGCCCGGGGCGATCGAGAGGGCCTTGTCGTAGTCGGCGAGGGCCTCCTCGAACTTCTTCCGGGCCGCACGGACGCGGCCCCGGTAATAGTACGCCAGGTAGGATTCGGGGTCCCGGGCGATCAGGGCGCCGAGAACCTCCTCCGCCTCGGAAAATTCCCCCCGTTCCGCGTGGAGGGTGGCGATGTGGAGGTACGCCTCGTCGTTCTCCGGGTCCTCCTTCAGGACGCGTTCGTATTCGGCGAGGGCCTTTTCGCGATCGCCCGACGCGGCGAGGATCCCCGCCAGAAGATACCGGGACCGCGTGTGCCCCTCGTCGACCGCCAGAGCCTTTTCCAGTTCCACCCGGGCCTCGGGGAGCCGACCCTTCTTCACGAGGACGTTCGCGATCTCGTAGAGGATGTCGGGTTCCTCCCCGGCGTACTTCAGCGCCTTCCTGTACGACTCGAGCGCCCCGTCGAGGTTCCCCTCCCGGGAGTCGAGATACCCGGCGAGGAAGTGGCTGTAGGCCTGCGATCCGGCCTGGGCGTTCGCCGGGATCGCTTTCGGGCTGAATGCACATGCCTGGGCGGAAAAAAGAAGGAGGGCCAAGGCCCCCGTGGCGACGAGGATTCGCATCCGTTCCTCCGGAAAAATATAAACCGTTTGTATTATATACTCTCTACCCGGGAAACCGCGAGGAGGACCGATGTCCGAGGCCGCTGCGCTCTCCGACCTGCCCCTTTCGAGAATCCTCTCCGCGCTGCTGTCCCGCGGTGGGGAGCACGGGGAGCTGTTTTTCGAGGAAGCCCGGGCCCTCACGGTCCTAATGGAGGATGGCCGGATCGAACGGGTCGTTTCGGGGACCGACGCGGGAATCGGCGTTCGCCTCCTCTTCCGCGGAAAAACGTATTACGCCTACACGAACGACCGGTCGACCGGATCCCTTCTCGCCCTCTCGAACGACCTCTCCCGCTACGCGGAAGGGGACGGCATCGCCGCCGCGCTTCCCGCGTCGGTACAGTCGGCCCGCGGACCGACCGTCGTCCGTGTGCCGCCGGCGGCCCGGGGGATCGGCGAGAAGGTCGCGCTCGTTCGGGAGGTCGACCGGATCGCGAGGGAATTCTCCCGGGAGGTGCGGCAGGTCCGGGCGACCTGGTCGGAGTCGGTGCGCCGCATCGAGGTTGCCGCCCACCCCGGCGTCTTCATGCGCGAGGACCAGACGTACTGCGTCCTCGCCGTCCAGGCCGTGGCGGGAGACGGCGGGGGCTTGACGATGGGATACGAATCGGCGGGCGGGACCGAGGGGCTCGAGTTCCTCGACGGGGGGGTACCGGAGCTGCTGGCCCGCAAGGCCGCAGGGAGGGCGGTGCGGGCGCTCCACGCGGCGAAGCTCCCCGGCGGGCGAATGCCGGTCGTCCTCTCCTCCGAAGCGGGGGGGACGATGGTTCATGAAGCGGTCGGGCACGGCCTGGAGGCGGACCTCGCCCGGCGCGGGATGTCGGTCTACCAGGAGAAACTCGGGGAGCGGATCGGGAGCCCCCTGGTGTCCATCGCCGACGACGCAACCGTCCCCGGGAAGCGCGGCTCGTACGGGATCGACGACGAAGGGACCCCCGGGCAGCGGACCTTGCTGGTCGACGGCGGGATCCTGAAGGGATTTCTCCACGATCGTCTGTCGGCGATGAAGGACGGCGTCGCCCCCACGGGAAACGGCCGGCGCGAGTCGTACCGCCACAAACCGATCCCCCGCATGACGAACACGCTCATCCTTCCCGGCGATACGGCCCCGGGGGAGATCCTTTCCGGCGCCGACCGGGGGTTGCAGGTCGTCAAGATGGGAGGCGGCCAGGTGAACACCGTCACCGGCGACTTCATGTTCGAGGTGGCGGAGGGGTACCGGATCGAAGGCGGGAAGCGCGGGGAGCCGGTCCGCGGTGCGACGATCACCGGGAACGGCCCCGAGGTCCTCTCGATGATCGACCGCGTCGGATCGGACCTCGGGTTCGGCATCGGCACGTGCGGCAAGGACGGCCAGGGCGTCCCCGTCGGGGACGCCCAGCCGACCCTCTCGATCGGCCCGCCGTTCATCACGGTGGGGTAACCCGAAATGTCGTCATCCTGCTTCCGGGAGTGAACCCTTGGTAACGCGCATCCTCGAAGCCCTCGCGGGCTTCGTCATCTTCGTCATTTCGTCCCTCGGGCTGCCCGGCATCGTCCTGTTGATGGCGATCGAGTCGGCGTGCATCCCCCTGCCGTCCGAAGTGATCATGCCGTTCTCCGGGTACCTCGTTTACAAGGGGGTGCACACGCTCTGGGAGGTGTCGCTGGCCGGCGCCTTCGGCTGCGTGGTGGGGTCGGTGCCCGCCTACTACCTCGGGATGTACGGCGGCCGGCCCCTCATCGAGAAGTACGGGAAGTACATCCTCATGTCCCACCACGACCTCGATCTGGCCGACCGGTGGTTCACCCGCCACGGGGAGGTGACCGTCTTCCTCGCCCGTCTGCTCCCCGTGATCCGCACGTTCATCGCCTTCCCCGCAGGGGTCGCGCGGATGGATATGAAGCGGTTCCTCCTCTACACCTTCGCCGGGTCGTTTCCGTGGTGCCTGGGGCTCGCGTATCTCGGGATGGTGCTGGGGGAGAAGTGGCCGACGCTGCGGGAATATTTCCACCGGTTCGACCTGCTGATCGGCGCGGTCCTTCTCGCGGGAGTCGTCTGGTACGTCCGCCGGCACCTCAAGAACCGCGTGAGGGAGTAATTCACCGCCTATGTGATGCTTCGGTGCTCGAGCCCCCCTGCGTCGTGCCCCTCATGTCGATCCGGGGGTCCCCCAGGGAGCGCATTGCGCACGGGAGACGGGATTCCCGTCCTTGTCAGCGGCCCGATTCACGGATACGGGGGCGTTGCCGCGGCGAACCGAGGTCGATCAAGCGGCCCCGGCTCGCGGAACCCGCGGCTTGTCCGACGCATCGATCCGCCGTGTGAACGCTTCGTGGATCTGCGCCCGTCGCCCGGCCAGCATCACGACAAACACGACGTAGTGGCTGACGAGGAGTGCCGGCACCCAGAACGCCGGTATCCAGTAGGCCGCGCCCATGAAAGCCGGCGCCCCGTAGACCGTGGCCAGGGTGATCGCGAGAAGGAGGTCGGCCGTTCCGACGATGTTGAACAGCCAGACCAGAAACCGGCTGCCCTCGCGATTTCCCGCAACCGCGAATATGGCGACAAAGGCCAGGACGGCGGCGACAAGATCGCCGATCGCCGCGGGATATGCGAACTGCAGGGGCATGCCAGGGTAGGTTGCGCCCTTTGCCAGGAACATCAGTCCGAGGTGCCGCAGGGAGTGCAGGATCAGGATCGGGATCAGGATCGCCCGATGATTTGATTCTTTGATCTCGGGCAGAACGTAGATCCGGGCGCCGACGTAGAAGACCGCGGTGCTGAAGATCAGGTTGATCGTGGGTATCCTCTCCAAAAGCGCATCCATATTTTCCTCCCTCCGTCCGCGTTTTTGACCGCAACGCCGAACGGCCCGGCTCTCGCGGCCGGTGGTACCCCCTTTCGCGGGAACCGGATGCTTGTTTATCCATTTAGATGACTTTTTTGATGGGCGGTTTTCGCGGGCGAGGCAGTGGACAAGAAAAACGGTCGCGAACGCCACGAGCGACTTGAAAAAGCGCGTCGTCGGACGAAAGAGGCATGATCGGCAATTCG
>Ga0209293_10000162_pt1 | contig 11262 bp, 8 predicted proteins | sample Mud_0915_D1_FD_187690 | JGI IMG/M metagenome (GOLD analysis project Ga0209293, IMG submission 187690) | Wetland microbial communities from Old Woman Creek Reserve in Ohio, USA - Mud_0915_D1 (SPAdes) (version 2) | ecosystem: Environmental > Aquatic > Freshwater > Wetlands > Sediment ... | reverse complement strand
CAAAAGCCCGCGTTGGAGCATGTGTTCGTCCACTTCCGGGAGTTTCAGGCTCGCGACGCGGGTGGCCGGTGAGTCCGGGAGCGGGTAGGAGAGCGAGGCAAACGCGCGGCAGGCCGTCTCGAGCTCCGCCTCGTCTTGGGCGGAGACCACCACCAGCGCCCGATGCGGGTCTTCGACGACATCCGGCTGACCGGGTCCCGGGGCGCTTTTTTTCTCGGGCAGATGGCGGACGGCGATCACCGGCCCGCCGGCGCCCGCCGGCTCCCCCGGGGCAAGGGCCGGCAGCTCCTTGCGCGCGGCGATCACGATGTTGTCCATGCCGGGCCGCAGGGCCTGGGACAGAATCAGCTCCGGCGCCCGGTACTCGTAGCGCAGGGCGATGCCCGCGGCGGCCAGGGAGGCCGCTTTAAGATAGGCGGGGTTCAGCTCCGGGATGACCAGGTTGACGCGCGTGTCGAAGATGTTCCGGGGATCGAACAGGAAATCGGCGATGGCCGAGACCCGTTTGGGCACGGGCACCGGTTCCAGCTCGAAGACGAGGTAGGCCTCGCCCAGCTTCAGCCAGGTCCACAGCTCGGGCGCAAAGGGGTCCTCGCACTGCTCGTCGGTGTAGTGCTGGGAAACCCAGAAGTTGCAGGGGTTGTAGCCGGTTTTCAGCAGCTCGCCCGGGATCGGCACGGTCACCTCGCCCTCGGGCGTCTCCGGGTTCAGCCTCACCTGGGCCAGGGGCTGGTCGTGGACGGTGAATATGAGCCGCGAGGTCCGGGGGATGAGGGCCGATGAATTAACGTAGTTGAAGTGGAGCGTCGCTTTCAGGACTTTCCAGCGCGCGGGAATGGGGAGGGTGAAGCTGTAACTGTCCATCGACCCCCGCAACTGGTGATCCTGTATCGGGGCCAGCTTTTTCAGGGGGATCCGCATGGTGGCCGCCGCGGCCGTATCGATCACCAAAAGCAACGAAATGCTCAGAAGGATCAGTGCCTTGAGGGGTTTCATCGAGGAGTGCGCGTCTCCTTTCTATATGTATGGAATTGTAGAACTTTACTATCAATCCGGCTGCAAAGTCCAGAAAAATGCGCGCGATCCCAACGCCGTTGCGCAGGGAACCTTTCCCCCCGATGGCGAGCAGGTTGATGAAACCTCTGAAAGAGCTGAGTTTTCTGCCGATCTTGGCTTCGTAGAAATATTTCAACCGGCGGCTGTCGCCGTAGACAAAACCGATGATCTCCCGGCGGCTGATCTCGCTGGGTTGTTCAAACTCGCAGCCCAGGCTCATCCCGGCCGGTCTGCAGTCGCGGCGGGTCACCCGGGCGGAAAGGGCGAACGGGCGCCGGCCGCGGCCCTCCGCCTCAAGGACGATGCGGTCCCCAGGGATGTCAAAAATCTCATCGGTCGTGAGCCCCGCGCCGCGGGTGGACAGATCGGTAAGGGTGGCGGCCATGCAGGTGTCCGACCCGGGCAGGCGGATCGAGATCGGCTCGCGGGTTTCGTAGCGGTGGGACCGCCGCAGCTGCCGCCGCTCCCACACCACCCCTAAACAGCACAGCGTCAACAGCAGGTTGAAGGTGTTCCAGATCGAGCAGACGAGCACCGTGTCCCCGAGCAGCGGGTTGGAGGCCCAGCGCCAGGCCCCGGCCAGGTAGCCCGCCACGGAGAGCAGGAACATCCCGTAGAACGGGGCTGAGAGCGGCGTGAGGGAGTCCCTGCGGCGCGATATGGTCTTCGGCGTGACCGTGAAGGTCGGCCGGCGCGGGTTGAGAAAGACGGACAGCACGGCCGGCGCCAGGAAAATGCTCTGAATGGTTTCGAAGATCTCCGAGAAGAACGGGTGGCGCATCCGGCCGTAGAGGTAATTGGCCACGTAATACGACGCCATCACGTGGGGCATCGCGTAAAGCAGGATCTGCTCCAGGGAGGCGTTGTAGACCCGCATGCCGAAGAACAGGAACATGAGGGGGGAAACGAAAAAGATGACGCGCGCAAAACCGAACAGCCAGAACAGGCACGAGTTGAAATAGCAGATGCGCTGGGTGAGCCGCAAGCCCTTCCGCCGCAGGGGGTTTTTGAGAAGCAGGATCTGGGTCATGCCCTGGGCCCAGCGGCTGCGCTGCAGGATGAAGTCGTCGAAGGACTCCGGCGACAGCCCCATGCTCATCGGCTTGTTGAGGTAGACGCTGTTGTACCCTTTGCTGTGAAGCACCAGGGAGGTCTCCGCGTCCTCGGTCACCGTGTCGCGGGCAATGCCCCCGATCTCCATCAGGGCGCTGCGGCGCAGTAGGGCGGCGGAGCCGCAGAAAAAGGAGGAGTTCCAGAAATCCAGGCCGAGCTGCACCGCACCGTAGAACATCTCGTTCTCGTTGGGGCTGCGGCGGTGGGTGTCGAGGTTCTTCTCGATCGGGGTCGGGTTGATGAAGAAATGCGGGGTCTGCACCAGGAAAAGTTTTTCATCGGCCAGGAAAAAGCCGACGGTGTTCCGGAGCAGGTCCTGCGTGGGGACATGGTCGCAGTCCAGGATGAGGATCAGCTCGCCGCGGCTGCAACCGAAACCGGTGTTGACGCAGGCGGCCTTGTCGCGGTCCTTTTCGTCGTCCCCGCCGGCGCTCCTGAGCAGCCCCTCGTTGATGTTTCCGGCCTTGGCATGTTGATTGGTTTCGCGGGCAAGGTAGTTCAGCCCCAGTCGGGAGCACATGGACCTCAGGCGGTCGACCCGTTGACGGGCCAACGCGGCGCGCAGCGAGTCCGGGTCGTTGAGCTTTTGCGCGGTCCCGCCGTCGTCCAGGATGTAAATGTTGAGTTTTTCCCTCGGGTAGTCCAGGTGCGTGCAGGCCGCGGCCGTGACGTAAACGACCTCCACGTCCTCGTTGTAGGTCGGAATGAAGACGTCCACGGTCGGCAGTCGATCCGGGTCGCTCGGCAGGGGCGGGATCTTCCGGGTGAGGGGCGAGATGTTCACGAACATCCCCATCACGTGGATGCAGATGCCGTAGGTCTCGGCGAGATACAGCAGGACCAGGAAGGTGAAATCCCAGCCCCCCAGGTAGCCGAGAGTTTCGGTGGTGCGGAACATCCAGTAGCGCAGGGTGACATACGTGCCGACCAGGATGACCGCGACGCGGCTCCAGTCGGGCTGCGCGCCGCGCGCCCCGCCGGCGAGGTAGAGCGACGCCAGCAGGCCGATGCTCAGAAGAAATTGGTTTTCCGTGGAAAGGCGCACGGCCGTCAGCAGAAACACCGCCGCGAACAGGCCGGCGACCAGGGATCTCTGCAGGGCGCCGGCGCCGCCGCGTGGCGCTTGCGCTTTTGCCGGGCCGCTGTCGCGACGTTGCGGGTTCAATCGACTCACCTCGGAGGTGGAATTGACATGGAGGCGGGCATGCCGGTGCTCCACAAAAGAAGTATCGGCTGTTCGGGCAATTGCTTGAGCCGGGGAGGGCCGCCGGCCGGAGGGACCCGGCTGTGCAGGCTGCCCATAAGACCGGCCCCGCGGCGGGTGAAGCGATCCGTTTGCCCAAGCCGTATGACGCCGGGGGGCTTGAAGCGGGCCCTGCCTTGACAAGCGGTTCAGCCGCTGTATGATAATTTTCCGTTGCGGTACCCTATCTAGTTAGGATTCAAAAGGAGACACATCGCATGGCGGAGATTCTCGACAAGGTGCCCAAGAGCCCCAAACAACTCAAGGAGGAGCAGGACGCCTCGGTGGCAGGCTCGCTCAACCGGATCAAAAACAAGTTTCTCGTGATGAGCGGCAAGGGCGGGGTGGGCAAGACCAGCACGGCGGTCAACATCGCCATCGCGTTGGCGAACAAGGGGTTCAAGGTCGGGATCATGGATGTGGACCTGCACGGCCCTGACGTGCCGCGCATGCTGGGGCTGACCGGCATGCCGGATGTGAACAGCAACCGCAAGCTCAACCCCATGCCCTACTCGGACCGCCTGGCGGCGATTTCCATGGAATCGTTTCTTCCCAAGCGCGACGACGCGATCATCTGGCGCGGGCCGCTGAAATTTTCCGCCATCCGCCAGTTCATCGCCGACGTGGAGTGGGGCGAACTGGACTTTCTCATCATCGATTCGCCGCCCGGCACCGGCGACGAGCCGCTCACCGTGGCGCAGCAAATCCAGGATGCCAAGGCCGTCATCGTGACGACCCCCCAGGAGGTCGCCCTGGCCGACGTGCGCAAGTCGATCAATTTCTGCCGCACCGTCAACCTCGAGATGTTCGGCCTGGTTGAAAACATGAGCGGGCTGAACTGCCCGCACTGCGGGGAGAGCATCGATCTGTTCGGTGCGGGAGGCGGCGAGCGAACCGCCCAGGAGATGGGGATCGCCTTCCTGGGCCGGATCCCCATGGACCCGCGCATGGTCGCCTGCGGCGACTCCGGCGTCTCCTTTCAGAAATCCTACCCCGACTCGGCCGTCTCCAAGGCTTTCAACGCGATCGCGGAACGGATGGCGCAGTCTTTTTCGCCCGGCCGGTGAAGAGCCGGGCAGCAGCAGAAGAAGCGCAGAGCCGGTCGAGGGGCTGCGTCATTTGAGGGTAGCAAGCGTTTTCAAGAGAGCATCCCTTCTGTCTTCCAGCGCCAACAACTCCCGCATGATCATCGGCTTGACGGAGTGCGCCGGCAGCCGCTTCTTGACCTCTTCGATTTGTTCATCCAGGCGCTGAAGCTGTCGTTCGATCTCGGTTCGTTCCATAGCCGGGGCCTCACACAGGTGCTTTCGAGAGCGGATTTTCGGTATCTCATCGGTATGTTTTCGTCCGAAAACACCTCAAGATTATTCGCATGCCGCCGATAATCAATCCAGAAGCGTTTATCATCCAGAAGGGAGACGAAAACATCATGGAAGGAATCCAAAGCTGCACGCCCGCCTGCCGGGGTGCAACGAATGTCGTGCCCGTCCAATTCCAGGGGGAAAGCGCCCGATTGGCCTGCCTGCGCGTCTGCGAGGATCAAAGCGCCGGCATCGACATTTTCACCGCCGAGGGGGACACGGTCAGCCTTTCCTCGGATTATCATTCCGAGACGACCCTGCTGACTTATGAACACCTCGCCTTCAGTAATTCAGGCTACGAGGCAGAGCAAGGCAGCCTCGTGGACCACAGCGAGGAGCGGAACGTGTCGTTGTCCGTGACAGGCACATTGAGCGACCAGGAGATGGCCGACATACAGGCGCTCCTTGCCGACCTCGGCGAGATGCTGAAGGCTTTTCTGACCGGAAATGACGGAAGTGAGGGCGGCATCGACGAGACATCCGCCGATCTCAGCCGCTACGGCAGCCTCTCCGGATTCAATGCCGATTTCGAGTACAAGGCCAGCCTGCAGGTCCTGAGCCTAGAAGCCGGCCAGTTGGCCGTTTCAGCCGGCGGCTCGGCGATCCTGCCCGACAAAATGGCGGCGGCTCCGGCTCCGGCGTTGCCGCCGGCCGCTGCGGCCGCGCCCACGGGGGCGGCATCGCCGCAAACCGCTGCGCCGGCAGCCGTCGCCGCGGCATCCGCGCCAAGCCCTGTGGCTCCGCCGGCGGCTCCCGCTGCGGCGAATATGCCCCAACCGGCTGCGTTGGCGGACGAGCATGCCGCCGGGCTGATGGAGAAAAGGGTCAAGGATTCAGGTCTTCGGCCGCGGCGCTTCATGAAGCTGCTCAAGAAATTCCTGCGGGGCCTGATGCAGGAGATGCGGGCGGACAATGCCATCGATGGCGAACAGGCCAAGCGCGGCGAAAGCATTCTGGAAAAATTCTTCAGCCGGTTTGAGCCGGCCCCTGCCGGTTCAGAGGTCAAGGCGGCGCGTGTGTCCATGAAGCAGCAGTGGGTGAGCTATCAATATGAGATGAAAGCTGAAGTGGAGATCCCACCCAGAGTGGAAGAGACGGTTTAGCGCTGTTGACGGTGATGTGAAGGGCTCCGGGGGACACTGCCCCGGAGCCTTTTTTGCAGTGCTTAAGCTCCAACCTGCCGGATAAGCCCCGCCGCTGTTTGATTGTATCGAGTTTTTCCATCATCGACTCTGAAATAAACGACAGATTTGATTTGCCTTCCGCAACGGTTCGCCGCTATAAATACGCAAACAGAATAGACACGCGGCTCCTGCCCTATGGCCGGCAGGCGGTGCGTGCGCCTGAAGGAAATCGACCATGTTCTTCATGAAGAAGAAAACCCTGATGGGGATGTCGCGGACCTGCGGGTGAGCGGCCAAAATCGGTCCGGCGGACCTGTCGGACGCGCTGAAGGGACTGCTCATCCCCAAGGACCCGGACCTGCTCGTCGGGTTTGAAACCAGCGACGACGCGGCGGTGTACCGCCTTTCCCCGGAGACGGCCGTGATCAGCACGGTGGATTTCATCACGCCGCCGGTGGACGACCCGTACTGGTTCGGCCAGATAGCGGCCGCCAATTCGCTTTCGGACGTCTATGCCATGGGCGGCACCCCCATCATGGCCTTGAACCTCGTGATGTTCCCATCCAAGGCGCTGGACCTCACGCTGCTCAAAGAGATCCTGCGGGGGGGCAACGACAAGGTCGTCGAGGCCGGCGCCTGCATGGCCGGCGGGCACTCGGTGGACGACAACGAACCCAAGTACGGCCTGGCCGTGACGGGCGTCGTGCACCCCGGCCGGATCTGGACCAATGCCGGGGCGCGGGCCGGCGATGCCCTCGTTCTCACCAAGCCGCTCGGGACCGGCGTCCTCTTCAATGCCAACCGCTCCGGGAAGCTGCCCTTTGGCGAACTGGAGGCCTTACTGCCGACGGTCGCAACCCTCAACGCCAAGGCGCGCGAAACGGCGATGCGATTCCCCGTCCACGCCTGCACCGATGTCACAGGTTTCGGGATTATGGGGCACAGCGTGGAGATGGCCCGGGCCGCCGGCGTGCGCATCGAGCTTGATTACCGCAGCCTTCCCTTTCATGCCAACGCGCTGGAGATGTATCGCAGGGGAGAAACCACCGGCAGCAACAAGGCCAACCGTAAGGCGGTGGAGGGTTTCTGGGACCTCAGGTTGAAACTTACCAGCGCGGAGGAGGAACTGCTGTTCGACCCTCAGACCTCCGGCGGTCTTCTGCTCTGCCTGCCGGAGTCGTCGGCCGACGAGCTGGTTCGCGCGCTGAAGTCTGCCGGCCTCGGGGCCGCCGTCTGCATCGGCCGGGTCAGTGAAAGCGACCAGCCGCAGGTCGTCGTCGGCTGAGGAGCCGCTATCGTGGATCATCGCATCTGTGACGTCCTTGTGATCGGAAGCGGGGCGGCGGGGCTCCGAGCCGCCGCCGCCGCAAGGCAGGCAGGGGCCCGCGTCCTGGTCGTTTCCCGGGGCGCTCCCGGCAAGGCCGGCGCCACCATTCTGAGCGGCGGCGCTTTTGCAGGAAGCCGCGACGGCGAGCCCCCCGCCGGCCACCTGGAGCGCACCCTCAACACCGGCCGCGGCTTGAACCAGCGATCGCTCGCGGAGGTTCTAGCGGCGGAAGCGCCGGACCGCCTCAAGGAGTTGGTCACCTGGGGGTTCGACGGCGTTTTTCATGACGGTTATCTCTTCAGCCGCGGTCGGGCGCCGGTCTGGGGAGAACGAATCGTTCGGTGCCTGGTCGAACGCAACCGTGCTTTGGGATCCGAGTTCCAGCCCGGCCTGGCGATCGCCCACCTGCGGATGGAGGAAGGGGGCGGTCTTGCGACCGCCTGGGCAACCGCCTCCGGCAAACCGCAGACCATCGGCGCGCGGGCGATCGTGCTGGCCACGGGAGGGGCCGGGGGGCTGTATGCGCGCCACGACAACCCTCGCGGAATCGTCGGCGAAGGCTATGCGCTGGCCCTGCGCGCCGGGGCTGTATTGCAGGATATGGAATTCGTTCAGTTCTACCCTCTGGGGCTTGCCGAGCCCGGGCTGCCGCGCCACATGGTGCCGCCGCGGTTGGGGGATCACGGCCGGCTTGCCAACGACGCGGGCGAAGACATTTACGAGAAGTACGGCATCACCGAGCGGCCGGCCGCCGAAAAGGCCCGCGACCGGCTGTCGCAGGCCCTCTTCAAGGAAATTTATCGGGAGGGACGCAGGGTCCGGTTGGATCTGACCGGTGTTTCAGAAGAGCGCTGGACATCGGACCCGCTTTCGGCCTCCACCCTCGGAACCATCGGAAAGCGCTGCGGCGCATGCCGGCGTCCATTGATGGTCGCGCCCATGGCTCACCACACCATGGGCGGAGTGCACATCGACCCGCGCGGCGCAACCTCGGTGCCCGGGCTTTTCGCCGCCGGGGAGGTGGCCGGAGGGTTGCACGGCGCCAACCGCATGGGCGGCAACGCCCTGAGCGAGACCTTGGTTTTCGGGAAGCGGGCCGGGGAAGCGGCAGCGGAATGGGCCGCCGCCCACCCGAAGACCCCGCCAGCGGCGGCCGGGGCATCGCCCGCAGACCGCTCCGCCATGCCGGCCGGTGGGGTCCCGGTCTCGGTCATTTCGGGGATGAAGCGAAGGCTCGGAATGGTCCTGTGGGAAGACGGAGGGGTCATCCGCAACCGGGCAGGGCTTGAGCGCGCCTTGAATTCCGTTGGCGCCCTCGAGGCGGAACTGCAGGCAAGCCGGGGGAGCGGGACGCCCCCATGCGGGCCGGCGCGGGTCTTGAGCCTCACGGCGGGCATCGAAACCGGCCGTCTCATACTGCAGGCGGCGCTGCGGCGGACGGAAAGCCGGGGGGCGCATTACCGGGAGGACCACCCCGAAACGGATGACAGCCGCTGGCTCGGTCACCTGCGCGTGCATTTGTCCGAGGACGGCCGGTACAACTGGTTCTTCAAGAAACTTTGAGAATTGGCCGGAAAGCCGGATGAGAGGCGGTCATCCGACCGGCTGTGGTTCAGCCTCGGGCCTTTTGAAAGGCCCGCTGAAAACCCTTCACAGACCCGCGGATCGTCTCTTCCGGGACGGCATAGGAGATCCGGAAATACCCCGGCGTGCCGAAGGCGCGGCCGGGGCTGACGAGGATGCGTTCGGTTTTGAGGATTTCCGTGAAGCGGACGTCGTCCGCCATAGGGCTTTTCGGGAACAGGTAAAAGGCCCCCTCGGGCAGGGTGAAGTCATAGCCTGCGCTTTTGAGTACGTCGCAGATCAAATCCCGGCGGCGGCGGTACAGGGAAACATCCACCCCGGCGCCCTCGGCCTTCACGGCGGCCTGCTGAAATAGGCTGGGCGCGTTGACGACGAGCATGGAGTTGACGGCCGCGGCGGCAGCAAGGATCTGTCCGGCGTCATCGGCCCTGGGGTGGACGGCAAGATAGCCGATCCGTTCGCCCGCCAGGCTCAGCTCCTTGGAATAGGAGTTGACCACGATGCTGTGGGGATAGGCAGCGAACACCGACGGCACCACGGCGCCATACGTGATGAGGCGGTAGGGCTCATCCGATACCAGGTAGATCCGTTTGCCGAAGCGGATGCTGGCGTCCTGCAGGGCATTGCCCAGCGCCTTGAGCTCGGCTTCCGAATAGACGGCCCCGCTGGGGTTGTTCGGCGAGTTGATCAGAACCACACGGGTTTTGGGTGTGAAGGCGGCGGCCATGGCCGCAACGTCCAGGTGGAAGCGGGCGTCGGTCGGCACCGCCACCAGCCCGGCATCCGCGAGAAACGCGTAGTTCTCGTAGCCCAGAAAATACGGGGCAGGGGTCAGCAGCTCCTCGCCGGGGTTCACCAGCGCCCGCAGGATGTCGTTCAGCGCACCCGAAGCGCCCACGGTCATGAGGACCAGGTCCGGGGGGATCTCGATCCCTTGTTCACTGCGGAAGCGTCGGGCCACGGCCTCGCGCACCGGGAGGTGCCCGGTCACCGGCGCATATCCGTGGTTGAGGGCGGGTGAGGCCACCAGCTCCCGCAGCGCCTTGCGGAACTGGTCGGGAGGCGGAACGTCGGGGTTCCCGAGCGAGAAATCGTAAACGTTGTAGGGGCCGAACTCGGCTTTGAGCCTGCGGCCCTCCTCGAACATGTTCTTGATGACCGCAAACGCGGCCACACGCGGAACCATCCTGTCGGCGATCGGCATAGCGCTCCTTCCTCTTCGGCCAGGGTGAGTGGCGCTTCGGCCGCGGCCGAGAGCGCGGCAACTATAGGGGGTAATACCTGGAGGGTCAAGATATATGGTTTCCCGGTTCATGCGGTTTTTTCGATGGGCGTTGGTTGCCGCTCTCCTGACGCAGGCCTGCGCGCCCCATGGCAGCGGGGCCGCTGCTCTTTCGACCGAACGCAGCCCAGGGACCACGCTTTATTTCGTTCAAATCACCGACACGCACCTCGGGGACCGGGATCACGTGGCGCGCACCCGCAAACTGGTGGATCAGATCAACGCTTTGCCCTATGACATCGCCTGCGTGGTGCACACCGGAGACATTTTCGCCGACAATCTAACCAATGCGACGGCTCGTGAAGAAGGGCTCGGCGTGCTCAAACGCCTCAACGCCCCGCTGCATCTGCTGCCGGGCAACCACGACATCCTCGAAGCCAGCCTCGAGGACACCCTTCGGATCTACACCCGGGAGGTCGGGCCGTTGATTCACCAAGCCGAATACCGGGGGGTGGTCCTCGTGTTCGCCTATACCGAACCGGCCGCCATGGGATTCAGCGTCCCCGGCTACGAGCCCTTGAAGGCCATGGAAGCGGCTTTTGCGCAGGCGGCAGGCAAACCCATCATCCTCTTTCACCACCGGCCGGCGGTGGACGACTATTACGAGTTCGCCCTGCACCCCGGCTGGGACCCGAAAGGGCGTTCGGCGCTTGAGACCCTCCTGCACGCACACCGGGTGCAGGCCGTCATCACCGGCCATTTCCACCGGGACGAGCTGCACTGGCTGGACGGCATCCCGATCTTTGCCGCACCGCCGGTGGCCGGCTACTGGGGCCGCCAGGCCTCCTTTCGGCTGTATGAATACCGTGGCGGCCGCCTGGGATACCGGACGGTCTATCTCCGGGAGCAATCACCCTGCTATTGACAGGCTGCCGAGCCGCGGATATCTCTATTGCGTCATCCAATCGCCACACACGGGAGGAGCAAGAGATGCCGTTCGGATACACCGGTAAAATCCTGCACGTGGACCTGACCCATCGAAAAATCGAAACCGAAGAGCCGGGGGAGGTGTTCTACCGCAGCTACTTGGGCGGGCGGGGCATCGGCTACCATTACCTGATGCGCGACATGCCGCCACGAGCGGATGCCCTTGCGCCGGAAAACGTCTTCACGCTCGCCACGGGCGTCATGACCGGGGTGCCGATCGCCGCCTCCTGCCGGTTGCCGCCGTG
>Ga0209293_10000161_pt1 | contig 11289 bp, 8 predicted proteins | sample Mud_0915_D1_FD_187690 | JGI IMG/M metagenome (GOLD analysis project Ga0209293, IMG submission 187690) | Wetland microbial communities from Old Woman Creek Reserve in Ohio, USA - Mud_0915_D1 (SPAdes) (version 2) | ecosystem: Environmental > Aquatic > Freshwater > Wetlands > Sediment ... | reverse complement strand
GCACCATCTTTGCCAAAATGGCCTGACGGCCGGCCTTATTTGCAATCACTATCCCTCTAATAACGTCGTTTTCCACGATGGGGTCAAGCATTTGGGTGTAGTATAAAAGGTTAACCTTCGCCTCACCTATTTTTTCGTCCAAGACTATCTTCAGATGTTCTGGATCAAACGATAACCCCCATCCTTTCTCCTTTGCCGCTTTCCGGTCAATCATCGTTTGAACTATTTCGCCTCCGATTCCCCGTACGACTGGTACTAAATTGGGCTTTGTAAAAAAACCACAGAAAGAATTTACCAAACCGGTTGTTGCGTTTCCGCCTAAACAACCGAAGTATTCAATGAGAAGTGTTTTTGACCCCATCCTGCTGGCGGCAATCGCTGCGCTCGAGCCCGCTATACCTCCACCAACGACAAGAACGTCCACCTCCTCCACGACAGGAACTTTCCGGCTTGGCTGTGTAACAAAATTGTTGATTTTCATTTGGTCACCTATCACATAGTGTTGAGGGTTTCATGGAATGTCCTGTTTTTGAGTGCGTCAAGCTATAATTTAAGATCTCCTATGCGGGATAATTGTGCTGAACCAGCATGTCCTTTGAGTTTCTATAGCAAATTGCCACTCAATACCTTTGTTTATGTGACTAACAGAACACAGACAATATCTTGCTGGCCACGTTTTTAATAATGAAAAACCGAGTTTTCTCGCCGAGTTTTTGGATTGCTTCCCTCACTTGACCTCAAAGAAAATGTTTCCGAAGTCTCCATAATCTGCGACATATCGGCCAGGTTTCCCGGGAACCATTTTCCCCAGGGCCCCTGTGATGAGGATGTGGCCGGGTTCAACCTTGTACCCTTGCTCCAAGACACTATTGACGATCCACAGAGCGGCTTTCCACTGATCGCCTAGAGCTTCCATCCCTTTCCCCTGGTAGAGTGCTTGCCCATTATAAAAAAGAGTGACGTTAACTTGGTTCAAATTTACTCCCTGGTGCGACTGTGACATTCCGACAATAAATTGTGCTGTACCAACGTTGGCTGCAATAAGGTCCACTCCTTTCACTACCTTCGTATCCGCAAAACCCGATCCCGGCAGCTCTACCACCGGCATCACACCGCTGACCTTTTGCTGAAGCTCTTGAACACTCTGGAGGGGCTGATGAATAGATTGCGCTATCACAAAGCCAATTTCCGTTTCGATCAACAAAGCCCGGAGAACTGTCCTGTCCACAATAGGGGAGCCCTCCAGCTTGCCTGAGTCATATAGAATACCTGTCAATGGAAAGTTTAGGCCAAACATCTTCTGAGCGTTTTCGGTTGTTAGTGCCGCTTTGTAGCCAGCCACCCTATCTTTAGCCAACCTCCACTGAACATAAACCTTTTGTACCTCATAGGCAGTTTTCGGGTCCAAATTTGGTTCAAACTCGGAGAGCACCGGAGTCGGTTGCTTTTCCGCAACGGCTTTAATTAAAGAATTGGCCATTTCAGAAATTCTCGCCACCTTCATTACCATAACGAATAAGCTCGAGGAAACTCTCAGAAATAGAAAAGGAAATGAGATAAGGATTTTCCGAAACTGAAGATCTTCATATCACGGAGACGGCTATTCTTTCGCTTCGCCTCTTTAACAATTTATTGGGCGATCTCGTTCTTACTTGTACTCTTTCTGAATGGGCTTAGGGATTTCAAATTCACAAGGAACTTTGGTCTGACAGAGACCACAACCTGTAATCTCCACTCCGTATCCAGCCATCCTAGCTGGACGACAAACATTATGCATATAATCATAACACTTGTCTTTGTCATGGCCTGATGAGGTGATCGCGTCGCCTGGGCAGCGCCTGGCGCATACCCTACACGTTTTGTTGAAGTAGTAGAGGCAATTGGCATGGTGATGGGGATAAAGTCTCACGGAAGGCTTCAGGACAAGGTCTGTAACCACAGTGCCGAGACGCATGGCCTTCCCCTTTGTCGTAATGAACCCATCGCACAAGCCAAAAGTACCAAGTCCGCAGGCATAAGCCGTGTGGCGTTCGGACCAGTTGGATGTAAACCCTACTCTGGGGGAATGCATATGATGTTTAAAGTACGGAGAGTTTGCTGGGGCCACCGCTTTGTATCCTCTTTTTTTCAACAATGAGACTATGTGGTTTCTCAGTTTATCATTGAATGGCTCTCCGAAAGAACGTGTGTGACTCCAGAGTAGAGAGGGATATTTGTCCTCTTTGCGGTTGGCTCTGCGCGTATCTTCGGAAATTGGGAGGACCCAAGAGATTACTGACAATTCTTTCTTGCGGTCACTTTTCCCGAAGGTGAGGTCAAAGATGTCCTGAGGGCTAAAGTGAAATCTGCCGATTATCTTCTTATATTGTTTGAAGAGCGGATCATTCGCAGATGCAAATCCAACCAGCGGTGAGTCAAAGTACCTCCCTCCGTCTACTTTGCGGCGGTTGTAAGGACTTTCCTGAACGAATTCTGCAATAATCTCCTGAATAGATCTTTCTGGCTCATTTGTAAAGGTTATCCCTTTTCGCGATTTCATAGGATCTCCTCCCGAATCGACACCTTTAAGAACAGTAAATTAATGGAGATTAAGATATCACCTCGATCGTCTTACGACTCTAAAACATTGTCGTAGAATCCCTTATTCCAATGCCTCTGTTTGATGCCTGTTCTAAGAGTAGCTATATCTGTCTGCTTAGTAAAATGTGACTTCTTCAGTCCTCATTTTTCTTTACTTCCTATTCAAACAAAATTTTTCGTATTCCTGGCAATCTGCTTCTCTTCCATTTTACACATTCTCTGTCTAAATTAAATTCTCACATTAATTTCAACTGATTTCAAATATCCTTATTCTGAAGTCACGGCTCTTCGTTTCCTCTGCACAGCGGGAAGGACGGCAGAGAGAAGCAAGAACAAAGAAATTAAGAGAGAACCTGCAGATAAGGGATATGTCACAAAGACCCCAAAGCCTCCATCCGAAAGGATTAAAGCTTGGCGAAAATTCTGTTCAAGCATTGGTCCAAGAACAAAAGCTAGAACCAGAGGAGCAGGTTCATAGTCTAATTTTCGGAAAAGGTAACCTAATCCCCCGAAAAAGACCATCAAATAGATGTCGAACACATTCGAGTTAACACTATATGAACCGATGAGGCAAAAAATCAGGATTAGGGGAAATAATGTCCTATAGGGTATCTTCAATATCTTGACCCAGATTCCAATAAAGGGTAGGTTTAAAACCAACAACATGACGTTTCCCGTATACATGCTCGCCACAGTTCCCCAGAATACTTCTGGATTTTCAGTAATCATTAAAGGACCTGGTCTTATTCCATGAATCATCATAGCGCCGAGAAGAAGGGCAGCTATAATGTTTGAAGGTATTCCAAGAGAGAAGAGTGGAATCAGGGCCGCGCTTGCGGCCGAATTGTTGGCAGACTCCGGCCCTGCAACTCCCTCGATAGCCCCGTTGCCAAATTGTTCAGGACGCTTAGAAAGCTTTTTTTCTAAAGCGTAGGACATGAAGGTAGCAGTGATCGCCCCCGCGCCGGGAAGGATTCCTAAAAAGAAACCCAAGAGGGTCCCCCTGGCAATGGGCTTTGCCGACCTTCGCCAGTCCTCTTTGCTCGGGAGCAAACCCGTGATCACAGTTTTGAGAATGGTTCTTTCTCCAAGCTTTTCAAGATTAAGAAGGATTTCTGAAATTCCAAAGAGTCCCATAACTAAAGGGACAAGTCCAATTCCATCTACTAGTCCTATCAATCCAAAGGTGAAGCGGGCCTTTCCTGTCACGACATCCATACCTATATAACTCAGAAGAAGACCAATCCCCGCCATGACCAGCCCTTTGAGGACCGACCCCTTGGTCAGGTAGACCAAAACTGAAAGGCCTAGACACATCAGAGAGAAATATTCCGTGGGGCCAAACTTAACAGCGAATTCTGCAAGGGGAGTTGCGAAAACCATCAGTCCCACCACCCCGAGTGTTCCTGCGATGAAAGAGCCGAATGCAGAAATGCCCAAAGCAGGGCCAGCCCGTCCTTGAAGGGCCATCTGGTACCCATCGAGGCAGGTGACTACCGAGGTTGCTTCACCTGGGATATTGACCAGAATCGACGTGGTGGACCCGCCATACATAGCACCATAGAACATTCCTGCAAGCATGATGATTCCACTCACAGGTGGGATTCCATAAGTCACCGGAAGAAAGAGTGACATAGCGCCCACTGGCCCGATCCCCGGCAGTACTCCAACCATAGTCCCGATGAAGACTCCGGTAAAACAGAACAGCAAGTTCATTGGCTGAAAAGCGATACCGAATCCATAAAATAATTCGTGAAGTGCGTTCACAGGTTCTTTACCACCATGGGAAGATTCCTCTAGGAAATTGGCAATGAAGCCAAATTTCAAACACAAGATAAGTCACTACAGCGGTGGCTATAGAGATTAAGAAGCTTGATCCCCAGCGATTTGTTTTCCAGTCATAGAGTAGACCAAACAAAACTAGGAATGTGGTTAGTATATAGCCAATGGTATTGAGCAAAAAGGCGTAACCCAGCAAGAGACCCATTGTATAAATGAGTCGGAACCATGAGATGTTCCTGAATAAGAATTCAACATTAGAGGTTTGACACTGGAAGGTCTTTGAAATGAATGCCAAAAAAGCCATGACCATACCGATCCCTGCAACAAAGAGACCGGTAAAAAAGGCAAGAAAGCTTGGCCCAGGTTCTCTGAGGGACCCGAAATCGGGCCCCCAAGTGAAGAGGCAAATGAGGAGTCCTATTCCTCCCCAAAAAAGCCCCTCGACTTTTCTGGTTCGCTTAACGAGCATATTCCTATATGTATGTTTTCTTACTTGACTAGTCCTACCTCTTTAAAAAAGGTCTGCAAGCCTTGTTTGGATCGAATAATTGATTTTTCAAAAGAGGCCGCGTTTTCGTAAATTACTTGGAGACCCAATTCGTTACTCTTCCTTCGAAATTCTTGTTCTTCGCTAATCTTATGAATTACCTCATCAATCTTCTTAACAACCTCATCGGGTGTTCCCTTTGGGGCAAATATTCCCAAGTAGGGATAAGCAGCCAAATCGTAGCCTAGTTCAACTATCGTGGGGATCTCGGGAGCGAACTCGGCCCTTTTCCCGAGACACAGAGCAAGTACCTTGACCTTCTTTGCATCTAACAGAGATCTGACAGCTGGATAGCCCAGAACCCCAACGGGTATATGCTCACCAAGGATAGCTGGAAGAATGAGAGCATCACCTTGATATGCTACGTCCACAAAATTTACTTTTTCTGCTTTCCCAACACTTGCAATACTAAGAAAAGCAACCGTGGCCTTGCCCGGGTGTCCAATTTTTATCCCTGGATTTTTTCGCGCGAAATCCACAACATCTTTAACGCTCTTCCATGGAGAATCCCCTTTGACTGTCCACCCCAGGACAGCTGTGTGAATACTGGAGACTGCTCTGAGGCTCTCGCCCGTGTATGGGGCCTGAAAAAAATAAGAGAATAATTCCGGCATGTTTGTCATATTGGCAAAATAACCAAAAGTATATCCATCAGGTTTAGCAGTGACTACAGAATACCCACCAACTGCACCTACCCCTCCAGTTTTGTTTGTTACGACCACAGACTGCTTCAAGTGTCTTTCCATCGCTTCGGCTAGGATTCGAGCACCAATATCACTTAGCCCGCCTGCGGGAAAGGGAACTACGATAGTAATAGATCGGTCCGGATAAGTAGAGCTGGCAGCAGAAACCTCGTTGAAAAAAGACATCCCGAGAAAAAGACCCGGAAGCAAAAAAGACAATACGACCAAAATCGAAAATCCTTTTGTTTTCATAATCCTCTCCTTTCTAGGACTTAAGCGTCCGGAAAAATTGTGAGTATTCTTAATAGAATATTACGTCGAAGATCATATTTGAAGGGTTTCCGCAAGTCAAAAAGAAGGTGTGGGTTAATCATTTTTGAGGCGCCCGATACTGCGCTGCGAGCGTAGGAAACAAAGTTACAATAGAGATGCCGAAAGGGTATATCAATCATCAACGGCAAACAGGCTCCGACCAGTAATTACCAAGAATGCCCTGATCGGAAGGCGAGTTTTGTTTATCGTCTTTGGCATTCTTCAGATCGGCCCTACTCGTTTTTAAAATCCCTTGACTGTCCCCACCCAGTAACAAACCACGGTTTTCTTAGAAGCATCCAACCTTTGCATCGGCTCGCCAACCGTAGCAATTCTGAAAGCTTGCCAGCAGCATGTCAGATTGGAAGAGTGACACTGGTTTATAGAATTATCGCGCAAGTAGCTTATTGTATCAAAATAAGGCGCCTCTCACAAAGCAATTTGTTCCATGAGTTCCTTAACGTTCTTCAGCTTTTCCAGATTCCATAGGGCATCGACAGCTCGATTGATCTGGCCTTCGGATAGAATCCTAACAGCATTGTGCCTAAACTTCTTCTCCAATTCGTCATCGGTCAATTGTATATTCCCCGTAGAAGAGATAAGGCCACCTCGGGCAATAGTCCGCTCTTCGGTAAATGTCTTGCCCTTCGCCTCAACCTCAACCTTTTGCATTCCCACATGGCTCGTGAGAACATCGGGACCCATTACGCTGACTTTCTTCATGAATTCAAGTATTTTGGAGTCTTTCATCGTATCGATGTCCTGCCACTCCACACCTACCTTTACCCGGTGAGCTGCACAAGAAAAATTATAAGGTATACTGAACTGCGCATCAACGATATTGTCTATTTCGGTATTCCTAAAAAGTCCGGTCCAATCGGGGCCAATCGGCCTAATAACCTTAACACTTTTTATGTCGTCAGCCGTAAGATTGTTCCTCTCAATAATGTCGTAAAACGCATCCATTGCCGCGTGGTATATTCTGCAACAAATGTGAGGTTTATACGTTACTGTTCCTGCATCAAAAGTCCATTTTTTGCCGAGACCATCTGTTATGTTCTCAGGTTTCCATGCTCCGTAACCAACAAACTTCCAATAGCCATGCTCGGCGTTAAAGACGTCTAGGTCTCCCACGTATCCCATCTCAGCAAGAAGCACCGCCATTACCGCCCCCGTACCCTGCCAGCCCGGAATACCATACTTTAAGGGGTGCCCACGATCTTGTAAACTTACATGCGTCCAGGTTAGGACCTCGCAAGCGTGACCAGCTATACTTAGTGCATGCATCATTTTTCCTTGGTCGAGATTAAGTAGCTTGCCCACTCCAGCCGCTGCACCAAAATTGCATGGAGCATACCCTTCACGGACCTTAGTCATAAAGTTCCAGTCCAGCGTATAGCTTTTCTGATCAAAGGGTCGAACTGCATTCTTAACTCTTTCCGCAATTTCGACGGCAACCGCAGTAGCTAGAATTAGGTCCTTGCCAGATGCTTCGGTAAACTCCGCCATAGCCAGCGGCCCTGGAATAACGAACGCTGGACCGTGCCCACCGCCTGCGAAAGCGTCGTAATCAGTGGCATTAATTAACTGGCCGTTAGCAAGTACTGCATTGGACAATGAGACTTTCCCACCTACGCCGATTATTGTTGACTCCGGCGGGCCACCCATCCTCCTGGCTAGGGCTATGATCATCTTCCCAGGATCGACGGATATTCCGGTGAAAGCACATCCAATCGTGTCTAATAAAAGACGCTTCGTCTCGTGTGCTACAGAGTAAGGCAGGTCCTTCCATTGGGTATCTATGGCAAACTTCCCTAACGCTTCTAATTCTAAAGAAACAACCTTCATCTCTTCTACCTCCCGTTCTTATTTTTCTGGCTGTCTTGTGAATAACTGGACCATAACCTCGCTGTTCCGCTAGTTTTTATTGAGGCCGTTATTCATCGCTCGCTTTCAAGCTCCAAATTCGCCTTGTCCCGGCCTAAGGACTCGCTCTCACAACCATCGCCTTGGCTATGCTCCTTTTCTCAGCTTCTAAAGCGTCTCTGGTTTTACAGCCGGCGGTGTTAAAGACCTGTCCTCCAGTAGCTCAAAATTTCGCTCCCTTACCCGCGCACAGTCGAGTATCATCCTTAAGGGTCAAGAACCTTACCCTAAGAAAACCCCAGCACGCTCCAGCTCTCGTTGCAGAAGTTTTACATTCAATTTTCTCGGGACGACCCTTTCTTTTATTGAGAGGGCTGCAGCTGTGCCAATCGCCTGCCCCATTACTGATGCAGGTCCCGTCACGCGAATGGAAGCTTGGGCATCGTGAGTACAACTGATAAATCGCCCAGCCATCAGCAAATTTTCCACTTTCTGGGGGATTAAAGACCTGTAAGGGATCGTATGGAAATCATCCCCCTCCAGGAAAATAAACTTTCTCTCCTGGGCGCTCACAATCTCAAGAGGCCAGGCGTTTGATCCAACACCATCATCGAATTTTTTCGCTTGTAGGACTTCTTCTGCTGTCAACTTATGTTCTCCCATGACTCTTCGGGTCTCTCTTATACCTATTCTTGCTGCAGTCTGAGCTATATTTGCATGATCCAAGCCCGGGATCTTGTCTACAAAAAACCTCTTTAATTCACGAACAACTTTTCTTCCCTCAATAGTAGCTTGGGTAAGATGGTATGGATCTACGCCGTTCACTGCCCATGGAATTCCTGCCATATTGACCCAATATGCCCCAGGGATCATGATATGCATGATAATGCCCTGGGCTCTGCTCATCTTGTATTGACCTGTTTTAATGGCTTCAGTCGCCTGAGTCAAGAGTACCTTGGTATAGTTTTCAGGATCGAATTCTTTGCCAGCATTGACAAGGTGGAAAGCCATATCACAGGCTTGAAATCCACCCTGTCCATCCCCGATTTCAAATGGCACATTGGCAGAAGCGCACACATCCCCATCCCCTGTGCAGTCCAATACCATCTTTGCCAAGATCGCCTGGCGCCCACCTTTGTTCGCAACAACTACCCCTTTAATGGTATTCTTTTCGAGAATAGGGTCAACCATTTGTGTATAGTAAAGAAGCTCGACTTTTGCTGCAACGGCGTTTTCATCTAAGACTATCTTCAGATTTTCTGGGTCGAAAGATAAGCCCCAGCCTCTCTCCTTTGCCGCTTTTCGGTCGATCATCGTCTGGATGATCTCCCCCCCCACTCCTTTTACGACTGGTACTAAATTGGGCTTTGTATAAAAGCCGCAGAAACTATTGACCAAACCGGTTGTTGCATTTCCGCCCAAGCAGCCAAAGTACTCCACAAGGAGTGTCTTTAAACCCATTCTCCCCGCTGCAATGGCTGCACACGACCCTGCCATCCCTCCTCCAACCACAAGTACATCGACCTCCTTTACGATAGGAACCTTCCGCCTGGGTTCTGTGATAAAGTGGCCATTGTCTTTATGCTCGGTTCGTTGTCGCACTACGGCTTCCCTCCCGCTTGAAATAATCTTTTTCTAATTTATGAGCTGTCGATGAATGACCGGGTTGAGCACCCCGGAGCCTGAAATTGACGTGAAATCGAAAGAAATGCTCGGTCAGCCTTGAGTTACTAAAGTAAATCTCGCCTTGGTCGGTTCCCGTACCCGTCTAAACCATTAAACCATTTAGCAACTAGCTGTAAAGATAGAAAATAGGTAGGAAAAAGGTAGTTTCTATTAACCTCTTGGAAAGGATGGATGGTTTGTGTTGAAGGAGAACTCTTTCAGTCTATTTGAGGCCAAAAGACGTTTTGAAAAAATTAAGAAAAACTGTCTTCTTCTCATAATTGTTGAAGGTAGGAGTACAGGTTGATTTTTTTACGTTTTAGTCCGAGTTTTACCCTGATGTTCTTACGATGGAAGCGGATTGTATCCTGGGTAATGCTAAGAACGTCTGCTGCCTCCTTGATACTCTTCCCGAGCCGAACCAAATTTGCCACGGCAAGTTCGGTCGGCGAGAAACCTGCATGAAACTGAGACAACTTGACAGCAAAGGGGGACGTGATTTCAGCCAGGTTTGATTTGATTGCTTCTATCAAAACTCTCTGTTTATCGTCCAGCAAGGTGTTTTCCAGTTTTTGTACAAATGGCAGGACCAGTTGTGTCACCGCAGTGACAACATTTTCCTGGATTTTGCGCTTTTCCTCCCCGCGATAATCAAGCAGCACTTTCAAAGCAGTGTTCGCTTCTTCCAGTCTCTTCGCCTCAAGTTCCAATTTGGCTTCATTCTCCTTCAAACATTTCTCGATCTTCTTATACTCGGTGACATCCACAAAATAAACGAGAACTAAATCGGGCAGGATGAAAATATAAAAGCTGACCACATGTCTCATTTCACCCGTGGCTCTCAGACTGTAAGGATATTCATTCTTGACTATTTTCTGCTCTGAAAAACAGCGCTTAATGTCGTCCACGACATAGGGCATATGGCTGAAAAAACTCTTCAGCCTTACCCCGAGCCAATTTGTCACACTGGCCTGAGCAAATTCATCCGCACTCGAACTGAAATCCACCAAGGTGAAATCATCCCCATTTCGCTGCCATAGAAAAGCAGGAATGGGTGAACTCTTATAAACTGTTCTAAATCTTTGCTGGCTTATTTCTAACTCTTTTTGGCCCTTTTTTAGGTCGGTGATATCTGCTATGATGATGCAGTATTTGCAGTCCGTCAGGTACAGAGAATAAAGCATCCCTTCTTTAATCGAACCATCAGCGCAGGTTATTCTGCGTTCGGATCCCTCGATCCCTCTCTTGCCAGAGGCTTCCAAGGCGGTGAGTTCTTCTATGACTTGGCTTCGATACCGGGTATTCGGGTAAGCTTGCTTTCTCCACACGTCGCGTGAAGGTATGTCTTCAAGAGTATAACCCAACAATTGAGTAAATTTAGGGTTGATATATTCTGTTTTACCTTTAGGGGAAAAGATGATGACCGGGAAGGGAGACTTCTCTACCAAACAATAAAAGAGTTCCTCCCTTTCAACCAGGTCGGCTAAGCCTCCCCTGTATTTCTTTTGATCAGTTGCCAACTCGACAACCTTCTGGCGTTGCTCAACCACCACTTTGGTCAACTGGGCTTTTGTTTTTGATTTTTGGTTCACACTCTCTCTGCCCCATCTTTATGAAAAGACCTAACTATCTTATAGACCTTTGTGATTTTTTTCTGAATGGGCCTTGGGATTTCGAATTCGCATGGGACCTTGGTCTGACAGAGGCCGCAACCTGCGATTTCCACACCATATTCAGCGTTCTTGGCCGGAAGAGTCACATCGCGCTGATAATTATAGCACTTGTCTTTGTCATGGCCCTTTGAGGTGATCGCACCGCCTGGACAGCGTGTGGCGCATATTTACACGTTCCGTT
>Ga0209293_10000159_pt1 | contig 11401 bp, 8 predicted proteins | sample Mud_0915_D1_FD_187690 | JGI IMG/M metagenome (GOLD analysis project Ga0209293, IMG submission 187690) | Wetland microbial communities from Old Woman Creek Reserve in Ohio, USA - Mud_0915_D1 (SPAdes) (version 2) | ecosystem: Environmental > Aquatic > Freshwater > Wetlands > Sediment ... | reverse complement strand
ACATTTTGGGCATATACCCGCAGTGAAGGAGGCGTCTGAATGTTCTTCTATGTATGTTTCCACTTTTTTCCAATATCCTTTGTCATCACGTATTTTTTTGCACCATGCGCATATGGGAATTAGGCCCTTCAAGGTTTTGATGTTGGCCAGTGCATCCTGAAGCTGGGAGATAAGCAGTTCCCTCTCCTGTTCAGCAGCCTTTCGTTCGCTAATGTCCTCAACCATGCCCATGGCGTAGAGCACATTTTCTTCTTCATCGCGAATGGTCGTAGCCGTAAAATTGACCCAGAGAATTTCCCCTGTCTTTTTGACATACCGCTTCTCTATGGAAAAAAGGGGGATTTTACCTCTGAGCACCTGTTTTGATAACTTTACACTCTTTTCCACGTCTTCCGGATAGGTAATGTCTTCGATATTGCGCTCTAAAAGCTCCTGTTCCGAGTACCCCAACATCTCGCAGAATGCCTTGTTGACTTTAAGGGTGCTGTAGTGGAGGTCTGAGAGCATCATGCCGAGCGGACCATCTTCAAAAATCCTGCGGAATCGCTCCTCGCTCTCTCGCAGCTTCTCCGTTATCTTTTTGCGCTCAGCGATGTCCTGTTCTAGACGCTCATTTACCCTTGATAGTTCAGCGGTGCGTTCAGTTACCAAATCTTCTAAGTGTGCCCGGTACTCTTGTAATGCTTCCTCTGCGCTTTTCCGTTCGGCAATTTCATTCAGGAGTTGCTTATTTAATCTTGACAGTTCTTCTGCTCGCCTGATATTGAACCACAGGTAACTCACTATAAGACCGGTTAACACCAACCCGACAGAGAGAACATATAGAGGCTGCCATGATTGCCTGGCTGCTACGAACTCAGGTGTCGGTATATACACAACCATCCATGCCCGCCCCGCCACATTGAGCGTATTGGAATATTTTATGCCCTTAAATGATTTCATTTCCTCATTGCTCATCGGCGAGATTGCCCTATTTCGCGTACGTGACTGGTGGAAATAAAGAAAACGGTCATCTTTAGACGCGGATTGGTCATAGATATAAAAATCAACACCCGCCGATTCCAGATACTCCAATGATCCCCGCACAACGTCACCGAGCCGGAAGAAGCCTGAAGCAAAGCCCCTAAGGTTTTCTCGACGGGCCTGAACAGAATCTGTCAGAGCGTCCTTCATATATATCGGTGCAAAAACCCAAAAAACGCTTGGAAAACGAGATTGACCAATAGATTTCTGGCCCACTATTGAGGGCACTGTGGCAACCAGTTGTCTCGTGTCACGGGATTGTTCCAGGGACTCTTTTATCGTCGGATTTGAGGCAAGGTCAAACCCTGGGGAAATCTCGTTACTCCCATGCGGCTCAACAAAATAGACAGGAAAATATTCTTCGCGTGTGCCCGCTCTTATTGCTTTCCCCTGGGGCCCCCGTTCCGTAATTTGAAAATCGACGAAACCTTCTTTTTTTGCTGCCTTTTCAAATTCTTCACGCTGATAATATGGTATGCGTGGTATCCATTCAATAGCCTGAATGCTGGTGTGTTGCAGCAAAAGACTTTTCGTAAAAAAGCTGAACTCTGGTCTGCTAATCTTCTCCGAATGAAGGTAGAAGGCCTGAAGTGACACGAGTGCCTGCAAGTCCGAGTCGATTTGTCTCTGCAGCGAGGCTTGGCGATTTTCTGAAGCCTGATAAAATTCCATCCATAACTTTTGGCCTTCCCATTTCTTTACCACGCTGAAGGCTACTATGGATATAACCAATCCAATGAATAGTATTGCTATCACAAAGACATACGGCAGTTTTTTCTTGATGTCGGAAGTAATCATATTCTTTTAAGTTTGACCAGCCTCTTGAAGGCTCCTTGTCAAATGAAAAAAAATTCTGCAAACTCACCAATTAAGATGGCCGAGAGACCAAAGACTCTGTCCTTCGGCAGCCCGGTTATCCCGAATTTAATTCGGGACCCATCGCTTTCCGTCCCTCCTCACGAAGGGTTTGGTTTTGTCGGGATGCTTCCTCTCTTAGTTAGTTTTTATCACGGATAGGCGAAATTGTCAAACTGTAATTACGGGTTAGGTAACTACTTTAGGAATTGAGACAAGAACTCGTTATCCTATTGATTGCGACTTTAGCCATTCACTTCTGATAAGACGATCACAGGTGTCGGTTACATGAAGAAAATGTTTGGACCTTTGTCCCTTGGTACGGGTGGTTGAGAAAAGAAATCTCCTTTGGCTACGACAAACCTCTCGCACCTGGAAAGTATATGCCCCTCCTTGGTACACATTGTGTGATAAAATGACAAGACAGTTTTTGTGAACGTAGTTCTCAGGCAGTTTATCCTTGATCTCGATATTACGGTGAAGGAACAGGCGTAGGAGCGAAATGAAGGCACTGATTCAACGGGTTTCGGAAGCTTCGGTGGTGGTCGGTGGTGACACTGTCGGGAGTATCGGCAGGGGAATTCTCCTCTTCCTGGGAATTGAAAAGGGGGACGGGGAGAAGGACATCCAGTATCTTGTCAACAAGATTACAAACCTCAGGATTTTTGGAGACGATGAGGGCAAGATGAATCTTTCGGCAAGGGACATCACGGGGGGCATCCTGGCAGTTTCACAGTTTACCCTTTCCGCGGACTGCAAAAAGGGAAATCGCCCTTCCTTTGACAATGCAGAGACACCTCAGCGTGCAGAACAACTCTATGCCCTTTTCGTCCAAATGCTTACAGACTCAGGGGTTCCGGTCTCTACAGGAACCTTCGGTGCGCATATGGAAGTGCGTCTGGTGAACGACGGACCCGTAACCTTTCTTCTGGATTCACGCAGGTAGTGTGTGAATAATCAACAGGAAAAGTTATACCAGGAAAGATTCCCTGCGCTCTATGTGAGGGATTTCCGCATCTTCTGGATAGGGCAGTTAATCTCCTTCTCCGGGACATGGATGCAGTCCACTGCCCAGGGATGGCTTGTATATTCTCTCACCAAGTCCCCCTTTTATCTTGGCATTGTTGCCGCCGCAGCATCGCTGCCTGTACTCCTCTTCACCCTTATCGGAGGCGTTGTGGCGGACAGAGTGAGCAAGAGAACCCTTCTCATCACCACCCAGACCCTCTCCATGGTTCCTGCCCTTTCCCTTGCGATCCTCATTAATTTGGAAGTGGTCACTGTCTGGCAGATCGTTTTTTTTGCAGCACTGCTAGGCACAGTGAATGCATTTGATGTACCTTCGAGGCAGTCCTTTCTTGTGGAAATGGTCCAGAAGGGCCGTCTTATGAATGCCATTGCACTGAATTCTGCAGCCTTCAACGGAGCGCGTATCGTGGGTCCCGTTATCGCGGGGATCACCATAGCAGTCATCGGGGTTGCGGCATGCTTTTACGTGAATGCGGCGAGTTTTCTCGCAGCCATCGTCGCGCTTCTCATGATAAAGAACAGGAGCGAAGGTGCCGGGGAAAAATCAGTGAAGCCTGTGGGGGAGGATCGGCGTCTCCATATATCCATTCTTTTGGAGGACCTTTATGAGGGACTCCGCTATGTGAAGAGTGAAAAGAACGTCTTCAGGATCATGTCCCTCGTTGCCCTGTTCAGCCTCTTTGGTATTCCCTTTGTCACCCTTCTTCCCGTGTTTGCAGAGGACATTCTCATGGTTGGGCCCAAGGGGCTGGGCATTCTGGCCGGCTCCTCCGGAGTGGGCTCCCTTGCTGCCGCGCTCTTTATCGCCTTCAGAGGCGAGATAGAGAAAAAGGGGAGGTTCATGTCCGGGGCAGGGGTGGTCTTCGGTGTTTCGCTTCTCTTTTTCTCCCTCTCTAGGGATTATCATATTTCCATGGTTATCCTCGTCCTTGCCGGACTCGGCATGGTCAGCTTTCTTGCCGTGGCAAATACGTTCATTCAGCTTGCCGTCCCTGATGTACTGAGGGGAAGGGTGATGAGTGTATATGCCCTGGTTTTCCTCGGTATTGCACCCATGGGAAATGCGGTTATGGGAACCATCGCGAATGAGGTGGGAACAGATAAGGCTGTCTCCATTGGCTCATCCCTCTGTATTGTTGCGGTCCTCCTCTCCTGGAAGCATCTCAGGGCAATGGATAAAAGCGCTTAAATCACGCATTTCCCTTGAAAAACAGCTCATGATGTATTAGGCTTTCGGGATGAAGATCCTTGCCATCGAAACATCCACTATGCTGGGAGGTATCGCCATAATGGGCGAATCAGAGGGACTTATCTTTGAGTCGAGGCTCAATGTGAAAACCGCCCACTCCGAAAGGCTGATGACAGAGATAGCGCATGCGCTGAAGCAAGGGGGCATGGACATTTCAGAGATCGATGTGTTTGGAATTGCCATAGGCCCTGGTTCATTTACAGGGCTGAGGATCGGTCTCAGCACAGTGAAGGGGTTTTCCTATGCCACGGCTAAGCCCGTCGTTTCTGTCCCAACCCTGGAGGCCTTTGCGTGGAACTTCCCTTACAGCCCTTACCCTGTATGCACCATGTTCGATGCAAGAAAGAAGGAGGTCTATGCAGCGGTATTCCGATGGAGAGACGTCGGCTTTGAAAGGATGGTGAATGAGACATCCGCAAAGGCATCCGAGGTGGCAAAGTCCCTTGAAGGGCAGGTGCTTTTCGCGGGCGAAGGAGCCCTCCTTTACCGGGAGGTCATAACGGACATTTTGGGAGACCGTGCCCTATTCCCTCCCCTGCACCAGATGGTTCCCTCTCCATCAAATGTTGCCCACCTCGGCCTGAAGAAGGCGCTGAGGGGAGAATTTTCTGAGCCGGTGGGCCTCGTTCCCCTTTATCTGAGAAAGTCAGAGGCAGAACTGAAGATAGATTCGTCAACAGGGACTGGGAAGCCACCTTAGTATGTGCGAAGAGGTACAGGTACGCATCTCGTTGAGGCCTCTCTCCACGCCAGCTTCTTACTCCTCTGGAGTGGCTGCCATCTGACTTCGCGGGATTTCCCTCAGCCAAAAAATGAAACAGGTTCTTATAAGGGATATGCGGGAGGAGGACATCCAGTCCGTTCTCCAGATAGAGAAAATGTCCTTTTCATTTCCCTGGGCAGAGAGTTCCTTCTTTAATGAGGTGCGTAAGCCCCGTTCCCTTACGAAGGTTGCGGTGGTGGATAATGAAATTGCCGGATACCTGTGCGCTGAATATGTGCTGGATGAAGGCCATATGCTCGACCTTGCGATTCATCCGGATTACCGGAGGATGGGGATCGCCACAGCCCTTGTGGAACATATCCTTGAGGAACTTAAGGAGAGGGCATGCAGATTTTTGTACCTTGAGGTCAGGGCGTCAAACTATCTGGCGAAAAGGCTCTACCAGGGCTTCGGCTTCAGGATAGTGGGTACCAGAAAGAAGTACTATGTCTCTCCTACCGAGGATGCGGTGATCATGATGCTGGAGGTTTAGTAGTTTTCCCTTTCGATCATGAAGCGTCATGGAATGAGCGGTGATCCTTTCTGCCGTTCACTCCGACGGGCATTCATCAGTTCTTTAAACTTCCGATTGAGGCTGAAATCGAGTCGCCTTAACAAATTAAGGTTATGTTAAAATTGCATACTAAGAAGGATTTGGGCAGAACTCTTGGAAATGGGTTGGTGAGATGTTAAAAATTGTAATTGCACTGTTGGGTTGGTTCTTGCTGGGTGGCTATCTCTTCTATGAATACCAGGAATACGGATCTGCCCTCTTCACGCATCTGTTTTCGGCGGAATATACTGTGCAGATTATTTTCCATGTTGTTATGTTCTTAACGCCGTTTATAACTACCTATTTAGGCTATCTCATTTATCAGAAAGAAAAACTTCTCAAAAAGGTAGTAACAGAGAAGGCCAAGGAAGACGCAATTCTTGGGGCAATAGGAGAAGGGATCAGCATTCAAGATACAAACTACATGATTCTCTATCAAAATCAACTACATAAGGAAATGGTGGGAGACCATATAGGGGAATGCTGTTATAAGGCATTTCAGAACAGGGAACAGGTCTGTGAAGGATGTCATCTTGCAATGGCCTTCAAAGACGGCAAGACCCACAAAAAGGATCAGCAGATAGCTACTGACAAAGGGACAGTGTATCTTGAAATTACGGCATCTCCGTTAACCGATTTATCAGGAAAACTCATCGCCGGTATTGACGTGGTCAGGGATGTTTCCGAACGCAGACTGATGGAGGAAAAGCTGCGGCAAAGCGAAAAGAAGTACCGCGAGCTGGTGGAGGCAGCAACCTCGGTTATCCTGACATGGGACACAGCGGGAAACATCACCTTCATAAACGATTTTGGAGAACGGTTCTTTGGATTCTCAAAGGATGAGTTGCTCGGCAGAAATGTGGTGGGCACAATCGTTCCCCCGGCCGAATCGTCCGGCCGCGACCTCGCTCGACTGATGGAGGAAATCCGCAGGGACCCGGACCAGTTCAAAGACAATGAAAACGAGAACATCACCAAGGACGGCCGGCGCGTTTGGGTACGGTGGGCAAACAAGGCGGTTGTGGATGAACAAGGGACCTTTATCGGCATTCTCTCTATCGGGAGCGACATCACCAAGAGAAGGCGTGATGAAGAGGAGAAAGACCGCCTTGCCAAGGCTATCTCTGTTGTGAGCGAAGGCATCGCCATGACAGACGAAAAAGACAGATATATCTACCTCAATGATGCCCATGCCAAGACCTATGGGTATCTGCAAAGTGAACTCTTAGGGAAAACATGGCGAGATATTATCCCCCCAAAGTTAGTGCCATTGATAGAGCCTGAGATTTCCAGGACCCTGCACAGCAGGGACAACGGTATCTGGAGCGGTGAATGTCCCGGATTGTGCAAAGACGGGACCGTGATATCTACCGAGATTACTGCGACAGCCCGATGGGACGAGAAAGGAGAATATCTGGGGCATATATGCGTGGTGAAGAACATTAGCGAGCGGAAACGTGCTGAAGAGAAATTGAGAGAGAGCGAAGAGCGCTTTCGCGACCTCTTCGAAAACGCCACTGATCTCATCCAGATTGTTTCTCCTGAGGGGCGTCTTCTTTACGTGAACCGTTCATGGCGTGAAACACTGGGATACTCAGAAGAGGAAATAAGGGAAATGAGTCTTCCTGACATCATCGACCCCGCGTGCGATGAGCACTGCAAGAGTACCTTTGGCAGGATACTGTCTGAGGGCGCTGTTGAGAACATCCAGACCGTCTTTATCGCCAAGGACGGTAAGAGGGTTTTCCTGGAGGGGTCGGGACAATGCAAATACGAGGAAGGAGAACCGGGAACGGTTCGGTGCATGTTTCGTGACGTGACTTTCCGGAAGACTGCAGAAGAAGACAGGGCAAGACTTGAAGCACAGCTCCTCCAGGCACAAAAAATGGAAGCAGTGGGTCAGCTTGCAGGAGGTATTGCCCATGACTTCAACAATATGTTGACAGCGATCATCGGTTACGCAAGTCTCCTTGAGGTAAAACTCGGAACTGATAGTCCTCTTAAACCTTATGTAGATCAAATCCTGAGCTCTTCAGAAAAGTCAGCAAATCTTACGAGCCAGCTTCTCGCGTTTAGCAGAAAACAGATAATGAGTCCTAAAGAGACAGACCTGAGCGAGCTTATTAAGGGAATGGAGATGCTTTTGAAAAGCCTTATTGGTGAGGATGTTGAATTTAGGACATGCTTTACTGATGCGCATTTAATGGCAATGGTGGACAGGGGCCAGATAGAACAGGTTCTGCTCAACCTCTGCGCCAATGCACGGGACGCCATGCCTCATGGGGGCCTGCTGGCAGTGAGCACAGACGTCTTCGAATTGGATGAGAAAAGCATACAAGCATATGATTTAGACCAGCCCGGCAGGTATGCCCTCATTGCCGTGACTGATACGGGTCATGGAATGGAAGAAACGACGAGAGTGAGAATCTTTGAACCGTTCTATACCACAAAAGAGATCGGAAAAGGGACCGGCCTTGGGTTGTCCATTGTGTACGGGATAATCAGACAGCATGGCGGAAATATCACGGCGTATAGTGAACCCGGGAAAGGCACGACATTCAAGATTTTCCTTCCGTTGATCGTGTCCCAGAGGGAAACAGCAAAAAAGGAGAGAGTCGTTACCCCAAGGGGTGGGTCAGAGGCCATACTTGTTGCTGAAGATGATGATGCGGTGCGAACCCTGACAAGTCATATCCTCCGGGAAGCGGGATATACGGTCATAGAAGCAGTGGACGGAGATGATGCCATAAATAAATTTATGGGAAACAGAGACAGCATCAACCTTGCGATGCTTGACGTGGTAATGCCAAAGAAGAGCGGCAAAGAAGTCAGCGATGCCATTAGGAAGATAAAATCCGGTATACGAGTTCTTCTTACCAGCGGTTATACGGCAGACATAATCAACACAAAGGGTATCACCGAGGAAGGGCTGGAATTTATATCAAAACCTATTACGCCCAATAACCTGCTAAGAAAGGTGAGAGAGGTCCTGGATAACTGAGAGGGGCTGATGGAAACCAAGCGAAAAACCTTACTGGGCCCCCGCACATTTCGTCTTGTTAATTGAAGTAATGGGTAGGTAATGGAATGACAATAGAATTATCCCGTGTCGCCGGAGAGGTTCTTTTTTCTTGAAAGGGCCTTTACCTCACCGAAAATTGCCTCTATGTCCTGGTATCTGTCATCCCTCACCTTGCGTATGCATTTGAGCACAAGTTCGTCCAGCCATTCGGGGACATCCTCCACGCTGTCTATGATCCTTGCAGAACCAAGTCCTCCGAGATCCCCCATGAGCATTTCATAGAGAATGATCCCGGCTGTATAAATGTCCGAGCACGCATCAGGTTCTGCTCCCCTGAGGGTTTCCGGGGAGGCATAGATCGTGGACACCGGTCCCGAGAGGAAAGAGATGCGATTATGGGTGTCAATGGCTATGGTATCAGGGCTCAACGGACCATGGGTCTTGCCATCCCTGTATGCTTCCTGAAGCGTCTTGAGAATATGGACCCAGAGTTTGAGGGCGTGTCTGGGCTCAATTTTTCCGTTGCGGATGAAACTCCTTAATGTGGTCTGTGATTCGGTGTCTCCTTCCCCCGGGGGCAGGGCAAGCGTCCCGAGTTTCTCCCTCACGTCGCGATACAGAGGGTCTACGTGGTCTATCTTCTGGAACACCCTCAGTGCTATCTGCTGCTCTCCCGCCTGTTCAAGCTTGAGTGCATACGTGTAAAAGTCATCAATATGGCCCTCTATTGTTTTATCAGTGAGGGCAATACCAAACATCTCTGCCGCTTCTCTGAGCATGCCTTCTTCCTCCAAAAGCTGAGCCGCCTTTTTGTATTCCCCTGCCTCCCGGTATGTCCTGGCCGCAGCCATCTTCCTCCCCGCCTTTTCCAGAATCAGCGCAGCATCGATTTTCTTCCCCATGTTATAATAAAATTTCGCAGCCTCCTCATAGTTCCCCTCCAGTACAGATATTTCTGCAGCACTCTGGATATCGCCATCCTTCTCATACATTTCCCTGGCCTTGTCTGGCATCCCCAGGAGATCATAGAGAAGGGCTGCCCGCCTGAAGTCACCGCCTTTCTCATAGAGTCCTGCAGCCTTTCTCTTATCTTTTAACTGCTCCTCATAGAGCGCAGCGGCTGATACAAACCTGCCAGCTTTTTCGTAGTGTTCAGCCTCTTTCCTGTAGTCTTCTTTCAGGGTAGTTTGACGTCTCTTGCCTATGATAATTCTGTAGATAAAGATGGCTGCAAAGAAGACCATGATAAGCAGAAGAATGAGGAGAATGAACATGAGAACGGAAAGGCCTGCTCCCGGGCTCTCTGTCCTAGGTGATGTGCCGAGGCCGAGATTTTCAATGGCCGGCATATTGAGGTTCATGAGCATCCCGAGTACATACACGGAATTCTCACGAATGCCCCTTTCCCGTGTACCATTTGCATGGTTCACTATACCATACACCCCAAAGGGCAGGGGAAACAAAAACAATATCCCCCAACCGCTTCTTTTTCTTATGTGCTAATACTTGACAAAAATGGTAGGGTATTTTATATTTTTATCATGCTGCGGTTGTCAACAAAGGGTCAGTACGGCGTAAGGGCCATGTTTGAGATCGCCCGGGGTTATCCTGAAAACCCTGTGACGATAAAGGAGATTTATGAGCGGCAGGATGTGTCGGTTGCATACCTGGAACAGATATTGAACAAGCTCAGAAAGGCGGGTATTGTGCGGAGCGTGAAAGGTCCCGGAGGAGGATACCTCCTCGCCAAAGAACCCGGCCATATAACCATTGCCGAGATTCTGAAGGAACTTGAAGGACCTGTTGCCATCACCTCATGTCTTGATCCTGAAGAGGGCTGCTCAAGGGTGGAAGGCTGTGTTACCCATCTGCTCTGGAGATCTCTTGGCGCAAAGATTGAGGCCTTTTTGGAGACCATTACATTAAAGGACCTGCTGGAGAAGGAGCCGGTTCTCAAGGGAGTTGACCATGACGATTCCCTTTACAGGTTTGATGTGGCATGACGCTGAAGTTTGTTGAAAACGTCAAACCGGATGTCACTACAGATATTGTGTATATGATGTGCCCCATGCACCTTTTGAAGCTGGAGGAGAAGATGAAGGAACTCGAAAAGGGGCAGATACTGGAGATCATGACAGACTATGACGGTGCGCTGGAAGATATTCCGGGATGGTGTGAAAAGACAGGAAACGAGTTTCTGGGAATTGATGAGACGGATGATTATTATAAGTTCTATATAAAGAAAGTGAGGTAATTATGAGAAAATGTTACTTCGACTATGTGGCGACAAATCCCCTGCATCCCCAGGTGCTGGACGTGATGCTGCCTTATTTGAAAGAGGAGTTTGGCAATCCCCTCAGCCTCTATGAGTTGGGCATGAAGGCAAGGGAAGCCATTGAGAATGCCAGGGCCCAGACCTCGTCCCTTATCAACTCCAAACCCTCAGAGGTGATATTCACCAGCAGTGGCGCAGAGGCGAACAATTTTGCGTTGAGGGGAATCGCCCTTGCGAGACAGAATGAGGGGAAGCATGTGATTGTTTCGAGAATGGAGCACCACTCCATCCTTAATGCCGCAAGGTTCCTGGAGAAGTCGGGGTTTACGGTCACCTATCTCCCTGCGGACAAGCATGGTATGGTAGAACCTGACGCGGTGAAAAAAGCGATTATCAAGGAGACAGTCCTTATCTCGGTGGTCCATGCGAGCAGTGAAGTGGGAACCATCGAGCCCATCAGGGAGATCGCAAAGATTGCGAGGGAACACGGGGTGATATTCCATACAGATGCCGTTGCATCAACAGGAAATATTCCTGTTGACGTAAAGGACCTGGGTGTGGACCTCCTGAGCATGGCGGCTCACCAGTTCTACGGACCCAAGGGTGCGGGTGCCCTTTATGTGAGGGCGGGG
>Ga0209293_10000157_pt1 | contig 11431 bp, 11 predicted proteins | sample Mud_0915_D1_FD_187690 | JGI IMG/M metagenome (GOLD analysis project Ga0209293, IMG submission 187690) | Wetland microbial communities from Old Woman Creek Reserve in Ohio, USA - Mud_0915_D1 (SPAdes) (version 2) | ecosystem: Environmental > Aquatic > Freshwater > Wetlands > Sediment ... | reverse complement strand
AATCAGGCAGACAGCAATCGATTCTACGCCCATGTTGAGGAGAGACCGGACGCGTTGCCTCGCCTCCTCGGGGTCGAGGGGCTTCAAGACGGTCCCGTCGCTCCGAATCCTTTCATCCACTTCGAGTCGGAACTGTCTTGGGATCAAGGGCTTGGGGAATTCAGCAAAAACATCGTAAGGCGCGTACCGGATCCCCCTTCCGATTTCCAAAACATCCCTGAAGCCCTTTGTGGTGATCAGACCTGTTTGGGCTCCCTTTCTTTCGATAATAGAATTGATGACCAGTGTCGTTCCATGGATCACTTCGTCCGTTTTTTCCACAAAGCCCGGCGTATGTTTCTCCATTTCTCTGATGCCATGCTCCACGGCATCAGAGGGGTCTTTGGGAGTGGTCAGACACTTGTAGATCTTCAACTCTCCGGTTTGATCGTTCAGGAGGACGAAGTCGGTGAAGGTGCCGCCAATGTCACAACCTAATCGATAGAACTTTCCTGCCATGCTTGCCCCCTCATCTCAAATCCCAAATTCCAAAACCTTCTCAGTCATCAAGTCACTAAGTAATTAAGTCATTCAATGACTCATGATCCAGTAGTTTTTTTATTTGATGTCTGGAATGTGCGTGCTTCCTATGCTTTTCTTTAAAAGGGACTTTTGAATTTTCCCGCTTGCGGTCTTGGGAAGCGCTTCAACCTATTCCACAACCTTTGGAATCTTGTATTCGGCCACCATCCTTCTCTGCCCAGGCCGGACGAGGCGATCCCGTTCTCATGTAGTTTCCGTTGGAAAGATTCAGATGGGGGCGAATGGACGCCAGGACCTCCTTGAACTCGGGATCGAAGAGGATCATCCGGGTGCCGCTATCCTTGACGATGAATTCGAGCTCGGGCCCCGCCAATCTCCAGTTGAGGGGCACAAGAATAGCGCCGATTTTTGAGAGGGCGAAGAAGATCTCCAGAAACGGATGCCCATTGTAAAGAAGGACAGAAACCCGATCCCCTTTTTGAAGTCCGAGGTCAAGAAGGAAGTGGCAGAGTTGGTTGATGTGGAGATTCAACTCCTGACCGGTGAACGGGCGATCTTCAAAGATTAAGGCTCTCTTGCGAGGTTGAAGAGAGCCCCCTTTTCTTATCCAATCACCGATGTTGATCACGGAACCGTTCAAATGTGGAATGCTGGAATACTGGGATGACGGAATAACGGGTTTAGAGTATTTCTTCATCGATGACTCAATAAGCCATGGGTCCAATATGCCAGCATTCCGTGTTTTAAAATATGGAGGGCTCTTTGAATTCTCCGTAAACACCCTTAAAGACCTTTGTCATCTCGCCCACCGTGGCATAGGCCCTGCAGCATTCGAGAAGGCAGGGCATGACATTCTTCTCGGCCTTTGCAGTGCCTTCGAGATCTTTCAGCAACTGTAAAACCTTTCGATTGTCCCTTTCGCGCTTCACCTCTCGAAGCCGCTGGACCTGTTCTTCTGCAGATCCCAACCGGTATTCATGGAGTTCAACCTCCATCTCATCCCCTTCCGTATATTTGTTTACTCCCACTTTGATCAACTCCCCCTTTTGGACCCCTTTCTCAAACTCGTAGGCCTGCCTTGCGACTTCTTTCTGGACGTAGCCGGTCTCGACGGCCTTGATCATCCCTCCCATGTCATCGACCCGCTTCATCTCCTCAATAATTTTTTCCTCCATCTGCTTCGTCAGGGTTTCGATGAAATAGGAGCCCGCCAGGGGATCGACCGTATCCCTCAGCCCGATCTCTTCCATCAGAATCTGGAATGTCCTGAGGGAGAGGAGGGCGGCTCGGGGCGTCGGGATGGTATAAGCTTCGTCAAAGGAACAGAGAGCCGTCGTCTGAGCGCCACCTAAAGCCGCTGCCAGGGCATAGTAAGCGCCTCGCATGATATTGTTTTCGGGCTGGGCTTTGGTCATTCCATAGCCGCCCCCGCCAAAGATTCCCCGCAAGAGAAGGGACCGATTATCCTTGGCCCCGTAGCGCTCCTTCAGGTTTTTCGCCCAAAGCTTCCTTGCCGCACGGAATTTGGCCACTTGTTCCCAGAGGTTTCCAAAGACATTGAGGTTGAAGGTGAAGCCCCTGGCAAAATCGTCAATCTGGTGGCCGCGGCGCAAGACTTCCTCGATATAGGTATTGGCAATCTGGAAGGCGTAGGCGATTTCCTGGACAGGAGAACAACCCGATTCGCGAATGTGATAGCCACAAACACTCACAGGGTTGGTTCGGGGGAGTTCCTTCATTGAATATTCGATCGTATCACCGATGAGCCGCACGGCGTGTTTTGCCGGAAAGATCCATGCCCCCCGTCCGATCATCTCTTTGAGAATATCGTTCTGAGGGGTCGCGCTCACGCGATCTTTCTTAAATCCGTATTTTTCGGCGGTTGCCTGGAACATGGCCAGCATGATGCTTGCCACCGCATTGACGGTCAGTCCGGCGCCGATTCGGTCCAGAGGGATGCCCTGGAAGGCAACTTCGAAGTCTCTGAGAGAATCCACCGCCATACCCACCCTTCCCACTTCCCCTTCCGCCAGCGGGTCATCGGAATCAAGACCCATTTGCGTGGGAAGATCGAAGGCGACATTGAGGCCGGTCTGGCCATGGGAGATCATCAGTTTGAAGCGCTCGTTGGTCTCTTTGGGCGATCCGAAACCCGTATACTGCCGGGTGGTCCACTCCCGACTCCGGTAGCCAAGAGAATGGATTCCTCGGGTGTAAGGATATTCGCCCGGAAGGGCTAAGTCCTTGTCCGGGTCAAAACCGATCGCATCCAAATCCTTCTTCGTGTAGAGAGGTTTGACTTGGATGCCGGATTGGAGGATGACCTTCTGAACTTCATCTTTTTGATTTTTGATATATTTTGCGACACCCATACAGAACCCCCAAATCACCAAATCCCAATATCCAAACTCCAAATAAATCTCAAATCCCAAATATTAAAATCAGTAACGATTTGGTTTGGATCATTTGTATTTGGAAATTCGGAATTATTTGGGATTTGGAACTTGAATATTGGAATTTTTCGACTCATAAAACCTGGCATGGAATCTTGTTCTTTTCTGAAAACCGCACATCAGGGTTGGAGTTTCACGTGTTCTTTGATCCATCGGATCGATTCGTCGAAAGGAGTTCCTCCGGGAAAGATGCCTTGGATCCCAATCTTTTGAAGAGGAGGAATATCCCGTTTGGGGATGACGCCACCGATGACGACCAGGATATCATCGATTTTCTTCTTTTTCAATTCCTTCATCAATTTTTCACAGATCGGCAGGTGGGCTCCTGACATAATGGACAGGCCGATAACATCCACGCCCTCCTGAACGGCTGTCTGGGTAATTTGATCGACGGTCTGATGAAGGCCGGTGTAGATGACCTCCATCCCCGCATCTCGGAGGGCTTGGGCCACCACTTTCGCCCCTCGATCGTGACCGTCCAAACCGGGTTTTGCAACCAAGATACGAATTTTTTTCCCCACCTCTTCACCCCGTTAGAAAGCCCCGCTGCTTGTAGCGGGACTGAAAATTATTCCTTCCCTTCCCGTTAGAAAGTAGAAGACTTTCTAACGGGGGTTACTCCCTCAAGGGATCATCCTCCCCTCGTCAATTTCCTTTAAAACAAGTTCCTTGCCTCTCGCTAGATGCATTCGGACAAGTCTTTCTGCCAATTTTGGGTTCTTCTTCTTCATCGCTTCCAACATCTGGCGATGATCTTTATTCGATTGGCTCATGCCATCTTGGATGTGGAGCAAGGCAGACCGATACCGATAAAAATAGTCGCGGAAAGTATTGATCATCTCGACCAGTTTCTTGCTTTTGCAAGATTTGTAGAGGAGATCATGGAATTCCGTGTTAAGCTGGACGACCTTATCTTCGTCTCCTTTTTCTAAGGCTTCTTCCGATTCCTTCAACTTATTCTCCAAAATGGAAATTTTATCCGGAGCCAGATGAAGGGTGGCCAAATAAGCGGCATAGCTTTCGAGAGCACTCCGGATTCCGAAGATTTCCTCCACATCCTCTTTTGTGAATTTCCTTACCGCATAACCCCCTTTGGGGAGTCGGGTGACTAATTCATCCCTTTCGAGTTTGTGGAAAGCCTCTCTGACAGGGGTGCGGCTGATGCCCACGTGATCGGCCAATTGCTCCTCAATGAGATGTTGCCCGGGTTTCAATTTTCCATGAAGAATAGATTTTCTTAATGATTCGTAGACTTCTTCCCGTAGGGATTTCTTTTTGCGGATCCGAAGGCCTCCTAAAGTCGTTTCCATGAAACCCTCCTTTTTATTTAAGATTTTGTATACTGTATCCAGAGTACCCTCTTTTTTATATGCCAAGGGTCTTGGCTTGTCAAGCATTTTTTGGTGAGGGAAGGGAAAGAGCTTGACACCATCACGGTTTTGGGTATATATAATTTTTTGTATACAGTATCCCAATAGAAATCAGGAGGTGATTTTTATGGACGAAGCCCAACTCTTTAGAAATATTACTATTTTGAGTCTCGAACAGGCGACTGTTCTCCCCTATTTAACCCTCCGTTTGGCTGAGGAAGGAGCCAATGTCATTCGCCTGGAACATCCCATTTACGGGGATCCCAATCGAAGAGTGGGAGATGATGTGCTGAAGGAAGATCGGATGTTCTCCTATTATCTGTCCATCAATGCCGGGAAGAAAGCCCTCACCCTGGACATCGGAGCGCCCGAGGGGCAGGAGATTTTTAGGAATCTCATCACCAAACTGAACGTGGATATCTTTGCAACGAATCAACTTCCGAGAAATTATGCAAAACTCGGGATCGAGTACGAGATGCTCAAGAAGATCAAAGAGGAAATTATCTGGCTGGGAATGACCGGTTTTGGTCCCCAGATCAACGAGGCAGCTTATGATCCTGTGCTTCAGGCGAGGGGGGGATTAATGGAGCTCACCGGAGAAAAGGGAGGGGCGCCTCAAGTGATGGGGATCCCCCTTCCCGATATGGGAGCCAGCGAACATGGCTACGGTCTTCTGATGAAGGCCCTTTTTAAAAGGGCAGTGACAGGCCAGGGAAGCCGCATCGATCTCTCGATGTTCGAAAGCACGGTCTCCTGGCTCACCCAGGCTATTACCCATACCGTTTCGTTCAACAAGAAGGTTTCTCGAAGGGGAAATACTCACGAGTTCTTTGCCCCGGTTTCTGTCTATGAGACGAAGGATGGCTATGCTTATATTGCTGTGGGAAATGATAAACAGTGGGAGACGATGACAAAGATTCCCGGGTTTGAATCCCTTTATAAGAAGGAGTATGAAAGAAATGCCGGCCGCATTGCGGATGTGGACAACTTGAATCATGCGATTAAAGCCATGACCAAGAAATTTTCGACCGGTGAATTGATCGACATCTTCAATAAAGCGACGATTGCCATTTCCAAAGTCAACACCATTGAAGATGTGGTCCGGGATCCCCTCGTCAGACCGAATCTCATTCGAAGCAAAGATCCCAAGACCGGGATGGAGATTACCCTTGCCCCTCCTCCCGCGAATAACCCCAGCCTCAAATCAATCAACCGAATGATGAGCTTCCCTCCCCGATTCGGTGAACACAACGAGGAGATTTACGGCGGGCTCTTGGGATACAGCAGTGCCCGGCTGAAGGAGTTCAAGGAGAAAAATATCATTTGAGTTTGGGAGTTCGGTAGGGAACGGTTTCAAACCGTTCCCTACAAGAGTTCGGAGTTTATGAAATCGAATTCTCCGAACACCGAACGACGTTATCCCGAACTGTTACGACGAAAGGAGTAACCATCCATGGCGCTCGACTTCAGTTTTACAGAAGACCACGAGTTCTTCAGGCAGACCGTCCGGGGTGCTGTGAAGCGTTTAATCCTGCCCCGGGTCAAAGAATTGGACGAAAAAGAGGAATTCCCCTGGGACCTCTGGAAGGAATTTGCCGCCCTGGGGTATCTCGGGATAAGACACGAAGAAAAATACGGGGGCATGGCAACCGATACCATCAGTCAGATGATCTTCTACGAAGAACTCGCAAGAGGGTCTTGCGGATTTGCTATGTCAGCGATTATGCAGATCCTGATGGGAACTTATTTCATCGCCCGTTTCGGAAATGAGGATATTAAGCAGAGGATTCTTGTTCCCGCCATCAAAGGCGAAAAGATTGGCACGATCTGTTTTACTGAGGACCAATCCGGTTCGGATCTCGCTGGAACAAGAACTCTAGCAACGAAGGTGGATGGAGGTTGGAGGATCGACGGTCGAAAACAGTGGATCACCAACGGTCCGATTGCTGAGTTCTCTACAGTGATGGCAACGGTGGATCGGAAAATGGGCCTGAAGGGTCTCAATTTTTACCTCGTAGAAAGGAAGACGGAGAATCATGATGGATTCGTCCCCGGCCAGAAGATCCATAAATTGGGTTCTCGCTGCTCGGTGACAGGTGAGTTGGTGTTCGACAATGTCTTTGTCCCTGATGAGAATTTCCTGGGGGAGGAAATCGGCAAAGGGGTTCAGTATGCCGGAAACATTCTCAACGAAGTGCGTGTCATGACGGGTATGTGCGCTTTGTCGATTGCAAAAGAAGCCATGGAAGATGCGAGGCAATATGCCAATAATCGAATTGCCTTTGGAAACCCCATCAGCAAATACCAACTCATTCGCGAAAAATTTGCCAAATTCTGGGCCTGGTATGAGGCTTCGCGAACCTTCCTCTACAGATGCACCTGGATGATTCAAAACAACATTCCTTGTACGAACGAATGCATGATGGCCAAATATCACTCTGCAGAGATGTGTACGTATGCGGTGGAAGAGGCCATGAGGATCTACGGTGGAAACGCCTTCTGCAGCGACATTTCTGCCCAACGATTCTGGAGAGATGCGAAATTCCTGCTCTACGGTGGTGGCACCCATGAAGTTCTGTGTGATTATCTGGGAAGGGTTTACTGTAAAGACTAACATAACCCCTGGGCCCTGCCTGCCGGGGGGCAGGTTCTTGGGAAATTGATTGAGATTTAGAAAAATGTAATGCTCCCTCAGCACAGAGTTACGGGGGAGCCTACAGCCTCTGAAGTGAGACTGATTAAGCAGAAACCTGATTTCTTGATTCACGACCAACCTTTTGCTTTTCCCCCCAATTTTCTTATGATATCATCCTGAAAAATCAGGAAAGGAGAAAATATATGGAAAAAACAAATAAAATTCGTTTAGATGTCATGATTGTCGTAGTGCTGTTTTCTCTTTTATTTCTTGGTCTCCAGGCAGAAGCAGAGGCAAAATCGGCTGTGCCCATTGAGGGAGCTAAATTTAGTGTTTCAGTGTCCTTGAAGGATAATCTCAAATCATTGATCGGTAAAGATGTGGTTGTCAATCTTCGATCGGGGAAGACCCATCAGGGGTTTGTCAAAGCTGTTGGAGATGAGTTTATTCATCTTGAAAAATTATCGGGAAGAGATTTTTATGATGCCCTTGTCCGCATCACCGATATCAGCTCTATTGAATTAAAGTTCCGGGACATGAAATAGGCAGAAGCCAGAATAAAGAGACATGGCGTTTATTCTTAAATGCATACTCGGTTTATTCATTCTCACAGGCATTGCCATTGCCCTTTATGGTCTACGGGAAGTTCTGGGAACGATGGCCTATGTCAAGAACTCCCCGGAGCGGGCAAAGGCAACTTTCCTCGGATATGACCGGGAGGTGATCGAGACAACAAGCACCACTCCATCACCGACCTGGCCGGGCCGGTATGATTCTGTAAGGTCCGAGTCCCTCATGAGTTATCCCTGTTTTGAGTATCAAGCAAAGGATGGATTAAGACATCAGGTCCGTGAATCCAAGGCCCATCTGATTGAGCGCTTCAACCCCGGGCAGGAAGTGGAAATCGTACTCCCCTCTTTTCAGCCTCCGCGCCTGGCAGGTTTTTACTCCCTTTACGTGAGGGATCTGTCCATTCTGTTTTTAGGCCTTTGCTTCATTTTCATTCCCTTATTGATCGGGAGAGTAGCACTCCCGTCGCTGGAAACATCCGCAGGCATCGAACTCACCCGGCACATGAAGGAGACTTACGAAAATATCGTCTCTACCCAAATCGGCCCTGTTCGTGTCAGCTTCATCTTGAAGGGGGCCATCGGATTATCCGTCCTGATGATATGCCTCGCCTTCATTCTTGCCGCTTCCCCCTATGTCAAACAACTCCATCTGGGAACCGGATGGGGATTGATCGAGGCCTTGCAAAAAAAGAATTTTAGTGCTGCCCGTGAGCTGATCCTCAAAAATAGAGGAATCAACAAAGTCAACGAATACAATCAAAATCCCCTTCTGCTGGCATTGGAGGTCGGTCAGCCTGAGTTGGCAAGACGACTCATTGAGGCGGGCGCCGATGTGAATATCAAAAGCAAAATGTACATGACGCCCCTTCGGGTGGCAACACAATCGGGAGATCTGGAAACGGTGAAGCTTCTCCTTGCAAAAGGCGCCTCCCCGGATGCTCCTGAAGATGAATTCCCCCCCTTCTTCTATGCCATCTTCAAGGGGCACGATGACATCGCCCGTGTCCTGATCGATGGCGGAACCGATTTGAACCGTTCCTATATCGACGGGGAACACAGGCTTACAGCCGGGGATCTGGCCGTACTGGCAAAAAAACCGTTATTGGTTGGGCTGATCCGGCAGCGGGGCGGCAGATTTACAAAGGAATAAGCGTAGATTTAAACCGAGCTACGAGTGTTACCCAAAATTGGGGTCCACACTCTCCCCATACCTATAGCCAAGTGTAAAAAATGAATATGCGAAATGGTTTTCTTAAATTCACGTTGCTGTTATCTATTCTTGTTGGAGTGATCCCACCCATTTTTCATGAGCGGTTTTTTGATAAGAATGAAATCGACATCACCCTTCCCGACAATTGGAATCGAATGTCCACACAAGAAAAATTGGATCGCCTTGGCGGACTCATGTCAAGAGATGCTCCTTTCTCCCTGCTCCCTGAAATCAAACAATTCAAGATCAGAAGGCAGTTAAAGAAAATGGTTGTTGACAAAGAAGACGAGGTATTGAGGGATGGGTTTCATTACAGTTTTGGTTTTCATTTTAATCTTGGAAGGGAAGAATTAAGTCTCTTAGGCTTGGCGGGATTTATATCTGTCTGGGTACTCTATATCGCGGTAAGAGTGATCATTCTCTTGATTCTTTCCGCGCCTATGATACATTTCCCCTTGCCCCCTCTGCGCACGCGAATAAAATTTCTAAATTTCCGTCAAAGACATAAACTTGCCTCTTTTCTCGGCGTTAGGATAACTCTCTTCAGCTTCCTTGTTCGTGAAGAAGAGCCCAAAAGGCCGGCGAAGCCAAGAGCGGTATGGATAGATTAGACAGAGCATGGGTTTGGAACTTATTACCCACCTTTTTTCGAGCAATTCTTAAGTGAATCCCACTCATCTATTGACCGGTGAGGTCGAATTTCTCTCACTGAGAGGAGTGCACTGGCGGATATGATCCAAAGGAAAGGGTTTCACATTTTTGTATAAGAAATTCAGGACTTTTGTGAAAATTCTTTCCACTTTTGGTTTTCGTCAGAAAAGTTCTAATCTCAGAAAAGATATGTGTTATCATGGTTTTACAGCAATTGACAAAAATTGGCACTAAAGTTGCTAGATTTACGTTATTGCTTTTATTCTATTCAACAAGGACGGACTCCAAATATGGTAGCCTACGAATTCTACTGGCGTGATGAGATAGGGAAAGAGCATCTTGTTGGGATACTCCCGGAGAGAAGGAAAAATTTATTGAGAATAACCAAGGAGTCTATTCTGAATTGGGTATCGTTGGTGATTGGCGATAATTTAGAAAGTAACAATATCTATTTCGTCCAAGTAGAAATGTGAAATCTTCAGACAGAACTGATTTGAAATACGAAGCGCCTCAAAAGTAAGTCAGTGTTCGATGATCAAAAGGGGAAGCAGGGTCAGAGATGGCTCTGCTTTTCTTATTTCTTTGGGACGAGTAAGATTCTATCTCAAGTTCAATTTATCCTCGATTCTCACTTTTCATGAACACGTCCTAACACCTGTTTTTCCTTGCTTCACCCGATATTTCTTGTTAAAATCCCACTACAAATCCGCAGATCGGGTGTTCGAATCACCTCTGCCGTGTCATGGACTCCAAATGGCTTACAGTCCTGAAACTTGCAGGTCCATAACGCCGATCAACATACCATTCTAGTGATAGGGAATATCGTAGATCAAAGAGGATGGATAAGGAATTTGATGAAAGGATGATGAAGATGGCTCTGGAACAAGCAGAGCAAGGCCGCGAGAGGGGGGAAGTTCCAGTAGGAGCCATTTTACTAAAAGGACACCAGGTGCTGGCAAAGGATCATAATCGGTGCATCGAGCTCAGCGACCCGACTGCCCATGCAGAAATCCTTGTCCTTCGAAGAGGAGGAGAGATCTTAAAAAATTACCGATTGAATGGAACAGCGATGTATGTGACAGCAGAACCTTGCCCCATGTGTGTTTCTGCAATGGTTCACGGCAGGATATCGAGATTGGTCTTCGGATCATGGGAGCCGAAATTCGGGGCAGTGGAATCAAAATTTAGATTGTTGAACGATGAAGGTTTGAATCACAAGGTAAAGGTTGATTGGGGTATTCTCGAAAAAGAATGTGGTGAAATCTTAAGGGCTTTTTTCAGGGAAAGAAGGTGAATGTTACAGAAGTTCGGAGTCGGGAGTTCGGAGTTCGGAAAATTAAGTAATGAATTGATTTTAAGCATCGTTTGCTCCGAGCTAATAACTCTAAACCATGAACTTTGGTTCTTACGACAAGGAGAGGTTGCCGAGAGGCTGAAGGCGCCGCTCTCGAAAAGCGGTTCTCCCGAAAGGAGACGTGGGTTCGAATCCCACCCTCTCCGCCATCCTACGCTAAAGCTTCGGATGGCAGGCCAATCATAGAAATGCTCGATGGGATGAGAACCTTCCCGCGAGAGCGGGATTGGGTTCGGCGACCCGAAGGGGAGGCGGAGGGAGCGAAGCGGAGTGAGCACATCCCACCCTCTCGGCCATCCTGCGCTAAAGCTTCAGATGGCAAGTCATCTACTTGGCCGACGAAGCTTGGAAAGGAGCGTAGTCGGCCACCGAAGCTTCGTCGGGCTGTCGCCTCTGGCGAGATTTGTGAGAACCCATAACTTGTAAGTTGAGGCATAAAAAGTTAGAAATTAAAGATATGATCATCGATTGAAATTCGCGGTGGCCAGATCACGGAGAGATGGCCGAGAGGCCGAAGGGGCACGATTGGAAATCGTGTATTCCGCTAATAACGGGATCGAGGGTTCGGCGACCCGAAGGGGAGGCAGAGGGAGCGAAGCGACTGAGCACATCCCTCTTTCTCGGCGAGAGCCGATAAGAGAGGGTGTCAGATAATACTGGCTTT
>Ga0209293_10000156_pt1 | contig 11437 bp, 8 predicted proteins | sample Mud_0915_D1_FD_187690 | JGI IMG/M metagenome (GOLD analysis project Ga0209293, IMG submission 187690) | Wetland microbial communities from Old Woman Creek Reserve in Ohio, USA - Mud_0915_D1 (SPAdes) (version 2) | ecosystem: Environmental > Aquatic > Freshwater > Wetlands > Sediment ... | reverse complement strand
TACCGCCCTGGCGGTGATGGCGTACAAGCAGATGTTTGGCAAGGACGGCCTCTACGTACGCACGCTGGCCACCAACCTGCAGACCATCGGCAGCTACTCCGATCAGACCGGGATGACGCTGCTGCGGCAGTCCATGGCCTTTGCCGATATGGAGGCCAACATCGTCGAGCAGCTGCGGCGCTACGGCTTGATTCACGACAAGCACGAAGCGAGCAAGATCACCAAGGAGTATGCTAAGTACTTCGGTACCAACGCTACGGTAGCCCGGCAGGTGATGGCCCGCGTAGCCGCTACTGCCAAGATGACTGACACCAATGTCGACGAACTGTTCGACATCTTGATCCAGCAGCACAAGACCTACGGACAGGGGGCGCTGAAGACCGCCGCCGAGTTGCATCTCAACACTCAGCGGTACCGCCGCACCGCCAATCTGCTCACCAGCAGCGAGATGTTCCGCAGCTACATGGACGGCAAGGGCATGCAGACGGTGTGGCCCAGTCTCATGCAAGAGACGTTCATGCAGTGGCAGAAAGGCTTTACCGAGACGGGCACAAGCGTGCAAGGCATCGGCAAGCTAGTAGCGCTCAGCTACGAGCATGCGGCCAAGCACGGCAAGATGCAGAAGCGGGTGCAGCGGGAAGCCGACGCGTACGTGCATGTGCTCAAGGGTGCGGATTGGATGCGGGTGGGCATCGGCACCAATGTTCTAGAGCGCCTGGAGCGCAAGGTCAAAGAGGTGCAGATTGCGCGCACCGGGATCACCGAGGCGGACGCGGTGCGCCAGGTACTCATCGCGCGCTATGGGGCTAATCAGCTAGGTAACGTCGAGCCGATTCTGCGGGCGTTCATGCGGGGTGAACGCGCCTACACGCCCGAGGCGATCCTGCAGGTGGACCAGAGCCTCGATGCCACGCTGCTAGAGACCACTACTGAGATGCAGCAGCTGTGGAAGAAGATGTCCACTCGCGGTGTGTTGCAGCATGCGCTGGCCGCCGGCGCGGACTACACCTCGGCCTTCGGCGTGGCTCTCACCGTCGAGCAGGGCGGTCTGCTACGCACGGAGCAGCAGGCCGCCGATACCCGCACGCGGTCGCAGCGTAATCTGAAGCTGCTGCATGACTCAGCCGACTTCCTGGTGGAGTCGGACATCACCGCAACCACAGGCATTCAGCGTATCATGGCGATGGCCCAGCGCTGGCTAGCCACGCCGCTAGGCAAGCTAGCGGCGGCGGCGGGGATTCTGGGTACTAAGCTGGCGCTCGACGGCTACTACAAAGCCACCATGATCATGGACTGGTTCCGCGCTGCCCTAGCGTATGCGCGCATGGCTGGTCTGACCACGGCGGGCGGGCTGATCGCGTACGTCAAACTGGAACTGCTCAAGGCGGGTCAGGTACTACGCGATATGCGCAGCATGGCCGGGGCCGCGGGTCGCATCATCATTCCAGCGGCGTTGCTGGGACTAGCGGCCACACGGGCGCCGGCTCGCGCGCAGGACAATGCCACCGCAGCCATGGCCGCTAGCCAAGCGATGAAGGTGGTGGATCAACGCAAGGTGCCACAGCTGCCGGGGCTAGCGGCCCCCGCGGAGCTGGACCCGGCCAAGATCGCCGAGCGCGCCAAGCGCGATGCAAGTCTGGCCGAGATGGCGAAGCGGCAGGATACTTCGCGGCGAGATACCACGCGGCAACTGGGGACCGCGCTGGCCCACCCGGTCTACCAGGACCGTCCGCTCACCATGAACGCGATGCAGCTACCACCCCAACCCCCTACGCTAGCTGAGCGTACCACCGGCGTGCCTGGTACACCCACGCGGCCGATTGCCGAGCTGCGTACGGTGCAAGTCGCACCCCGTAGTGAGCTGGAATCGCAACTCCTGGCGTCCGGCATTCCGTTAACCAGCACTGGAAGGATTGCGATCAGCACGCTAGCGCGCATCGAATCATCACGCCGCATGAGTGAGATGCGCGAGCTATGGATCAGTGCTATGGGTGGGCGCGTGCATCGCAGCGAAACAGGACGGGAGGTGGTCCGCGTGCAGTTCACTGACTTCGCGCGGATGGTGTCGGGTATGTACATCAATCGCGCTTTTGCTATCGCGCGCAGGACGTAGACCATGGCGGGCTTCGTCGCCAACTGGGCACACTACATCGTCTCCTGGGGCGCCGCGCAGCAACTGCAAGGCTCTGGGCTAGGTCTGCCCGATACCAAGACCATCCAGAAGCGTGAACGCGAGCTGAAGCGGCTGGAGAAGCGCTTTGGCCCCGCGCACGTCGCCAAGCTGGCGCGTTCCGAAGATCAGTTTCAGCAGACCCTAGAGCGGCAGGTCGACGCGGGCGAATCCTTCGCCTTCGCCTTCCGCGATATGATGCAGAAGCAGGGCTGGTTTGAAACCCAGACCGATCGCGCTACCGGCAAGACCTTCACTCGGGTGCTGTGGGACAAGAAGGCATCCCCGTTCTTCGACCAGCTGAAGAAGGAGGCCGACTTCGTCGAGAAGCAGGTAGGCTTTGTATCCAAGCAGGTGATCAAGGCTACGCGCTGGGTATCCACGCTGTCGGCCTTTGGCTTTGCGTGGTCGTCGGTACTGCAGATCGAGGAGGACTACCGCGAGACGCTGCATGCCAACCTACGCGGGACGATGGACTTCCGCACCGCCGAGAAGAACGCCTATCGTGCTCTGGCGGGCTTCAACACCGTCAAGGCGACGCAGGTGGCCACCGAGTTTGGCGAAGACTACCAGGCGCTGCGTCGCATCCTGCAAGAGCACTACCAGCTGTTCCGTAAGGAGGTCACGCTGCAACAGCTGCGAGAGATGGCGGCTATCGGCCGCATGATGGATCTGGCGGCTACCGACATCCACACCTACGTGGTGGAGCGCAAACGCGAGTTCGGCGTCGACGTGGAAGTGGCGCAGCGCGAGCTGGCTACCGCCAGCATCGTCTTCGACGATGCGGCTGAGGATATGAGTAAGCTCACCACCAGGCGTAACTTCATGCCGTGGCGCGCGGTCTTCTTCCAAAGCCTACGGCAGTCGCAGCAATCGGTAGCTACGATGCCGAAGAACATCAGCATTGCAGCCGCCTCAATGTCGCACGCGCTCAAGCAGGCGGTCAAGCGGGGCCTGACGACGCCGGCGGGGGTCAGCAAGTTCGTAGAGCAAACGGCGCAGACGGCGGCGCAGGATCCGCACGTGCAACTGCAGCTAGGCAAGGAGTTCTACCGACGCCTGGAGGATGAGGTTGCCAAGCTGAACCGTGAGTTCAATGTCGGCAACAAGCCCGAAGCGCAGCTACGTATTCGGCGCATGGCACTGGAGTCGTTGCTGGGATCGGAGCTAGCCGATCAGGCGGTTACCATCGACCGTTACTATACCACGCAGAAGGTGGCCAAATCCGAGGCGTTGCAGGAGATGGCGCTGCTGTTCTTGCAGACCAGCGAAGGCCAAGCCACCAACTTTGACGTGTTGGATCGCTTCTACAATCCGATGACGCGGGACGAGGCGTTCCGCCATCTGATGGGCGTCACCAAGGATCCGGCCTACTCCATGATCTTCGCTGACATGGCAAAGACGCAGGGGCTGAAGGAGGTGGCGCAAGACATCCGGCGCCAGACGCAGACCCGTCAGCAGGATCAGCAGCGCGCGACCAAGCGGTTAGGAGACATCGTGACGGCGGTGTCCACGCTGCCCTCACGTACCTACTCCTGGTTCAAGGCCGCATGGGCATGGCCATGGACCAAGGTCTTCGCGTCACTAGCCCTGGTGGTAGGTGGCACTTACTGGGATCACATCGTCCGCAAGCGGCTGGGGATCGAGTTGGTAGGGGCCTGGGGTGCCATCAGCAAGTTGGCCGCCGCGCTGCGACGCAAGCAGGTGGCAGACATGGCTACTAACGTGTCGTCCACCACCAAGGACACCGCCCGGGTTAGTTGGTTGCGCGATAAGCTGTCGCGGGTGTGGAACCGCATCAAGCTGCTGACCACCGCGATCAAACTGCAGCTAGCAAAGTGGTTCCCCCGGCTCGCCAAACTGCTACGCCACATTGCCAGCATCGTGCCGGCGATCCAGCGTTACCTGCGTCGTCGCGCCTGGGCCAAGCTGAAGCAACGTGCTCGGGCGGCGAAGCTGCGGGGCGATCGGTTGGCGCCCAGCAAGGTGCGCGCGATACTAGGTAAGGCCGCGGGCGCCGGTAAGTGGGTCGGCCGTAAGGCCCTCGGCCCGATCATCGGTACGATCCAGATCGGCTATGGCGTCAAGGGGTACGCCGAAAACCTGAAGGGCATTGCTGCACAACGCCAGTCGCTGGAGAACGAACTACAGGATGAGCGGGAGCGGGAGCTGCAGGATACGAAGCTGTCGAAGGATGACCTGTGGGAGCGTGAGATGTACCGGCGCATCTACGCCAACAAGCAGCGCCTGGACATCCTAGAGCACGTCAACTACGTTTCCACGTTCGACTTGGGGCAGCAAACCGCCGCCGTCAAGGAGCGCCGCGATGAATTGACGCAAGTGTGGAACATCCACACCAAGGATGAGAAGCGGGAGGAAGGTGGGGTGACGTTGGAAGAGGCCTCGCGCTACATCCAGGAGCACCTACCTGAGCTACACCTGCACGATACCGCCGCGGCCGTAGTGCACTGCCTCCAATGGATGCGTAGTGGTATGGCCCACGCACGTAACTCCTAGTGCAGGCCTCGGTACCGTATCTTTATAGCACATGCCGCACACCGCTGCTAGCATCCGTCGGGCGCAACGCAAGCTGCAGCACATCGTTGACCGCGATGCGCTGCCAGTTATCGTGACGTCTGGTACTACGGCCACCGGCACGCCGTGTCTGCAGATCACCGCGCTGATCCTCACGCCCGAGCTGCGGTTGCGGTTGCCCACCACCGTCGACGACGTACCGGTATGTATAGTCGAAACTAGTACGCAGGTACGGCAGGCGGGCGTGGTCACCACGGGCAAGTGGTTGCTGGGCTTCTTCCTCGCCCACTTGGGGCGGAAGGCGTACGACGCGGTGAAGAAGAAGCTGAAGCTCACCGCAATTCAGCAGCTAGCCTCGCCCTACCTCATGGAGCACATGGCGCGCTACGACCGCGATCCGGACATTCGCGGGGCCGCAGCGCGCAAGCTGCTCAACCCTCGCCTGCTACGGCAGCTGCTTGACAACGAACGCCATCCTGTGGTAAGATCGATCTTGATAGGACAGTTGCCCCCGGAGGCGTTGTTAGGGCTATACGTCGGCCTGCGGGACCGGGCGCGGAAGATGGAGATCATTCCGCACGTGTACGACCAGGAGACGTACTTCAAACTGCTGCGCAATGAAGGTGATCCTAAGCTGGCGGCGCAGCTGATGCCGAAGATCACCAACCCGGATTACATCGAGCTGCTGCGCACGCACCAGCTTACTGCGGTACGGGAATGGGCGGTGCGGACGCTGCCGGAGATGTTGAAGTTGCACGGTGACATGGAATCGAACCCGGACAAGATCATCGACGCGATCCTGTCCTTCCCTACGATGACGCCGCAGGTGCAGCGGCTGCTGTCGTGGGTGACGGTGCCCCAGGTGTTCTACATCCTGGTGCTACAACATCCTAGCATGGAGATCAAGCAGGCCGCGTTGCGGGGACTACAGGCGCTGCGTCCGCGTGACCTGTGCAAGCTAGCGGCGGATGAGCGGGTGATCTTCGACCTGCGCAACGCGGCGCTGACGTTGTGCCACGGCATCGACCTCAACATGGTAGCACATCTGGCCGAAGCCGACAAGGACGCCCGGATTCGCGCGCAGGCCCTGAGCCTGTTGGAAGACAGTCCTAACTTGGACAACCTGCTGGCCCGGCTGGCAGTGACCGAAACCGATGCGGTAGTGCTAACTCAGGTAGTACAAATGGCTCATGACCTACGCATGCTACGCCACCTGAGTAAGCGGTTGGCGACGCTGCCGCAGGCGGGGGCTGTAAAGCAGCTGCTGGATGCACGCCTCCAGCGTGCCCAAGGTGAGACCCATGCAAGCGTACACTAAGTTCATGCAACTGCTGGCGACCGGCAAGCCCATCGCCCTGCGCAGCACCGCGCCCAGTGCGGAGATCTCGTTCCATGTGGGCTCGCAGCACTTCATCGTTGGTACGGAACGGCCGCTGCTCATCACGCAGCAGGTGCCGCGGCGTACGCTGCACGCTGCCACCGAGCTGCACAACCTTTTGCGCATGGGTATGCTGCAGGTCGGCTAACCCCAGGGTGCACTATGGCTCCGGCGCTGGAACGCGAAAATCCGACCTACCCGCTGGCGTTGGCGCCGCGCAAGCCGCCGCGCACGCCGCCCAAGTGGGTGCTCACGCCCGACATCATCGAGCACGAGCGGAACATCATCCGTACCAAGTTCCTGGCCGACATCGAGCGCAAGCAGCTGAAGATCGATCTGACGGCGGCACCGCTCAAGATCCCGATCTTCCGCATCCGTCACAACGAGAGCGAGATCAAGAAGCGCTGGTACGCCACGCCGCAGGCGTGGGAGCACCACAACCGGCGGGCGGAGAAGCTGATTCAGGCGTTCCAGAAAGGCGTGCCGATTCCGCCGGTCATGGCGCGCAAGCTGGGGCCGGATCGTTACCGCATCTGGGATGGCAATCACCGGCTGATTGCGGCCAAGCGCGCAGGCGTCAAGTACGTGTACGTGTTCCCCGTGTTGCCGACCAAGGTGGAGCAGATGCCAGAGCGCAACACGGTGCAGTTCAAGGGCGTGCTGTACGAGCAGGTCAATCCGCCGCGCAAGTAGGAGCACTATGTTACCGACCCACATTCGCCGCGATGGGAAGACGTACGTGCAGGCAGCCAAGTACTCTCCGGCCGCGCTTAAGCTCCTGCGGCTGTCAGACAAGACCGGCGCCGCGGCGAAGAAGGCGCTGTTTGCCGCGCTGCAAGACGTGGTGAAAACTCAACCCAAGGTGCTAGAGGAACGCGATCCGCAGGGCACTTCGCTCATGTACTACATGGCGGGTGGGTACCATGTGCCGACTTACCAGTTGCTGCTCAAGCAACCCAAGGTGGGCAAGCTGAAGAACCTCAACAACGGGCGGACGCCACTGCACCAGATTGCCGCCACCGCGTTCGAGACGCCCGCCGTGTTGGAGCTGGTGGCACAGCATCCCGATGCCCTGGTAGTCGACAAACGTGGGGAAACTCCACTCTACGAAGTGCTGCGGCATGCCCTGCATGGGGAGGACGACAAGCCGGAGCCGAAGCTGGCGGCCCTGGTTGCGCGCCGTCCTGGCTTTGCCGAGTTGCGCAACCACGACGGCACGCCGTTGCTGCATCTGCTGGCCCGGCGCTTACCGGACGTGGCGCTGATGGTGCCCGGTGTGGGCACCGTCGTTGACGAGGAGTACGGTGATACCGGGCTGCACGTCATCGCCGGCCTCTTTGATTCACGCATTCCCGATCAGGTACGGGTGACGCAGCTGGAGCAAGTACTAACGCACCCCGACGCGAAGTCGGTTAAGAATCGACGGGGCCGCACTGCCTACGAGATTGCCGAAGAGCAGCTGCACCTCTACCGCAAGTAGTAACAACTTACCACCATCTTCCTCACATTACCCCACCCCTGGCGCGCGAGTACCGCCCATGAGCGATTGGCTGATTGGTGACGTAGACGGTAACGACCTGCTCGACATTGGGGACGTCATCCTGCTGGTGGAGTTCCTGTTCCACGGCGGTACCCTCACGGCCGACCAGAAGCTGCGGGGCATTATCTGGCCCGCTCCGGGCAAACTAGAACCCAGCATCGACGACCTACTGTCGTTGATCGGCGTGGTGTTCCACGGCGAGCCCAGCTGGGGCCGCACTGGCGGTACCATCACTGGACCCACGGGCACCATCACCGTGCCGACCGATCCCGTGATCGATGGCCCGCCGCTGATCAGTTGCAAGGACGTGCAGCTGGCGGCAGCCACTGGCGGGGCGCAGGCTACCTGCTTGATCACCCTGGAAGGCTGCCGCGACCGCCGTGCCTACGTGGTGTGGAACACCAACACCACCGTCAGCGTGGATACGGTGGTACGCCTGTTCGGCTTCGATCCCGCCCTCAGCACGTGGACGCTGATGCCCGGCGTCAAGACCATCGACAACATCAACGGGCAGCTGGTGGTGCAACCCCAGGAAACGGTGTCGCTCGATGGGGCCGCCGAGGGTAGCCACGCGCCCTACTCGATGGCGGGCTACCTGATGTTCGTGCTGACCGCGGAGCAAGCCGCACAGTACACACAGCTACGCATCGAGCTGACCGTCCGACGGCGCAGCGGCGGTCTGATCACGACCTCGCCCAAGTTCCGTTTCTGCGTGCAGAACCTGGGGCTGATGGCCGACACCGCTAAGGCCATCAACGTGTCGTCGCTGGCGGCGGGCAACGTCACGACGCTGCTGCTCAAGGGGCAGTACAACGCCACGCAGACGTTGACCGGTAGCACTACCTCCAGCCGCTACTACATCACCTTCTACCCTCTGCACCTGCCGGTCAACTACAGCATCGCCTCGTCCACCTCGCGGGCCATGCCGACGCTGTCGCTGGCGCAGGAAGAGCAGACCTTCAATCTCGACGTCTACTCCCAGACCGTGATCAACTTCTTGGAGGACATGGGGGTCAACTTGGGGCCGTTGGCGCCCAACCTTGACGCCGTGGGCGACGTCGTTGAGTTGTACACCCCGGTCAGCATCGACGCCGAAGGTCACGACACCCGTGACCTGCAGGACTACGTGGTCAAGGCCATCGAGCCGTTGTACCGACTCTATGTGCATACCGAGTACACCAACTCGCGGCAACTGTCGCTGTTGATCACGCGGCTGAACGAGATGCTGCCGCGCTTGGTGGCCACCTTCGGCGCGCTGACGCCGGTCAGTGGTGACAGTCGGCTGAACATCGTGGTGGCACCGTCGCTGTTCGACATCGAGAACCTGTGGGGCATGTTCGCGCCCCGCGATCTGGTAGCGGGCGATCCCGAGTCCAACGAAGGCATCTACGTGTACTACCGGCCGGCGCTATACCGCACCACGCCGACCAGTACTGACATCGACGTGAGCTTCGTGCTGCGTGGGGTCGCCCACGAGTTCGCGCACGCGCTGCAGTTCGTGAACGTCACGCTAGCTCGTACGATTGCCTACCTAGGCTTGCCGCCCGGCACCCTGCTACCGGGGGATAAGGAGCAGCTACCGCAAGCCATGTGGCCCACCATCAGCGAGGGGTTGGCGCTGCTGGCCGAGCTAGAGTCTGGCTACAGCTACCAGAAGCTGCCATCGATGCCTACGGCCACGGGGATGTCGCCGTCAGCTTCCAAGCTGACCTTCATCGTCAACGCGCTGTTTGACCACCCCGCCACCGGCACGCTGATGGTGGGGCCGGGCGGGCGCGTGAACATGGCCACGCAGGCGCTACTGGGGCTGTTCTTCCAGTGGCTGTCCGAGCGTACGCTACCGGCCGTGCCGCGCACCACCTTCATTCAGGATCTGGTGGCCACCACCGACCTGATGGAGTTGGAGCAGCTGGTAGGTACGGCGCACAATCAGAGCCTGCTGTGGTTGCTGCGCGATTTCGTCATCACGTGCCTCAACCAACCGACGGGCGGCGTCTACCCCTTCGACGATTCCAAGTACACTTTCGGCCCAGTCACCGCGTGGACGGTGGGTACCGATACGTTGTACCAGGGGGTGCAGCTGTACAACGACGGCTCGGCGACGGCCCCCGCGTTGCGGTCGCTGCCGCCTCGGCAAGTTGACGTGGGCAAGCAGAATCTAGCGGACGCCATGCGGTCCCTCACGCCGCTGTTGCTGACCTGGGCGGTGTCGAACACCTACCAAGTGAGTTTCAACGCCGACGAGCCCAGCCTCGTCGCGTTCCTGCGCGTGGCCTGAGCGCGCGTGTATCTTTGATGTAGTCACGATTCACAGGAGCCTACCATGGCCAAGCGCCCCAAGCAGACCCAGCCTCGGTTCATCGCCACTGCCGTGTCGCTGCGGATGGCCGAGCTACGCACCATCGCGCCCGATGAGTACCAGCAACTGTGCCGTAAGTTTGCGGGCTACTTTGCGGGCGTCGCGCGCAATGAGATCTCCGGGTGGCTGGGCTTGGATCTGCACAGCTGCGCAGCAGCGCTGAACGACCCGGTGCGCTTCGCGCAACTCGCCATGCTGGTACCCAAGCTGGCCCGCTCGCTCTACGAGCTAGCGGAACTGGACGAGGCTTTCCGCCTGCTGGGCGACGAGGAGCTGCACACGCAGATGCAGCAACACATGGCGGCGGCCGACGAGTTCCGCACCGGCATCCGCACGGCGCTGCTGCATCACAAGGACGACCGGCACAAGAACTTCCCCGACCTCGTCGATGCGCTGATCAAGTTCCGCACCGCCACCAAGCCGTACCTCGCCGGTATTCGCGCCGCCTATGCGCAGGTGTTCGCGGTCACGGTCACGCGGGCGTCGTTCTACCTCAGTCCGGTGTACCAGCGCAAGCTGCCGTCGGCCATCCCGCCCATCGGTCGCACGCTGAAGGTGGCGTACATGGAAGGCTCCATCCAGGGACTGTACCAGCGCCTGGGGCCACAGGCGGACGAGGTGTGGGCACAGGTCAAGCCGCAGATCATGAGCGATCTGGATCTGCTGCTGCGCAACTCGGGTGGGCTGGCCAACAGCCTGCGCGATGCCGGCCTGCAGTTCGCGCGCATGTGAGAGGGCAGTCATGAGCGCTCCCAGGCAGATCAAGTACCGCGGGCAGATCTACCGGCAGGCAGTGAAGTCCACGAAGGTAGATCGCGAGCAGTACGCACCCTACGTGACGCGCCTGCAGAAGTTGATTGATACCCTGCGGGAGATTGACCAGCAGCTGCTAACGCAGGGTGGCGACGCAGATGCGCGTCTAGCACAGGCTAAGGTGTTCCCTAGCCTAGAGATGGCGCAGGCGCAGATAGCGCTCGCCCGGACGGGCTTGCAGCGAGTCATCGACGGCAAGTTCGGACGACACACAGTAGAGCAGGGCGCAGACCGTACCTAACAGGAGCTACCCTTATGTCGGCACCGCGGCAGATCAAGTATCGGGGACAGATCTACAAGCTGGCCTACGAGGGCTACCCACACGCTCAGCCACCCGAGCTGAAGGCGTCGCCCCACGAGCGGTGCCCGGCGGGTACGCACTGGAACGAGCATGACAAGCGGTGCAAGCCTCTGCCGCCGGAGCTAGCCGCGCTCACGCATACCGCGAACAACCGCACCGGCATCGCCAAGCTGTACAGCAAGCAGTCGTCATCGCGCTTCCACCACATGGCGGCGCAGGCACATGACATCGCGTCGGCCGCAGCGCGCAAGCACGGCTTCCCCGAGGTGATGGATAACCACGCGCGGCGAGCCGAGTACCACCGGAAGAAGGCGGCGCAACCTGCTACGCCCGCGCATCTC
>Ga0209293_10000154_pt1 | contig 11528 bp, 12 predicted proteins | sample Mud_0915_D1_FD_187690 | JGI IMG/M metagenome (GOLD analysis project Ga0209293, IMG submission 187690) | Wetland microbial communities from Old Woman Creek Reserve in Ohio, USA - Mud_0915_D1 (SPAdes) (version 2) | ecosystem: Environmental > Aquatic > Freshwater > Wetlands > Sediment ... | reverse complement strand
ATAGGCAAAACCGCTGCAGGTTTTTCCTGATCCACTAATCGAAAGGAGGATCCCATGACGCTCAAAGTCACCTGGTTCAGCCATGCCTGCTTCCTGATCCAAACCGCCAAGGCCAAGCTCCTGATCGACCCCTTCTTCACGGGCAACCCCCTGGCCCCCGTCAAGGCCGACTCCGTCTCGGCCGACTATATCCTGGTCTCCCACGGACACGGAGACCACGTGGGTGACACGGTGGCCATCGCCCAGCGCACCGGCGCGACGGTGATCTCCAACTTCGAGATCCAGAACTGGATGGTGGCGCAGGGGGTCAAGAACGTCCACCCGCAGCACATCGGCGGCGGATTCAACTACCCCTGGGGGCGGGTCAAGCTGACGCTGGCGCTGCACGGCTCGGCCCTGCCGGACGGCTCCTACGGCGGGAACCCCTGCGGGTTTCTGTTCTACATCGACGGCAGGAAGATCTACCACGCCTGCGACACGGGGCTCTTCGGCGACATGAAACTGATCGGCGAGGAGGGGATCGATCTCGCCATCCTGCCGATCGGCGACAACTTCACCATGGGCCCGGACGACGCCCTGCGGGCCGTGAAGCTGATCCAGCCCAAACGCGTGGTGCCCATCCACTACAACACCTTCGATGTGATCAGGCAAGACCCGGACTCCTGGGCCGCCCGGGTGGAAAAGGAAACCGCGGCCAAGGTCGCGGTGATGAAGCCGGGAGATACCATCGAAGTATAAAAGAACCAGCGGTCTGCTCGCGCAGCCCGCTGGTTCTTTACTGGGTGGGGCAACTCCCCGCCGTTCTTGGGTTCAAGTTGTGTGAGCCTATCGTAAAGAGGCAGGAAGCCGAGGGACCGTAGCGGCTCTTCCCCGAAACGATGCGCACCCGGCAATTAGGCTTTCAGCGAAACCGTTTCCCCCAACTGGGGAAGGTCTATATCCGTCAGCCGCCGGAGGGCTTGCAGGCAGTGGCTTTGAAGCCGCCGGACCCCGTGGGGATTCCCTGGGGGCGCACGCAGCCGGCCGACATGAGCTTCTGAACCTCCCCGCAGTCGCACTTGGGGCACTTGGGCTTCGGGGCGTTGGACGAAAAGACAAGCTCTTCGAAACAATGGCAGCAGGCCTTGCACTGATACTCGTAGATGGGCATGTTTATCCTTCAACTCCTCACATGAAATCAGCTTTATTCGCGTTGTTCCGTAAGCCGACCCGTCACGTATTTGTGGATGATACTGGAAACCAGGGTCTGATAAGGCATTCCCTCTTCCAATGCCTTGACCTTGAGCCTTTTCAGGTCGTTGGGCGATAAGCGAATGTTCATGCGTTCGCTCTTGGCAACCGTCGCATAAGCAGCTGCTCTTGCCTTTCTAACCTCATCTTCCAAGTTATCAACGGAAATCCATTTTTCATTTTCGATGGATTTCATCAACTCTTTTTCATCCTTGTTGAAGTGTTTCATTATGGCCCCGCACCAAGATGTCGTTTTGTATATTTACGACTTGGAAAGAGCGTTTTTAAAAAAATAGACTCTCTTTCTTCGACGTAAGGAACCAAATAAACGTAGTTGTCGACCTCAACCACATATACCCACTGCCCGCTGTATTTGGCCTGATTCGGATGTCGAATCACATCGAGCAGATTTCCAGTGGCGATGCTGAAAACAATCTGTTCAAAAGACACACCGCGTTCCCGTTTCAACCATCGATTCTTGTCTTCATCCCACTCGAATGGTTTCATGCGGGGAAGCTAACTATATGTGTGCCTTTTGTCAATACACATCCTGACATTGAGCCGAATTGCCTATCGGCTGGAAGCCTGGCTTCTTGAGTTTAGGGAGTGCGCCTGCGAATCCCGGCCGGCCTCCCTGATCATCATCCTCGGCCCATCCAATCCATCACCTTCTCCACATACTCACCCGGGCTGGCAAGCAGCAGCCAGCGCCGTTGCAGGTGCGCATCGGCGAAGCTGATGTGGTGTTTTTCAGCCGCCTCCCGGCCGAGGCGATCCTGCCATGCGGCGATCTCCCGGGCCGAGACCGGGGAATCGATCAAAATCCCGTCCAACTCCTCAAACCCGGCCAGATCTTTCAGCTCCGGCAGCGCCGGCCGGCGCCACCAGAAGGCCTGCCGCTCCATGTCGCCCTGAAACCGCGCCGCCGGGTCTGCCGAAACCAGTGTGAACAGAACCGCGCGGTTGCCGGGTTTCGCAAAAAGAAAGCGCAGGTCGCCGTCAAGGAAATGCGGCCGTCGCAGGCGGACGGCCGCAAGAAGCTCGCGGGTCCGGGGGGGCTCGGACGGCTCGAAAAAAACGATTTCAAGCGGCGTGAAGGGGTTTTCATCGGTGGCGATCTTCAAGACGATTTTCAAATAACCGACACCGACCCCGGGCCCGACCAGCACTTGATAAGGGTGAGTCAGCTGCCGGGCCAGGAGTCGGATCTCTTCGAACGGCCGCTCACGGTTCAGCAGCAGTTTGGCCACGTACCACCGGCCGCCCAGCGGCACGCACAGATCCGAGGACTTCTCCACATCGCCCCCCGCCCCGCCCGCTCGCCACGACACATCCAGGTCGGGCAACGGGAAAAAAACAGCGTCGAGGCGGGTCTCGGCGTAGTCGTAGGCCAGCAGGAAATCCTCGTGGCTGAACCCACGGGTCCCGGTCACCGTGTAGGGCGGATGCGGGTCGAACCGTAGTCCGAGTTCACGACGGCGCTTTCGGAAATCGGTGCCCGGAAGCACCGCCAACGGGAAAATCTGGACGTCGTCCTGGAGACCGTGGTCGGCCACGAAATCGACGCTGCGCATGAAGCCCTGAAGGTCGTCCCCGGGCAGGCCGATGATGAGATCGATGCTCGGTGTGATCCCGCGCGCCTTCAGCCGCTGAGCCCCTTCGACGAAGCGCTCCAGTCGGGTCGGCCGGTTCATGAGTTTTAGGGCTCTCGGGTTGGTGCTCTGCAGCCCGATTTCAAACCAGTAAAAGCCGGCCGCCGCCAGCACATCCGCCAGTTCGTCATCGACGGCTTCCGCCCGTATTTCGCTGAACAGCCGAACCCTCCGATCCACGTTCAACCGGGCGATATCGGCCAGCAGCGCCTTGAGCTGCGGCCGGGCATTCAGGGAGGGGTCCAGGAGGTAGACCTCTGCGATCCGTCTTTCGACGGCCCAGGCCACCGCCCGCAAAAGCATGCTCTCCTCCGCGAAAACGAGCCCCTGCCGTGACTTGTTGTAAAAGCAGAACCCGCAGCGGTAGGGGCATCCGCGCTGAGTCTCCAGGAGCATAAGGTCCCCGGCCTCCGGCTCGAGAACCCCGCTCAGGTAGGGGCTTTCCGCCGTTCGGAAGATCTCGGCCGCACTTTCTCCACCGCTGCCCGTTTGCCAGCTGCCCGGCTCCGTCAGAAGCCTTCGAAACACGCCTTCGCCCTCCCCGCAGGCCAGGAAATCCACGTGCGCCGAACGAACGAGGGGGTTGTCGGGCGTGACCTCAGGCCCCCCGAAAACGACCCGGCCCCCCCCGGCGGCCTTCAGCTTTTCAGAGAGATACAGGCTGCGCTCCAGGTTCCAGCTGAACACCGTGAACCCGAAAACGTCGGAAGTGTGACCGCTCAGCAGATTCAGGAGGGCCGCGTCACCGAGATAGGACGCCGTGCGTTCCGGCAGGAGGTCGACCCGCACGCCGGGAAGGCCCCGAGCCGCCTGCTTCAGGCAGGCCGCCCCCAGCGGGATGTTCCCGGTCTTGCGCCCGAAGTTCTGGCGGGGGATGGGCAACTGCAGCAGGAGAACATGGTTCATTCGCTTGACCCGTCGAAAGAGACCCCGCCAAGTGCGCGCGCCGGCAAAGCGATGCTGTCAAGCCCGAAGCAACAGAATGAATACCAGCACGATTTCCCACACGATGACGACCCCGAAGGCGATGAGCGCGTAGGGGAAGAGTTTTTTGGCGCGGAAATTGGTGCGCGGCACAACGCTGTTGGCCACCACCAGGAAGATGACCACGCCGAGGCTGGTGAGCGCGTATTTGGCGACGGTGAACAGCAACGGGCCTTTTTTCAGGAAATAGTTCATCACCGGGTTCAGTTCGGTGGACCCGTGTTCGATCAGGTAAAGGGTCAAGGCGGCGTCGAGCACGCTCAGGATCAAAATCCCCACAATGCACCCGAAAAGCCTGGGGCTGTACCGGTCCAGGATGACGACGCGCTGCCGGTCTTCCGAGCGACGCACCTCCCGGCGCCGCCCGCCCGCAATCAGGTAGCGCATCGGGGGGAACGTCCGCCGCCGGCGGTCCTGCCCCGCACGCGGCGCATCATCGCCGCCGGGCCCGTCCGTGTGCCGGCCCGTTCCGTCCCGCTCACCTTCGCCCAACGTGTCCGCCGCCTTTCCGCGCGCGTAGCGACCCTTTGCCTTGTTGATCTAAACGGAATGAAGATTCGCGTGGTGAAAACGCGGCCGCCCCCTGGTGCTCATTAAATTCCTATCGGCCTCCTGACGCCCCGACTTGAGCCAAACCGGCAGTTGATACCCACCCTAAAACCACACCCGTTGACAATCAGCCGGCCTTCCGATAGGCACGCGTGGAATGGCATGTGGATGGTTGTTGATGCGCGCCGGGGGGGGGCTTTCCGATACCTGCCGCAATAACATGGTTTTCTTTTTTTTCATATCGAGGAAACGACGATGGACCACCCGATCACGATCACCCGCGTGGACCTTGTGGCGGATGCCGGCTGGCTGCGCCTATTCAGGCTTCACTACCGGACGAAAAACGGCGCGGAGCGGTCATGGGTGATGGCTACCCGGCTCCCGGTCCCCCGCTGCGCCGACGGGCGGTTCGAACGCCCGGATGCCGTGGTCATCGCGGCGTATCACATCGGCAGGTCGAAAATCGTGGTCACCCGCGAGTTCCGGGTGGCCCTCGGGGGTTATGAATACGGCTTTCCTGCCGGTCTGATGGACGAGGGGGAGACCGTCGCCGAGGCCGTGCGCCGCGAACTCAAGGAGGAAACCGGCCTCGATGTGGTGCGGTTCCTTAAAGAGAGCCCGCCGGTGTACTCGACCGCCGGAATGACCGACGAATCCGTGGCGATGGTCTATGTCGAGTGCGACGGAGAGCCTTCCGCGGAAGCCAACGAAGCGTCGGAGTTCATCGACGTGCTCTTCGCCTCACCGGCGGAAGCCGGACGCCTGTGCAACGATGCGTCGCTTAAGTTCGACGCCAAGGCGTGGCTGGTCCTCGATCACTTCGCCAAAACGGGGCGCTTGTAGCCGGCCGGCCCCGCGCTTCAGGCCGTCGGGACCGGCCCCGGTGTCGCAGCGGCCGGTTCGCCGCAATCGAATCGCCCCCCGCAGCCGCCGCAGATCAGAGGCTTGCCCTCGTTCAAATCATAGTTGACGACCCTGGTTTAATTCTATACCCTCGCAGTCTGAGTCCCTGCAAAAATTCAAACTATCGTCGGAGAGAGTCGGAGGAGGACGCCAATGAAGCTGTCCACGCGCAGCAGATACGGTACGCGGCTGATTCTCGACATGGCCCAACACCACGGTAAAAACCCCATCCAACTGGGGGAAATCGCCCGGCGGCAGAACATTTCGCTGAAGTACCTGGAGCAGATCATCCGTCCGCTCAAGCGGGCGAACTACATCAAGAGCTTTCGAGGGTCCAAGGGAGGCCACCTGCTGAACAAGCCCCCCGAGCAGATCACGGTGGGAGAGGTGGTGGCGCTCATGGAGGGCGGTTCGTTCCTGACCTTTTGCTCAAAAAACCCCAAGGCCTGCGACCGCTCGGATCGCTGCCCCACGCGCTTTCTGTGGGTCGAGGCGTCGAATGCCTTTTTTGCCCGGTTGAATCAAATCACCTTCGCGGACCTTCTCGCCAAAGGCATGGATGCTCAGGCGGATATCTGCCTTTCCCCGAAATAAATAGGGTGGATCCCTTTCGGCATCCACCCCATTTGGAGGAGAGAGGATATCACCTTGAAATCGGTTTAAAAGTCCTGGGCGGCTCTAAAAGGAGGTGTAAAACGAACCACCCAGGAGATGATCATCCTGGTGCGTGAATGATCATTTCTTTTAAACCGACTATATAGATTCTTTGAGCGAAAAAACGTTACAAAATGCCCAAAGACCCATCCGCCGTTGACGACCGGTTCCGGTCCCTTCTCCAGAAGGCCGTCCGCCGCGGGCACCCCGAGCTGATCTGCACGGTCAGCGCCCTCATCGAAAATCTCAACATTCACTCACGGGCCTGGTTTGAAAAGCGCGCGGCATTCATCGTTTTCAGCGAGTGCTGGCCCCTCGGCCGCGAGATGGTGTTCACCAAGCGCTTTCCCAGCAAAGTTGCCGCCCTCATCCGCGTCGCCCGCGCCCACAAAGCCCGGGATGCGGCCGGCCTCGGGTTGCTCGCGTATGCATTCGCCAAGGGAGACGCGAGCGTGCTGAATCAGTCGATAGACGACCGTTCCGTCAAGCTGATCGCCAAGGCGACCCGGCATCCCGCCGATTTCTGGGAATGGGTGTCCGCCCAGGGTGCCGACCAAAGGTGTCAGGCCCTGGTCGCCAATGCCGGCCGCTACCGCGAAGGCGGCCGCCCCCACGACAAGGCGGTGGTCCAGGCGGCGGCCTTTCTGGCGGTGAGCTCGCCGCTGCCGGACCCGACACCCGCACCGGCGGCCGACGCCCCTTTTCCGCACTGGGTGGTGTTCGACCGACACACCTCCGAGGGCAAACGGGCGCTGCGGGATGTCGCCCGGGACCTCCACATTCCCCTGCCGCAGCTCGAATGGTGCTTTTATTATTTTGAAGGCGCCGCCGCCAACGCCGAAGCGCCCTCGCCGTGGTGGCGGCGCTACTGCCAATGGCACTTCGAGCGGGTGGGGATGCGGGAGGAGGAGGCGCGTCTTTTGTGGGAGCCGGCGAGGGCCCAGATCGCCGACGCGCTGGCCGAAGACGGCCGAAGGCTCCAGAACGACATCTATCGGTGGAAGCTTGCCAACCGTGAGCAGGTCGATGCGCTGAAGCGCGAAGTCGAGCGGTTCACCAGCCACATCAAGGAACTGCCCCGGGACCAGTCGCAACTTTTTTAGCACGAAAGGAGCCCGTCATGTCGAAGATTGTGAACGAGCCGGAAGCCTACTTTCGCGGGTTTTCCCGCAAAGACGATCCGCTGCTGCGAGAACTGGAACTGGAAGCCGAAAGAGAGCACATCCCGATCGTGGGCCCGGTGGTCGGGGAGCTGCTCTTTATCCTGTCGCGAGTTTGCAGCGCGCGTTCCATCCTGGAGCTCGGCACCGCCACGGGCTATTCCACCATCTTTCTCGCCCGCGCCTGCGCCCTGAACGACGGCGCAGTGACATCGCTCGAGCACGATCCCGCTCTCGCCGCCCGAGCACGAAAAAACCTGGGCCGCGCCGGCCTCGCAGACCAGGCGAAGATCGTCTGCGGCGACGCGTTTGCCGAGCTGTCGCGGATGCAGGGCGGATTCAACCTGATTTTCATGGACATCGACAAGGCGGACTACTCCCGCGCCCTGCCCGAGTGTCACCGGCTGCTGCGGCCGCAAGGGCTGCTGGTGGCGGACAATGTGGCTTTCCCGGATGCGGACCCCTTCAACCGGGCGGTCTTCAGCGACGGTGGATGGCGGCCGGTCTCCCTGCTCGCATTCCTGCCGGGTCATTCCCCGGAAAGAGACGGGCTGTGTCTGGCGCTGCGTTGCTGAGGCGCATGGAGCCCGGCCGGCCCGTCACTTCGGCGCTGCCGGCAAGGCGCCCGCCTTTGGGGCCGGGTCTTCGATGGCCGACGGCGTCTTGCCTGTCTTGCCGGCACTCTTGGGGGGTTCCGGTTGGGGGGCGGGCTTCCGGCCCGGCTTGCCCGGCGGCGTTGTCACCGGCGGGCGGCCCGGCTTGAGAGGTTCTTTGTAGTAGAGGTTGTTGTTGTCGCGATAGTATCCGCGGTACAGGTCGGGGCTGCCGGGCCTCCCACGGTAATAGCGGCCGCCGTAGGCCGGGTATCCCCCGCAGGAGCCGTAGCGCAGGTAGTAGTCATCGTCGCAGTCTTCGCCCTTCGGCTGTTCGCGCGCCTGCTGCTCCAGCTGTTGGGCCTCCTCCAGGCGGCGGTTGGCCTGGTCCAGCTTCAGCTGGGCGTCACGCTCACGAGCGGCCGTATCGGCCTTGCGCTCCTCCACTTCAAGCTTCTGCCGCTCGAGCCGCAGCCGGCGCTCCTCCTCGATCCGCTGGCGGTCGGCCGCCGCATCGTAGGGCGTTTCCTCGATCTTCTCGATCAGGGTCGCGCCGGCCGGGGGCGGTTGGTTGCTGAAATGCATAACGCCTTTGGCGTCCTTCCAGCGGTAGATGTCGGCGGCGGCCGCCGCCGGCATGCAAAGAATCGCCATCCATCCCAGAAAGATCGCCTGCCGCATCATAACACGCACCCGTTGTGGTTGGTTGTCGGTTGTCGCTTGTAACTGCCAATTTTTGACGCTGTAAACAGGGGCTCGGTTTACCTCACCCTCTTTTTTCAGCCTTTCGCCTGCTCGGCCTGCAGGATTATTTTCCAGGCTGATTCCGCGGTGTCCACGTAGCTGAACAGGCTCAGATCCTCCGGGGCGATGGTCCCTTCGTCCACCAGTGCCTGGAAACGGATCACGCGCTCCCAGAACTCTCTCCCGAACAGCAGCACCGGTATGCGGCGGACTTTGCCGGTCTGGATCAGCGTCAGGGTCTCGAAGAGCTCGTCCAGCGTGCCGAAACCTCCGGGGAAGGCGACCAGGGCCTTGGCCCGCATGATGAGGTGCATCTTGCGGATCGCAAAGTAGTGGAACTGAAAGTTGAGATCGGGCGTGATGTAGGGGTTCGGCAGCTGCTCGTGGGGCAGGACGATGTTCATGCCGATGCTGAGCGCTCCGGCATCGCGGGCGCCGCGGTTCGCGGCCTCCATGATGCCCGGCCCCCCTCCGGTCATGACCACGAACCGGTGGTCGTCGGATTGCGCGGCGATCAGACGCCCCAGATGGCGCGCCTCCGCGTAATAGCGGCTGTTGGCCGCCTTGCGTTCGGCGATGCGGACGTTGCGCTGCAGCGCGGTGTTGGAGGCGTCACGCTGAAGTTCGGCCCTGGCCGCGGCCAACCCCTCGGCGGCCGACTCCGGTTCGGGAATCCTGGCGCTTCCGAAAATGACGATCGTGGATTCGATGTGGTGTTCCTGCAGGATCAGCTCGGGCTTGAGCAGCTCGAGCTGAAGGCGCACGGGCCGCAGCTCGTCCCTGAGAAGAAAATCCGGGTCTTGGAAGGCCAGGCGGTAGCTGGGGGACTGGCAGTGGGGCGCCGCGGCCGTCTTGCCGGCGATCCGGGCGTCCTCCTGGGCGGAGGGGAAAATCCGTCTGCGGGGCGGTTTGACCGTCATCCTGGCTCTCCTTTCCTGTGTGACGCATGCCGAGGCGTTTGCGTTCCCGGCCCGGACCGAGTGTATCAGAGCCGCTCGGGCCGGCGCAACAGGATTAGAGATGGAAAACTTCCCATGATGCCGTTGTTCCTGACGGTGCCGTCCTCCAATCATTTGAGTTGTGAGAGCCCGTCGGGGAAGATGCACGCACATCTGAGAAGTTGCTGTTGGAAATATTCAACATCCATGCCAGGACGTTGGGCATATTTTCATTCCTTTTAATTTCAAAAAGTTGGCTTGATTCGTTCAATTCACGGGCGGGTGGAGGTGACGATTTTCGTCAATTTTCCGTCCGAAAAATGTCACCCGGACGCCTCATTGTTGAATCGTCCCGCACGGGATGCTATCGATGGGGCCGAAGCCGGAAGGAGGCGCATGATGCAGTTTGAATTTGCTACCGCCACCCGCATCGTCTTCGGGCCCGGATCAGCCGGCAGGATCGGCCGGGAGGCCGCGGCGCTGGGACGGCGGGCGTTCGTGCTCACCGGCGCCGATCCGAAGCGCGCATGGCCCCTGCTGCGCGATCTCGAAAGCCACCATGTGATGCACACGGAGTTCCGGATCGGGCGGGAGCCGACCGTCGAGCTGGTTGCGGAAGCTGCCGGGGAAGCCGGCAGCCGCGACTGCGACCTGGTCATCGGCATCGGCGGCGGCAGCGCGATCGACGCGGGCAAGGCGGTCGCCGCCCTGCTTGCCAACGGAGGGGATCTCCTGCAGTACCTGGAGGTGATCGGCCAGGGCCGCCCGCTGCGGCGTCCCTCTGTGCCCTGCATCGCCGTGCCCACCACGGCCGGCACCGGGGCGGAGGTCACCCGCAACGCCGTCCTGGATTCCCCCGGCCACAAGGTCAAGGTCAGCATGCGCAGCCCGTTCATGCTGCCGTGGCTGGCCCTGGTCGACCCGGAGCTGACCTATTCCATGCCGCCGGGGCTGACCGCCGCCACGGGCCTGGATGCCCTGACCCAGCTCCTGGAGGCCTTCGTCGGCCGCAGCGCCAACCCGCTGACCGACGCGTTCTGCCGCGAGGGGCTGCGGCGCGCCGCGCGCTCCCTCTTCCGGGCCTTCACAGACGGCAGCGATCGGCAAGCCCGCGAAGAGATGAGCCTCGCCAGCCTGTGCGGCGGCCTGGCGCTAGCCAACGCCAGGCTGGGGGCGGTGCACGGCATCGCCGGGCCTTTCGGCGGCAGATTCAAGGCGCCCCATGGCGCGGTGTGCGGGCGACTGCTGCCGTTCGTCGCGGCCGCCAACATCAAGGCCCTTCGCGAGCGCGACCCGGGCGCCACCGCCCTCGAGCGCTTCCTGGAGGCGGCGCGGATATTCACGGGCGACAGCGGCGCCGCCGCCGAAGACGGGGCTGCCTGGCTGCAGGGCCTCTGCGACCGACTTCGCGTGCCGAAGCTTTCCATCTACGGCTTCGCCGGCGAACACGCACCGGAGCTGATCGCCGCTTCCATGCGCTCCAGCAGCATGAAGGGCAACCCCATCGACCTGACGGCCCGGGAGCTGGAAAACCTCCTGGAACAGGCTCAATAGCCTCGACGGGCGGTTAATTCACCGAAGCCGGCCTTTCCTATCCCGCTCGGATGGCTTATAGTCTCTGAAAAGGAACAGCAAAATGTTCAAGAAGAGCTTCGCCCTATTAGCCGCCTGCCTGACTCTGGCCGGCGCGGCCGTGGCGGCCCCGGCCGCCGAAACCCAAACGGCTCTCATCCGGCTGGTCAAAAAAATCCAACCGGCGGTCGCCACCGTCATCGCCTACGACATCGAGCGCAACATCGGCAACATCGGCACGGGCTTCTTCGTGAGCCCCCAGGGCCACCTGATCACCAACTTCCACGTGCTGGCGGGCCGCTACGCGGCCGATGTCCGGACCGCAACCGGCAGGTCCTACCGCGTCAAGGCCGTGATCGCCGAGAACAGGAGCGCCGACCTGTTGAAACTCGAGGTGGACATCCCGCCGGAAGAGGTCACCTGGATCCCGGTGGACGACCGGGTGCCGGAGATCGCCGAACGGGTGGTCGTTGTCGGGAGCCCCATGGGCCTGGAGCAGACGGTGAGCGAGGGCATCGTCTCCTCGGTGCGCGAGATCCCGCCGGTGGG
>Ga0209293_10000144_pt1 | contig 11713 bp, 9 predicted proteins | sample Mud_0915_D1_FD_187690 | JGI IMG/M metagenome (GOLD analysis project Ga0209293, IMG submission 187690) | Wetland microbial communities from Old Woman Creek Reserve in Ohio, USA - Mud_0915_D1 (SPAdes) (version 2) | ecosystem: Environmental > Aquatic > Freshwater > Wetlands > Sediment ... | reverse complement strand
CGCGCCTGGTGCATGCGGCCGGTCAGGAGGTGGACCTCGACCAGCGTGGCGGCATCGAACTTCTCGCGCGGCCGGAACTCGCTCACCGACTCCTTGCCGTCCTCGCCGACCTCGACCCGCCGCTCCCCGGACCCCGGCCGGTTCTTCTCCAGCGCCAGTTCCACCCGCCGGGCCCCGCCCCGCCACGGTCCCGCCACCAGCGCCAGGTAGTATTTGTCGATCTCGCCGTCGCGCAGCATGGCGTGCAGCCGCACCAGCGTCTTGCGCGACTTGGCGATCAGCAGGCAACCGGAGGTGTCGCGGTCGAGCCGGTGGGCGAGTTCGAGGAACGGGCTGTGCGGGCGCAGCTCGCGCAGCGCCTCGATCAGGCCGACCGCCACCCCGCTGCCGCCATGCACCGCCAGCCCGGCCGGCTTGTCGAGTACCAGCAGGTGCTCGTCCTCGACCAGCACCCGCTCCTCCAGCCAGTCGAACCGGCCGCTGGCGGCCGCTTTGGCGGCCAGGGCGCGGCCGGCCGACTCGCCTTGGCGGACGGGTGGAATCCGCACCACGTCACCTTCTTCCAGGCGATAGTCGGGCTTGGCCCGGCCCTTGTTGACCCGTACCTCGCCCTTGCGCAGCAGGCGGTAGACATGGGTCCGGGGTACACCCTTGAGGGTCCCGAGCAGGAAATTGTCGAGGCGCTGGCCGGCATGCCCGGCATCGACGGTGACATGCCGCACCCCCGGGCGGGAGGCGTCAGGGGAGCTGGTTCCGGCCGCGTTCATCGAAAAAAATCATAACAGAATTGCAGGGATAGGTACCCGCTGTTATAGTGGGCCATGGGCACGCGTCGCGCACTAATCGGCGGCAAGTGCACATGCGGAAAAGGTTTTTGCACCGGCGGCATGGGTCACCGGTTTTGATCGCGCGACACCGCGCCTGTGGCTTGCCACGGCTGCCGGAATGCGCCGATCACCGGCTCGCGGCGCAGTGCGCCCGGCCGGGCCTGACGGGTTATGCATTGCTCGCCCTATCCCAAGAGCGATGCCTGGAATTGACGCTCCTGTGGCGGAATCGCCGACAGCTGCGATCCGGTCGCCAGCGCGAACTGACTGCGCGGCGGCTTGGTAGACGTTAGCGGTTTGGCGGTCCGCGCCAAGGCGCCGTTGCGCGCCGGGCGTCGGAGACAACAACAATGAAGCGCATGCTGTTCAACGCAACTCACGCCGAGGAGTTGCGCGTTGCTATTGTCGACGGTCAGAAACTCATCGACCTCGATATCGAGTCCTCTTCCTACCAGCAGAAGAAAGGCAACATCTACAAGGCCAAGATCACGCGCGTCGAGCCTTCGCTCGAGGCGGCCTTCGTCGATTACGGCTCCGAGCGCCAGGGCTTCCTGCCGCTCAAGGAAATTTCGCGCATCTACTTCAAGGACTACGACTCCAAGACCCCGATGGGTCAGGTCCGGATCAAGGACGTGATCAAGGAAGGCCAGGAGCTGGTCGTCCAGGTCGAGAAGGAAGAGCGCGGCACCAAGGGCGCGGCGCTCACCACCTTCATCTCGCTCGCCGGCCGCTACCTGGTGCTGATGCCGAACAACCCGCGCGGCGGCGGCATCTCGCGCCGCATCGAGGGCGAGGAGCGCGCCGAAATGCGCGAGGCCATGGCCCAGCTCACCATCCCGCAGGACTACTCGGTGATCATCCGCACCGCCGGCATCGGCCGCAGCGCCGAGGAACTGCAGTGGGACCTCGACTACCTGGCGCACCTGTGGGACGCGATCAGCAAGGCCGCAGCCGACCGCGCGGCCCCGTTCCTGATCTACCAGGAATCGAACCTGGTGATCCGCGCGATCCGCGACTACCTGCGCGCCGACATCGGCGAGGTGCTGATCGACAACCCCGAGATCTACGAGCGTGCCCAGCGCTTCATGCAGCAGGTGATGCCGCAGAATATCGGCAAGCTCAAACAGTACACCGACGAGACCCCGCTGTTCTCGCGCTTCCAGATCGAGCACCAGATCGAGTCCGCATTCGCGCGCGAGGTGCGCCTGCCGTCCGGCGGTGCGCTGGTATTCGACCGCACCGAGGCGCTGGTCACGATCGACGTCAACTCGGCGCGCGCCACCAAGGGCGCCGATATCGAGGAGACTGCGCTCAATACCAACCTTGAGGCGGCCGAGGAAGTGGCCCGTCAGCTGCGGCTGCGCGACCTCGGCGGGCTGATTGTCATCGACTTCATCGACATGACCCCGGAGCGCAGCAAGCGCGAGGTCGAGAACCGCCTGATCGAGTCGCTCAAGGCCGACCGGGCGCGCGTGCAGGTCGGACGCATCTCGCGCTTCGGCCTGCTCGAGATGTCGCGCCAGCGCCTGCGCCCGTCGCTCGGCGAGGCCAGCACCATCGTCTGCCCGCGCTGCGAGGGCATGGGCAATATCCGCACCATCCAGTCGCTGGCGCTGCATGTGCTGCGCGTCATCCAGGAAGAGGCGATGAAGGAGAATACCGCGGCGCTGCACGTGCACCTGCCGGTCGACACCGCCACCTTCCTGCTGAACGAGAAGCGCTACGAGATCAGCACCATCGAAACCCGCTTCGGCACCCCGCTGCTGGTGGTGCCGGATTCGGAGATGGAAACGCCGCACTACCATATCCGCCGCCTGCGCGGCGAGGAATACGATCAGGAAATCGATATCCCCAGCTACGACATCGAGCTGGTCGAGGAAGAGGAAGAGGAGCCGCGCCGCCACGAACGCGCGGCGCCGCTCCCGAACGCCGAAAAGCCGGCGGTGCAAGAAATCGCCCACACAGCCCCGCCGCCGCCGAGCCCGGTCAAACAGCCGGAGCGCAAACCCGGTCTGCTGCGCCGCCTGGTGAACATGCTGTTCGGTGCCGGTGAGGTCGAGCCCGCCAAAAAACCGGCCCCCGCCGTCCGCCCGGCCCGCGCCCCGCAGCGCTCGCAGCACGGTCAGCGCCGTCAGGAACATCGTGGCGAGCATAGAGGTGGTCGTCCGCAGCAATCCGAGCGTCGCCCGCAACCGCAGGCCGAAGCGCGCGGCGAGCGTCGTCCTCAGCCGCAGGCCGAAGCGCGCGCCGAGAGTCGGCCACAGCAGCCGTCCGCCGGCGGCGGTGGCGAGCGTGCTGCGGGCGGCCAGCCGCCGCGTGAGCGCCCGGAAGGCAGTAGCGGTCGCCGCCGGCGCCGTGGTCGCCGTGGTCGCGGCAGTGCTGCCACTCGCGGTCCGGAGGGCAGCCAGCGTCCGGGCGACGCGGGTGCCGAGACATCCGCCGGTGACATCGGGGAGCCTCATCGCACCGCACCGGAGAGGACTGTGGAGCGTCAGGAGCAGTTCGATCTGGCTACCGGCAATGCCGCACCGGGCAGTGATGCTGCGCCCGGCAATGAGCGCCCGGCGGCACCGTCTTACACACCACCCCCGGCGGCCGCTGAACCGATGGCGCAAGTCGAGACCAGCGGTGCGCCGGCCGAGACCAAGCAGGACTGAGCGCGGTTAGTCACTGAAAAAGGCTGCCGGGAGGATTCCGGCAGCCTTTTTACTGGGTTGTCGCCTTGTGTACGGCGCTACGGCAGCATCAAAAGCCATGATGCTGGCGCAGATGCGCCAGCAGGCCGTGCGCAGCCTCTTCGATCATGTCGAGTACCCGCTCAAACCCGGCATCGCCGCCGAAGTACGGATCCGGCACCTCGCGCTCGGGGCGCTGCGGGGCATATTCCAGGAACAACTGAATCTTGCCTTCCAGTTCCGGTGGCGCAATCGCCAGCAGGTTCCGGTAGTTCTCCTGGTCCATGGCCAGCACGTAGTCGAAACGCTCGATGTCGAGGTGCGTCGCCCGCCGGCCGCGCAGCCCGCTGAGATCAACACCGCGACGGCGCGCCGCCTCTTGAGCCCGGCGGTCCGGCGGCTCATCGATATGGTAGGCATGGGTACCGGCCGAGTCGATCTCGATGTGCGCCGCCAGGCCGGCGCGCTCAACCACGCTGCGGAATACGCCCTCGGCGGTCGGCGAGCGGCAGATGTTGCCGAGACAGACGAACAGTACGCGAATCATATGGAGCGGGATGTTAGCAATTAGCAATTAGCGGTTGGCGGTTGGCGGTTGGCTAACCGCTAATAGCTGATCGCCAACCGCACATTTACTTTGCGTTGGGCTGTTAACGCAATCGACCGGCAAACACCGCTCGAACCCGCTCCAGGTCCTCGGGTGTATCCACTCCCCCGGGCGGCGCCTGGTCGGCCTCGACCACGGCAATTTTCCCGCCCTGCCACAGCACCCGCAACTGCTCGAGCGACTCGGTCGCCTCCAGCGGACAGGCCGGCCAGGCGGCATAGCGGGCCACGAACCCGGCTCGGTAGGCGTACAACCCGATATGCCGGAACGCCTTGATCGGTGCGGTCGATTTTCCCAGCATGACTTCGCGCGGCCACGGAATCGGCGCGCGGCTGAAGTAGAGCGCGTAACCCTGGTGATCGGTAACGACTTTGACCACGTTCGGATTGAGAAACTCCTCGCGGCTGATAATTGCGTGGCAGGCGGTGGCCATATCGGCCTCGGGGCGAACCGCCAGCGCCTCGGCCACCCGCCACACCAACCCCGGATCCATCAACGGCTCGTCGCCCTGCAGATTCACCACGATCTCGTCGTCGTCGAGGCCGAGCGCGGTAATCGCCTCAGCCAGCCGGTCGGTGCCCGAGACATGGTCGGCGCGGGTCATCACTACCTCCGCCCCGAAGTCCCTGACCGCATCGTGGATGCGAGCGTCGTCGGTGGCCACGACCACGCGTTCGGCGCCGCTGCGCCGCGCCGCCTCGACCACGCGCACGATCATCGGCTGGCCACCGAGATCGAGCAGCGGCTTGCCGGGCAGGCGGGTGGAGGCGTAACGGGCGGGAATGATGACGTGCATGACGGCAGCAGTTAGCGGTTGGCTATTGGCCATTAGCGAAAAGCCTGCCGCAAAGACGCAAAGAAAATTCCATGCAGTCGACCGTTGTCATCTCTTGGCCTCTTTTGCTTTCTTTGCGTCTTTGCGGCGGATGTTTCCTATTTTCCAGCCTCTTCGTCCGTGAGCCGCCGGGCTTCGTCTTCGAGCATCACCGGGATGTCGTCGCGAATCGGATAGGCCAGCCGGTCGGCCTTGCACACCAGTTCGGCCTTGGCCTTGTCGTATTTGAGCGGACCCTTGCACACCGGGCATACCAGGATCTCAAGCAGTTTCTTGTCCACCAAACCTCTCCTTCAGCAGTTTCAGAATCTCGGTCGCCAGGCGCGGATCGGGCCGGGCCGCGACCGCCAGTACCCAGTGATGCGGCCGCCCGAAGCGCCGGCATTTTACCGCATCTTTCTCGGTAACGATGACCGGCATGTCGTCGCCGAATTCCAGGTCTTGCGGTCCGAACCCGTGGTGGTCGGGAAAGGCATGCGGTACGACCTCGAGACCGAGATCACGCAGGGTAGCGAAGAAGCGCTGCGGGTTGCCGATGCCGGCCACTGCATGTACCGGCCGGCCGGCAAAGACATCGGTGCCCGCGCACATCGCGCTGTCCGTCAAGCGGCAGAACCGCTGCGGGTCGAGTTGCATGCCGAGCTCGCCCGCCTGCGGTGCACCATTCGTGACCCGCAAATCCACCTGGCCGAGCCGCGCCGCCGGCTCGCGTAGCGGTCCGGCCGGGAGGCACAGGCCGTTGCCGAGCCGGCGACTGCCGTCCAGCACTGCAATCTCGATGTCACGACGCAACCGGTAATGCTGCAGACCATCGTCGCTGATGATGACGTTGCAGCCCTGGGCGAGCAGGCGCCGTGCGTCGGTCACCCGGTCCGGCCCCGCCACCACCGGAGCACCGGCCCGGCGCGCCAGCAGCACCGGTTCGTCGCCGACCTCGTCGGCCGGGGTGTCGGCGCTGACCTCACGCGGCCAGTGGCGGCTGCGACCGCGATAGCCACGGGTGACGATACCGGGCCGGTAGCCGTGGGCACGCAGCAGTTCGGCCAGCCAGATGACCAGCGGCGTCTTGCCGGTACCGCCGACGGTGATATTGCCGACCACGATCACCGGCACCGGCAGTTGCACGGCCGGCAGCAGTCGATAGCGATAGAGCTGGCGCCGCAGCACCGCCAGCAGGCAAAACAGCAGGCTCAGCGGGGCGAGCAGCAGGCTGACCGGCGTCAGACGATACCAGTGACGCTCGAGCGCCTGACTCACGCCGCGTTGTCGCTGAATTGCAGGCGATGCAGGCGCGCGTACAGGCCGTTGTGCGCCAGCAGCTCGCCATGGGTGCCGGTCTCGACCACCCGGCCGCGCTCGAGCACGACGATGCGGTGCGCGGCCTCGATGGTCGACAACCGGTGCGCGATGACCAGCGTGGTACGGTTGCGCATCAGCTCGCGCATCGCCTCCTGCACGATGCGTTCGGACTCGGTATCGAGCGCCGAGGTGGCCTCGTCGAGGATCAGGATCGGCGCGTTCTTGTAGAGCGCGCGCGCAATGGCGATGCGCTGGCGCTGCCCGCCGGACAGGCGCACGCCGCGATCGCCGACCATGGTTTCGAGTCCGTCGGCCATGCGCTCGGCGAAATCGAGCACGTGCGCGGCTCGCGCCGCCTCGCGAATGCGCGCGTCGTCGATTGGTCCTTCCTTGGCATAGGCGATGTTGTTGCGGATGCTGTCGTCGAACAGCACCGTCTCCTGGCTCACCAGCGCGACGTGGCTGCGCAGGTTGTTGAGGCGCAGCTGGTTGATGTTGATGCCGTCGAGCAGAATTTCGCCACTACCCGCATCCACGCCGTAGAAGCGTGGCAACAGGTTGGCGGCCGTGGTCTTGCCGCTGCCCGAGGCCCCGACCAGCGCCACAGTCTCGCCCGGCGCGATGCGGAAGCTGACATGATCGAGCACCGGCGCCTCGGTCGGCTGGTAGCGGAAGGTGACGTTGCGATATTCAATCTCGCCGCGCACCTGCGTGAGTTCGCGAGTTCCCGGGTCGGACTCCGGTGCCTCGTCGATAACGCCGAACACACTCTGGGCCGCGGCCAGACCGGTCTGAATGGTTTCATTCACCATGCTGAGACGCCTGATCGCCGGCATCATCAGCGCCATGGCGGTGATGTACGAAGTGAATTCGCCGGCACTGAGGCGCCCGGCGGCCGACTGCTGCATGGCGAAGTAGATCGCGGTCGCGACCCCGAGCGCGGCCAGCAGTTCAATCACCGGTACGTTGATTGCCGCGGCGGCGGCCTTCTTCATCGCCTGCTTCAGGTTGCGGCGGTTCGCCACGTCAAAGGCGCGGCGTTCGGCGTCCTGGGCGCAGAAGGTCTTGACCACCCGCTGGCCCTCGATCGCTTCCTGCACCACGTGGGTAATCTCGCCCATCGACTCCTGGATGCGCCGGCTGGTCTTGCGGAAGCGCTGACTGATCAGCCGCACCGACAGCGCGATCACCGGCGCCAGCAGCAGGAACAGCAGCGTCAGCCGCCAGTTGAGATACAGCATCCAGCCGAACAGCACCACCAGCGACAGATTGTCCTTGACCACGGCCGTGAACGCCTTGGTGGCCGCGGCCATGACCTGCTCGACGTCGTAGATGACCTTGGAGATCAGGATGCCGGAGGAATGGGCATCAAAAAAACGGCTCGGCAGGTGCACCATGCGCGCGAACAACTCGGTACGGATGCCGTAGATCACCTGGCGACCGACCCAGCTGGTGGCGTAATTGGCCAGGAAACCGAAGAAGCCGCGGGCCACGAAGATGCCGATGATCAGGATCGGCAGATAGCGGATGCTGGTGGCATCGTTCTTGACGAAACCGCCGTCGATCAGCGGCTTCATCATCCACGCGAACCCGCCCTCGGTGACCGAGACCACCGCCATGCCGAGGATCGACCCCAGAAACACCCATTTGTGCGGCCACACGTACCCCATCAGGCGGCGGTAGAGCCTGAGGGTCGACAGCGATGGTGGTTGGCGGCCCACGTTACGGCTCGGAGGCCGGGGCCTGGGTGGCAAAGGTGAGATGGGTAAATCCGAGACGCCGGGCGGAGTCCATCACCCGTATGACGGCCTCGTGCGGGGTCTTGCGGTCGGCCTGCACCACGATCACCGGGTCCTTGCGGCCGCCGGCCGCCTGCTGCATCGCCTGGCGCAGGGTCTCGGCCGAGGCATTGATCAGCTGCCGGTCATTGATGAAGTACTGGCCCTGGGCGTCGATGGCGATGCGCAGCGTGGCCGATTCGAGCTGGCTCTCGCCGCCAGCCTCCGGCAGCTGCAGGCGCAGGCGCGCCTCGTTGGAAAAGCTGGTGGTGACCAGCAGGAAGATCAGCGTCATCAACAGCACGTCGATGAGCGGGATCAGGTTGATCTCCGGCTCGTCACGGAAGCGCGGGCGGAATTGCATGCGTTCAGCCGCGCGCGCGCCGGCCGCGCAGGATCTCAACCAGCTTGAGCGCCTCCTGCTCCATCTCCACGGTCAGCTGATCAACCCGTCCGCGCAGGTAGCGGTAGGCCATCAGGCTCGGGATCGCGACCGCGAGCCCGCTGGCGGTCGCGACCAGCGCCTGCGAGATGCCGGCGGCGACGATGGTCGGGTCGCCGAGGCCGTGCGAGCCGATGCCGGCGAACATCTGGATCATGCCGAGCACCGTGCCAAGCAGGCCGAGGAACGGGGCGATCGCCGCGATCGTGCCGAGGCTGTTCAGGTAGCGCTCGAGCTCGGGGATCATGTGCCGGCCGGCGTCTTCGATCGCCTCCTTGACGATCGCGTGGTCGTGCATGCGATTGACCACCCCGGCCGCCAGCACCCGGCCGAGCGCCGAGCTGTCGCGCAGCGCGTTGAGGCGGGCCTCGTCCAGCTCCTTGCGCTCGAGCAGCTGCTGCGCCTGGCCGAGCAGCTCGGGCGGGATCACGGATTTCTTCTGCAGGGACCAGAGGCGTTCGCCGATGATCGCCACCGCGGCGATCGAGCACAGAATCAGCGGCCACATCACCCAGCCACCGGCTTTGATCAGTTCAAACACGGTTGAGGCACCTTGTCGTCGGGCGGAAAAATGCGCCCGTAATCTATCAGACAGGCCCGCCCCGGGCTACTGGCCCAGCCAGTAGCGACGATGCCGTTCGCGGTGGCGGTCGACCTGTACGCCCGCGCCGGTCACGCGCACTTCGAGGGCGCCGGCGTGCGCCGAGTCTTCGAGCCGGATGCCGCGCTCGCGGTAGCGGGCCACCACGTCCGGGTGCGGATGCCGATAGCGATTGCGATGACCGACCGGAACGAGCGCCAGTTGCGGACCGACCTGTTCGACAAACGACTCGCTCGACGAACTGCGGCTGCCGTGGTGCGGAACCACCAGCACCTCGGCACGGATCGCCTCGGGACGGGTGGCGACCAGCGCGTGCTCGGTGCCGGCTTCGATGTCACCCGGCAGCAGCACCCGGCCGAAGCGGCTTTCGATGCGCAACACGCAACTGCCGTCGTTGTCGCTGGCGGCCGCGCCGGGCTCCGGGTGCAGGATTTCGAAGCGCACCGCGTCCCACTCCCAGGTTTGGCCAGCGGCACAGGCGCGCGCGCTGCCGCCGATGCGTTCCGGCACGCTCGATAGCACCTCGGTGACCGGCAGCGCCGCCAGCAGCGACTGGCTGCCGCCGATGTGATCGTTGTCGCCGTGACTGACCACCAGCACATCGACCCGCCCTACCCCTGCGTGGCGCAGGTACGGCACCAGCACTGCGCGTCCGAGATCGAAGCGGGCGCTGAAGCGCGCGCCGGTATCGAACACCAGCGTATGCCCGGCGGTACGCACCACCGCGCTCAACCCCTGACCGACGTCGAGCAGCGTCAACCAGACCTCGCCCGCGGACGGTGCCGCGGGCGGCGCCAGCGCCAGCGGCAGCAGCCAGATGCCGCCCACCCAGCGCGCCGGATATCCGCGCGGTGCGAGCAACAGCGCGACCCCGACGCCCGCAGCCACCAGCGCCCACGGCGCCGGCGCCGCCTGCGCCCAGAGCGCCGCAGGCCAGCGCGCCAGCGCCTCGAGCAGCGGCCACAGCCACTCCAGCGCGGTCCCGGCAATCAGCAGCGGCCACACGGCCAATACGTCGGGCAGCGTGAACAGACCGAGCACGCCGAGCAGGGTTGCCGGGATGACCACCAGCTCCACCACCGGGATCGCCGCCAGATTGGCCAGCGGACTGGCGACACTGGCCTGCTGGAAAATGAACAACAGCAGCGGCAGCAAACCGAGCGTCACCGCCCACTGCACGCGCCCGAAGGCCAGCGCTCGTGCCCGCCAGCCCGGGCTGCTTCGGCCGCCGGTGACGACGTACAGGATCACCGCCACCGCCGCGAACGACAGCCAGAATCCGGGGGCCAGCACCGCGAACGGATCGAATACCAGCACCGCCAGCAACGCCAGCGCCAGCAATACCGACGGCGCCGTGCGCCGGCCGAGCAGCACCCCGAGCAATCCGGCCGCCAACATGACCAGTGCACGCTGGGTGGGAATGGCGAAGCCCGCCAGCGCGGCATAGCCCGTTGCAGCCAGCAGCGCGCTCACCGCCGCCACCCTCGGCACCGGCAGCCACAGCACCCCCACTCCGGTCAGCGACCACAGCCAGCGCGCCAGCATGAATACCAGACCGGCCACCAGCCCGATGTTCATACCCGAGATTGCGATCAGGTGGCCGGTGCCGGTGCGGGTCAGCACCTCCCAGTGGTGGTCCGGAATACTGTCGTCATCGCCGTTGGCGAACGCGGTGATCATCGGCGCGAATGCATGCCCGGGAAGCGCGGCGCCGATGCGCAGCGACAACTGCTGGCGGAAGCGGTTCAGATGGTGAGCCGGACTTCCGCCCGCCTCGCCCAGGGTCGCGAGCCGCTGCGGCGGTTCGTGGTCGCGCACGTAGCCGGTGGCGCGCAGGCGCTGCTGGAGCAGGTAGGCCTCGTAGTCGAAGCCGCCCGGATTCTGGAAGCCGCGCGGACGCTTGAGCCGGACAGTGAATTGCCAGCGATCGCCTACCGCGAGCGCCGGCAGCGGGTCGTAGGTACTCAACTGCACGCGCCGCGGTACCGTGACGGGGTCATCGCCGGATCGTGCGGACTCGATGTCGAAGGCAAAGCGGACACCGTGCTCAGTCGGCGCCGGGATCCCGGCGATCCGGCCTTCTACCCGCAGGTCTTGCCCTTCGAGTGCGAGCGGCAGCTGCTCGGCCAGGACCAGACCGGCGCGGAACGTTGACCACAGTACCGCGGTCAACAGGAACAGCAGCGGCAGGAACAACCGGGGCCAGCGCCAGGCCAGCCCGGCCAGCGGCACCAGCAGCCCGGCCCAGGCGAGCGACGGCAGCGCCGGCAACTGCTGCACCAGCAAAACCCCACCCAGGAAACCCAATGCCGCAAGACGGATGACAAGCCTCCCTGCCTGGCCCGACAATAGCGCCACGCGCCTGCCCTGGCGCGCCTGACCAGATTAATGTAACTCCATGGCCCGCAAAATGATCCGCCGGTGGCTGCCGGACCCGAAGCACATCCACACGCAGCCGCTGTTGCGTCCAGTCGCCCAGTGGCTGCACGACTCGAATCTTTGGTATCTCAACCGCCGCAGCGCCGCGGGCGCCTGCGCGGTCGGACTGTTCTGGGCCTTTATCCCGATTCCCTGGCAGATGTTGCCGGCCGCCATCACCGCGATTGCATTTCGGGTGAATCTGCCGGTGTCGGTGGCGCTGGTCTGGAT
>Ga0209293_10000138_pt1 | contig 11912 bp, 8 predicted proteins | sample Mud_0915_D1_FD_187690 | JGI IMG/M metagenome (GOLD analysis project Ga0209293, IMG submission 187690) | Wetland microbial communities from Old Woman Creek Reserve in Ohio, USA - Mud_0915_D1 (SPAdes) (version 2) | ecosystem: Environmental > Aquatic > Freshwater > Wetlands > Sediment ... | reverse complement strand
TGGCCAGTCCGCGATTGGGCACCCACACATGGATGTCACTACCCGCATCGAGCAGCGCGCGGCGATTCAGGTTCAGCGTCAGCGTGCCAAAGCTGTTCTCAGTTACCGGCACGATGATGGGGTTGCTGTAGGTTAGCCCAGCAACGAACGAGGTGATACCGGACAACGTCAGCGGGCGCACCATCGAGCCGAAGGTGGTCTTGCGGAAGCCGTGGGTGCGCGCTACCCGCTCGTCGGGCATCAGCGGCGCGTAGTTGAGCAGCGCCTCGACGAAGTGCGACGACCATGGCGACAGCGATGCTACCCATTCCGCATTGAGCGGCAGGTAGAGCTGCTCCATGATGTTCTGCGCGAACGCCCACAGCATGGTGAGCGGACGCGTAGCCACCACCTCGTGCACTACCTGCTCAGTACCGCACTCGGCCGCAACGGTGTTCTTCCCCTCCTGCAACCGCAGCGGTACGGTGACTTGCAGGTAGAAGCCGTTAGGCCACTTCTTGCTGCGCCGTACCGTACCCGCTGAGATGGCCAGGGCACTGAACTGCCGCTCGCCGTTGACGTATACCTGCAGCGGCCTGTCCCACGTTGTGGTAGTTGCAACGAAGGGGAAGGGGTTAGTACCGTAGGGGACGTTGATGGCACCGCGCAGATAGAACTGCGTCGGCGGCAGGCTCGCTAGGATGCTGCCGTAGACTCCAACGTGCAGACCCAGATCGGGTTCGAAACGCAGCATGGCCTATGCCTGCCCCATCAGTGTCACGAAGCCTAGCAGCCACGTCAGGTTGACCGCATGCACCCGTTCTAGCGACAGGGTCACAGCCGTCTCTACGGTAGCGTTGTAGCGCACGTCGTGATGGTCGAGGTAATCGCTCATACTACCATCGTGGTACTTGCACAACCCGTCCGCGTCGGTGGTGATGGCTACGTCGCTGGCTTCGTGCCGATCCACCTCGGTCTGGGCTAGGAGGCGGGCGTACTTAGCCGTAGCGCGAATGATCTGCCGATAGGATCGCCGTGGCCCGAACACGTATGCGTACGTAACGTCGTCACCCTTCTCGCCTACTTGGTGCAGATCTAGAAAGCCGCGCAGCTGGGCCAGTGGCAGCTGGGTGATATCGGCAAACACCTGCTGGGTCTCGGGTGGGGCCTGCTTGAGCCGCAGCTGGTAGTCTCGTGGCGCGGCGCCGGGCGGTACATCATCCCGCAGTACGCCGTCGACGTTGTACTGCAGCACGGCATTGGAGAAGCACTTGCCGTCGCGGTTGCAGCGCTCGTCGCGTTCCCACCCCGAGGGATTGATGCAGAAGTAGATGCGCAGGCCGAAGCCATGCAGCTTGGCCTGGCGCAGCAGCAGCGCCGCGTAGCGTAGCAACGACAGCGGCCCACCTGCCTCGTCACCATGGAACCCCGAGGTCACCACCAACCACGGTGACCCCGGCTGCTCGGCGACCATCAGCGGGTAGGTCACATGGTCGTGGGTGACGGTACCGTACTGACGTAGGGCCGCCGCCGGTACGCGCCGCCGTAGCTGCTGTAGGTAGTCGGCCCAGCGCATCAGCGAATGACCAGATCGGCCGAAGCCAGTTGGGGGAACTCGATGTCGGACAGCGTGATGACGCCCACCAGCTGCGCATCGTCCTTGCGCTTGAACTTGTTGAGCACGGGCGACGCGGCAGGCACCTGCGCTTGCAGATCCGCAATGAACTGCGTCGGCGTGAGCTGGCCCACGTAGTCCGATTGGTTCAGCAACGTCAGGGTCACGCTCTGCACTTGCTGCTGTAGGTAGACTTGGTTGGTGGACGACAGCGTGTTCAGCGTGAAGTCCACCTCCAGTGCTACCGGCTTGGCCGCGAACGCCAGCATGTCGGTGTTGAAGAGGTAGGTGCTGGTGGTGCCATCCTGGATCTCCAGGTTGGCCTGTACCAGCTCCAGCAAGTAGTTGTACTCGTAGGTGATGTCCAGTCGCGTGTCGAGCGGGAAGCCCGCGGTGAACTCGACGTAGGTGGCGGCGTTGACCGCGCGCCCCATACGTGTGGCATCGGGCACGAAGCTCCAGTTGGTGATGGTGTCCTGACTGTTCTGCACCACGCTGACAATGCTGGTGGCGCGCCGCGCGTTGCCTTCGGGCGTCAGGATCTGGTAGCTGCGACGGGTGGGATCGGTCACCACGACGCTGTAGGTCGCTTGCAGAATGTTATCGCCGATGACGTAGACGTCGATGGCAGGCCGGGCGGTGCGTCGCGAGAACAGCGGGTGGCCGGGCGCGATGAGGGCCACACTCTGCACGCCGGCTACCGACAGCGTGGTGAAGCTGATCCAGCCCGAACTGCCGCGGTCGGTACCCTCTAGTCGGGCGCGAAAGCGGGAGTCGATGCTGCTGTCGGACTCTACCGGCAAGCCGCCGGTTAGCGCTTTCTGGTTGATGACGCCGCTGGCGAAGGGGATGTCAGACACGATCTTGGTGATGCGACCCGGAGGTACCGCAAAGTCCGATCCCACCTCCTTGGCGATGATGGTGAGGTCGAACTCGAACCGCCGACTGGTGGGGTTGAAGTAGCGATCCAGGTCGCCAATGGCCACGCGTAGCTCAGCGGACGCCTGGTACAGCAACGACCCCGTGTCGTCGCTGAACACCGTACCGAAGGGGATTACGAAGTCGGCCGCGGGCTTGGTGTACGCGTAGACGGTGACGGTGCCGAAGGCGGGCAGGCCCAGAAAGCGGTTGATGCCGCCCCACGGTTGGGTAATGGCATCGTACTCTTCTGAGGTCATGTTGTCTGGGCGCTGCTGGGTGAACAGCGCGATCAGCCGATCGACGCCGGCCTTGGTGTAGCTCACCACCGCGCGATGGGGATCGAGATACAGCCGCTTGAGCGGTCCCTTCTGCTGATCCAGTGAGGGATCCAGGTTGGTGTAGATGGTAGAGATGACGTCGTCTTGCGTGGCCATGCGCGCCTCGTTCTACTTGGAGAGCCAGCTCCACGGGAAGAGGTTGTAGGGCGACGTTGGCTGCACCTCCATGCCCGGCGGCTCCAGCTGCTTGGCAGAGAAGGGGAAGCGCACGTCACCGATGACGCGCCCCGAGGCGGTGTGTACGCCAAAGCTGTAGATGAAACTGCCGGCCTCTTCGGGGAGGGCATCGACCGTCAGGTCGACCATCTCAGCGAGCTGCTCATCCGTGGTGATGTAGGGGTCGGCCATCTGCGCAGTGCGCAACCGATCAAAGCAGCGCTCTGCCATCATGCCCACCTGCGACTCCATCAGCGCGCCCGCGAGCGGAGCCTGCCCGACAAACAAGAACAACTCGTTGCCGTAACCTTCGGTCTCAATGTAGGGTGTACCGAAGGCCTCGACCAGATCTTGTTCGCCTTTGTCGGTGAACTGGATTTCGAGCAGTTGGCCGTTGGGCAGCACGAAGAAGGTGCCGTCCTTCATAGCGACGGTCTTACTCATAGCACAAAGATACCTTACGACGTACCGCCCGGTGGACACCACCCCTTCGGGGTGGTAGCACTACCCGCCGTAGCTGGTTCATCCGGAATCGTGGCATCGGGGGTCTGGCAGATGCCAGCGTCCTTGAGCAACCCCGCCAGCAACGCCCCACCCAGGATGGCCGCTAGCGCCACCAGCATCGCCGAAATCGAGGTGGCATTGCACGACCCCGACCCCGACGATTCGAGACTGAAGTTCAGCAGGCTCGCGAGGGCATCCAGGATCTGGGCGAGTGCATCGGTGAGAATGCCGATGAGCTGCGGAATCAGCTTGAGGAAGTCGGCCAAGCGGTTCAGCAGATCGGTGAGGATCGGCGGTACCGGAATGTTCAGTGGGGGCAGGCACTCCAGCCCCGGTACGCTGTGTCCGAGTAGCGCGGTGACCACGCCGTTGATCAAGCAGATGGGTTGCAGCGCAATCTGCAGGGCCGCGAACAGCGGCGTCAGCGTTAGCATGACCGTGTTGACGAACTGGGTCACGGTTAGCATCACCAGATTGAAGAGGTCTTGCAGCTGGGGCAGCAGCTTGATCACCAGATCGCCCAGCAGGCACAGCGCGACGCTGCCGGGGAAGTTCTGGAACAGCGACTTCACAAACTCGATCAAGCCCTTGGCCGCGTTGGCGAACTTGAGCACCGGATCGACCAACGTCTTCTGGATGAAGTCCTTGAACCACTCCACCTTGGCAACCAGCCAACCGAACAGGTCGATCAGTTTCTGGTTGAGGCAGTTACCCACCTCATCCAACGCCGTCTTCAGGTAGTCGCCGAACGGCCACAGCTCCGTCTGGTTCATGTACTCGAATGCCTTGAGCAGGTCGGCGCCCGCCGACCCCAAGGTGTCGACGATCCAGGCGCTGACTGCCTTCTGCCAGTCGGCCGCCGTGGCGTTCCACACCCAGTCCTTGATGTTGCGGAACGACACCTCGGTCAAATCGTCGAGGCTGGCAGTAGTGAGTACCTGATCCAGGATGGTGGGGTCCGCGATCTTGGTGACCTTAACGTCCAGCTGGTTGCCCCCCTCGTACATCATCACGCCAATCTGTTCGTAGCTGAAGCCCACACTCAGCAACCGGTCGACTAGCGTAGGAGTGGGTACGATGGTACCGACGTGGTAGGCATAGTAGACCGCCGTCGCCCCCGCCGGGACCGCCGTCGGCCCCTGATCTAGCGGCAGCACGGTTTCATGGTACTCATCGCGGAAGATGGTGCCGCACGAGGTGGCGTACGGCGTGCTGACCAGCTTAGTCACCACCGGTACTACGACGATGCTGCCCGGCGCGTGGGAATGCAGCGCCGCTACCGCCTTGTCGGCCCCTAGCAAGTTGACGAGGTCGATGGCGCCCGCCATGCGATTCTTGCCATCGCGGATCAGCGGCTTGCCGCACAGCATGGGGAAGCCTGCGGTGGTCATCCGCCGCTCGGCCGCTTGCTGCTCAATGTCCGGAGCGTACACGCCCAGCGCCTGCGTAACCTCCTTGTAGTCGGTTCGTCCATGAATCAGCATACGATCCGACGCCACCATCACCTGCGTGGTCGAGGCTACCACCGCATCCAGCTGCTGCCGCACGTTGCCATCCTTGCCGCCACTCAACGTGGTACCGGACGCCTCGATGAAGCTCTGGTAGCTAGGTCCGATGCTCAGGGGGATGGCATTGCCCGCACTGCCGGCAGTCGTAGCGACTACGTTCAGTCGCAGCTGCGTAGGATCGACGGTCACCTGCACCTGGGGATTAGCCTGGCTGATAGCAGTGGCGATCTTCTGCAGGGCATGCGCGGGATCGGTAGTGTCCAGCGGCTGCTCTACTACCCACTGCACATTGGCCACCACGGCGATAGCGCCGGCGCCCAGGTAGCGCGCGGCCTCCACGGTCGCCTCCGGTCCCCAGTCCAGCGTCGCCCCAGCGATAATCCCCAGCCACCCCGTCGCCGCTAGCGGCGGCTGGTTCATGATCTGGTCGATGTCACGTGCGGCCTGATACAGCTGCGCATCGATCAGCGCGCGCTGTTGCAGGTAGATGTCGTCGACCGGTTTTTCTGCAGGGACGATGAAGGCGGGCTGCACCATGTGACCACCTATAGCATGCTGACGCGTACCGTCTTGGTACACAGCAGCGTGGCGCCGTGCAAGTTGGCAGGCGGCGTCAAGCCCAAGGACGTCAAGTAGGGGCAGGGCGTAGCTTCGGTCACAATGCCCACGTAGTTGGGCGTGGGACCAAGCGTGATCAACGGTGCTGACAAGCTCAATAGCGAGCCGCTGCTGAGCGTGGCCAGTCCCGTACCTGCCAGATTCAGCGTACCCGTAGCCGCCACCGCGATGGTTCCGGGTGAGGCCAAGGTCATACTAGCTTCAGCCGTCGCCGCCACCGTTGGGGCCAACAGCGATACCGACACCGGACTCTTCAACGTTACCCCAAGTCCGGCGGTGACGTTGAAGAACCCGGTAGGCACCTTGACGGTAATGCCGGTTACCGCTTCGATGCTGGTGTACAGATCCATGTTGCCTAGCTGGTCCACATCCCAGCCCGAGGTGCCCACGCCGGTAGAGCCGTAGCGATGCGCGGCTCGCAGCGGCACGCCCATGCTGCTGAGCATGGGCAGGCCCATGTCGTCCATCAGCAGCGTGCCCTCGCGTACCAGTACTGCCGGAGTTAGCAGGCCGCTGAGCGTGCGAGAGTACTCCTTGGCGAAGGTAGTGGGGTTGGTGGGATCGGGGACCGGCTGGGGTAGTGGATCCAGCGGGTTGAGATGCCGCATCACCGTACCGAATACCTCCTGATCGCCGCCCAGGTACTCGCTAGCGGTGTGCAGGAACCGGCGGTGCGCGGGCGCGTGCCATTCGATGGCCATCAGCTCCTGCGACAACAGACCTTGCACCAAGCCCCCGCGCAGCTCTAGCGTACCGCCGGTGTCGGCATACATCCCGGCCATGCCACTGGACTTGATGTCGATAGCCCCCGGCTCCAACGGTCGGTAGTAGCCAGTACCGGCGTCGTACTGCGCGAGCCGCTTGTCGGAGGATGAGGTGTGCTGCGCGATGATGATGGGCTGCGTCTGATCCTGGTTGTAGGCTACCCACACGCCCTGCGGACTGTAGCCGCCGCGAATGTACGCCCCGGCAGATTCGAAGATAGGTGGCAGCTGCCCGCGGAAGGCACCCGTGCGCGTGACGCCGGTGATCTCTTCCGTCTGCCGATTGTACGAGGTCACAAAGCCACTGCGCACCGCGTTCAATCGAAAGTGACGGGTGTCGCGTTCGAGGCTGTCGACTTCCTGCATCCAGTTGGGCGCGAACCGCGGGGCGGCCATGAGCTAGCTCCTACATCTCCTCGCGACGCACGGTCCAGAAGTCGTCGGCCAACTCGTCGGTGAAGAAGTCGTACGGTAGGAAGCCGTAGCCCTTCTGCCCCCACGCTGACCCCCACGAGTTCTTGAACTTCACCAGCCGCGTAGTGTTGTCGTAGCCCACGAACAGTACCGCGTGCCCGCCCACGAACGCTTCGTTGGGCTGGGGGAAGTGCACGATGCCGTCCTGGGCCACGTGCTCGTCCATGGCACTCTCCGGCACCGAGAAGCCGCCGATCACGGGGTAGCCGCTGGCTAGACACTGCTGGATCTGCCGCAGCCCCGTGAGACGGTAGTACGTTAACACCTGATGGTTGAGCGCGTCCTGCTGGCACGGGGTCGGCGGCGCCACCGCGAACTGCTGCTCGGGGTTGGTGTACGGCCACAGCGTCTCCATGCAGGTACCGTATTTGGCCAGACACTTGATGACGTTGCGGATCTCGCAGCCGCTGTCGTCGCCCGGCGCCACCTGCTCGTAGACCGTGCGAGTCATGTAGTAGATGAACAGCCGCGACAGCTGCGGCGCCGGCTTGGCTAGCAGCTTGGGGTACAGCACCTCCATGCCGCTGGTAGCCGCGTGGGCCGTGCACGAGCCGATTGGTCCCTGGTCTTCGACCGGCGAGTCAAACTGACTGGTGTCGCCGCGTGGCGGCAACGCCATGGCCGGCGCGATGGCCATGTAACGATGGTCGCGGTGATCGGGAGTGTCTCGGCGCCAGCCACCGAGATGTCGAAGCTGTCCATGAATCGTGTGTGCGTGAGGATGATGCATGATCACTCCTTTTACGGTTACGTGGTGGGTGCCGCCGTCGGCGTCTCGGCCGGCGCGTCAGTAGCCCGGGTCTTCCATGTTTGTGAGTTGGTCAACTCCGCACAACGCTCGGGCGATACCGGTCGCGAGTACGTAGGATCGGTAACCGTACCAGCAGCCTCCTTGGAGTAGTTGCCGATGTCCCTCACGTGGCTCGCCGCGTCAGTGCGCGTCTGCTTCTTCTCCTTGTAGTCGGACCACGCACCGGTCATGGCCGTCTGCACCGAGTTCCAGTTGGTGGGATCCGAGTTGGGCAGATTACTACGGCTGTTCTGCCGGGCGGCGTTCAGTCCAGCCTGGCCCGCGGCAGGCAGCGCGTGCATCTCGTAGAGCAACTCCAGCTGCTGGGCCGGATCGGTAACGCCTGCGGCCACAATGCGGTTGTAGGCACTGTTGAGATCGCTCATCGACGCCGCGGACGAGGTCACCGGGTCGATGCGTCCATCTAGCGACAAGCCCTTGTAGCCATCGATCTGCTGCCAGGTGCCGGTAGCGTTTTGGCCCACGCCGGTGGTGACCGTATAGAAGCCGTTGGATTCGCGCGCCGCTACCGCTACCAACATGCCGGTGGGGATCTTGATGTTGGGGTTGTTGGCGCGCAAGCAGTTGAGCAGATCCCCTAGCTCATCATTGGAAATCCGCGGCGCTGTGCCACCGTTTTGCAGCACGGGTTTGCCATCAGGGCCGTACTTGTAGAACTTGACCCCAGTCTGCTGCGACTGGTTACTCCACTTGCGGCCGGTACCGCGCGGTCCACTAGCTGCAGGTGGGCTGTCAGGGAAACCGCCGCCTGATTCACTGAGACACGGCATGCAGATGCCGTCGATGAGGTAGTCCAGATCTTGGCGGTTCTGCCAGTTGGGGTAGTTGGACTCCATCAGCGTGTAGTCCAGCGGCATGTTCTCGGCCCCGGTGACGTGGGTCCAGTTACCGAACTCGTCGCGCTGACGCATGTACTGCAGCGACACTGTGGTACCCGCAGCGCCATTGATCTCTAGCGTATGCGTGATGCTGGCAGTGGTGCCACACCGCTGGCGGGGTACAGCGAAGATGGGGCGGTTGGGCAGCCACAGCGGGCGGTAGATCGCGCTGACTTCCATGGTCGCGTAGCGGGCGATGCGCCGCCGAAACTCCAGCAGCCCGGCAAAGCAGATGGCGCGCTTGTCGGTCAGGTAGGGAAAGTTGACCGAGGCCGTGACCCCACCCAGCCGGCGCAGCATCGCGGGAATAAACAGCAGCGACTTGTTGGTCGGGTTACTGGCGTCTTCGGTGCCGTACTCGTTCAAGGCGCCGTCGGTAAACAAGATGGTGGTGAGTTCCCCACTCTCCTCGTTGAAAGAGGAGGAGGTGAGGTGCCAGTCCAGTGTGAACGCGCCCGCCCACTTCTGGAAGCCCATGTGCGCCTTGTTGGCGGGCGCCTGACTGGTGGCACTGCTGCCCGCTTGCGTACTACGCTTGGAGCCCTGTACACGCAAACCCGGCGTCGGGAAGAAGTCGTACATAGGAAACTCAAACGCCAGATCCCCGAACGGTGTGACGTACCACTGGTAGTCCATGATGTTGCAGATCTCATTGAGCAGCGTGAACCGGTCGGTGTAGTCGAGTTCCGTGCCCGCCATGGTGTTGCCCGCGTTCTCTTGCGGGAACAGGGTGCGAAACACCGTGCCCTTACCCGGCAGCAACAGGTGCAGCTCTTGGTTGACCGGACAGGCTTTGCCAGGTTGGATGGTGCCCGCTGCATCCACGTACCACCAGACGGTATTCTTGCCCAGCTGTTCCACCTGCGGGGACGTCAGGTAGCGATCATCGACCCGCTTGGTCGTCACCCCGTAGCGACTGATGTCCCGGGGTCCGCACAGACACAGCGTGTGCCAGTCGTCTAGCGCAGTGGGGGACGACGATGCCGTGGCTACTCCCTTGATGCCTTCTAGGTTAGCATCGTCGGTGCCGCCATACAGCTGAATCTTGCCCAGTTTGAAGAGCGGCCCTACCGGCGTTAGCTTCCCCCCGCCCGCCGCTTCTAGTGAGGTACCGTAGCTAGTAGGGGCGGGGTTGCCGGCCGCATCGGTAACGTCGCCCACCGTGAGATTGACCACCAAGGTTTCGAAGCGCTTGCCCGCCAGCATGTTCTTGGTGCCGCTGTTGAGCAGCATCAGCGTGAACATGGAGTTGGTGAAGCCACTGCTGCCAGTAGCGGCCCCCTGGCCAAAGTACTTTTTGAGTAGGTTCAGCTCGGCGCCGGCCTTGGTCTGCGAGCCGACGATGTTCTCCTGGGGCAGGATGTTGACCACCCGCATGTAGCGCATCAGCGCGCGCAGATCGTAGCAGGAGATCTGCACGTCAGTATGCCCCGACAGGTAATCATCCGACCACGGGTAGCCTTCGATGAACCCGGCGAACGCCGGTAGCCACTGCTCATCGCTGGCGTCGCGCGGGTGGTAGAAGGGGTTGTGGATGAAGATGCGTACGGGGTCGTTCTTGTGGAAGATGGGTCGCTGGGCCTGTAGCGGCCACATGCGACTGCCCGAGGTGTTGGCGCGCGAGGTGCGACCTAGCTGCTCGCCGTCGATATCCAGCACTGGATTCAGCGTGCGGTTGTTCTTGTAGTTGTAGATGGTGTGCTTGGCTAGCTCGGAGTACAGCGGCATCTCCGCCCCGCCGTCGCGCCATTGACCCTTGCGCCCACCCTGATTGATCACGTCGTCTTGCGTGATCTTTGCCCCCATGGGGTTGAAGCGCGAGCTGGCCTCCGCCGCGACCGCGGCAGTATACTCGTCAGCTAGCCGTTGGACAGTGGCAGTGTCGCCAGTGGCCTTGGCGATGCTTATCTGGGTTTCAAGCTCGGCCGCGCGCTTGACCGCATCCCGGTAGATCTGTAGATTGGCTTCGGTCTCCTTGACCTCGCCAGTGGCCCGCTCGGTCACCATCAACCCCGGCGCGTTGAGGTTGGTGATGATGAAGTTGTCTAGCGCGCTCTGCAAGGTGAAGGAGGCCGTGTTGTGGCCGTCCCGTCCCGCGTAGGTAAGCGTAACCGTACCGGTCAACCAGTTGGTGACTTCGACGCCGGCGATGAACACTCGCACCGACACGAAGTAGGCCGGATGCGGCCCGAACTGCTGCTCGGTGAACGCGATTGACTTGCGGTCGGTCTCATCCTGCCGGCTCTGCGCAACGACGTTGTTGACCAGCTTGCCGGATTCGGCGTCGGCTTGGCGCGCGGCGACCTCTTTCGAAGCCGTGGCCGATTCCTTGGCGGCAGCCTCGGCTGCTACCTGCAGCTTGTCGGCTTTGGCGGTGTCGCCCTCGGCCCGGACACGGGCCGACGCTTCGGCGAGCGCGTAGGCTCGCGCCGCCTGAGCCGCCGCCAGATCGGGCTGCGGCGTGGTAGGAGTAACAGTCGGTGCCGGAGTACTACTTGTGCCCGTGGTGGGCGCGGCGCCGGTGTTGGGCTTGTCCTTGTTGGAGTCCATGGTAACGGTAGCGCGAAGGGGCGGCGCGTACCGTTAAAGATAGGAGCGGAGCGCTGCCAGTGTTAGCTGGCAGCGTCGCTTAGGTCAGGCTGTAGCCGACGTAGAAGTTCAGCAGATCGGGTAGCAGTTTGTCGGTGGGGGTGACGACAGCACTGGCGAGGTAGCCTAGCTGCGGAGACAATGACGGCTGCTCGCTTACCGCGAGGATGGGGATGTCGCACAGGCGGGCGAGGAGCAGGTCGATCATCTGTTCGCCGCGGCCCGGTAGCATAGCATCCGCCAGCACCGCCTTGCTACGTAGCAGTACGTATAGCGACCGCAGCACGTGCGCGCGGTAGGTCAGCTGCAGGCCCCAGGCCACCTGCTCTTGCCCCGGTGGAGCGAACAGCGTGAGGGGCAGGTTCAGCCCCTTGAAGACCCCATCCGGTACCACAGCGATCGCGGGGCTGGCCATCTGGATGCGCTGCAGCGTCGTAGCCCAGCGCTGCGGTGTGCTGCAGTCGGCGCCCGGATCGAAGAAATGCAGCCGCGGGGTACAAGCGCGTTGCAGCGCGCCCATGTAGTCCGGACACTCGGTGTAGCTGAGATGGGGATACGACAGGTACACCACCGGTACGGGAGCGACGGGTGGTGCCGCTACCGAGGCAGGCGCGCACGCGGCGTCGGCCATCGGCGGCTGATCAGGTTGCTTAGAATCTTGCGCTTCAGCCATGGCTCCAGTCCTAGCAGATTGGCGATCTCTTGCGTGACGTACAGCTCGGTGACGACATCGACTGCCTTGTCCAGTAGGCGCGAA
>Ga0209293_10000135_pt1 | contig 11962 bp, 12 predicted proteins | sample Mud_0915_D1_FD_187690 | JGI IMG/M metagenome (GOLD analysis project Ga0209293, IMG submission 187690) | Wetland microbial communities from Old Woman Creek Reserve in Ohio, USA - Mud_0915_D1 (SPAdes) (version 2) | ecosystem: Environmental > Aquatic > Freshwater > Wetlands > Sediment ... | reverse complement strand
CGATCGCGTCCCGGTCCGGTTTGCGGGATTTCCGGGGGGATGTCTTTCGGATCTTCTCCTTGGAAACCGCTGCCTGTCCCTGCCTCATGGCGTTTGCCCTCGTTCGTTGGGGTCCGTGATGAATCGTTACGCCCAACAGGAGAGCAAGCGGTGTGCCATTCGATCTTTACAGTCAAGTTATTGATATTTATGCGTTTATTATTTCGAGGACTGAGGGGAAGGCGGGGGGTAGCGTCAATACTGCCATCAAACCGTCAATATTTTGACGGTCTCCCATCGAGAACGGATCGCACCGTGCGGGCCAGCGTCTCCCGCTCGTACGGCTTCTGCAGGAAATCGTCGAACCCGTCCGGGACGGCGCCGGAGGGCGTTTTCTCCGCCTCGGAGGTCCCGGAGCAGAGGATCGTCGGGAGGGACGGACGGAGGTCGCGGATCCGCGCGAGGGTCTCGACGCCGTCCATCCCCGGCATGATCCGGTCGACGATCACAAGGTCCACCTTTTCCGGCGCGTACCGAAGGATCTCGATCCCCTCCTCGCCGGAGGCCGCGGGGAGGGTCGTGTACCCCAGCGAACGGAGCATGTCGCACAGGAGGTTCCGGGGGATCTCCTCGTCGTCGACGACGAGCACGGTCTCGACTCCCCGTGGGATCTCCGTCTTGGGCGCGCGCGGTTCGTCGGCATCCCCCGACGCTTCCAGGACCGGGAGGAGGATCTGGACCGTCGTCCCCACGCCGACGCTGCTCACGAGGCGCACGAACCCGCCGTGACTCCGGACGCAGCTGTACACCATCGAGAGGCCCAGCCCCGTGCCCTTGTCCGGCGCCTTGGTCGTGAAGAAGGGGGCGAAGACCTCGTCGCGGATCTCCTCCGGGATGCCGCTTCCCGTGTCGGCCACGCAGATGGAGACGTACCGCCCCTCGGGAACGGGGACGCCGTTCAGGTAGACCTCCCCGTCGGAAACGAAGGGGGCGGTGGCGAACGTCAGGTGCCCCCCGCCGGGCATGGCGTCGGAGGCGTTGACCCCCAGGTTCAGGAGCGCCTGCACGAGCGTCCCGGCGTCGCCCGACACCGGCTCCCGCGGGTCCCGGAAATCGGTGTGGATCTCGACGTTCCTGTTCACGGAGCGGGACAGGATCGCGATCGCCTCCCCGGTCACCTTCCGGAGATCCACCGGACGGAACGTCGGGGTCTCCCGCCGGGAATAGGCGAGCAGCTGGCGGGTCAGCTCGGAGGCGCGGCGCGCCGACCGTTCGATGTAGGCGGCCGCCTCGTACCCCCGGCCGTTTTCCGGGAGGAACGTCTTGAGGAGCGAAGAGTAGCCGAGAATCCCGGTCAGGAGGTTGTTGAAGTCGTGGGCGATCCCGCCGGTCAGACGCCCGATCGCCTCCATCTTCTGCGCCTGCGCCAGCTGCTCCTCGGCCTGGCGGAGGCGGGTCGAAAGCGCCTCGATCCGCTCGTCCCGCTCCGCGCTCCCGGCGCGCACCGAAGCGTCGAGGCACGTTTCCAGCCGCCGGCGGATCTCCTCGCGCTGTTCCGCGGAAAGATCCATCCCGGCGACGATTTCCGCGATTCGGGATCGGAGCGGGGTCAACTCACGGGGCCGGGGGCCTCTCCGGCGTCGAGGCTCTTCCGCTTCAGCATCTCCACGAAGGTCGTCCGCTTCAGGCCCAGCAGGGTGGCCGCGCGGTTCTTGTTCCCGCCGGAAAGATGCAGCGCCTGGCGGATGAGGGCGTTCTCGAAATCTTCGGTAGCGCTCCGGATGTCGAGGCCGGTCTCCCCCAGCACGGGGAGGGCATTCTCGAGGAACCGTTCCGCCCGCCGGATCTTTTCCGGGATGTCCGACGGCTCGAGCCATCCCGATCCCTTGAGGACGACGATCCGCTCGACGAGGTTCTCCAGTTCCCGGACGTTCCCCGGCCAGGTGTAGCGCCGCAGGATCTCGAGGGATTCGGGACGCACCCCCGCAAGCGCCCGCCCCTTCTCCCGGTTGTACTTCCCGATGAAGTGTTCGACCAGCAGGGGGATGTCGTCGCGCCGGTCCCGCAGCGGCGGAATCCGGATCGGGATCACGTTCAGGCGGAAGTAGAGATCGGAGCGGAATCTCCCCTCGGAGACCTCCTCCTCGAGATCCTTGTTGGTCGCAGTGATGACGCGCGCGTCCACCTGGATCGCCCTGTTCCCCCCGACGGGGGTGACCGACTTCTCCTGCAGCACCCGGAGCAGCTTCGCCTGCAGCGGGGGACTCATCTCCGCGATCTCGTCGAGGAAGATCGTGCCGTTGTGGGCCGTCTCGAATTTTCCCGCCCGCGTGGCGTGGGCCCCCGTGAACGCCCCCTTCACGTGCCCGAAGAGCTCGCTCTCGAGCAGTTCGGCGGGGATGGCGGAGCAGTTGATGGGAACGAGCATCCGGTCGGCACGCGGCGAAAGGTAGTGTAGCGCCCGCGCGATCAGCTCCTTCCCCGTCCCGCTCTCCCCCGTGATCAGGACCGTGGAATCGGTGTCGGCCACCTTCCGGACGAGGGAGAGGACCTCCTTCGTCGCGTCGCTCACCCCGATGAAGTTTTCCAGGCTGCCCCGCCCGCGGGCCAGGGAGCGGAGGCTCACGTTTTCCTTCCGCACGCTGGTGAGCTCGAGGGCCCGGTCCACGAGCTGGGCGACCTCGTCGATGTCGAACGGTTTCGTGATGTAGTGGAACGCGCCCAGTTTCATCGCCCGAACGGCGGTTTCGACCGACGCGTGGCCCGTCATGAGGATCACCTCGGCTCCCGGACGCACTTTCCGGGCGTGGGCGAGCACGGAGAGACCGTCCGCCCCCGGCATCTTGAGGTCGGTGAGGATCACGTCGACGGGGTGCTGATCGATGTGCTGGAGGGCTTCCTCCCCGGTTCGGGCCTCGTGGACCAGGAGGTCGGGGCGCCCGAACACGGTCCGAAGGAGGGCGAGCGTCATCTCCTCGTCCTCTGCGATCAGGAGGGATTTTTTCATCGGGTCCAGTGTACAGAATCGTCCCCCCCGGGTAAAGTTTCCGATCCCCCCTGTCGATAAGAGGTCTGTGCGGCCACCGTGCCGCCGGTGGCGGAACGGAGGGGCATTGAAGGTTTCCGATCGGGGGAAGTGGGGCGCGCTGCTCGACGAGACGCGCCGGGCGGTCTGCGTACTGTCCGAGGGCCGCGCGCGACGGATCGAGGAGATCCGGTCGGCCCTCCGGGACGGCACGTACCGGGTCGACGGCAGGCAGATCGCCGGGAAGATGGTCTCCGACGCCGTCCGGGAACTCCGCGAACGCCCCCGCTGATCCCCGTTCATTTTCCCGTCCCGCCCGATTTCCGTTGCCTGCAACCCACCGTTGTCGTATCGTTTTCCCATGCGTTTGCGCATCGACGGTTGCGATGTTTCCCTGGACCTGTCGGCGGGATCCACCTTCGGCGTTGTTCTCGCCGAGGCGGGGCGCAAGGTCGCCTCGGAGGGTCGGGTCGTCTCCCGGGTCGTCGCGGACGGGAGGGAGGTCTCGACGCGGTACGAGCGGGAGATGGCCGACCGCCCGGCCGGTGAGGTCGACACGGTGGAGATCACGACGACGACCCCCGACGTCCTGCTCCGGGAGGCCCTCGACGGCGCCGTAGACCTCTCCCTCGCGATCCGCCGCGACGCCGTGACGATCCTGTCGTCCCTGCGCGCGGGGGACCTCACGACGGCGGGTCCCCGGTACGCGGCCTGCATCGAGTCGCTCGGGACGTTCTTCCAGCTGGCCGGGGCGGTCTTCAACGCCATCGGGACCGGCGTGTTCCCGCTCGCCGCCCGTTCCGGGAGCGCGTCGGATCTTCCGTCCCCCCCCGAAGAGACGGCCGGAATCCTCCAGCGCCTGCTCCAGACCCAGAAGGGGAACGACTGGAACGCCGTGGCGGACATTCTCGAGCGGGAGATCCTGCCCAACATCGACGGGTGGTCCGCCTTTTTCAAGGCGCTCAAGGAGATCGGGGCGGAGTAGGCGGAATGCAGCGGCAAGACGATTTCGACCGGGCGCTCCGGATGGCGCTCTCGGAACTCCCGCAGATGTTCCGCGACGCGCTGGCGAACGTCGCGGTGGTCGTGGAGGATTGGGCGCCGGACGAACTGCTCGACGAGCTGGGTGTCTCACCGGACGACACGCTGTACGGCTTCTACCACGGTGTGCCGCTCCCCGAGCGGTCGGTCCAGGATTCCGGCCTCCTTCCCGACAAGATCTCCGTCTACCGGGGGCCGCTCCTGGAGGATTTTCCGGACCGACGGGAGCTGTGCCGGCAGATCCGGATCACGCTGCTTCACGAGATCGGCCACTACTTCGGGATGGACGAGGAGGAACTCTCCCGCCTCGGATACGAATGAGGCTTCCTCCAGGCGGATCCCAAGACGCTTTACCAGGAGGTTCGGAATGCTCCTTCTTCGACGAGAGTACCGTGACGGCGCCGAACCGCCGGAGATCGTGCTGCTGCACGCCGAGGTGACGCTGCACGGGGGCCCCTCCGGCCCGACGCGACGGTTCACCCGGGTGGTCGTCCCCTCGGACGCGCCCGGACGCCGGGTGGCGTACCTTCCGCTCCCCGAGCCGGGGGAGGCGGCGCGGATCCTCGTTCGGTACCGTTTTTCCACCGTTCGCGGCAGGGAAGAGGGTCTCTCCCCGTGGTACGAGGTGACGATTCCCTCGGACGATGCGATCGCGGATCTCTACCATATCCCCGAGGAGGGGACGGGGAACCTTCCCCCCGCTCCGGGGCTCGGACATTTCCGCCTGGTCCTGCCGCTGGGGGAAGGGGAGCGCGCATCCGGCACCTTCCGGTTCGGCTTCGGCGCGATGCGGAAAAAGCCGTCCCCGGCGCTTTGCCGCGCCGCCGTCGACGCGGGGTACGGGCCGGCCCCGCTGATCGAAGCCCCGGAAGCCCTCTCGGTCCTCAAGAACCGGCCGATGCCGTACTTCCTGTACCACGTCTCCGCGGACGGAAGATTGCGCGCGGACAAGATCGCGTGCGCCCGCATCACCCTCGCCGATCCCGACGGGATCGTCGTCTCCGCCCGGATGGTCTGGGGCGACTCCGCGTGGCGGGCCACGAACTTCTCCCTCATGGAGGCCAAGGGGTGCGGGCCCGGCCCCTGCGCGGCGGCCGAGGAGTTCTTCGCGGAAGACCGGGCGGCGTTTCTCGGGGCGAGGGAGGCCGCCCTTTCCCTCCTGCCGGTTCCCCGCGTCTTCGAGGGGTTCGTGTACGGCCCTTCGGGGAGCGGGGTGGAGTATTGCTTCCAGACCGTCTCCCGGCGGCCGGACGGCGGTTTCGACGTGCGGTGGAGGAACCGGGAGGGCGGCGGGAACTGGGTCGTGACCCTGTGACGAGGCGGTTCAGCGGAGGATTTTCATGGCGCCCAGGAGCGCCCCGACCTCGTCGTCCGTCCCGACGGTGATGCGGAGGCACCCCGCGAGCCGCGGGGTGTCGAAGTACCGCACGAGGATCTTCCGCCGCTTGAGCGCCTCGTAGACCGGCCGGGCCGATCCTCCCCGCGTGCGTCGGGCGAGGATGAAGTTGCTCCGCGACGGAAACGGCGTGAACCCGACTCCGGGAAGGGCCGCCGCCAGGGCCTCGCGGGTTTTCCGGATCCTCGCCGCGTTCCGCTCCATCCATCCGATGTCCGCGAGCGCGGCCGCCCCCGCGGCGATCGACAGGCGGTTCAGGTTGTACGAGTCGCGCACCTTGTCCAGCCCCTCGATGATCCGGGGGTGAGCGAACCCGAGCCCGATCCGCATCCCCGCCAGCGAGAACGACTTGGAGAGCGTCCGCAGGACGATCACGTTCCCCCGTTCCCGGGCGAGCGCGAGGGCCGTCTCGTCCGCGAAGTCGGCGTACGCCTCGTCGACGACGAGCAGGCCGGGGACGAGGTCGGCGAGCTCCGCGAGCGCGCGGACCGGCACGGCGGTCCCCGACGGCGAATTCGGGTTCGCGACGATCGTCACGCGCGCCTTTTTCGCGGCAAGGCCCCGGGGGAGGGAGTAGTCGTCCGGGTACGGGACCCCCGCGAGTTTCCCCCCCTGGATGCGGACGAGGGTGTCGTAGAGCGTGTAGGTGGGCACGGGGCAGGCGAGGAGATCCCCCTCGCCCACGAACGCCCTCGCGATCATCGCCAGCAGGTCGTCCGATCCGTTCCCCGCGATCACCCACGGCAGGTCGAAGCCGTACGTCAGCGCGGCCTGGCGCCGCAGCGCGGTGGAGCCGGGGTCGGGGTAGAGGCGGAGCGGCTCCCCGAGTTCGCGGAGGATCGCCTTGCCGACCTTCGGCGAAGGGGGGTACGGGTTCTCGTTGGTGTTCAGCTTGACGAAGTCGCGCTCCCGCGGCTGTTCGCCGGGGACGTACGCCTCCATGCGGGCGACGTTTCGCCGGAAGACGACGGTCATCGCCGGGATCCCTTCCCGGTGTAGCGGCGCCCCAGCCGCTCCCACGCGGGGACCGAGCGCCTCACCGTCTCCGGGGAGAGGCAGTAGGCGACGCGGACATGACCGCTTCGCCCGAACCCGGACCCCGGCACGAGGAGGATCCCCTCGTCGCGCGCCGCGGCGAGGAACGCCATCTCGTCCGGGACGGGGGACTTCGGGAAGAGGTAGAACGCTCCCCCGGGAGGGACGACGTCGATCCCGGCCCGCTGAAGGGCGTCGAGCAGGACGTCCCGGTTCTCCTGATACACGGAGACGTCGGCGGGTTCATCCTCGAACTTCGACGCCGCCAGCTGGAAGAGCGCCGGGGCGTTGACGAACCCGAGCACCCGGTTGCAGAAGACGCACGCTCCCGCCACCTCGGCCGCGTCCGCCGCGCGCGGGGAGACGGCGAGGTAGCCGATCCGCTCGCCCGGGAGGTTCAGGTCTTTCGAGTGCGAATAGGCCACCAGGGTATTCCGGATCTTCGCGGCGACCGGTGGGGCCGACACCCCCCGGAAGACGATCTTCCGGTACGGCTCGTCGGAGATCACGTAGATCGGGTTCCCGAATCGCTTCTCCGCGGCGGCCAGCGCCCGGTCGAGGGCGGCGAGGTCCCCTTCCGGGTAGACGGCGCCCGTCGGGTTGTTCGGCGTGTTGACGAGGATCGCGCGCGTCTTCGGGGTGAGAACCGCTTCGACGGCCGCCAGGTCGAGCTGGAACCGCGCGTCCGTTTCCGCCACGACCGGGCTCCCTCCGGCGTTGCGGATGTAGAAAAGGTACTCGACGAAGTAGGGGGCGAGGATCACCACCTCGTCCCCCGGCGAGAGGATGGCGCGCAGCGCGACGTTCAGCGCGCCCGCGGCGCCCACGGTCATCACCAGCAGGTCCTCCGTGAACGGCAGTCCCGTGGAACGGGAGAGGGACCGCGCAGCTGCCCGGCGGGCCTCCGGAATCCCCGCATTGGGCATGTACCGGTGCAATCCGGGCGGCGGATCGGCGCACAGGCGCGCCAGCTCCGCGGAAAGGGCGGCCGGCGGGTCGCCGTACGGGTTTCCGAGGGTGAAGTCGAACACGTTCTCCTCGCCGCGTTCGGCCTTGAGGACGGCGCCGTCCTCGAACATCTTCCGGATCCACGAACCTTGACGGATCGCCTCCCGGATCTCCGGCGATGCGGGCATCTTCCCTTCCCCCTGTGTCTGCGGTTGCGTCGACGAAGACGACGGATCACGATACGCCACTTTCCGACGGCGCCGCAAGGGGGCCCCGGTACCGGTTGAATCGCCCAGCGGCATGCCGTAAAGTGGTCCAAGGAGGACACGATGAAACGCGCTTTCCGAACGCTCCTGCTGTTCGTCAGTTCGTGCCTGATCCTCTCCGCGTGCGCCACGGGGAGCACGCTGCATGTCCCGGGGGACCTGACCCGTCCCGCGCGCGCGGTCCCCCCCACGATGGGCGCACCGCAGGCCGTGGTCGCGGACTTCGCGTACACGGGGGTCGGCGAGGGCGTCGTCGGACGGGATTTCGACCGCGCTCGGCCGATCGTCTGGAAGGGCGAGCCCGGGAAAACGATGGCGGATCTGGTCGCCGGGGTCCTCGGGGAACGCGGCGTCGCGACGGTCCGCGGGGGCCCGGACGCGCGGGGCGCCGAGGCGCTTCCGGTGCGGATCTCCGGGGTGGTCCGCCGGTTCGAGGTGAATTCCCGCCGCACCGGCTCCTTCACCGTGGTCACGGAGGCGGTCGTGACCCTGACCGTCACGGTGGAGAGCCCCGGTACGTCCGGGCCGATGGAGAAGACCGTCACGAGCAGCACCTCGCTCTCGGATTTCCTCCCCACGCCCGACGATCTTCGCACGGCGCTGCTGTCCACGGCCAACACCGTCGCGGAGGAGACCGCCCGAATATTGCTGGAGGCCAAGGTCGTCTCTCCGTCGTCGTGAGCCTCACGATCGCCCACCACCTTGCGGACGTCCCGGTCGCGGGGTGGGAAGATCTCCACGGCCGGGGATTGCGCCCCTCCCCGTTCCTCTCGCCCCGGTTCCTCCTCCCGTGGCATCGCGCCTTCGGCCGGGGGTGCGACGTCCGGGTCGCCCGCTGGGCTCCGGGCGGCGGCCCCGACGAAGGGCTCCTCTTCCTGTGCCGCTGTCCGAACGAGGGGTGGACTTTCCTCGGGGGCGAGCGGGTCGCGGACTACCTCGACGCCCTCGTCGCGCCTGCCCGGGCCGAGGCCTTCTGGCGGGAGTTCCTCGAACGGGGGCTCCCCGCGCTGGGCGGCGGTCCCCTGACGCTCCCGGGCCTCGTGGAAGGAACGCCGGCCCTGACGCTCCTCCCGTCGATCTGCCGGGAGAGGGGTCTTTCCTGCTCCGTCGAGGAGATGGACCGGGCCCCCTTCGTCTCCCTGCCCGGCTCCTTCGAGGAGTATCTCGAACAACTGGGGAAGAAGGAGCGTCACGAATTGCGGCGCAAGATGCGGCGCGCCGGTGAGCTCCTGCCGGGGCTCGCCTTCCGGGTGACCCGGACCCCGGAAGAACTCGCGAACGATCTTCCCTCCTTCGTGGACCTCCACCGGAAGAGCCACCCCGGGAAGGAGGCGTTCATGGACGAGGCGATGGCGACCTTTTTCCGCGACGTGGCGGAGGGGTTCCTCGCCTCCGGCCGCCTCCGTCTCGCATTCCTCTCCGCGCAGGGGATGGACGTCGCCTCCGTGTTCCAGTTCCGCACCGGCGGCGCCCTGCTTCTCTACAACTCCGGGTACGATCCGTCGCACCGCGCGGCCAACCCCGGGCTTGTCCTCATCGCGCGCTCCATCGGTCAGGCCGTCGATGAAGGGTGCGAGGAGTACGACTTTCTGCGAGGGACGGAACGGTACAAGTACGACCTCGGAGGGGTGGACCGGGGGATCTATCGCCTGACGGTTTCCGCTTGACGCGGCACCTTCTCGTTTCTTATCACACATGCCCATCGGAGGAACCCGGGGAGGGTCTCGCCGGGGGGATGAACGTCTTCCTCCTCGGGCTCCTCCGGGGGCTGTCGAAGCGGGGAATCGCCACCGACGTCCTCACCCGCGCCACGGGGGAAACCGTCGAGGTCGCCGACCCGTTCCCGGGGGTCCGGGTCTTTCACGTCCCGTGCGGGTGGGTGGATCCTCCCTCCCGTGAAAGCGCGTACGCGTCCCTCGATCTCTTCGTCGAACGGAGCCGGATCCTGATGCGAGGGGAGCGGATCGAGCCGGGCGTCGTCTCGGCGCACTACTGGATGTCGGGCGTCGCCGCGCGAAAGCTCGCCGGCGCCCCGATGGTCCTCTGCTTCCACACGGTGGAGGCGCGCAAGGTCCCGGCGCCCGGGGCCGGACAGCAGCCGCTCTCTTCCATCCGCAGGGCGCGGGAGGCGGCGCTGGCGCGGGAGGCGTCCCGCGTCGTCTGCTTCTCGGAGTACGACCTCGCGGAGAACCGGAGGATCTTTCCGGAGCTGTCGGAGAAGGGGGTGGTCATCCCGCCGGGGGTGGACGACCGGTTCCGGCGCCTTCCCCCCCGCGTGGTCGCGCGGTCGTACCTCGGACTTCCCCAGGAAGGGATGATCTTCCTGCTCGCCGCCCGGGGGGACGCCGGGAAGAACACCGCCGCGGCCGTCGACGCGTTCCGCGCGATGCGGGGCCGCTGGAAGGGGCCGGCGACCCTCCTCGTGGCCGGACAGGAGGGGCCGGAAGGCGGCCCCGGGGGGGACGTCTTCTTCCTCGGTTCCCTGCCGCACGCCGGCATGCCGATGCTGTTCGCCGCGGCCGACGTCGTCGTCTGCCCGTCGCTGTACGAATCGTTCGGCCTGGTGCCGCTGGAGGCGCTTTCGTCGGGCGTGCCGGTCGTCGTGCCGGAGGGGACGTACTGGGGGGACCGGATCCGTTCGGAGGGCGGGGGGCTGGTCTACCCGCCGGGGGAGCCGGACCGGTTTTCCGGCGCGCTCCTCGACCTCGCGTCGTCGCCGGAATTGCGCGCCCGGCTGTCGCTGGAGGGGGCCGCCGTGGCGGCGCCCTTCACGTGGGAGAGGTGCACGGCGTCCTGGGAGTCGCTTCTTGCGTCCGTCTCCACGCCTGGAAGTCCGCGATGATCTCCTCGAGTTCGCGCCGCGCGTCGTCGTCGTTGTGCTGCTCGGGGGGATGCTTCATGAAGTAGGCCGACGGGGCGAGCAGGGGGCCCGACAGCCCCATCTCCCTCCCGAGGCGGCAGAACCGGATCGCGTCGATCCCCACGCCGGCGCTGTTCGGCGAGTCGGTGACGGAGAGGCGCAGCTCCACCTCGATCGGCAGGCCCCCGAATCCTTCCCCCTCGATCCGCAGGAAGCAGAGCTTGTTGTCCTTCTGCCAGGGGACGTAGTCGGACGGCCCGATGTGGACGTCGTCGGGGGAAACCCCGTGCGAGAGGGCGCTGGTCACCGCCCCGGTCTTGGAGATCCGTTTCGACTCGAGGCGGCTGCGGTTCAGCATGTTCAGGAAGTCCGTGTTCCCGCCGGTGTTCAGCTGGTACGTCCGCCGGAGGCGGATCCCCCGGTCCGAGAAGAGGCGGGCCAACGCCCGGTGGACGATGGTCGCCCCCAGCTGTGACTTGATGTCGTCTCCCACCAGCGGGATCCCCGCCTTCCGGAAGCGGTCGGCCCACGCCGGATCGGAGGCGATGAACACGGGGATGCAGTTCACGAGGCTCACCCCCGTCCGGAGGCACGCCTCGGCGTAAAAACGGGTCGCCGCCTCCGAACCGACGGGCAGGTAGTTGACCAGGATCTCCGCACCGGAATCCCGCAGGACCTTTTCCACGTCGGACGGCGGCTCGGAGGAGGGAAGAAACGTCTGGTCGTCGGGGTAATCGGCCATGTGGGGGGCCACGCCGTCCATGACGGGCCCCATGCGGACGACGGGCCCGCCCGCGGGCATCCGCTCGACGAACCGCTTCGTGCAGTTGGGGGGCGAGAAGATCGCCTCGGTGAGAGGGCGGCCGACCTTCCGGCGGTCGATGTCGAACGCGGCGACGATCGCGATGTCGCCGGGGAGGTAGCCGCCGATGTCGCGGTTCATCAACCCCGGGACGAAATCGGCATCGGCTGCGGCGGGAGCTTCCCGGTAAAACTCGATTCCCTGCGCCAAGGCGCTGGCGCAGTTCCCGACGCCCACCACCGCGACCCGGATCTTCCCCATGTTACGCGCCCCCATTTCAGTTTTTGCCATCCATATCCCCGTTTGACGCCTTGTCCATCCGGCGGGTTTCATCGGGGATTTCGCGGACCGTTCCGCTCCCTTCCCCCGGGATCGCAAGGACACGACCGCATTCCCAGCACCGGGGCGGGACCTCCCGGACGGCCAGGCGCTCCGGGGAGACGAAATTCTGCGCGGAACAGGCGCCGCAATGGACGATCATCGGAGGGGATTGTACCCCCGGGGCCGTTGTTTGACAAAGGAGAAGGCCGCAGACTATGATGGCGCCATGCAGATCGAAAAGGGAATCGACAAGCTCGTAAAGACCGTCCGCATCATGATTCTCGACAAG
>Ga0209293_10000134_pt1 | contig 12023 bp, 15 predicted proteins | sample Mud_0915_D1_FD_187690 | JGI IMG/M metagenome (GOLD analysis project Ga0209293, IMG submission 187690) | Wetland microbial communities from Old Woman Creek Reserve in Ohio, USA - Mud_0915_D1 (SPAdes) (version 2) | ecosystem: Environmental > Aquatic > Freshwater > Wetlands > Sediment ... | reverse complement strand
AACAACTGATACTACCTTTTACATGTATTATGGAAATGCCTCTGCAAGTGCATACAGCAATGGAACAAATACGTTTGGTTCTGGTAAGTGGGATGACTTTGAATGGGGAGTAGATGGGGCCAACATTAATACAAGTGGAGGGACCATAACCTATACAGTAGTAACTGGGTCCATTCAGATTGACACCTCCTATGCTTTTTATGGTACAAGAAGTATGGGGCTTGTTAATAGTGGAACTGCAAATGATGTAACCTTTCCAGTTGCTGTAGATCCAAATATATCGCTTAGGTGTAGGTTTTATAAGCTAGATGGGGTATTAACAACCAACATAATGCAGCATGGCAATGGTACGAAAATGATACAGGTATATTGCGATGATGCAGAGAATTTGTATTATTATGACACAGCAGCCCGTTTGATGGGATCATTTTCCGCAGGGGCCTGGCACACTCTTGAAGTTAACAATATTAACTTCACAGCAGGTACATTTGATGTTTATTTAGATTCAGCTATACTTCAAACTGGGGCGATAATGAGAACCCTCGCATTATATAATGGGGCGTGGAGGTTGCAACAGGGTGGAAGTTCTGGTACTGGGTTTAATATAGATAATGTTATTGTACGAAACTTTTCAACTCCAGAACCTACATTTGGAAGTTGGGGGGCAGAGACAGTAGCAGCCTTAACCAAATTAATATTTAGTGGAACGGATAGTTCTGGACCTAACAAACTGATTGTATCTGGAGAACTTAATGTTGGAAACGATGCCTATACTGTGTCCCTTTTGCAGTTTGATGGGTCTGATGGCTCTACTACATTTACCGATGGGGCTACTGGGGGAACCCATACTTGGTCGGCTTCTGGAAATGCTCAGATAGATACAGACCAATACAAATTTGGTCAGAGTGGATTATTTGATGGAACTGGGGATAAGATTATATCAGCTTATAGCAGTGATTGGAATCTTGGTAGTGGAGATTTTACAATAGATGGTTTTGTAAGGTGGAATGCACTTCCTAATATTAATACTGGGAATGTTATACTTGGAATGGGGGATTTTAATACTACACCTTATGGGGGATATAATCTTTGGATTTATAATAATAGTGGTTCTTACGAAGTAAGGTTTGGTGCATACAAAAATGATGGAACAGTTGACTTTCAATTGATTTATAGTATTTCCACCCCCCTTGTTAACACCTGGTATCATGTGGCAGCAATACGAAGTACAAACTCATTATATGGTTCTTGGAATGGAACACTTTCAAGTCCAACTGATGTTACTGGTAAGACTATTTATAATAATAGTAATTCGATGGTAATAGGAGGGGAACTTGCAAGCTCCCCAGCTAGTAGGGTAGATTTTAATGGATGGCTAGATGAATTTAGAATCTCAAAAGGAATAGCTAGATGGACAAGTGATTTTACTCCACCAACTGCTCCTTATGGCTCGGGGGCTGCCTGGACTTCTAATATACTTAAGTTCTAAGGATAAATATGACAAAACGTAATGTATTTAATTCAGACTTTACTTACAATGCCGATGGCTTTGACATCACTGCTGGGACTACTTCCAGATGTCTTAGTGTTATTGGTGGGAATGTAACTTTGTCTGGTGGAGGAAATTATTCCTACACATTTCCAGCTGCTGACTCTACTTTGTATGGGACTACTGTTACCCCAATAACAGCCACGAATATAAGTGCCACAAGTTTATCAAGTACAAATGTTTATGCCACCACAATAACGTCTACTACTACATGCGCCACTAACTTATCAGCTGGAACAGGTGTTTATGCTACCACAATTACGGCCACCACTTTATCAGGTACTACCCTTTCGGGAACTAATGTTAAGGCTACTACAGTCACGGCTACTAATGTTACTGCAACCAACATAACAGCCTCAGTGGTTACGGCCACAAGCATTACAAGTGTAACAAACTTACACACAACGACTCTTTGTTCTACTACGGCTACGGCTACCACTTTTACAGGAACAAATGTTAAGGTTACCACAGTAACGGCTACTACTTTGTCTGGGACTACTTTCTCTGGAACAAATGTTTATGCTACTACAGTCACGGCTACTAATCTAACTGCTACAAATATTAGTGCCACCACATACCAGAACATACCCACCACCTTGAAAACAAGTATAAACTTCCCAGCAGATTGTTGGGTTACCCGATCAGGGACGGCTGGATGGGCTGGGTATACTTATACTCAGGGAACCAACTTAGATTATGGACAATTAGATTATGATAAGGATACAGATGAACAGGCTTTTACACCTCCTTTTAAACTATCAAATTATACTACGGCTACAAACTTAACAGCCAATATTTATTGGAAAACCACAGCTGTTACAGTAACCCAGTCAGCCGTGTGGGTATTACACGCTATGTCTAATGTAGTTCCAATTGCCTGGGATGCCTCATTTACTCAGGTAGCCAGTGCTGCCTCTTTATGCCCTTCGGCTACGGCAGGTACTTTACAATTGGCCACCATGACATTTTCGGCTACCATTATTGACAATAATGATCCAGTGGTTCTTAAGCTGCAAAGGAATGCTGACGATGGAACCTATGATACCATGAGTGCTGATGCCTCAATGGTGCTTATGAACTTGGAGTGGGCATAATGGCTTATACATTACTTGGGGTTGACGCTATTGATAGAGCTGGTGTAAATAATCATGGTAGTTCTTATTTATACGTTAATTATCCAGCTACACATAATGGAATTATTAAAGAAGTACAAATATTTGGGAATGTGGCTGGTTCTTGTAGGATTAAGATATATAGTGATGATGGATCGAACTATGTTCTTGAGAGGACAAGTACTGAAATAGACTTTGGTACTGGATTAACTATTATTACTGGTCTTTGGCTTCCCATAAGGAAAGGATGGTACTTTGGTGAGTATATTGTTGCAGGACATCAGGATGCCGCAACTTCAGGAGGCACTCAGAAGTATATTAATAGTGAGGCTGGGACACTGCCAAAAACGGATTGGAGTGATGGTAATTATCAGGATTCTATTCAAGCTAAGGTTTTTACCTATTGTAATATAATTTAAGGAGTTAATTATGGATTATGCAAAGTATGCTGATTATAAGGGTAGAGGGATGGTAACTATAGATACTACAGGAGTAAATCCTGTTTATACATTATCTAAGTATAACACAGATACTGGAGTTTTAGAACCAACTACCAGTGCTGAGATTACACAGGCAGTGCTTGACGTAAGGAAGGCAATTATTAATGCCCAGATTGCAGCCTTGCAGGCAGAACTGGAAAGTATAAGTACTTTAGAAAAAGATATAGTTAAAGTGTAAGGAGAAAGTATATGGCAAAAGAGAAGCGTCATGACTCCTATGAATATGATTTGGCTTACGAGGCCAGACCAGAGCAGAAGAAAAGGAGAGCCCAGCGCAATAGAGATAGGCGAGAGGCTTTAAGACAGGGGAAGGTTCATAAGGGGGATAAGAAGGATGTTCATCATATAGATGACACCCATTTGAAAGGAATTAGAATTATTGATAGGTCAAAGAATAGGAGTGTGGCCAAGTAGTGGATGCCTCTTGGCTATCATCACTTTGGGATTTGCTTAAGCAGTGGGGATTCCCCATGCAGAATCAACCTAAGCAAAACCAAATCTCCTCTACTTTGCAGCAGAACCCTAAGGGTACTTGGAACAATGCCATCAATTACCCTCAGTATTATGGACCTGCTTTACCTTATGGAAAAGAACAATCATTACCCTATAGAGAAGAGAACCAGAGTAATACAGCCGTTCCCTCCTATACAGGGATAATGGATATTTTTAAGAAGTTTCAGTCACTACAGCCTAAGATGCCAGCAGGTACAGGGGCTACTCAACCTTGGACGCTGTCTAAGTTGCTGTGGAGTGAGAACTTAAATGAGTGATAGAAAAAGGACAAAGTTAAATAAAACAGCTGAGGCCGACTTTCAGAGTAGATATGCTGAGGCAGCCAAGCGTGTAGGATTGAACCCCAACCCAGATGACGAGGCTCATAGGTATGATTATAGAGGAGCCTATAAGGCTGGAGAATGGGTGGATAAAAGTGGTCATTGGCCCTCAAGATTTAAAGATGATGACCACCCCAATAGATGGGTAGAGGGCGAAGATACAAAAACAGGAAAGTCTATCTGGGATATAGACTGAAAGGATTTAACATGGATAGAAAGAGTTTACTTGCACAAGTGGACGCCCAAGATAAACCACCTTTGGATGAGAAGAAGCTTGTGGAGTTGGTAGAGGAGGCTGCCATGCTCACTAGTCTTAAAGAGAGTAGAGGATGGAAGCTAGTTTATGACCAATACATAAAGTCCAGAATATCAATCGACCGATATCTATCAACCAAATCACGTCAGCAAAGAGATGAGGTTTGGGGGGCGATGACAGATATAGATGGTTTAATGAAATTCATCGATGGACGAATTACCAATGGTGAAAAAGCTGCAGCTCAGCTTGAAGCCATTAGAGGGAGGAACAAATAATGAGCGATAAAACCATTACGGACCTTGAAAAACAGGTCCAAGACACTGGGATGGGTCTTCATGACCCTAAACAACTTGCTGCCTTGTTCGGAAGCGTGGGGACAACCCCAAACGCAGACCCGCAACAGACGCCTGTGGAGCCAGCCACTGCTCCGATACCCCCATCGGCCCCTGCTGTGCCACCCGTAGAGCCCGTGCCCCAGGCACCTGCGCCTCCTACGGAACCAGTTAGGACAGAACCGAACATCCTTGAATTGTTGCCTGAGAAGTTCAGGGATAAAGATGCGGCAACTTCTATACAGAAGATTACCAAATCATACTCAGACATTGAGGCAGAGCTTCAAAAGCAGAAGGACGAACTTGCTCAAATGAATAAGCTAGTCCAATCGCTTTCTCAACCCTCATCCACACCTCAAATACCAGCGGCCCCCACGGCCCCTGGAATAGGAGACGATGTGGATGATACACAGGTTTGGGAGAAGCCGAAGGAGTCTGTTATAAAGCTGGCCTCCAAAGTGGCTGCAGCTCAGATTCTTGCATACCACGAGTTACAGGAACGAGTGAAGTATGTTGAGGCTTTCAAACAAAGCCATCCTGATTTCGACTCATATAAAGAGGATATGATGGTTATATTAAGATCTCGCCCTGATCTTGATAGAGACTACCATAATCTCCCAGCAGTCTATGAGGCCTCCAAAGCGAGGTATTCTCAAAGACTGAGTGAGATGAAGTCAAAGATGGGGCTTGAAACCCCAGCACCTCCTCCACCCATTAACGTGGAAGAGATCGAGAGGAGAGCCTATGAAAAGGCTCGTAAGGCCATTGAGGATGAGTTTGCTAAAAGGCAGGCCGCCTCAGGAATTATGGGTAGCGGGACTCCCGTTTCCCCTGACGCCAGGGTAACACCTGCACCGCCAGCAAAACCTAAGTCAGTAGCCGATCAGGTCATTGAAGACATGTTGGCTTCTGGCCCTAAAAAGTTCTTATCAGAACTTTAGTAACAAAATACACCAAAAGGGGGTGTCAAATTAAATGGCTTATCCGACAATCATATCTGGAGCTACTGGAACCCAAAACATTTGTTCTGGTCAGGTAGTTGTTGATATCTCTGATAAAATCTATCTTCTGGAGCCCAATGCTGCACCTTTGTATGTGTTGGTTTCTAAGTTGAACAAGAGATCAGCGATCAATACTACTTTCAGTTGGCTTGAGGATGAGTTGAATCCATCATGGACGACAGTTGACTGCGCTACTATTACAGCAGCCGACACCACGATTAAAGTATCCGATGCCATTTTTAACAAGTATGACGTTGTTAAGAATGTCGACAGTGGTGAAATTATCCTGGTTACAGCTGTGTCAACCACGTCTATTACGGCTATCCGTAACTATGGTGATGGGACATACGCTTCTCATGCTGACATGACCTCGGGACAGAATCTGGTTATTATAGGCTCTGCGTTTGAGGAAGGGTCTGGTTATGATGCTCTCGCTACTGTATCTACTAAGGTTGCGCAGAAGACAAACTATCTGCAAATCTTTAGGAAATCAGTTGAGATCACCAAAACCTTAGCCAATACCGAGCTTTATGGTGGAGACGACCGTCAATACCAGCGAAAGAAGAAAGGTATTGAACTAATGCGTGATATTGAGAGGGCGTTCCTATTTGGAGCACCTAAGATCGATACCACAGCAGGCAACCTTGACAAAGACCATGCCAGACGAACCACGGGTGGAGTAGATTACTGGATTAGCACCAATGCAACAGCAGCTGGTGGATCCTTGACGGAAACTGAATTTGAGGGATTCTTGAGATCAGTGATGAGATATGGTGAAAACACCAAATACTTATTCGCTGCTCCCATCGTCCTTTCAGTCATTTCTCTCTGGGCCCAGGGCAAGTTGCAGATGTTTCCCAAGGATAAAACCTATGGGATCGCTATTACTCAGTATGTCTCTCCTCACGGGACTGTCAACTTGGTAAAAGAACTTATGTTGGAGAACGTTGGAGCAGCTGGAGCCAGTCCTACTAGTACGGATACTTATGGTGGATACGCATTCGCCATCGAGCTTCCCGAACTGACTTATCGTTACCTGCAAAACAGGGACGTTACGTTTGAGACTGAAATTCAGCTCCCAGGGGATGATTCTTACAAGGATCAGTACATTTGTGAAATTGGTCTTGAGTTCCGTCACGAGCGGAAACATGGTCAATTAACAGGGGTCACAGGATGATCTAGTTTCAATAACTTTAAAGCTAAGGGGGTGGTCCTATGGACCATACAGATTTGGCTTACTTATCTGGACTTTTTGATGGTGAAGGATGTATCTCAATTATTAAGGGTAAAAATTATACTCATGATAAAAAGGTATGTCCTAGCCCAAGATATAGACTACGAATCCAATTGACTAACACTAATAAGGAAGTTATGGATTGGCTTGCTTCTATCGGTTGGTATGTTAGAGAGCGCAAAGATCTTAAAAAACATTGGAAACGATGTTGGATTGGAGCACAACATGACACGTCAGCTGTAAAGTGGCTTAAGATATTACTTCCATATTTGAAAGTTAAAAAGGATGAGGCTCAATTGGCTATGAAGTTTCAAGAGGTTAAAAATCAGTTTACTCATAACAATGGGAGACGGGGTTTATCTGATGAAACTTTGAGCAAGTTGGAAAGTTTAAAAATCCAGATGAGTGAGTTAAAGAATCAGAAAATCTAACTTGTAGTAATCACCAACTCTAAATATACAGTTTTTCTCCACACATTCAGGGTGTGTGGGGGTACTTAATCTAGGAGGTTAACACATGAATAAGAAGTTAACTGATGAGTCCAATCCCCTGATTTCCTACATCAGTGGAGCTTTTGATGTCGGGGGATGCGTCAGGATTGAAACGCCTATGAAAGGCAAACCAGCATGTTTATACATCTGGATAACATCTAAACACTTTGCTTTGATGGAAAAGCTTCAAAGCTTAGGGGCCCATGTAACTAAACGTCCTGATGGGCAGTTTAGGGCCAAATGGAGGGAGCATAGAGCTTTAATGATATTGCATTCTATGTTACCTTATCTTGTGGTCAGAAAAGACCAAGCCATATGCGGGATCGAATTCTTTAACTCTAAAAAGCAAGGAGACCCACAATTTGATGAAAACATTTACCGACTACGCTTGAAATTATGCAAAGCGGACGAGGAAGGAGGAAGTTAAAATGTCTAAGTTTGTATCTAAAAAAGCCGAGTTTAGGCTCATTATCAGACCGTCAGACCGTATTATAGATGAGTCGAGAAGGCCTGTACTTATCCCAGGTGAAAGGGTAGAATTTCACAATCACACTTATACTACTAAAGATGAGGGGTTGATTGAGTATCTGGTTAATCATCCTCTTCATAATAGAGCCTTTACTATAGCAGAGGGAACACCCGTTCAGAAGAAACGGGCCTTGGAGTTTGGAGCCAGGTCAACGGTTGTTACCCCAGGGGCCCAAAGTGGGCAGCTTAACTTGGAAGATGCCAAGAAGAGGTATAATAAACTTCCAGAGGAAATTGAAGTCAAGGCTAATGAGGCTAGTACTGAAAATCCAGTAACCCGAGAAGAAATAGGGAGTATGATTGACAGGAAGCTTGATGATTTCTTTTTCCAGATGAAGAACCTCTTGAAGAAGGATAGTGAAATTCCAGAGCCCTCAGAAAGTATGAAGGCCTTGGGGATTCCAGTTCCTAATACAAAAACTGATAAGAAGGCCAGGGTATTTACCTGCAACCAATGTAATAAGACATTTACAAGTGGGTTTGCCGTAGGGCTTCACAAAAGAGAGGAACACAAGTAACAGAGTATACCTTTTAGTCTAATTTGGGCTGGATGGGTATAGTCTTATCCAGCCCATTATTTTAAGGAGAGAAATGACTTGGGATAAAGCCATACCAGCGGCTACTGACAGTCCCTGCAACTCAGTAACTGGTATAACTAATAATTGGACAGCCTGGACTACTTGGATAGGTAGGGAGCATTATAATATGGCTAGTGCCCTAAGTGGGCAGCATAAGGCAGGGCTGGTGTCTGTTTTGACATCAGGAACTTCAGCCCAGATGAATGCCTTGTCGTCCACCTGTGGAACTGGAGCCCTGTGGTGGGATACCTCAGGGGGAGCCCTAAAGGTTTATAGAGATGACGGGTGGGGAATTATAACATCAGAGAAGTATTCAAGGGTTGGGCTTATTAAGACTACTCAGTCTTTATCTACTGGATGGAACTTATTAACTTGGGATTCTGCTCCTGTTGATACTTTAAGTGAATCTGTTTTGGCTACAAATATAGTGACAGTAGTGGGAGAGGGGTATTATATGGTTACCCTACAGGCTAAATTTCCAGTTACAGCAGCCATACAAAAAGGAATAGCAATTTATAAAGATGGAACTAAATACAGTCAAACAGGTAATTACGGAGGTAATGTAGTCACCTGTGAATTAAACGATATTATATATTGTGAAGCTGGGATGGCGTTTACGTTTTATGCATATGCAGGAAGTGCGCTAACCTTGACTAGTGCCACTGCTACTATAGTGAGGCTTTCATAATGGGATGGAATGCAGGATTACCCTTATCAAGTTCTAAAGTTATTATAACTTCCAGCCTATACTTGGATAACTTTGATGCCATGAATGATGCCGTTTCTATTGAGCATTACGGCATGACAAGTTCCTTGTCTGGAAGACATAGACCAGGATTGGCTGGAGCCACTTTTGTGGGAACTTCGTCAGCCATATCAGCCCTTACTGCAGCAGCTAACTTGGGACCAGGGGATGGAGCCTTGGCATTTTCCACCACAAGTGGATGTACAGTTAGATTTACTGAAAGCGGGGCCATATCAGCCTGGCGAAATGTAGGGGTCACCCTACCAGTGTCAAGAGTTATGGTAAGGGCGGCAGCTGTTACGGTTACAAGTGGAACTTCAGGAATACCCTTTAGTGGAGCCACTGAGAATGTGGATACCCTTAGTGAGTTTAATAGCACCACAGGAGTATTTAGTGCCAAATCGGCTGGATACTACTTTGTATCAGCCTCGGTTATGGCTACTGCCTCAAGTGGGTCAACCTGGGGAATTGGATTTTGTGGTAATAACGGGTGGGAGCCCTCTCTAAATCAGGTAACTCCATCCTTCTCAGCCAATAACACTTGTTTGGCTTCACATTTGGTTGCCTTGACGGCCTCTCAATCTTTGGCCTGTTATGCATATTCACCAACTTCAACATTAGGAATTAGTGGGGCTGCAGCAGCCTCATATATGTCTATATATAGGGTTTGTTAGGAGAAAATATGGGTTGGGATTCAAATCGTCCGACAATTGAAGATAAGATGTCAGATGTTCCTGTTATAGCTCAAGGGAACTTTGAGGCTTTACAAAATGCCATGTCAGGAGAGCATGCTGGAATAGGGGACACTTCTTCTGTTTCTGGTAGACACTGTTCTGGAGGTTCTGAATGGCTTTATGAGGGAACTACTGCAAGCATAGCCTTATTATCTTCTCCTGGAAGTGGGGCCTTGGCCTATGATACTACTATAGGACAATTGAAAAGGTATTGGTCCAGTTCATGGAATCCAGTATCGTCAGCCAATTGGTCAAGAGGAAGGTGGTATCTATCCAGTAACGTTAGTTTAAGTTCAGTAAACGGGGGGTCAGAATCTCAGGGTCTTAGTTTTACAGGAAAGTCTTATGATACTCTTAGTGAATGGGGTTCGGCTGCTGGAACTTGGACAATTACTGCAGATGGTTACTATTTAGTTGTAGGAGCAGTTACTTTAAACAATTCAGGGACTAGGGGAACAACTTTAGCCTCTGCTATATCGGCCACGGCTGACCATACAAAGAAATTTACAGGAGCCCCTTACCTTAATCAAACGGTTTATCCCACTGGAGACGGAACCAACACCAATTGGGATTCTTCAGGAGCAAGTTATTATACCGAAGTAAGTGAAGCCGTAATGAATTCGGCTACTAATGTACATACAACGTCAAATAGCCCAATTTACTTCTCATTAGCTCCTGCGGCTGCTGCTTTGGCTACGGCAGACTCAATTGACAGTGTTGTTATCTCTGGGTATACAGACCCAATTGGTACTGAAGGTATTTTTAAATTGAACGTTAATGGAACCTGGTATGACTCATCGACCATTGGGGCTGCGGCTGCTTACACTAGTAGAGAATGGACGCTTGATCCTTCTACCTCGGCTGCCTGGACAAGTGCTGGTGTTTTAAGCATATCTGGGGTGGGGGTTGATAACTTTCGTGATGGGTTTTCAGGGATAGGCTATTTATATTGGCTTAAACTTCTTGTATATGCTGATGGAGCCACTAATACTCCTTTAATACATACTAATGATGGAGATCTTACTTATGTTGAGTTGAGTGCTGGGGCTGCCAACTGCTTTTCTCCAGAGTTGTATAAGTTTACCCAGCCAGTTACAAATCCAACCTCCCAAGTACAAAACATTTCTGTTAATCTTAGCGCAAGAATGAAATCCTCTACGGCTAATGCAATTACGGCCTCATCTGTTGTTAGATGTCAGTCTACTAACTATTCGGCTGCTGATACTGAGACTAGGGTGATTAGCTCTACTGATTGGGCTACCTATACTTGGAAATATTCAACCAATCCAAAAAGTACGACAGTCTGGACAGCTGGAGATATTAAGGGAACTGGAACCAACTACTTAAGTGCTTATGGAATACAAGTGGCATATGCCACCCCCTCTACCGTGTCAGCTGATTTATCTTATTGTTATGCTGAGGTTGCCTGGGAGAATATAGAGCCTTATGCCCAGTTGGATTTAATTAGAATTCCTGCTGGAGGAGCATCAGCTGTAAGTCGGTCGGCAGTTCAAAAGATGGCAGAGGCTGGAGTTGCAGAGGAAGAGACTGTAAGGTTAATGGATGTATTGCCTTTGAGTGCTGGAGACAAATTAGGATTTATGATAACAAAAACTGCTAATAATGACACTGTTATGAGTGGAGAGGGAGTGTCTTATTTTTGCATACATAGATTAGGAGCGGACGGCCTATAATGCCTGCTTTAATACAAATAGAGAAATTTATAGGGGGATTACATTTAGATTCTACCACAAGTAACTTACAGATGGACCCCTCTGATTGTTTGGCTGCCACCAATGTGGAGTATTACCCAAGAGGTACTATTTCCAGAAGGGAAGGGTATCAGTCATTAAATATGACAGGAGGTCCTCTTACTGGAGTTATGAATGTCTTTCCTTGGAAAGACAGTACTAATTCTAATGTTACTTTAGTTTATACATCAACATCAGGAGCCAATGTAAGTGGGGATGTTTATACTATTTCTTTAGCTGGAACTACATTAACCCCAACTAAAGTGTTTAGTGCCCATAAGTATGCCTCAACTGTTTGGTCTCCTAACTTAACATCTGACCAAGTTCATGTGGCCTCTTATGGGGGCTCGGCTTTGGCTGTTTATGGGGGAAATGCTTT
>Ga0209293_10000133_pt1 | contig 12077 bp, 9 predicted proteins | sample Mud_0915_D1_FD_187690 | JGI IMG/M metagenome (GOLD analysis project Ga0209293, IMG submission 187690) | Wetland microbial communities from Old Woman Creek Reserve in Ohio, USA - Mud_0915_D1 (SPAdes) (version 2) | ecosystem: Environmental > Aquatic > Freshwater > Wetlands > Sediment ... | reverse complement strand
AGGTCTTCTCGCATCTCCCGCAAGGCCTGCAGGACTTCCTGCTGCGTACGGCGGTGGCCGATCATCTCACCAGGCCCCTGATGTCGGCCCTGACCGGCCTCCCGGAGACCGCCCCCGACGGCAAGCCCTCGGTCTCCACGCTGGTCCGGGAACTTTCCGCCCGGAACCTTTTCGTCTCTTCCGTTGACGCCGATGGTTCAATCATCCGCTATCACGCCCTCTTCCGCGAGTTCCTGCTGAAGACGTTCCAGGCGCAGCTCTCCTCCCGGGAGGTCAACAGGCAATTTGCGGCCGCAGCACGCTGGTTCAAGACCGCGGGAGACCCAGTGCGGGCGATCGAGCTTTGGATCGGATCGGGCCAGGAGCAAAAGGCCCTCCGCGAGATCGAGTCGTGCGCACAGAACCTTATCGCAGTCGGACGGACCCAGACGCTCCTCCGGTGGATGCATGCCCTCCCGAAGTCCGCTGCGCGCAGGCCGTGGTTTGAGTTCATCCAAGCCGTTGCATGCCGTTATACCGATCCGTCGGCGGCGCTGATGCTCTATGAGCGGGCATACCGGGGATTCCGAAGGGACCGGCACGTTCCCGGGCAGATGCTGGCGCTCAGCGGCATCATCGAATCCTGCTTCCACATTGGGGGTGACTTCGCGCGCATGGGCCGCACTGCTGCACTGGCGCAGGCGCTCCTTGCACGGAGTCGGAGGGAAAAGCGTGAAACAAGGGCCCGGCTGCTCCTCGCCATGGGCATGGCCTGGTTCTTCATCGGCAGGCTCGAGCAGGGAGCCGGCGCGCTCCGTCAGGCCCTTGAGCTCTTCCGGAAACAGGAGAACCACTTCTATCAGATCACCAGCTCAATCTACCTCATCCCCTGCGCGCTCTACCAGGGAGATTTTCCGCTGGCACGGGAGGCCGTGAACAGGGGCTTCGAGGCTTCGGACGCCATCCCCGAAGAGACTGCCGGCCGGGCGGGGCTTTTCCTGACAAGGGCCATGGCGGCTTTGTTCGAGGGAAATTTTGCCGAAGCGCAGGACTGCATCGATCAGTGCCGGAGCCTTACAGACACCCATGCTCTCGAGTCGATCGGGTTCCTTTCCCTCGACATCGGGGGATGGCTCAAGATCGCTCAGGGCGATTACCTCGGTGCAGAGCGCCTTCTTGCTGAGTGCAAACGCAGGGGACAGGAGGCCCGGAACGCCTTCTTCACCGCCTCGGCGTCCCATCTGCTCGCGATCGCCTTGCTGTTCCAGGGCAGGCTTGACCGGGCAAAAAAGGAGTCGGACGCCGCCTTGGCGCTCCAGCAGCGTTCGGGGAGCAGGCTGTTCCACGCGATCTACCTCATCGCGAGCGGAGCAATTTCTATGAAGCTGGGCAGGGTCCGCCGAGCGGAGAGGGAACTGCAGGGCGCCCTCAGGATCCTCAACCAGGTCCAGGCCGCGCAGCAGGAAGCGAACGCCCATCTCCTGCTCGCATCTCTGAACCTCGCACGCAACAACGAGGCTGCGGTTCGGAAGCACCTGGCAGCCGGATTCGGCATCGGCGAGGAACGGGGCTTTACCTATTACGCCCTGCTGACGCATGACGAGCTTTCATCCCTCGCAGCGGAGGCGGCTGGCCGTGACATTGAGCCTGACTACTGCCGCCGCCTCATGGCAGGGCCCTCGCTGCCTCAGGCGCGTCCGCTCATCAGAATATTCTGCCTCGGCGAATTCCGGGTCCTGCGGAACGGCGTCCCGATCAGCGACAAGGAGTGGAAAAGCAAGCTGGCAAAGACGCTCGTCAAGCTCATGGCCGTCCGCGGCGGCCAGAAGCTTACGCGCGATGAAGCAGCCGAAACGCTCTGGCCCGATGCCGATGCCTCCCGGAAACCGCTTCTGTTGAACAGCCTTCTTCACCGGACCAGGAGCGTCCTTGAGCCTGACGGATCTCCGTCACTGCGCGATTCCTGCATCATCCAGGACAGCGGCCTGCTGTCCCTGAACCCGTGGAAGGTCTGGACGGATGTCCAGGAATTTGCCGCGCTCCATGCAACCTCCCGGCAGAAACGGATTTCCCGCGAGCATGACCCGGGAAAGACACTGGCGCTCTACGACCAGGCGTTCAGCCTCTACCAGGGAGATATTCTGCCCGGAGACCTGTACCATGACTGGGCGCAGGGACACCGGGAGCATCTCAAGAAAATCCATGCCGAAATGCTCATGCATGCCGCTGTCCTGACCGAGGCACAGAATGACACGAACCGGTCGTTCACGTATTATGAGCGGATGTTCTCGCATGACCCCTGCAACGAGAAGGCGTGCCGCTGGCTCATGGCATGGCATCTTGCTGCCGGGCAGCGGAGCGATGCGGTCAGAATCTACGAACGGTGTCAGCTGGCGCTAAGAAAAGAGCTGGACATCGAACCCGATGACCAGACGAGGATGGTGTACCGGAGCATTATCGGGGGATGAAGTGTTGCCGACGCAGGGACGGGGGGACGAAGAGACACATTTCTTCTTTTCCTCTTTGTCCTCTGAGGTGAAAGAATGTTGACTTTGTTATTTCTTCCCCTCCTCGATCGCAAGCACGACCGCGCCTGTGGCCGGATCGGGTACGCTCCATCGCAGTGCCCATCGCGACACGGGCGTCTGCTCCGGCCCGGTAGAGCCTGATAGGCGGTATTCGGCCCACACGGCGAGATCGAACCTCCAGTTCAGCACTGCGCGATATCCGAACATGTGGACCTTGCTCGCGGTCCCGGGGTGGGCAGGCAGCAGCAGGTCGTACACGTACCAGCTGACGGCATCCCCGGGCCGGATCGACGCTGCATCGGGACGGGCAAGGGCGTGGGTAACGTCCTGGACCGTTCCGCCCTCCTGGCCGAGCGTGGCATGCAGCACTACATCGCTCACATCCACATCGCATACATTGCGCATTGTCAGGACCGCTCGGGTGAAGGGGATCTCCCTGCCGTCGCTGGCCCGGATATGCGAGGCAACGGACTGCAAAGAATTCACGAGACAGGGACCCCTGCCTCCGGATACCGTGCTTTCGTCAGGGGATTTCAGCATGATGCTCGCCTCCTTCTTGATATCGAAACATTGCTGACCGGTTATCGTCATAAACGCAAATTTTCCACCTGTAACTATTTGATTTAAATGAGTGTGAACTTTCTGTAATTTTTGAAATCGAAAACAATCAAAACATTACTTATCGACATGGTAGTCACAGCTTTTTCGAACTCAGTACAAAAAACAACCGGACACTACTGATATCGAAACTATCCTGATTATGGCATGCCGTGCGCCTGATCCAAATGGGACCAGAGGTCCGCGGTCAAGCCTTCGCCTGCGCCTCACTGGAGGCAGTGGAACAATCCGGTGCACCACAGGCATGCTCCGCAGGGGACCGGCTCGATATAGCAGTCCTGCTCGAACTCCTCCTCGCCCACATAGTCGCAGAGCGCGAACCCGCAATCGAAGCAGAACGGGAACTTGTACGCCATCACACGCTCCCGGAACGAGCCGGAGGCCGCGTCGTTCCAGATCGAAAGGATGTCGCGGTCGCGCAGGCTGCCGATGACCCAGGGTTTGATCCGTTTGGCAACGCCGCCGACGTAGCAGGAGTAGCGGTGCCAGAGAAAGTAGCAGGGATGCACGTTGCCATCCCAGGAAATGAACGCGCTGCCCCCTTCGACGAATTCGCACCTCCTCGTGTTGCGTGGAGCCATGCCGGGCAGCGTCAGTTCCATGCCGGCCTCGCTTGCGGCCTGCCTGGCCTCATCGAAGATAGCCTCGGCCGACGCGAGCCACTCCTCGTCCCTCCTGAGCAGCCGGTCCACATGCAGGGTGATTCCCTGCTCCTCGGCGTCGCTCCTCATCTGCTCGACCAGCCGCTCGATCCGCTCTTCTTCCGGGGTCCGTGCCACCTTCGTGAGGGTGTCCAGATATCGACGGATGTCTAGGCCCTCCTGCAACGCCGTTGTTTTCCATCGATCGTAGACGGCAATGGCGGCGGCGGTATTGGTGTCGTAGGCGGCCTGAGCAGCAAGCTCCTGCTGATATGGCATGAGCTGTGTGACGATGGCGAAGCTGGCGCCGGCCCGTCCTGCCCAGCGGACGGCCTCGGGGAGGTCTGCGAAGTTTCTGCGCATCAGTACGAACTCGATCCCGATCTTCAGGTCGCGCCCTCTGCGCTCTTCTTTGGCCTTGTTGAGGCTCGCGAATGCCGCAGCGATGCCCTGCAGCTCTCCGCCGCTCCGGATGGAGCGGAAGCTGTCATCGGACACCGTGTCCAGGGATAGGCAGATGCGGTCGAGACCGGCATCGACGAGCGAAGCCGCGCGCTCTTCGGTCAGCGCCATGCCGTTCGACTGGAACCCGATCCATGCATGCTCCGGCAGGAGCAGCCGCGCCCGCGCAATGAAGGTCTCCAATTGCGGATGGAGGAGCGACTCGCCGATCCCGTTCAGCACCAGGGAATCCAGATGCGGGAACGCAGGTGCCAGCCGTTCGAAGGTCTCGGGCGACATACTGCCTTCGGGGATCCCGCCGATGCCGTTCTGCTTCACGCACATGCCGCACTGCAGGTTGCAGCGGGTCGTTACCTCGACGAAGAGCTTGGAGGGGTGGTCTCGGGAAGGCATATGTCTATTTTATCCCTTCGGCTGCGCGCCGGTATGATGCCGGTCATATGCCTGGTGCAAAGCAGTGCACGGATGACGATGCCTGAATGTGTGGTATAATCGCGGCATGAAGAGGGTAAAGGTGAAACTGTTCGCGTCCCTGCGGACCTTCGGTCCTGATGAACAGGTGCTCGATCTGCCCGTCGATACGACGATCGATGACGTCGTTCTTCTCCTCAAGATCCCCGGGACGATCAGGCTCCTCAGGATCGTCAACGGCGAGCACCGGCCTGCGGACCATGTCCTGAAGGACGGTGACGAGCTCGCCCTGTTCCCTCCCATAGCCGGCGGCTAAGTTCGGCGATCAGGCCTTAGCCGGACCAATGCTCACCGTAAGAAACACCTGGTCCTTCCCCGCCAGCACCGTGCTCTTCCCAAGCATTCCGATGTCGATGGGCTTGCCGTCAAGCGTAGAACAGCATCCTTGTCCGAACTCCTCTGCCCGCTCCCCCAGGAGTCCGAGAAGATCAGAGACACCGGCGAGCACACCTTTTCTTAGGAGATCGGGCCCCAACGCGGCCATGAGAAGATTGAATATCTTTACTCGAACCCAGCCTTCTCCCGGTGTGCAGGCCGTTCCTGTCTCGTGGTACGTGATGGCGCCGCGAAAGGAGGAATAAGCCCCTCCGCGCCTGAGCGTAGCGCCGACCAGTCCGGGCATTGCAGCCGAAAGCGCGAGAATCGAACCATCGTGCACGAGGGAGGAACCGATGTCATCAACCGGCTTCCCGTCCAATATGATGGATTGGATCTTTTCGATCGTCTCCGGCGCTGCCCCGATCTCCTTCCGCAGGAATACATCGACGCTGCAGCCGATGCGGCGCCTGATCTTCACCCCCTGCTGGAGGAGCAGGAAGAACCGCGCGACGAGCGGCTCATCCACGACGAACGCCAGGTGGGGATAGGTTCTCTCAATAGCTTCTGCGCTCATCTCATATCACCCCGGCATGCCTCGACCAGTCCCTTTCCGTCTACGGGATGGGACAGTGCATCTGCTACCTGGCCGGGCAATAAAAAAAGGAGAGACCTGCGTCTCTCCTTTATTGAATCGTATCGTCCGGATTACCAGTTGAAGACCTTGTCCAGGTCCTCGTCCTTGACCGCGAACGTGACATTGTGCGGCGCGAACTTCTCGGTCTTGAAGTAGCTCGGCAGGCGGTCATGCTGCGGCGTGAAGCCCGCGGCCTTGTTGAAGTCCCGTTCCATCTTGAGGACCTTTTTGCCGAGATCGGTCACGCCATCGCCCGTCATGTTGATCCCGTAAAAAGCGCTGAGCATGTCGAGCAGAGCCTGGAAGGTATCGGGCTGATCGAGGACCGCAAAGGCGATGAAGAGGCACATGCCCGTTGAGTCGATCGCCGCGGTGGCTATTTGGAGATTTCGGGAGAGCTCGATCTGGCCTTCAGGCTTGAGCGCGTTCACGTCGCCGCCCACCTTCAGCACGTTCGCGGTAACGGCATATCCTGCCGTGTGGTCGGCGCCCATGGGGCTCGTGGCGTAGGTGACACCGATGCCCTGGACCGCGCGGGGATCGTAGGCCGGCATGGCCTGGCCTTTCACGACCGGGACCCGTTCGACGCCAAAGGCCCTGCCGGTCACCGCGGCACCGCTGCCGAGGATCCTGCCGAGATGCGTGCCCTTGCCGACCTCGTGCACAAAATTGATAGCCGCATCAGCGTCGCCGAACTTGGCGAGGCCGGCTTCCATCGCGACGGCGATCGTCGCGCCCATCTCGATGGTATCGATGCCGTAGTTGTCATCGAGGAAATCCATCATGGCGATCTTGTCCAAGTCGTTGATGCCGCAGTTCCCGCCGTGGGCCCAGACCGTCTCGTACTCGGGCTGCTTCGTGAGGAAATGGCCATCCTTGTCATTGTAGGTGCCCGAGCACTGGATCACGCAGCCGCTGTGGCAGCCGTGCGTCGCCAGCCCCTTGCGCTTTGTCTCAGTCTCGGCCAGGGTCTCGCCGCTGATCTTGGCTGCGCCGTCGAACCGTCCCTGCTTGAAGTTATAGGTGGGATAACCGCCCACCTCGTTCAGGATGTTGGTGAGCACATTCGTGCCGTAAGCCGGTAGGCCCTGGCCGGTGACGGCATGCTTCTTCAGGCCGTCGACGAACCGCTTGTTCGCGTCCTGGAATTTTGCCAGGTCCTTCGGTTCCCGTATCTTCATGCCTGCTGCATCGAGGACGATGACCTTGATGTTCTTCGCGCCCATGACCGCACCCACGCCGCCGCGGCCCGCATGGCGCGTGGGCCTCTGCTCCATGTCGGTGAAGGCAATGGAAGCGGCGCCCAGCTTCATCTCGCCGGCAGGCCCGATCGATATGCAGGAGACCTTGTCGCCGTATTCCTTCTTCATCTTCGCAACAAGGTCATAGTTGGGGAGCATCTTCAGGCTGTTGTCCTTCGTGATCTTGACCCCGTCCTTGTTGATGAACACCTTGTAGAGGTCGTCGCTCGTCGGCTTCCCTTCCAGCACGATGGCGCTGTAGCCGAGCTTTGCCAGGACCTGGGAAGGCTGTCCTCCGGAGTTCGACTCCTTTATGCCTCCGGTGAGCGGGCTCTTGCAGCCCACGGAAATCCTGCCGGACATTGCGCCCGCGGTCCCGCTCAGGAGCCCGGGAGCGATGACCAGTTTGTTCTCGCCGCCCAAGGGATGGCAGAGCGGCGGCACTTCCTTCGACACGATCGCCGACGTCAACGCCCTGCCCCCGAGACCGGCATATTCACCGACCGGCACATCTGTCGCCTTGGGGCCTCCTGCTGCTCCCACATCGATCCTCAAGATCTTGTCCATGGTGTCCTCCTCCTGATCATTTCAGGATATCTGAAGCTTTATCCTGTCATTTTCCAGATGAATGCATATGCGACAAAGCGGGCAGAAAACCTTCTCCTCGTGACCGCTTGTGACTGAAAGGGAAAGAACGGACGCAAATGAATCGGAAAAAAATCTTGATGTAAAAAGCATACCCCTGCAGAGAGTGTTCGTCAAGCCGCTTTAATACAATTTCCATGTATTATCAACAGGATAACCATAATTGATGTTTCTGCGTTGTTCCTTTTGGGCTATCGCGCTTTCATTGTCCCGCGCGTTCCTTCATATGCCATTGAATGGAGAGATGGGACCGGCGGTCAGGATCTACGCATGATGTCGACTAGCGCTGCAGAAGATATTGGACATCTGGCCCCACAGGCAGTCAGGGAAATTGTTCCAGAGCGTTATAGGAGGATGATGTGAAGCCGACAGGGAAACGGGGTGACGCGGATATCCGGGGAATAACTAAATGCCAAGATCGATCTCGTAAAACGGCTGACTTTCACCCTCCCACTTTTAAACCTTCATACCCTTCTCTGCGGCCACTGTGTCCTCTGCGGTGATAAGGGTTGCCTCAATTTTACTTCTTTCGGATCAGGAAATACAACTTCCCTTCCTGCTGCATGTAGCCAGCTGACAGTTCCGCCTCGGCTCCCTGCCCCCAGAACAGGTCCACTCGGCCCGGCCCCTTGATGGCGCCGCCCGTGTCCTGGTTCAGCACGAACCGGGTGAACGGCGTCCATTCCTTGATCACCCCGTTCTCGATGACCGGCTTCTGCGCTGTGAGGAGCGCTAGCGCACCCTTCGGCAGGAGCTTGCTGTCCGTGGCGATGGACCGGCCCGGCGTGAGCGGCACGTTGATGTTCCCGAGCGACGGCCCCATGTCCATGCGGAAGAAGACGTAGCTCTGGTTCTGGTTCAGGAGTGGCACGATCTCGTCAGGATGCGCCCTGAGGTATTCGCGAATAGCGGGCATGGACATGTTTTCTTTCGCAATGGCCCCTTTGTCGATGAGCTGCTTGCCGAGGCTCTTGTACTGCCTGCCGTTCTGGCCGTCGTACAGGATGCTCACGATGTCCCCTCTGCCAAGATCGGCCTTACCCGACCCCTGTATCTGGAGGAAATAGATGTCCACGAGGTCCCGGCACCAGAGCATCTCGAGGTTCCTGCCGCCAAGAGCCTGCTTCTGGTCGATCTCCTCACGGGAGTAGTACGGCAGGATCTTCCGGCCCTCGATCCGGGCGCTGAGCTTGTTCCGCGGGAAATCGTTGCCGAAAAGCGAGAGGTCGATCTCGACGATATCGTCCGGGCGTTTGTAGAGCGGGTACTTGTACACATCGTCAGCATCGACCCGGCAGGAGAGCATCGGCTCGTAGTAACCCGTGACGAGCACCTTCCCCCATCCGTCCGAGCCCACGGACTGGTAGACATCGAACTCCTTCTTGATCTGCTTGAGCTTCTGTCCATCAGAGAGCGATGCGTTCTCGACGATTAACAGAAAATTCTGGAGCGTCACGGTCATATCGAGAGCCGTGGCCTTCGCAGGCCCGATGGAGAACGCGGTCTCTGGCGGGAGTTTTCTGAAATACTCCAGACTCTGGCGAGCGGCAGCAGCAATGTCCTTGAACGCCAGATCATCCTGCGGCGACAAAGACCTCCACCACGATAGCGGCTCCAAGGCCATCTCCGGCCTCGTCACCGGCGGCTTCGCGCAGGCGACGAGGGAGAGAGCTGCTAGGAATAGCAAAATCGACTTTTTCATATCATGCGTTCTGTCAACAACACCGACATGCATGTACCATAACATGATAAATAGGAATGGTGCATCTTTTGGGCTGACATGATTTGCTTTACACTAGCGCATTTTTCAGATTACAACCTTCCTGCCGTCTTTCTTATCACAGCTACGGTAAAATATCTGCAGGGTCATATACTATCTCAAGAAGATCTGCGGTCTCTCCAAGATCTCCTGTCTTTTCCCCTTCTTCGTTCAGGACCTTTGTAGTCAGGATCATGGAATATTCTTCGATCTTTGCCTGATCTTCTGTTATTCCCAGGCCTGAGTTCTTTTTCTTCCATAAGCCCTCCTTATCAGCCCAGAGGCCAGTGTGATTAACTCAACGATTCGAGCAGGAAGCATCGAGGCGGAAGTGACTTTGGCAGGATGAATGTCGTACTGCAGATCTTCGGCTGAAACAGAGGAAGGTTGGAAGAGTAACACCGATATGAGGATTCTATCACGTTGATTCCCCTCCTTGAGTAACTGATATCCCCCGCTTATTAAATACAGAATGTAACCTGCAATCCTTTCTGTTCTATTTCGAATCACCGCTACAGGAAGTATCTTGTAACGCTAGTTGTTGCCTAATTGTTGCGAGGAGATTCTCAGCAATCGTGAAATATGAATATCTTGTCCGATCGGGTCCTGCTGCATCCCCGCTGTACTGGGTTTGTTCTTCTTGACGTTTGTCTTGCCGCTGCCGCGTTTCGTATACCGCGTTTCCAGAAGATTCGCTAGTTCAGGATGTGCGCCGACCTCTGCGAGCATGGAGGTGGCTCTCCAGAGGCTGGTCCGCGACCGGGCGCCGAGCACCGCGGTAAAGACCGGCCCGCTCTCCGTAGCCATCATGCCCACGAAGCAATGACGCGCATTCCCTGTGTATCCGGTCTTCCCGATGATCATGGCCTGCTCTTGCCAGAGCAGATGGTTTGAGCTTTCCACGAAGATCTCCCTGCCAGCAGTGGTCCGGATTGTATATTCTTTCGTGGCCAGGATCTCCCTGATGAGCGGATAGGAGAGCGCCGCCTTCATGATGAGCGCCAGGTCGCTTGCGGTCGAGTACTGGTTCCCACCTTTCGGCAGACCGGAGGCGTTCGCGAAGAGCGTGTCGCGCGCCCCGAGTTCCTGCGCCTTCCGGTTCATGAGGACGGTAAAGGCAGCCTCCGATCCGGCAGCAGCCTCGGCCAGAGCCACGGCCGATGAATTGATGGACTTCATGAGCGCGAGATGCAGAAGATCTGCGACCGTCATCTCCTCGTCGGGACAGATCCCCGGAGGGATTGTCTTTACCCTGCTGGCATTCCAGCTGATCATGACCACATCATCCGGTTTAAGATGATCGAGGGCAACCATGGCGGTCATCAGCTTAACCGTGCTTGCAGGAGCGAGCCTTGCATTCGGGAACTTTGCGTAAAGCACCGTGCCGTAGGCGTCCATGACGACCGCGGCCTTGGCAGGCACTGTCTTCCCGGGAAGAGCAGCAGCCGGGGCAGCGATGATCAGAAGAAAAGGTATAACGATCGCATAAAAATAATAGTGTTTCACAATTTCCTCGCTGGCAATGAAAAGCCCGGACTGGAACAGCCATCCCATCGGTGCTCGCGTACCGTGTTGCTCGCATTATGAAGTAACTCGACCGTTTTTTCAACTATTCATTTTGTGCTTTCGATGAAATACTGGATGGCCTATTGTCCGTTGGTTTATAATATCGTCATGGTCTTTTCATATTTCAAAAAGCTTTCGGCTGCCCAGAAGCGTATCTACCAGCGAAGCGATTCCATTATTTCCGTGCCTTTACCCGGTGCTGAAGCGCTTCAGCCGCTCATTCCCATGCTTACCTCAGCATTGACAAAAGAGGACCGGGAACAGGCGGAGGATATCTGCCGGAAGCTTGCATTGGGCATTACAAACCGCCTTTCCATCCCGCCGCTCCGCATTAAGATACTGGCGGTCCGTCCCTCAGCTTCATGGGGAGAGTTGCATGGGCTGTACGAACCTGCTGAAGGACGTGCATCGGCGGTAATCACACTCTGGATGCGCACGGCCAAACATCGCCGCGTTGTGGCGTTCAAATCCTTTCTACGCACGCTCCTGCATGAGCTCTGCCACCACCTGGATTATGAACTCTACCGGCTGCCCGATTCCTTCCACACCGAAGGCTTCTACAAGCGTGAATCCAGCCTGTTCCACCAGCTTCTGCCGGAGCAAAAATAGACCTGCTGCCAAATGAAGAAAAAAGCCTGTCATCTTTCGATGACGGGCTCTGGACAATGAGAAACCAGCGAAATAGTGACCTTCCGTGACCTCGCGGTCACAACAGTATTATCCGGCTTTCCTTCTCTCGAATCCTGCCTTCCTTGTCTCGAACATGTAATCCACATAGCCGATAATCTGGGTCTTCGCCTCTTCAGAGACTTGCCGCATCTTTCGAATAAGTTGTATCTCCTCACTGCTCATGATCTTCTCAAGGTACTCGCATTGTTCCTGGGAAAGGGGGAACACCCTTTTCCCGCGCCTCAAATTCGATGGAGTGGGGGTAAGGAAAAATCCCTTCACCTCGTCCGGAACTCTCTCCTGGTGTGCCGTCAGGATCAATGCTGACCGGTCCAGGTCCAGGTGATCCGCAATTATGCTGAGCGTTGAATCCTTCGGGATATGTCCCTTATTTATTGTGACCCGCAGGATCTCGGGACTTATTCCAAGAGCCTTCGATGCATCTTTGAGATTCGTTAATCCCTTTTTTTCCAGCGCCTGTTTGATCATCTCAGACATTTTCATTGTTTTCCCGTCCTTATGAGCTCCGCATTCGCCATCAATGGC
>Ga0209293_10000126_pt1 | contig 12198 bp, 10 predicted proteins | sample Mud_0915_D1_FD_187690 | JGI IMG/M metagenome (GOLD analysis project Ga0209293, IMG submission 187690) | Wetland microbial communities from Old Woman Creek Reserve in Ohio, USA - Mud_0915_D1 (SPAdes) (version 2) | ecosystem: Environmental > Aquatic > Freshwater > Wetlands > Sediment ... | reverse complement strand
GGACATCCGGCTGGAGGCGGACCGGATTGTGCTGAACAACAGCACCGGTGAGGCGGTCGCCGAAGGGAACGTGTACCTCCGGGACAAAGGCGACACCGTGATGGCGGACCGGCTCGAGGTCAATCTGACGACCGGCGTCGGCTTGATCACCAACGGCCAGCTTTACAAGAGCAAGGAGAATTTCCATCTGAAGGGCGACCGCATCGAGCGGCGCTCCGAAACCGTGTACCACGTGGAGAACGGCACCTTCACCACCTGTGACGAAGGGGAGTGGTACCTCAAGGCGCGCGAGATCGACGTGGACATGGCCAGGTACGCCACGGGCAGAGATGTGTCGTTCAATATGGCCGGCCTGACGATGATGTACACGCCCTACCTCCTCTTTCCGGTCAAGCGGCAGAGCGGTCTGCTGATCCCGGTCGTCGGCTACAGCAGCAGCGACGGCTTCCTCATGAAGAACACCTTCTTCTGGGCCATCTCCGACTCCCGCGACATGACATTCACCTCCGACTACCGCGACCGTATCGGCCACGGCACCGGGATCGAATACCGGTATGTGAACTCCCGGGATTCGGCGGGCAGGGCGTATTACAATTATTTCGACCACTTTCACTCTGGCTTCACGCAGTGGGAGCTCCAGTTCCAGCACCGAGAGGAATTCGCCGAGGACCTCTCGTTCCGTGCGGACGTCAACCTCGTGAGCGACCAGAACTATTACCGCGATCTCGAGAAGAAACTGGAGCTGCGCGCCCGGCCATATGTCGATTCGAACGCTTTCTACGTGGAGCGATGGAACACAGCGTCGCTCTACCTCCTGGGCCAGTATTCAACAGACCTAACCCAGCCGAATAACAAGACGGTCCAGAAGCTGCCCGAACTCCGGTACACGATCTTCGGCGAACCGCTGGGCCGGTTGGCCTACCTCCGGTTCGAGGGATTGGCGACCAACTTCACGTCCAGCGACGGCGGGAATGTGCTTCGGGCGGACTTCAGGCCCGAGCTTGCTACGGTCCTGAGCGGATACGGCCTGAGCCTGACTCCCCGCATAGGCGCCCGCGCCACGTTCTATGATCGGGGCGCGACGACCAACGAACCGGTGGAGCGGAAATATACGTACGCCGGAGCTGACCTGAACGCGCGTTTCTCGAGGGTCTACGGACAGGACAGAGAGTCCGGAATCGGCCGGGTCCGGCATTCCATCGAGCCGACGGTCACGTATTCCTACATCCCCCGGATAGACCAGAACGACTTCCCCCGCCTGGATGCTGTGGATGAAGTGCAGGCTGAGAACCTGGTGACCCTGTCCCTCATCAACAGGCTCACCGCCCGAGACAAGGACGGTGCGAATGTGCGGACCTTCGACATCATGGTCTTTCGCCTATCCCAGTCCTATAACGTGGGCGAGGCTCGGAATAAGGACCTCGTGAACGCCCACCCGCGCTCCGAGATCATAGGCGAACTTGCCGTCAAGACGCCGAAGCTGCTCACCGTTTCTGCCAACGCAAACTACAATACCTATACCAACAGACTTTCCTCCTCCTCTGAGAGCGTTTCGATCAAGGGTGAGACCGTTCAGTTCGACATGAGCCACCAGTACCTTCGGGATCCCCGGACCCAGTTCCTCATCACCGGACTCGGCTTGAAACTGGACAGGTGGGACCTGAAAGGCCAGGTGTGGCGCGATGTGGAGACCCGGACCATCACCCAGCGTGAGTATAAGGTCTATTATGCCTCCCAGTGCTGGGGCGTGGGGTTGTCCTATATGAACAAGCCGGGTGAGACGCAGTATCTCGTTTTGCTGGACCTCAAAGGGCTCGGCGGGATGAAGTTCTAGGGCTGCTGCTGTATGTCCGTGCAATCAAGGGATGAAGCGGGGAACGACTTCTACAGCGAGAGACTCGTACATCGTTCACCCCGGGAGGGATCATGGCCGAAGAGATCGTCATTTTGATCACTGCAGGTTCGCCTGACGAGGCGGCAACCATCGCCCGAACGCTCGTCGACGAGCACCTGGCTGCCTGCGTGAACATCATTCCCGGTGTGCGCTCGTTCTTCTTCTGGGAAGGACGGACCCAGGATGCCGTGGAGGCGCTCATGATCTGCAAGAGCAGGATGCCGCTCATGGAGGCGGTCATTGCGCGCGTCAGGACACTTCATACCTATACCGTGCCGGAGATCATCGCCGTGCCCATTGCGGCCGGCCTGCCGAGCTATCTTGCGTGGATGAAGGACGCCACGAAGGGGTGACGCCGCCGTTGACGGCGCCACCGCCGGAGGACCGGACCACATACCTCAGGGATCGATGATGAAGGCGGACAGGACCCGAAAACAGCTCATGGACATCTACCGCGCCCTCTTCAAGGCATATGGACCGCAGCAGTGGTGGCCCGGCGACTCCCCCTTTGAGGTGATGGTGGGGGCGGTCCTCACCCAGAACACCGCGTGGGGCAATGTCGAAAAAGCGATCGCCAATCTGAAGTCGGGAGGCCCGCTGACCGTGGACCGCGTCCGCGGTCTTTCCCGCCGCAAGCTCGCCGCCCTCATCAAGTCGAGCGGATACTATACCGTTAAGGCAAAACGCATCAGCAACCTCATGGCCTTCCTGACCGGACGCTATGGAGGGAGCCTTGCCCGGATGTTCAAGGCTGATCCGGAGGAGTTGCGCAGAGGGCTTCTTTTGGTGAACGGGATTGGCCCGGAAACGGCCGACGCAATCATGCTCTATGCAGCCGGACATCCGGTCTTCGTGGTGGATGCCTACACGAGGAGGATCTTCAGCAGGCACGGGATGGTGAGCGGGTACGATGGTTACCACATTGTCCAGCAGTTGTTCATGGATAGTCTTCCGCGGGATGCGAGCCTGTTCAACGAATACCACGCCCTCCTGGTAAGGCTGGGAAAGATGCACTGCACGAAGACCGCTCCCCGGTGCAGCGGCTGCCCTCTCAAACCATTACTGCCGCGCACGATCAAGATTCGTCAGCCAAGGCCCAAGAACAAGATATTGAAGCGCCCTGCGGTTCCCTACAATATATAGGGCCGGATATAGGGCCGGAAGGATTGGTTTTTCAAAGAAAATCTTGACATCAAAGCCGGGTCTGTGCTACTGTCTATGGAGTCACGGGTGCGTCTTCTCACCGCGGAGGGATGGGATGATGAGGGCAGGGAAAGCGAGAAATATCAAGAAAAAAGAATATTTTACGATCATGGTCGTGCCCGGCCCGAACGCCCCCGTGCGTACCCTCCGCATTTCGAAGTCTGCCATCAAGACCTCATTCCTATCGTTCCTCGGTGTGCTGGTGCTCTCGCTGTACCTGGTCTATGAGTATAACGATGTGAAGGACAAGGTCTGGGAACTGCAATCCATGCGCGAAGAGCTTATGCAGCAGAAGGCCCAGGTGCAGAATTTCGCGCTGAACCTCCTGGACTACAAGCGCCAGATGTTCCTGCTCCGAGATCTGGATACCAAGCTTCGCCGCGCGGTAAGCCTCGGACCCCGGGACAAGGCCCAGCAGGTGCTCGGCATCGGAGGCCCCGACGAGCTTGGCCTTCAGAACCTCACCGCGCTCGGTGAAAAGAAGCAGGCCGAGGCGCTCAAGGAAATGAGCGATGAACTCACCCAGCTTAAGGGTGCGGCCTCCCGGCAGGAAGCCAGCCTGCAGGTGCTGATCGAATACTTCGAGGACAAGCGATCACTATACGCATCTACACCTTCCGTCTGGCCCGTGCGCGGCTGGGTCACCTCCCGCTTCGGGAGCAGGATATCACCCTTTAGCGGCATCCAGAAGCTCCATGAGGGAATGGACATTGCGGCACAGACGGGTACGCCGGTCGTGGCCTCTGCCGACGGCGTGGTGGTCAAGGCCGGTTTCGGCACGGGTTACGGCAACATGGTCGAGATCAGCCATGGCTACGGCATCAAGACGCTCTATGCTCATAATTCCCGCCTCAACGTGAAGGCCGGACAGCGCGTTCGGCGGGGCGATGTTATTGCCTATGCCGGCGACTCCGGCTCCAGCACGGGACCTCACCTCCACTACGAAGTGCGCCTGAACGGCCTTCCGGTCAATCCGGGGAAATATCTGAATTAATAGGGCGCGTACAGGCTTTGCTTCTCCCATCATACCTATGGCAGCGAACTCAAACGTTCAGACACTTCCGGCTTTTCAGGGAATTGAGCTCAGGGGATATCTGATGCTCATCTCTGTTGTTCAAAACCGTAGTTTCGCCAGGGATCGGCAGCGGTAAAAGGGGAGCCGCGGCCACGGGCGGAACTACACGCAAGGAGGGAGTACGATTTATGTCGAACGGGAAAGTGAAGTGGTTCAACGAGGCAAAAGGATTCGGTTTCATCGAGCCGGATGGCGGCGGACGGGACGTCTTCGTTCATTACTCGGCCATTCAGGGCGAAGGCTTCAAGACTCTTTCCGAGGGCCAGCCCGTCACCTTTGACGTTATTCAGGGAGAGAAGGGGCCACAGGCTGCAAATGTAAGCAAGGATTCCTAAACGAGCATACCGAAGCGTTCCGCGACGGAATTGGCCAGCGGGCAGCTCGGTACAGCACAAAGTCACGGACAAACTTGATCGGAACCCCGGAGGCCCCTCTCTCCGGGGTTTCTTTATTTGTGCGGCAGCATCAATGAAAAGCCAGTCCTTGAAGGGATTGGACGACCGGGACAGGTACTTTTGGTAAAAGGGGTTGTCTCCTGCATGGGTACGTGCAACGAGCACAAGACTGGGCGCTAAAGATATTAGTTTTAGAATATATGCAACTATTGGGGTAAAAAAAACGGCCTGCTGTCAGGCGCCGGAAACGGCCTTTTTCTTCGCCGCGTGCTGCTCGAACAGAACTTCCTTCATGAGCGCACAGGCCTCGATGACCTTGGGATTGGCCACGCGATAGAAGATGTTCACACCTTCCCGCCTCGTTGTCAGGATACCCTTGTGGCGCATCACAGCGAGGTGCTGCGAGACGTTCGCCTTGGAGGCGCCCAGGATGTTCACCAGGTCCGTCACGGTCCTTTCGTCTGTTTTCAGGGCGTTCAGAATCTCGATGCGCTTTGGATTGGTGAGGGTCTTACAGATCTCCGCCTGCATCTCGAAGATGGACTTGTCCGTCAGGAGTGCTTTCATGCGTACATTTTAACGGAAACGCGGCCCCTGTCAAGAAATAAATAGGATGCCCACGGCGGGGCAGGGCGTGGACTCCGCTGATGATGAGCGCCGCTCCTGAAGCGGTCGAGGCATATTTCCCTTGAATTTACAAGGTAAAGTGATTATCATGGCGGGTACTTCGCGAAAGACCAGGATGACGGAGATGGGAGCCTCATGATAGGAACGATCCTCAAGAAGGTGTTCGGCACGAAGAACGAGCGCGATTTAAAGCGCATCCAGTCCCGCGTTGATGCGATCAACGCGTTCGAAGAGGCCATCTCGAAGCTCACCGATGCGGAGCTCCGTGCCAAGACGGAGGAGTTCAAACACATCATCGCTGAGCGCACTGAAGGCATCACGGATCCTGCCGAGCTCAAGGCCGCTGAGAAAGAAGTTCTCGACGAACTGCTGCCCGAGGCGTTCGCCGTAGTACGCGAGACCTCGAAGCGCACTCTCGGCATGCGTCACTTCGACGTGCAGCTCATCGGCGGCATCGTGCTGCACGAGGGGAAGATCGCCGAGATGCGGACCGGGGAAGGCAAGACCCTCGTCGCTACGCTGCCGGTCTACCTCAATAGTCTCACGGGCCGCGGTGTGCACGTGGTCACGGTGAACGACTACCTTGCCCGGCGCGACGCCCAGTGGATGGGGCCCATCTACCAGTTCCTGGGCCTCACGGTGGGCGTCATCGTCCACGGGCTCGACGACAGCGAGCGGCAGCAGTCTTACAACAGCGACGTGACCTACGGCACGAATAACGAGTTCGGCTTCGACTACCTCCGGGACAACATGAAGTTCGATCTGGCGGATTATGTCCAGCGCGAGCTGAACTTCGCCATCGTCGACGAGGTGGACTCCATCCTGATCGACGAGGCCCGGACGCCGCTCATTATCTCCGGCCCTGCTGAGGAATCTACCGATAAATACTACAAGATCAACCGCATCATCCCGAGCCTCAAGAAGGACCAGGACTACACCATCGAGGAGAAGACCAAGACCGTGGCCCTTACCGAGGAGGGCAATATCCGGGTCGAGAAGCTGCTGAACGCGGGCAACCTCTACGATCCAGCCAATGTCGACCTCGTGCACCACGTGCACCAGGCCTTGAAGGCCCACGCCCTGTTCCAGCTCGATGTGGACTACGTGGTGAAGGACGGGCAGGTGATGATCGTGGACGAGTTCACCGGACGGCTCATGCCCGGCCGCCGGTGGAGCGACGGCCTGCACCAGGCCATTGAGGCGAAGGAAGGCGTCAAGATCGAGAACGAGAACCAGACGCTCGCCTCCATCACCTTCCAGAACTATTTCCGGCTGTACAACAAGCTGGCCGGCATGACCGGCACCGCCGAGACCGAGGCAGCGGAGTTCTCGAAGATCTACAACCTCGACGTAGTGGTCATCCCGACCCACCGCCCGATGATACGGATCGATAGCGCCGACTTCATCTACAAGAACGAGAAGGGCAAATTCAATGCCGTGATCCGCGAGATCGAGGAGAAGCATAAGCAGGGCCAGCCCGTCCTCGTCGGCACCATCTCGATCGCCAAGTCCGAGCTTCTGTCCGCACTGCTCAAGAAGAGGACATCAGGCACACGGTGCTGAACGCCAAGTACCACGAGATGGAGGCTGAGATCGTGGCCCAGGCAGGCCGCCACGCCGCCGTGACCATTGCCACGAACATGGCCGGCCGCGGTACCGACATCGTTCTGGGCGGCAACCCCGAGGGACTTGCGCGACAGATGCTCAAGGGCAAGGAGTACACGCCTGACGAATGGGAGAAGACCCTGGCCCAGTGCCGGGAGCAATGCGCTGTGGAGAGGGAGAACGTGCTTGCCGCCGGCGGCCTGCACATCCTCGGCACGGAGCGGCATGAGTCGCGCCGCATCGACAATCAGCTGCGCGGACGGTCAGGCCGCCAGGGCGACCCGGGTTCGTCGCGGTTCTACCTCGCTCTGGAGGACGACCTCCTGCGCATCTTCGGTTCCGACCGGATCTCCGGCTTGATGGAACGGCTCGGTATGGAGGAGGACATCCCCATCGAGCATCGCATGGTCTCCCGATCCATCGAGAGCGCCCAGAAGCGCGTTGAGGACCATAACTTTGAGATGCGGAAGCACGTCCTCGAGTACGACGATGTGATGAACCAGCAGCGCAAGGTCATCTACGAGCAGCGTCGCCAGATCCTGTCGGGTGAAAACCTCAAGGAAGACGTCCTCGGGCTGGCCGAGCAGCTCTTTGACGGGCTCTTCGGCTTTTACTGCCCTGAGGATGCCTACCCCGAGACTTGGGACCTCGTCGGCCTCAAGGAGGCGCTGGCCGCGAAGTTCTCCTTCCGCCTCGGGGATTTTGAGCAGGGGACGCGGTCGCGCGATGAGTTCCGCGACGCCATCTGGCGGGCGCTCGAGAAGAGCTACAATGACAAGGAGACCGAGATCGGCCCCGAGCTGATGCGGCGGCTCGAGAAACTGTTCATGCTCCAGGCAGTGGACCACCAGTGGAAGGACCATCTCCTCGCCATGGATCATCTCAAGGAAGGCGTGGGCCTCCGGGGCTACGGCCAGAAGGATCCCCTCATCGAATACAAGAAAGAGGGGTTCGACATGTTCGAGGAGATGAAGGGCCGCATCGTCGAGACTACGGTGGAAAGCATCTTCCGGGTCAAGCAGGCGAAGGAGGACGACCGGGAGATCGAGCGGCGGCAGAAGCGGCAGATGGCCCAGCTCAGCTTCGTGGGCGCGGGCGACGCCATGGCGGCGCCCCAGCCCGTGCACACGGATAAGAAGGTGGGAAGGAACGACCCGTGCCCCTGCGGGAGCGGAAAGAAATATAAGAAGTGCCACGGCGCATAAGCCGTTTGTCGGTTCGCTATCAAGGCAGCCCCGGGTTCGGGGGCTGCTTTTTTTAATGCAGCGGTCCGACTTGCACTGATGCGCAGGTATGGCTCAGCAGCGGAGCCAACGAACTACACAAAAAGATCCGCTTTTTTTCTGCTCGCCGTTAGCGTGCGTTACTGCCGTTCTATTGACTTCACACACCGTTTCCTATACTCTCATCTCATGAGGCAGCCTATTGGAGCCTCAGCAGGGGATCAGCATCGGTATGAAAAAACAGGTCTCGTATCTGCAAAAGCTTTTCTACGACCTCTGGAACGATTTCGGCAGCGTTTACCTCATCGTGAACAATTCGGAACGGACGCAGATCGGCAAACGGGGATTCACCGAGGACGAGAAGAAACACGGGCTGACCCTGGTTTTCAATAACAAGACCAACAACAAGCTGGACTGGGACGAAGAGGGGAATCTTTCCTGTGTGCTTGCCTTCGGTGCGCGCAAGGAAGATATCTTTATCCATCACGATGATCTGATCGGCGTGTTCTCCCCGGACGCAGGGGTGCAGTTCCTGTGGGGCGGCGTGGACAAGGAACCTCCTGCGTCGCCGAAGACGGACGCAGGAGAGGATGCTCAGAAGCGGGTCATTTCGCTGGACAAGTACCGGAAGAAGGGGAAGGATAGGTAAGAAAGCAGTCCGTTCGTTCTGAACATATTGAAGCATACATGCGATTTCGGCAACGGCCTTGCAGGAACAATCTCTTTGCGTTCTGCTCTATCATTGTTGCCGGGCTGCCGCTGTTCCTCAAGAGGAAAGATGGTCCCCGAGGGGTCGCAACGGAATCCTTCTAAAATTATCAGGAGGCCTCTCCATGAACAAGCCGTCCCGCATGAGTCCTTTCGTCTTCGGATTGATACTGGGTATCGTGGGCACGATCTTCCTGCCCGGCTACGTGCGGCCCTACATCCCTGAATGGGCAATGGGGAAAGCAACGGTGGTCAAAGGGACCGTTGTGGCAAAGCAGAAAAAGGAGCATGCGCTGCTGCTGACCTTGGATACAGCCGACGGCGCGCTGCTGACCACGTTCACGAAGAAGGTCGACGAGATAAGCCTTCTGGTCAACGAAAAGGATGTGATCGAATTCATGCTTCCGAAGTACGCGCCCTTTATCGACGACCCGAAGATCGTGCGGATCGCAAAAGAACAGCCGGCAGCTCCCGATCCGGTTCCTGCTGCCAAGCCTGCGGAGAAAAGCACGAAGGAAGGAAAGCCCCAGCAGGCGGTGAAGCCGCAGGCTGCAGCTTCGGCTCACAGGAGCATGTCCGACAAGAATCCGCCGGACAGGAAGTGAGGAGAAACGACGCCGGTTGCCGGCAAATAAGGAAATATCGGCGGTGATGATGCGGACAGAGGATCCTCAGGCGGCCGCAGGGGAGGGTCTTAACAAAGAAAGGCGCTTAATGCGGCTCTGTCACTGCCCCGACCTCTGAGGAGTTTTCTCTTTCCTCCAGGCAGGCGGAGAAATATACTGCAGAGGAATTGAAGATGGTTACTCATCATCATGAGCCTGTTCATCCGGCAGGCCGCCAGGAGAATGAGAAGAAGCCCGCAAATGCGCAGGCAGAGTCAGGGAACGATGACGCCTGCAGGTGCAAGGAGACCTCGCAAATGACGCCCCGCGAGCTTCTGAAGCTTATGTTGAACGATCTGGCGTTCTGGAAGAAGAATAAGAGGGGATGAATCAGGGTGCGAGTGCCTTCCCCGTAGCTTGCAGCGGGGTGGCGAGCATAAAGGAAAATTTGGATCTGGATTAACGCGGATTTAAAATTACAGGAGAGATAAGCAATGGGTGAACGACAGGTATTCCAGCTGCTTACGAGGGAAGATAAGATATCGGTCCTGCTCTACCGGGTGGGTATAGTGCTGTCCGCGATCATCGTTGCCGGCTTCGCATATTTCCTGGCAACTGCTTCGCTGCGCGCCGCCGCGGCGAACATCCTTGGCTACAGCCTCCATGTCTCTGTCGGCATGAGCGTGTTCTTCATTCATCTTTATGTCCGCAAGATCAAGACCTATCTGGCAGGACTGTATTTCCTGAGCCTCGGATGTCTTGCCGCACTTATTATCGCCGGCAGGGGGTCCCCTGCCGACGCGTTTATGCAGGGTTCGTACGGCCCGCTGCTCCTTCTGCCACTGTCCGGTTGCCTGGGGTTCGTGACCGCAAAGGAGGCGTTCTGCTTCCAGCTCTTCGAGGGCTATCTTCTCGCCATTCTCATGCCGTTCACCCTGTTGTTGGTCGCGGTCGGCGCTCTCTCGGGAACGGGCGCGTCTTCCGGCCTGGTCCTGATCGCGGCCCTGCTGGTCCTTTTCACGCTCCGCAAGGTCTTCCAGCCCCTCGCCTACGACATCGGCGACAAGTCCGCCTATCACTAGACCAGACCTGTTCGTCACTTGTCAGCGGACCCGAGACCGTCGATCCTCGGTCATCAACCTATCGCTTTCACCTCGATCTTCCGTCCGACGAACCAGCCGGTTCTTTTCTCAAGAACCATCCGCCGCTGTTCCATGCTAAAATTATATAAGAAGCAGCCCTCAGGCTCACGACTGTGCCGAATAAATCTCCCTGCCGTCGCGTCAGAATTCGGCAGAGTACGTCCTGAGAGAACCTCTTTCATGAAGAACCAGCAGATCGCAGACATATTCAACGAGATCGCGGAGCTCTTGGAGCTCAAGAACGAGAACGTGTTCCGCATCCGCGCCTACCGCAGGGCCGCGCAGAACATCGGAGATCTGCCCAAGGACGTGGCAGCCCTTTCGCCTGAGGAGCTTGAGACGGTCCCGGGTATCGGGAAGGACCTGGCTGCCAAGGTCCGGGAATTCCTCGAGACCGGCAGGATCGCGAAGCATGAAGAGTTGAAGGCAGCAGTTCCCGGAGGCCTGCTCGAACTGCTCCGCGTGCCGGGCCTGGGGCCGAAGAAGGCGAAGCTGCTTTCCGACAAGCTCAAGGTCAAGGGCATCGACGAGCTGGAAGCTGCCGTCCGCGCAGGCAGGTTAAGCGGACTGCACGGCATACAGAAGCGGACCGAGGAGAACATCCTAAAGGGCATCGAGTTCCTGAAGCGCGGGCCCGAACGCAGGCCGATCGGCAAAGTTCTGCCGCTGGCCGAGGAGATCGTCCGCCGCATGCGCAGCAGCGCGCCATTGGACCGGATCGAGGTGGCAGGCAGCATCCGGCGATGGAAGGACACGGTCAAGGACATCGACATCCTCGCCACCTCTCAGGACCCTGCGGCCGTGATGGCCGCGTTCGTGAAGCTTCCGCAGACGGGCAGGGTGCTTTCCCATGGCGAGACAAAATCCTCCATCATCACGGACGACGGCATTCAGGTCGACCTGCGCGTGGTGGACGAGGATTCCTTCGGCGCCGCGCTCCAGTACTTTACCGGCAGCAAGCAGCATAACATCAAGCTCCGCGAGATGGGCGTGCGGGCCGGGCTCAAGATCAATGAGTATGGCGTGTTCCGGGAGCCGGGCGAAAAGAAGATCGGGGGAGCAAAGGAAGAGGACGTGTATCGGGCGCTCAAGCTTGCCTTTATCCCGCCGGAACTCAGGGAGGACGGCGGCGAGATCGAGGCGGCTCTCGAAGGACGGCTGCCGGACCTGGTGACCCTTGCGGACATCAGGGGCGATCTCCATGTGCACACGAAATGGTCCGACGGCAGCCATGACCTCGACACGATGGTGCAGGAAGCGAGGAAGCGGGGGTACCGTTATATCGCCGTCACTGACCACACGAAAGGGCTCGGTGTGGCGCACGGGCTGGACGAACGGCGCCTGCGGGAGCAGATGCGGCTCATCACGGGCGTGAACGAAAAGCTGCGCGGATTCACGGTCCTCGCGGGGACGGAGGTGGACATCCGGGCGGACGGCAGGCTCGACCTCGCTGACGAGGCGCTCGCGGGCCTCGACATCGTTGTGGCGTCGATCCATTCGGGTTTCAAGCAGCCGCAGGAGCAGATTACCCGGCGGCTGCTCGCAGCGGTCCGGAACCCCTGGGTGAGCGTGATCGCCCATCCGACGGGCAGGCTCCTGGGTGAGCGCGACGCCTATGCCGTCGATCTGGACGCGGTGCTGAAAGAGGCCGCAAAGTACGGCGTGGCCATGGAGGTCAATGCCTATCCGCTCCGGCTCGACCTGAACGACCTGCACATCAG
>Ga0209293_10000125_pt1 | contig 12202 bp, 9 predicted proteins | sample Mud_0915_D1_FD_187690 | JGI IMG/M metagenome (GOLD analysis project Ga0209293, IMG submission 187690) | Wetland microbial communities from Old Woman Creek Reserve in Ohio, USA - Mud_0915_D1 (SPAdes) (version 2) | ecosystem: Environmental > Aquatic > Freshwater > Wetlands > Sediment ... | reverse complement strand
GCGCTACGTTTCTATCCCGGAAGGCCGTTCAGCATGTGCCTGAGCAACCTGGCCAATAGCTATCGGTGCATCGGCCAGTACGAACAGGCCGTACAGTATTATAAAAGACTGCTTCAAGACCAGCCGGACCATTTTCTGGGGAACGCAGGTTTGACCGCTACATACAGTCAGATGGGCCGCATGGAGGACGCCAGGGCGCAGGCGGCCGAGGTCCTCAGGGTCGATCCAAAGTTCTCCCTGGAGCGATACTCAAAGACACTGCGTTACAAGAATCTTGCAGATAAGGAACGTTATATCGACGCCCTACGCAAGGCAGGGCTGCCCGAGAAACCTGCGGCTAGCATACCTCCTTCAGCTGCAGTCGCTCTCAAAGAAAAGACACTGGCCCCGAAGTCCGAAAAAGTCGCAAAACCAACGCCTCCTCCTGCTCCAAAAGAGGAGGCTGCCTCCAAAGAAAAGATGGCCTTCCCTCTGCCCGAAGTGCCGTCGATTGCCGTGATGCCCTTTGTGAACATGAGCGGGGACCCGAAACAGGAGTATTTCAGCGATGGGATGACCGAGGAAATCATCACTGCCCTTTCTAAGTTGCCAGGGCTGTTTGTGATCGCACGAACTTCGACCTCCACTTATAAGGGAAAACCTGCGAAGGTTAAGCAAGTAGCAGAAGAACTGGGAGTTCAGTATGTGCTGGAGGGGAGCGTTCAGAAGTCTGCCGACCGCATCCGGATCAATGCCCAGTTGATCGATGCCCTCACAGGCCGTCACATCTGGGCCGAACGGTACAATCGTGACCTGAAGGACATATTTGCCCTCCAGGATGAGATTACCCTAAAGATCTTAGACGCTGTCCGCGTAAAGTTAGCAGGGGGAGACGTTTCGAGGGTAAAAGCATCTTATAGGGAGAAGCTGAATCTCGATTGCTATTTGAAGTTTATGCAAGCGATGGGTTACTCGGCACGTATGAATCCCGCGGATAACAACTTGGCCCGGGGGATGGCAGAGGAAGCTATTGCCATATGTCCAGACCACGGAATGGGTTATATTATCCTCGGTAACTTATACTATTTTGATATTCTGCTGCGCAATACGAAGTCCCCTCGGGAGACTCTTGACAAAGCTATAGAACTCGCTAAAAAAGCCCTTGCCATGGATGATTCCATACCCGAAGCCCATGGCATATTGTGTAGGCTCTATAGCCTAAAAGGGGAGCATGACAAGGCGATCGCTGAGGGGGAGCGGGCTGTAGCCCTCAGCCCCAGTGGGTGGGGCCTCCTTACCAATTATGGCAATACTCTAACCCAAACAGGCAGGCCAGAGGAAGCCATTCCGTTTTTGCAAAAAGTAATCCGGCTCAACCCCCTTGGTCCACCCTATATATATACCAATTTAGGCGCGGCACTCCGGATGGCAGGGAGGCTTGAGGAAGCGGTTTCGGCATCTAAGAAGGCAACTCAGCTTGCGCCTGACGCCCCTGGTTATCACGCGGATCTGGCGGCTACATACATTATGATGGGCCGTGAGGACGAGGCCCGCGCTGAGGTTGCAGAAGTTCTCAGGATAAATCCAAACTTCCCAGCAGACTTTGCACCAGTATTCCTTGCCGGCTATAAGGATCCATCCGTAAGGCCTAAAATTATTGACGCCCTGCGCAAGGTGGGGCTGAAGTAGAGAATTGAGAAGCAATCATGAAAATTAGATTCTGGGGTTGCCGCGGTTCGATCACGACGCCGGGGCCGACCACCTTGCGCTACGGCGGAAACTCCACCTGTGTGGAGATCAGGACAAAGACAGGACAAATTATTATTGTCGATGCCGGCTCAGGAGTTCGAAATCTCGGTAAGGCTCTGTCCCAGGAAAAAGATGTTACTCACGTTCGGTTTTTCTTCACTCATTCTCATTGGGATCACCTCACAGGGTTTCCCTTTTTTCAGCCAGCCTACTCTGACACTTTCTCCATCACCTTCTGCAGCGGTCCGCATGCTCAAGATTCCATAAGAAAGTACCTTACGCACCAAATGGAAGCACCGTTTTTTCCGGTAGACTTTAACTTCCTGAGGGCCAAATTCGATTTTCGCTGTCAACGTCCAAATATGGAACCTGGCAATTGTCACCTGGACGGATTCGAGGTCTGCCCGATACCGCTGAGTCACCCCAACGGCGGCTATGGTTACAAATTCATCGAGGATGGTAAAGCTTTTGTATTTCTCACTGATAATGAGCTGGATTTCCAACACGAGGGAGGACTGAGTCGACCGAAATACATAGAATTTTGCCAGGGGGCGGACTTGCTGGTCCATGACGCTCAATACACAGAGGAAGAATACAAATTCACTCGCGGGCGGGGCCACTCCACTTTTGATGACGCAATGGACCTAGCCATCGAAGCTAGCGTCAAAAGCCTTGGTTTCTTTCATCATGACCCGGATCGTACTGACGACGATTTGGACCGGCAAATTGAATTTTGTCAGGAGCGAATCCACCGGAAGGGCAGGGAGACCGAATGTTTCGCGACTGCTGAAGGAATGGGGATTGACCTTTAGCTGCAACATAACAAGCAATTCGGGGTTGATTCTCTAACCTTAACATACCGACAAGTACTGAAGGTGAATCGATAATTCTTGTTGATATTCCGATTCAAAATTAGTACACTTTTTTCAAACATAGGGTTTTAAACCAACGACCCGACTAACCTTTGGGGTATTCCATGACTACCCAAGAAGTTAAACGCAAACTCACTGCCATCCTGAGTGCCGATGTCAAGGGCTATAGCCGCCTCATGGGAGAGGATGAGGCGGGCACCATCCACAGACTTAATGCCTACAAGGAGATGATGGCAAACCTTATTCAGCAGAACCATGGGAGAGTGGTGGATGCCCCAGGAGACAATTTGCTCGCCGAGTTTGCCAGCGTGATCGATGCGGTTCGATGTGCAGTTGAGATCCAAAAAGAACTTAAAGCTCGGAATGCGGAATTACCTGAAAACCGAAGGATGGAGTTTCGCATCGGTGTCAACCTTGGGGATGTGGTTGAAGAGGGAGATAAGATCTTCGGCGATGGAGTCAATATTGCAGCCCGTTTGGAGAGCTTATCAGAGGCAGGAGGCATCTGCATCTCCGGAAAAGCCTATGACGAGGTTAAAAACAAGCTAAACTTTGGATTTAAGTATCTTGGTGAGCAAACCGTTAAGAATATTACCATACCGGTTCGGGTATACAAAGTTTTGATGGAGCCCGAGGCAGCTGGTAAGGTGATTGGTGAGAAAAAGGGTAGACCGAGACAGTGGCAGATAGCTACTATGGGGTTAGTGACTATTCTAATTGTGGTAGCTGCTGCTATCGTGATATGGAAACTATATACTCCTTCTGCTCCCAAGATGGAAGTTGCCTCCAAAGAAAAGATGGCTTTCCCTTTACCTGATGTGCCTTCGATTGCTGTGCTTCCCTTTGTGAACATGAGCGAAGACCCCAAACAGGAGTTTCTTAGTGACGGAATCACAGAGGAAATCATCACCGCTCTCTCAAAGATTCGAAAATTATTTGTGATATCCAGACAGTCAACCTTTTCTTATAAGGGGAAACCTGTAAAGGTTAAGCAAGTAAGCGAGGAGCTTGGGGTTCGGTATGTGCTCGAGGGCAGTGTTCAGAGGTCGGGCGGCCGCATCCGGATTAACGCCCAATTGATCGATGCCCTGACAGGACATCACCTTTGGGCAGAGCGGTACGAGCGTGACCTGAAAGACCTATTTGCCTTGCAAGATGAGATTACGATGAAGATTTTGACTGCCACCCAAGTGAAGTTAACGGAGGGGGAACAAGCCTTAACGTTCGCAAAATATTTCAGAGGGAAGCAGGGGCTCGATTGTTATTTGAAATATTTGGAAGGGCTTAAATACCATCGTGGTTTTAATATCGAGGACGCCAGAGTGGCTCGGCGGATCGCAGAGGAGGCGATCGCGATGTGTCCGGATATCCCAATGATTTATGTCCTCATGGGTTTTGTCCACCAGTTGGAGTATTGGCTGGGCATTGGGCAATCCCCTCGGGAGTCTATTGAGAAGGGTATAGAAATGGTCCAAAAAGCCATTGCCATGGATGATTCCGTGCCTATTGCCCACGGCTTGTTGGGTCATTTCTATTCCCTAAAAAGGGAGCATGACAAGGCGATTGCTGAAGGGGAGCGGGCTGTCGTCCTCGAACCGGGCGGCGAAGTTGTCCATGGGTTCTACGGCACGAGTCTGAACTTTGCAGGCCGGTCAGAAGAAGCCATTCCAATGTACCAAAAAGCAATCCGACTCAACCCCTTCGGTACGACCGCTATTTATTTAAACTTCGGCAATGCTCTCCGCCATACGGGGCGGGATGAAGAAGCGGTTTCGGCATATAAGAAGGCAATCCAGCTTTCGCCTGATAACATCATTGCCCATCTTCTCCTGGCCGTTACATATATCAAGATGGGCCGAGAGAAGGAGGCCCGTGCTGAAGCCGCCGAAGTCCTCAGGATAAATCCGAAGTTCTCAGTGGATAATTTCGCAAAGGCACTTCCATATAAAGATCAATCGGTAATAGAAAGGATAATTGAAGCTTCACGCAAGGCGGGGTTGAAGTAAGAAAAAATAGGCAGGCTCACTTTCCCTTCACTCTCTGCTTCACTCTTCTCTGAACCTTCTGGAATTGTTTGAGAATGCCAAACTGTGAAGACTTTTGGTGCACATAAGCCCAATCTATTTCAGCGTAATGGGCGTACATCAACATCTCTGCCTGGATTTGGGTTTGAAGGTCTTTCCATTCTTGAGCCATGATCAGCCGATCTAATAAGATATCCTCCACCTTTAGGATTTTCAGTTTGATCTTCTCTACTTCGATTTCGTTCACCTCCTGGATAAGCAAATGCCCAACCTGAAGTGGTCCTGGAGGAAACTCAACCGGAACTGGAATGTCAGGATGAAGCCAGTGACGATAATCTTCGAACCTCTCAAATCCGAGTTCCTTCATAACGGTTTCAACCTCTTCCTTCTCTAAAGGGGGAAGTATCATATCAATGTCGGCGGTTGTGTATCCTCCTGCTGTGTAGTATTCGACAACCGCTCCACCGACAAGCACTGTTTGAATTCCTTTCTTTTCGAATGCCGACGAAATGACAGCAGCCACATAAATCTGTCTCTCCAATTTATCCTTGGTGGCGATAGCCTTGGCAATCAACTTTTGAAGTTTATGAGAGGTGTCCATCATATCTTCTCCAGCATCCTGGCCTCTGCAGGATGACGTGGTCGTTGACGTTCTATATCATTTCCATATTCCCTGCGAATTTCTTTCGATCGATTCTTCCAGGTTTTCCTTTTTCTCAAAGTCTCTTTAAGAATGAAAGTATTTGCTACCTTAAGATTGGAAGAAACATCGATTGACTTGTCTGCAAGTGATTTCAACTCGGGTAATAGTAGGAAATTTCTATTCACTTTAAAATGTCTCCGATTTCCCTTGGCCCATGAGAGGACAAAACCAATCTGTTCAAGTCTGTCAAGTTCTCTCTTAATCATAGGGGCCGGTTCTCCTATATTTCGGCTAAGTTCTCTAAGGTGAAACACTTTATCCTGATTGTTTAAGAGATAAACGAGAGTTTTCCGCCGTGAGGCCGAAGAAATGAGAAATTCAAGCATATAACCTCCGGAATAAAAATGTTACTTTTTTTATAACAATTTAATGAAACCCTGTCAAGTGGAAAATGACGAAAGGTTGTCATTTATAAAGCGATGAGAAGAAATTCCCCATTATTTCTTATTGACTTCAATAGATAAAAGGAGTAATTTTCCTTTTAAATCTAAAAGCTTAAAATATATCTTGTTTACCTAACCTTTTGTCCTCCTTTTCCTGGAGTCTTCCCGGAGGAATTCCATGACCACCCCAGAAGTTAAACGCAAACTCACTGCCATCCTCAGTGCGGATGTGAAGGGCTATAGCCGCCTTATGGGGGAGGATGAGGAATCGACGGCCCACACCCTAAGTAGTTACAAAGAAGTAATAGCTGGCCTCATTCAGCATCATCATGGTCGGGTGGTGGATGCTCCAGGAGACAATGTTTTGGCTGAGTTTGCGAGTGTGGTCGATGCAGTTCGATGTGCTGTGGGGATTCAGAAGGAACTCAAAACTCGCAATGCAGAGTTGCCTGACAACCGCAGGATGGAATTTCGAATTGGGATCAACCTTGGGGATGTGATCGAGGAAGGTGAGAGAATTTACGGAGATGGAGTGAACATTGCTGCTCGGTTAGAGAGTCTCGCTGATGCCGGAGGCATCTGTGTCTCCGGAACTGCCTTTGATCAAGTTAAGAATAAGCTGAACCTTGGATACAAATATCTTGGGGAGCAAACTGTTAAGAACATTGTAGAGCCAGTGCGGGTGTATCTGGTTCTCATGGAGCCCGAGGCAGCCGGTAAAGTGATTGAAGAGAAAACAGTTAAACCAAGACGATGGCAAAGGGCGGCTTTGGTTGTAGTAGTAATTTTAGTCGTGGTAGCCACTGCGTTTGCAGTCTGGCGTCTATACCTTCGCCCCACTCCTCCGATTGAAGTTGCTTCCAAGGAAAAGATGGCCTTCCCTTTGCCTGATAAGCCCTCCATCGCGGTGCTGCCGTTTTTGAACATGAGCGGGGACCCCAAGCAGGAGTTCCTCTGCGACGGGATCACCGAGGATATCATCACAGCCCTTTCCAAGGTACCCATGCTGTTTGTCATTGCCCGCAATTCGACGTTCACCTATAGGGGAAAACCGGTGAAGGTCAACCAAATAAGTGAAGAACTGGGGGTTCAGTACGTACTGGAGGGAAGTGTTCAAAAGTCTGATAACCGCGTTCGGATCACAGCCCAGTTGATTGATGCCCTTTCGGGGCATCACATTTGGGCCGAGCGCTACGATCGTGATCTGAAAGACATATTTGCCCTACAGGATGATGTTACACGTAACATACTCACGGCTATGCAAGTGAAAATTACGGAGGGGGAGCAAGCCCTGTATCGCGACAAGGGGATACGAAATCTCAATTGCTATTTGAAGTTGTTGGAAGGGAAAAATTACTTGAATCGCGGCGATATCGAGGGCAACAACTTGGCCCGGCGAATGGGAGAAGAGACTCTTGTTATGTGCCCAGAGTCTTCATCAGCTTATGGGCTCTTGGCTATTACCCACATGATGGATTACTGGCTTGGCTCTGGCAAGTCCCCTCAGGAGTCTATTGAGAAAGCTATTGACCTGGCACGAAAGGCTATTGCACTGGATGATGCCTATGCTCATCCCCACGGTCTGTTGAGCTTCCTCTATTCCATAAAGAGGGAGTACGAGAAGGCGCTTGCTGAGGGAGAAAGGGCTGTGGCTCTTGATCCTAACGGGGCGGATGTTTATGCCTGGTATGCCATGAGTCTGACTTTTGCAGAGAGGTCGGAGGAAGCCATTCCGTTGTTCCAAAAAGCAATCCGACTCAACCCTTTCGGTCCGACCTGGTACTTTTTTGACCTTGGGAATGCCCTCCTGATTGCGGAACGGTATGAGGAGGCAGTTTCGGCATACAAGAAGGCGCTTCAGCGCTCTCCTGATAATTTACTCGCTCATGTTCTCTTGACCACTACATACAGTAAGATGGGCCGTGAGAAGGAGGCCCGCGCTGAAGCTGCAGAAGTTCTGAGGATAAATCCAAAGTTCTCCCTGGATTACTTTGCAAAGGCGCTTCCATTCAAGGATCAAAAAGTAACAAACAACCTTATTGAGGCTTTGCGCAAGGCAGGGTTGAAGTGAAGGATTTAGAGCTTTCCAAAGATCGGCAATCATTTTAGAGGAGGAGGAAGATGAGTCATCGAGACGAAAACCATAAGGTTCTGGAAAAGGTTCTGAATTTCATTAATGTGAACCCTTCTTTTTCGCGGCGTGAATTCCTCCTGATCAGTGGAGTTACTGTTGTTGGAATTTCCGCCCTGGGGGCGAAAGCCGCTAAGAAAACGCCCCTGATCATCATCGATCAGGCTGAAGGGATTGTGATCGCAGACCCGACGAAGTGTGTGGGATGCCGGCGGTGTGAGCTCGCCTGTACCGAGTTCAATGACGGGAAAGCAGCGCCTTCCATGGCGCGGATCAAGGTCGCGAGGAATGCTAACTTTGGACCTAAAGGCGTCTACGCCGGGCAGCGGGGCGAAGGAAATTGGGGCAATGGATTTATCGCTCAAGACCTCTGCAAGCAATGCCCCCACCCTGTTCCCTGTGCCACTGCCTGTCCCAACGATGCCATTGTCCTGGAGCCCAAGACAAAAGCCAGAATGGTGGATTCAAAGAAATGTGTTGGGTGCAAAATATGTCAAAAGGCCTGTCCCTGGGAGATGATGTCTTTCGACCCGGATACGAACAAGGCCACCAAATGCTTCCTCTGTAATGGAAAACCGAAGTGCGTGGAAGCCTGTCCCGCAGATGCCCTGACTTACGCGGCCTGGACGGACCTGACCGATAGGACGGCGGTCCGTGCAGCTTCCACTGTTGCCATTCTACCTGAAAAGGCTTCTGCCTGCATCGAGTGTCATAGGAAGTGATTACAGAGATTCCCAAAAATGATTACAGAGATTCTTCCTTACGTTCACTGCTTTTCTAAGATGATTAACCCCGCCTCGCCTCCCCTTAAATTAAGGGAAGGAAGGGAGGGGTTATTTCGGTGTAATCGTTCTTTAATCGCTGTAATCAGAGACTTTCTCTAAGAAAGGAGATGAACGATCATGGCAAAACATGGAGGATGGGCTGAAAAAGTTCTGCGCGTCGACCTGTCGTCCGGCCGGATTTCAACGGAAGATACAATCGAAAAATACAAAGACTTCCTGGGAGGAACGGGCATTGGTTATAAGGTAATCTGGGATGAGGTTCCGGCAGGAACAAAAGCTTTCGACCCGGCCGATAAGATTATCTTCGGGGTCGGGCCTCTGGCCGGCACAGGGGCTCCCTGTAACGGCAGAACGGCCGTCACGACCCTGTGGCCTACCTGCTATCCAAAACCTCTGGTAGCCAGCGGACACATGGGCGGTAGTTTTGCCGCGGAACTTAAGTACGCCGGATACGATGCGATCATCATCGAGGGAAAGGCCGACCGCCCGGTCTGGATCTCGATCACGGACGGAAAGGTTGAGATCAAGAATGCCCGGTCCCTCTGGGGTCAGGGCATTCGCCGTACCACGATTGAGATCAGCCAGATCATGGGGCCGGAGGCATCCGTGGCAGCCATCGGACAGGCCGGGGAGAATTTGATTCCTATGTCCGTCGTGATGAATTCGGTTTCCCACTCAGCGGGAGGGGTCGGCGGAGTGATGGGTTCGAAGAATCTGAAAGCGATCGGTGTCCGTGGCACGGGCAAGGTTGCCATTGCTGGAGATAAAGGGGAATGGGAGAAGCTGGTCAAGTTCCACCTCTCACTTCTGGGCGCGAATAATCAGCATGTGGTTCCAAACAGCCCCCAACCCTGGGCTGAATACTTCAACCCCGGATCCCGGTGGGTCGCTTCAAGGGGCCGTCAATGGGGAGCTTCCCAGCCAGGCATCGATACGGGCTCCTGCGATCCCCACGATCTCAACCGGATTGCCTACCGGACTAACAATGCAGCCTTCTATCTTGGAGAGAAGACATGGAAGTACACGGTGAGAGGAAACGGCTGCACCGGGTGCCCTATTCGATGCCACACCACAGTGAAAGTCCCTTCCGTGTCTTCAAAGTATGGCATCTCTGAAATGGGACAAAACACCTGCGCAGGACTCCTTTTTGGCCGCAGTTTCTTCAAGACTTTCCCGGACGGTCCCCGGGGCGAAACAGTGATCGAGGCCTGTATGGTCGGCATGCATATCGCCGATGACCTCGGACTCTGGTGCAACTATGGCCAGATGCAGAGGGATTTCGTGAAACTTTACTATACCGGCAAGGTCAAAGAGAAGCTGGATGAGAAAGAATTCAAGAGCTACTCCTGGGACAAATACGAAAAAGGCGATCCTGCCTTCCTTTTCGAGCTGATGCCGAGAATCGCTAGGAGGGAAGGAGAACTTGGCACCGCCCTGGGATTGGGGACCGGGTACCTGCTGGAGCGCTGGGGAATTCCCGAGCCAGAATGGAAAGAAGACAAAGATTTGGTTTACTGGCACCTCGGGTTTCCTAAACACCACGCCAATGAGGATGCCGGTCAATGCGGCGTCATTATCAATACCCAGTACAACCGCGACTGCCAGTGCCACTCTCACTGCAACTTCGTTCGGAGCGGGCTGCCCATCGATGTCCAGAAGCGCCTGGCTGCCGAAATCTGGGGCTCTCCGGATGCCGTGGATCCAATTGGAGCCTACACACCGATGAATGTCTACAAAGCAAAAATGGCGAAATGGTCCGTGGTCCGGAAAGAACTTCACGATTCCTTATCGATCTGCAACTGGATGGGTCCCTGGGTAGCTTCTCCTCTGAAGGAACGCGGTTACAGAGGTGACGACTCCCTCGAATCGATGTTCTACGGCCTGGCAACAGGAGATAAGAAGAGCCGGCAGGAGCTCGACCAGGCCGGGGAACGCATCTTTAACCTCCATCGCGCCCTGACGATTCGTGATATGGGGACAAAGGGGATGCGGAAAGCGCATGATGTTATTCCCGCATGGGTCTTCAAAGATCCTTCAGGCAAGCCTCCTTTGACCAAGGGAACAATTCACATGGATAAGGAAGACATCGAAAAGGCAATGGACATGTATTACGAAGAGATGGGCTGGGATAAGGAGACCGGCCTCCCTCCTGCCTCAACGTATCAGAAACTTGGACTTGCGAAAGTGGCAGAAGAGCTGGGCAAGAAAGGGCTATTACCCTGAGCGATTCCCAAACCGGGCTAAGGGGAAGGAGAAATAATTGGGAGTGGATTGATATGTGTGCTGAGACTGGAGGAACATCCTTGAAGCAGAAGGATTCCAGCCGGGAAACAGTCATTCTTGTCACAACCAACATCATCCGTGAAAAGAGCAAGGAAGGCTGTTTCGTATTGACGGAAGAGGTTCTATCGGAACTTGTCGGCCGGGGGTTTCTCGAATCGGAGAAAGAAGAAGACCGTTTTGCCCAGGCGAGTTCAATCCTTGAAGAGGCTCTTAATAGAAACGACGATCTGCGGGAAAGGAAGGGCAAGGACGGCCTTTCGCGGTACTATTCTTCCCTTGCCATGAGCGAAGCTTATGCAGCTCTTCTCACCCGGAAAGAAGAAGACCTTCTGTTCATGGTGGCGGAGGTCATTCGGGAAAACTCAGCAATCTATCCCCGCCCTGTCCCTCTCGATATTTTTATCGAACCTCCGTTTGACCTTACCCAGGAAGAGATTCTTGAGTGTTTAGGCAAGATGGGGCAGCAGGCAGAGTATCAAGACATCGCCCGAACAACCACCTCTGTCGGAACAGTATTTCTTTACTCCAACCGTCATTTGGACCCGGGTCACGCATCCATGCTCGCGGAATGGTTGGATGTAGGCCAGGCCAACAATCCTTAATGCACTAATACAAACGCGACAAATCTTTTTTCCCCCCACCCATCCCTCCCCCTCAAGGGGGGAGGGTAAGGGTGGGGGTTCTTGAGGTTTAAGATCCGTCAAATGGCCTGGAATAAGAGGTAGCAAAGAATCATTGAGAAGATCAGAGCGACCAGATTTAGAACTAGGGTTAAGTCAATCACCTGATGTGAATCTAAAGTTTCCACGTTCATATGTTTTCCATCGTTTCTTCCCATCGGAAAACCTCTTGATTCGTGCCCCTTTTTCTTACTGTGCGAGTATAATTCATGATCCTCCGAGGATTTTTCTTCATGGTTTTCTGCCTGCGTCATTTTCCCCTTCTTCCAAAGTCTCCAAATCCCCGACGCTATCAGTATCCCATAGAAAGATTAAAGTAAGATGAAATTTGGATTAAAGTTTCTTAATCCTTCACCCTGTCCTCTCCTCATTGGGGGGAGGGGAAGGGTGAGGGGGCCGAATGATTCGGGGATACGTAGCCGTTAGGCCGAGCGAGTGGTCATTTCGCTTAACCGATTTTTCAGATCTTCAGGAAGGGCGTTGTTTGCGGCTTCGAGGGTTACCCTGGGCATACCACCAAAGACCTGGTAAGCTTGGTTGAGAACCCGATCATCCCAAATGGCATGGATATCATTCTTGATTAGTCTTTCTGAAGCGAGCGTCGGTTCCCATC
>Ga0209293_10000123_pt1 | contig 12254 bp, 11 predicted proteins | sample Mud_0915_D1_FD_187690 | JGI IMG/M metagenome (GOLD analysis project Ga0209293, IMG submission 187690) | Wetland microbial communities from Old Woman Creek Reserve in Ohio, USA - Mud_0915_D1 (SPAdes) (version 2) | ecosystem: Environmental > Aquatic > Freshwater > Wetlands > Sediment ... | reverse complement strand
CACGCGACATGGCCTCCACCAACTTCTGAATGGGATCTCCGACCAGCTTCCCAAAGAAGATCGTGAGCGTGATCAAGATGACAAGAATGCTCAAGAAAGTCAGGATGACCGCCCGGTCTCTCTTCTTGCCCAGAAAAGCCTGGGCTTCATCCAAAGAACTGACCAATCGAATTCCACCGATCACTTTCGTCCCCTGATGGAGGGGAACCGTCACCTCCAGCCGTTTCTCCTCCCCGACATCATGAAGCGAGGAAAGGTCCTTGTCCGTCTTCAATCGATTGATTTGATCTTTGGACAGGGTCAAGGATGTCCGGCGGGTGTCCCTGGAATGAGAGACGATGAGGTCCCAATCCTTCGCGGAGAAAAGAAAGACGTCAATTTCCAGCAAAAAGGAGCGGCTGAGCAACCACTCCTCGACTTCATCTCGGAGACGAGGAAGGTCCTCTCGAATCGCCTGATCCGGGATCGAGGCATCGATTTGCTTTGCAATCAGTATATTTCGATTGAGGGAAAGGTCGATCTGGTCCTTTTTTGCAAAGTGATAGTCTAAATAACTGGCAAGGAGAAGAACTCCGGCGACAATCAAGATGATGAGAAACGTGATTTTGGTCTTCAGTCCTATTTGGGAGATCCTTTGATGGATGAAGGCCTTGATCCGACGAACGGCCGGGAAGGGAATGGGAGTTGATTTCTCTGTATCCATCTCTATTTGGGGGAGAGAGACATCTGAGATCCGGCCCTTTTTCGTTCAATCACTTTGACCAGAATCACTCCGATCTCGAACAAGATGTATAAAGGGCCTCCCATTAAGGACATATTAAACACATCCGGAGTCGGTGTAATTACTGCGGCTGTCACCGCTATGAGAAGGATAGCATACCTCCGGTTTCGAGTCAAAAACGCTGCATTCACCACTCTGAGGGTGCTCAATAGAGCAAGGATCAACGGAAGTTCGAAGGTCAGCCCAAACCCGAAGACGAAAAAGGTGCAAAAGGAAACATATTTTCCCGTGGAGATCATCGGCTGAATATGGGCGGATTGGTACCCTAAGAGAAACTGGACGCCGAAGGGAAGGGTGACGAAGAAACAAAAGAAAGCACCCAGATAAAAAAGAAAGATGGCGGTGATCAGGACAACGCTTCCCGATTTCATTCCCTTTGAGCGAAACAGCGGAGCGAAGGCTTTCCAGATATGGAAAAAGATCACTGGGGTGGAAACAAACAGGCTGGCATAGAGAGTCAGCTTGAGGAGCGAGAGAAAAGCCTCAGGAATGGTAAAAGCAACCAAATCGATTTTGAGAGAAGTGTCGCGGAGAAAACGCAGTAGTTCTTTCGAAAAGGGAAGAATGATCACGCCGCAGATGACGATCGCAATGATGATCTGAAGGAGACTCTTCCGGAATTGATTCAACGCCTGAAAAATCTCTTCTCTCTTTATTCCTGGGCCGAGGTCTTCGCCCTGAGGGATCATGAAGCTAATGTAACACATAAAGGGGAAGGTCGAAAGCGGTTTAGGGTTGACAAAGATTCAAAACAGGGATAAAAGAAAAAAGATTATCAATCCAAGCTTGACCTGCCGAGCGGTGGCAGAAATGTTCTGAAGATGAAATTGAAAGTCGGCATCACCTATAACCTCAAGAAAGATTTTACTCGTCAGGAAAATCAGCCGACGGATCTTCTGGAGGAGTTCGATTCCGAGGAGACGGTCGATGCCATCCAGGAGGCCCTGGAGAGCGAAGGACACGAAGTGATCAAGCTGGGCGGAGACACCGGTTTGATCGATCGGTTAAGGCAGGGTCCGGTCCACATCGTTTTCAACATCGCTGAAGGTCTTCAGGGACGAAACCGAGAGGCCCACATCCCAGCTCTCTTAGAATTCTTGAACATCCCCTATACCGGATCGGATCCCCTCACCCTCTCCCTCACGTTGGATAAGGCCATGGCGAAGAGAATCGTGATGAGCCGGGATATTCCAACCCCACGATTTAAGAAAGTGGAGAGGATGGAGGATCTCAACGACCTGGACCTCCGTTACCCTCTCTTCGTCAAACTCTGTTATGAAGGGTCGAGCAAGGGGATTCGGTTGGATTCGAAAACTTCGGATCCTCAATCCTTGAGGGAGAAAGCCAGAACGCTGCTAGAAACTTATGGTTCGCCCCTCCTCGTAGAAGAATTTGTGAGAGGGCCGGAGTTCACGGTGGGGGTCCTTGGCAACGAAACTCCTCGGATCCTCGGCGTCATGCAGATTGAGGTCAAAGGGAGACCTCCTGAAGAATCCATCTACTCTTTGGAGATCAAGCGGGAGTGGGAAGAGAAAGTGCGTTACCATTGTCCCCCCTCCATTGACCCCAGTCTTTTAAAGAAGATCGAGGAGGTCGCCCTCCGGTCTTATCGAGCCTTAGAGTGCCGAGACGTTTCTCGGGTGGACATCCGAGTCGGGGAGGACCAGACACCCTATTTCCTAGAGATGAATCCCCTTCCAGGCCTTTCTCCTGTTTACGGAGACCTCGTGATCATGGCAAGGAGCATGGGATGGGACTATGCCAAGCTGGTCAGAACCATTCTCCATCATGCCCTGAAGCGATATGGATGGATGGAGTAATCCATTTGCGATGATCCGAACAGAGCAGAACCTCCACGAGATTATCCTGAGAAACTTCAAGGAAGCAGTCGTTTTTGCCGACGCCCAAGGACGAATTCAAATCTTCAATGTCATCGCAGAGAAATATTTTCAGACCAGCGCGAAGAAGGTGCTGGGAAAGAGATTGGACAGGGCCATTCCTTATAAGAATATCAAAAAGCAGTTTGACTTGGTGTACGAAAAGAGAGAGGAGAATCACGACGTTGAACTGGCCGCTCCTGTTCCCTCTGCTCCTGCTTCAGGCCAAGAGACCCGGATCCTTCATTGCAGCTTTTATCCCATTTTTGATAAGAAAGGGGCGACGTTTCTGGGTTGTTTGGCAACGTTTGCGGATGTGACGGAAAAAGGTCTGCTTCTGAGGGAGATTAGCAAGAGCCGGGATCTTTCCACCATCGGATTGCTGGCCAGATGGATGGCCCATGAAATTCGAAATCCCTTAAGCGCTTTGAACATCAATATCGAATTATTGAGAGAGGAGTTGGGAGGGGAAGCCCACCTCTCCCAGAGAGAGGAGATTCACTCTCTGATCAATTTTATCAGTTACGAAACCCTCCGACTGGATAATAATCTGAAAGAATTTTTGGATTTCAATCGCCTCCCTCCCCTGAAATTTGAATGGATTCAATTGAATGAATTATTGGATTCCGTGGTTCGACTTTCAAGGCCGGATGCCCAAATAAAAAATGCCAGGATTGAGACTCATTTTCAAAGAAAGTTGCCCATGCTGAAGCTCGATGTCAGTCAATTCAATCTGGCGATTTCAAATCTCCTCATCAACAGCATTCAGGCAGTTTCCGAAAAAGGGGAGATCCACCTCTTCACCCGGGGGTCCAGAAAGAATGTCTTCGTCATCATTCAAGACAATGGGGTGGGGATCTCTAGGGAACATCTCCCCAAGATCTTCGATTTTATGTTCAGCACCAAGCCCACAGGATCAGGGTTAGGGCTCTCGATTGCGAAAAAAATTATTTCAGACCATCACGGTGAGATCTCGGTAAAAAGTGAGGTCAGCAAGGGATCGGTTTTTAAAATACGAATTCCCCTGGGCCAAAAAACATAAGTTCGGAGTTCAGCGTTAGGAGTTCGGAGTGGAAACATGCTACCGGGATTTAAGAATAAAAGTGCTCCGAACTCCCTGCCTTCGCCGAAACGCTTCGTGCAGGCAGGCGAACTAAATACTCCGAACTGATCATCGGGCGATATGGACAAAAAAGTGATTCTCATTGCGGAAGATGATTCCAGGGTCGGGGAGAGCCTGCGGCTATTGCTGAAGAAAAAAGGGCATGGAATCCTCCTGGCCCCGAACGGGAAGGAGGCCCTCCAACGATTTCGGCATGAGATGGTCGATCTGGTGATTACCGATCTGGTCATGCCCAAAATGGACGGGATCGAGCTTTTGGAAGCGGTAAAAGGTCTGAGGCCGGAGACCGAGGTGATCGTCATCTCTGCCCAAGGGACGATCGAGAGAGCGGTCCAGGCGATGAAATTGGGCGCCTTTGATTTTATCGAAAAACCGATCCATCCGAGGGTCATCTCTTTATTGGTGGACAGGGCTTTAGAGAAACAGACCCTGGTCCTCCAGAATCGAGACCTGCGCTCCAGACTGGAAGATAAGTTTCAGTTCAAGAACATTATCGGGAGAAGCGAGAGGATGGTAAAAATCTTCGAGCTCATCCGTCATATTGCACCCTATGACAGCTCTGTTCTTATTATCGGCGAGAGCGGAACGGGGAAAGAGCTGATCGCCAACGCCATTCATTACAATAGTCCAAGAGCCTCCATGGCCTTCATCAAAGTAAGTTGTGCGTCTTTGAGCGAAGGGATTATTGAAAGTGAACTGTTCGGCCATGAGAAGGGCGCCTTCACCGGAGCGATCGCTTCTCGAAAGGGACGATTTGAATTGGCCCATCAGGGGACCCTTTTTTTGGACGAAGTGGAGGATATTCCCCCTGCCACACAGATCAAACTTTTACGGGTCCTCCAGGAAGGCGAATTCGAAAGGGCAGGGGGAAATAAGACGATCCGGGTCAACATCCGCATCATTGCCGCAAGCAACCGGGATCTCCAGGAAGCCGTCAAAGAGGGAAGATTTCGCGAGGATCTCTATTACCGTTTGAATGTGGTGAATATCAAGCTTCCCCCGTTGAGGGATCGGAGGGATGATCTTCCCTTTCTGGTCAATTTCTTTTTGGAAAAATATAATCAGAAATATCATATGAAGGTGAAGGGGGTTTCCCAGAAGGCCATGAGCCTTCTGACCGATTACGAATGGACGGGAAATGTACGGGAGTTGGAGAATACCCTCGAGTCTATTTTGGTGATCAACAGTCCGGACGTCATTGATGTCAAACATCTTCCTCAAGAAATGCGAGATTTTAAACAGAAGCCGGAGGTGATCCTGTTCAGGGTCGGAACGCCTCTTGAAGAAGTGGAGAGGGAGATATTGATTCAAACGCTCAGAGCCACGAAAGGAAATAAAAGGAAGGCGGCCCAGTTATTGGGGATTAACGTTCGGACGATTCATCGCAAGATGGAAGGAATGGAAGAATTCGGCGAGATTTCATAAAGGGTGGAAGGGGCTGAAGGCGCGAAGCGCGGCAAAACGTCATACTCTCATAAATCGTGCCAAGAAAGAAGGGCATTTTGTCGCACTCCTCACGAAGTCGAAGGTCATTTTTGCCATCTTCCTTTTTACCATTTAGGATTTGAAAATAGAAATGACAAGAAATAAGAATATAAGCTACTGATATCATTGCTTATTATTTCTTTCCCGGACATGTGAGTCTGTAAGAATTTGGCACGATATTTGATATACTTTCCTTCTTATGAAGGAAAGGCGGAAGTGGGCTTTCATTCTTGACAAAGATGAGTTTGTGCGGCTCAGCCTCAACAAGATTTTGAAGAAGTATGGGTTTCAGACCGAGGAAATCGAGGATTTTTCTCAGCTGGAAAAGAGAAAAAAGGATGTCGATGGAGGGATGATCTTGGCTGATGTTGAAATTGATGTTTTGGAGAAAGGTTTTCCCTTCCTGAAGAGATGGAATGATCGCTTTGTATTGATGACCCCTCTGGTCACAGACGAACTCGCTCTTCGATTGAAAAAGATGGGCATTCATCGTGTTATGAAAAAACCGGTTGATCCCAGGTTGCTGCGGAAGGTCATCCGGGAGATTTCTTTTCCCGATGGAGTGAAAGCTCTGTCGTTTAGGAAGAAAGGGGAGGGTTCCCATTTTATTCAGAAAGGAGGTGAAGTATTATGAAGAAGTGGATTTTTCTTTTCCTCGCATTGGTCCTGGTGATTAATATTGCAGCAATGAGTATTGGGTGCAGCAAGAAGGAACCACCGAAACCAGCAGCCAAAGAGGAGGCGAAGCCACCCGAGGCACCGGCACCACCTGCACCTGCAGCACCGGCCCCGGCACCGGCTCCTGAAGCCCCCAAGAAGTAGGGTTTGTTTCATGGTCAACGCGTTGGCGCTCCCTTGTTAAAAGAAAGGGGGCGCCAACAAGAGACCATCCTGTTGAAGAAAGGAGTTCATTATCCCAGCTCAACGTCGAAAGAAGAAAAGGTGCGTGTCTGCTCATCATGGAGGAAGGCTTTTCCTTTGTCAGGGAGGGGGTATCGAATGATATCTCCTTTTTTGTTTTCTGAGAGGGTTTTTCAGAAAGCGAACCGGCTTCCGCTCGGCAGATATGCGGGAAGGAGAGAAGATGGAGCCTGCTTCAGACTCTAATTTATCTGTCCCCCCAAGGGGGGCGAAAAGGGTCTCACAACTTTATTTGTTTTCCCTTCCGATGGAGGGGGAAAAGACTGACGAGTCGCGAGAGAGCATCCCCCATGTTTGGGAAGGGATTTCAGCAAAGGAATGGAATGATTGGAGGTGGCAACTTCGACATCGAGTCACCTCTCTAGAACAACTCAAAGAGATCATCGACTTGACCCCTGAGGAGATCGAAGGGATCAACCATTCGAAAGGGAGACTAGCCTTAGCCGTCACTCCTTATTTTGTAAGCCTGATGGACCCGGTCAATCCGAATTGCCCCATCCGAAGACAGGCCATCCCTCGAATCGAGGAGATCCATCTGTCGAAAAGTGAAATGGTGGACCCTTTAGGCGAGGACAATCATTCCCCTGTGCCGGGGCTAGTCCATCGCTATCCGGATCGGGTGCTTTTGCTCGTCACCGATCAATGCGCCGTCTACTGCCGATACTGCACGCGGAGACGATTGGTGGGGAGCAATGAGCGGTCCATCACCCAAGGAAATTTTGAGGAAGTCCTCAGGTACCTTAGGAGTCATCGAAAGGTTCGAGATGTCCTTATCTCGGGAGGAGATCCGCTCCTCCTGGAAAACGAGAGGTTGGAGGAGATCTTGAGCCGATTGAGGGCGCTTCCGCATATTGAAGTCCTCCGGATTGGAACGAGAGTTCCGGTGACGCTTCCCCAGAGGATTACGGGCGGATTGGTGAGGATGTTGAAGAAGTATCATCCCCTGATGATTTCCATCCATTTTACCCATCCGAAGGAGATTACCGATCGAGTGAGGAAAGCTTGCGGGGAGCTTGCCGATGGAGGGTTTCCATTGGGAAGCCAGACCGTTCTTCTCAAGGGGATCAACGATAAGCCCTACGTGATGAAGAAGCTCGTTCAGGAACTCCTCAGGATTCGGGTCCGCCCATATTATATCTATCAATGTGACTTGGTCATGGGAACCGAACATTTCCGAACCTCTGTGGCGACGGGAATTCAGATCATGGAGAAACTGCGGGGTCACACCACGGGCTATGCGGTACCCACCTATGTCGTCGATGCGCCCGGGGGCGGAGGAAAAATCCCGTTACAACCGGATTACCTGGTTTCAAAGGGCAGAGGGAAGATTGTGTTGAGAAACTACGAGGGAAAGGTTTTTGAGTACCCGGAACCGAATATCATTGAATTCAAGAAAACCAGGTCCACGGGTGAGGAAAAAGCGGTTTCGAAGAAGGTGACCGCTTGAGCGTGAACGGATGAGGAGAGGGTCCGTGTTTAAAGTAGCGATCTTGTATAACCTTTTTGAGCGGCTCCAGAAAGGGGAGGAAAAAGATCTCCTGGCAGAGGGGGCGATCATCGAGGAGATCGAAGCCGTAGAAAATGCCGTCCGAACTCTCGGCCATCAGTGTGCGGTGATCGCCGTTCGTGATGAAATCTTCCAGGTCATCCACTGGCTGGAGGAGTACCAACCCGACGTCGTTTTCAACTTATGCGAAAGTGTTTACGGGCATAGCTGCTGGGAGATGAATATCCCCGCCTTATTGGATCTCATCCGAATGCCCTATACCGGATCCTCTCCTCTTACCCTCGGGTTGTGTCAAGACAAAGGAAAAGTGAAAGACATTCTCCAGTCTCGAGACATCCTGACCCCTCGATATCGAATCGTTGAACGGGCCGTGGACGCTACGAAGGAGGATCGCTTTCCCATCATCGTCAAGCCCCTTCACGAAGACGGGAGCCTTGGGATCACGAGAGAGAGCGTGGTCTTCGACGATGAGGCCCTGATCAAACAGGTTCGTTACGTGATCGACCAGTATCAACAGCCTGCCTTGGTGGAAGAATTCGTGGAGGGCAGGGAGCTGAATGTGGGTTTGATGGAGACCAATGGCAAGGTGGGAGTCCTGCCTGCCTCGGAAATCGACTACTCCGAGTTCCCGGAAGAGATTCCCAGGATATGCGGATACGAGGCCAAATGGGTCACCGAGAGCCCCGAGTATCAGAAGTCGAAACCGGTCTGTCCTGCCCCGCTCGAACCCGAGGTGAAGAAGAGGGTGGAGCAGATCGCTCTCAGAGTCTTCAAACTCTTCGGGTGTCGGGATTATGCCAGGGTGGATTTCCGCATCGACCGGGATGGGGAAATTTATGTGTTAGAGGTGAATCCCAACCCGGATATCTCTCCTCAATCCGGGATGGCCAGAGCCCTCAAAGCTCAAGGCACCACCTATACGGAGTTTGTCGGAAACTTGCTGGAGAGAGCACTCCGGAGAAAAGATGGGGAGATAGGGAGATAGGGAGATTTCCCGGAGGAGAAATGAAGAACATCGCCCGAGGGGCGGGACTCATGAACCTCAATTCCTTAGGGCGAGAACAGAGATCCAGAACTCTATAGATCGAATTCGATAGACCCTGAACTTGTTTCAGGGTAAGGTTCAGGACTTGGTTCTGGACGACAAAACATAAGAAGAAACCCTGCTGTTATGCTGAAATTCTTTCAGCATCCGGTCTGTTAAGTAAATTTCCTTACAGTTCATAGTCCATCGTTCAAGGTTGTCGGTTGCGCTTACGCCGCGCCGTGTCATTTTGCACCCCGTCTCCTCATCCACTGTTAGAAAAATGAACACTTTTCCCAGGGTCATTTTAAAGAGAGGCAAAGAGAAGCCGGTGTTGCGCGGGCACCCCTGGGTTTGTTCCGGAGCGGTCGCCAGGGTAGAGGGAGAAGTCTCGCCTGGAGAGGTTGGAGAGATTTTTTCCCTGGGGGGGCAGTTTCTGGGCCTTGGACATGTCAATCCCCGTTCCCAGATCATCGTGCGTCTCCTGACGCAAAAGAAGGAAGAATTAGGAGAAAGCTTTTTTAGGGATCGGATTTTAAAAGCAGTCATTTTAAGAAAAGACTGGTCGAGAGGAAAAACGAATGCCTATCGGGTTATCAACGGGGAGGGAGACTTCCTGCCCGGGTTGATTGCGGATCGTTACGGAGAGACGCTTGTTCTCCAATGTCTGACAGCCGGGATGGATCGGTTGAAAGAGATGGTCATTCATTTACTGGTAAAAGAACTCCGTCCCCGGAGCGTTTATGAGAGAAGCGATGTGGCGACGAGGAACGAGGAGGGGTTGGCCGAGCAGAGTGGCCTTCTCTACGGCAAGGATATTCCGGAATGGATCGAGATTGAAGAAAAGGGTTGCCGTTTTAGGGTCAGCGTAAAAAAGGGGCAAAAAACCGGTTTCTATTTGGATCAGAAAGAAAATCGTTTTTCTTTGAGAGAATCTTCAAAAGGAAAGAAGATTTTAGATTGTTTCTCTTATACAGGGGCTTTTTCCATTCACGCGGGATCAGGAGGCGCAAAGGATTTCACACTGATCGATTCCTCTCAGGAGGCTTTGGCGATCGCAGAAGAGCATTTCCGGCTCAATCAACTAGAGAAAACCCCCCATCGATTGATTCGAGGAGACGTGTTTCAGGTCTTGAGAGGTATTGAACCCGGGTACGATATCGTGATTCTCGATCCTCCTCCTTTTGCCAAAAAAAAGGGCCATCTTCCAGGAGCCTCGAAGGGATATAAAGATCTCAATCTCTGGGCTTTTCGTTTGTTGAATCAGGAAGGGCTCCTCTTCACCTTCTCTTGTTCTCATCATATGAACTGGGACCTCTTTCAGAAAATTGTTTTCTCTGCGGCATTGGATTCAGGGAGAGCTGTTCAGATCATCGGCCGAATGGGACATCCCTGGGACCATCCCATCAATATATGCCACCCCGAAGGAGAATATCTGAAGGGGTTGATCTGCAGGGTGGTGTAGGGCTCCAAGAACTCAACTACAATTAGGGCGCGAGATAAATGACAAAACATTATTTTTGCACCATTTGTGTCTTACTACATAAACCTATGGAAATCCCAAATGGGGCTGTAATGGAGACTGTTGTCGGATATTACAGGAATTTTGGCTTGGGAGCATTATCCGAAAGCGCTGCTCGATATCTTGTTTCTCAGTCTATTGTTGATGGAAAAATCGATTGGAACGATTCATCCTGTAAAGAAATTAATCTAAGAACTTTTGACAAAGAAATCTCGGCTCACTGTAAAGATCCGAATCAAGAAGGAATCTGGTACAGAAGCGGCCAAGCTCTCTTCCCACGGGAAAAACAGGGGGATGTTGCTTGAGAAATCTGCAAAGAAAACAGAGGGGCGTAGTTTAAAAATAGGACTTTACAGATAGACCGGTGACAAAACGGATGAGTGCTGCAAACGGTGTCAGGTTACTTGAAATGTGAACTATTCCATGCTCGCCTTTATAACTCACAGCGTTCTGTAACTCCTTGACCATTCTGCCATATTTAGTTAATATAAGTTCTTATATTGTGAGCCGTGTTGGTGAATCGTAATTCGTTTTCATTCGCCTATCGCCGACAGCCAAGACGCATATCCATTATTATAGTGAACGACTTAAGGAAATTGACATAATTCACCCTTCCCTGCATCCCTTCCCATCAAGGGAGGGGAAATAAAATGAGTCCCTCTCCCTTTGTGGGAGAGGGTTAGGGTGAGGGGGAGCGATGAACGAGCCACGAATGATGATCGACCTTTTAGGAGATTTAAAAAGAACAGGTTATTGCGGGGATCTCAATAAGAAAGATGTAAACCGCGACGTTACTCTATTGGGATGGGTTCAGCGAAGAAGAGATCTCGGGGGTCTCATCTTTGTCGAGTTGAGAGACCGGCAGGGGATCGCCCAGGTGGTCTTCAATCCGGAGATCAATCCGCGGGCCCATGAGAAGGCACAATCCGTCAGAAGTGAATATGTCCTGGGGGTTCAAGGAACCGTGGTCATGAGGCCGGAAGGCACGGCCAATCCGAAATTGAGCACAGGAGAGATCGAGGTCATTGCAAAGGAGATCAAGATTCTTAACGTCTCTAAAACTCCTCCCTTTCAGATCGAGGATGAGGAAGAGGTGGCGGAGAATACTCGCCTGAAGTACAGATATCTCGATTTGAGAAGGCCGGGGCTCCAGAAGAATCTGATCCTCCGTCACAAGGTTGCCAGGGAAGTTCGAAATTACTTCGATCGCTTGGGGTTTTTGGAAGTTGAAACCCCGATGCTTACTAAAAGTACACCTGAGGGAGCAAGAGACTTTCTGGTTCCCAGCCGGCTCACCCCGGGCCATTTTTACGCGCTGCCGCAGTCTCCTCAGCTTTTTAAGCAGATTCTTATGGTCTCCGGGTTCGACCGGTACTTTCAAGTCGTACGGTGCTTCCGGGATGAAGACCTTCGTTCGGATCGCCAGCCTGAGTTCACCCAGATCGATGTGGAGATGTCGTTTGTGACGGTCCAGGATATCCAGAAAACCATGGAAGGGTTGATGGCCCATGTCTTTAAAGAAGTTCTAGGCACCACCCTAGAACTTCCCTTTCCGGTCTTGAGTTATGATGAGGCGATGGGCCGGTATGGAGTCGATAAGCCTGATATCCGATTCGGAATGGAATTGAGAGATGTGACGGAGCCGTTGAGCGGTTCTTCCTTTCAGGTGTTCAGGGATACGGCGAGCGCCAAGGGCATCATCAAGGCGATCAATGTGAAGGGAGGAAGTTCTTTCTCACGAAAGGAGATTGAGGACCTCACCCATTTTGTCCAGAACTTCGGTGCAAAGGGTCTGATGTCCGCAAAAGTAGCCGCGAACGGATGGCAGTCGTCGATTCAGAAGTTTATCACGGAGGGAGAGCGGAGGGCGGTGGACGATGTCCTGGAGGCCCGGGAGAACGATCTCCTTCTATTCGTGGCAGGACCGCCGAAAGTGGTCAATCAATCCTTAGCCAACCTTCGCCTTCATCTCGGTGAAAAGTTAGGGCTCATTCCCAAAGATCAATACCGGTTT
>Ga0209293_10000121_pt1 | contig 12305 bp, 11 predicted proteins | sample Mud_0915_D1_FD_187690 | JGI IMG/M metagenome (GOLD analysis project Ga0209293, IMG submission 187690) | Wetland microbial communities from Old Woman Creek Reserve in Ohio, USA - Mud_0915_D1 (SPAdes) (version 2) | ecosystem: Environmental > Aquatic > Freshwater > Wetlands > Sediment ... | reverse complement strand
CCCATCTCGGTTTTTCATAATGGGGGAGAAAAACCTTGTCTCCTCTTGCCTCAATCTTCAGTTCCTTCAAAACATGCCGTACATCCTTGGAAATCTTTTTGAGGCCGTGTTCCATCGCGAGGGAATAGAATTCAAACTTTCCCGAAGGAGTATTGAAGTTTTTCTTCACCTCTCCAAAGGGATAACGAGGATCCCACCAGCCTCCTCGGTCGATTAAGGCGCCCCAGAATTCGTCAAAATTTTCAGCCATGATCGACCCGCGTTTTGACGCAAAAACCCCTTTGATGGCCTCCTTCAGGGCTTCCTGAAAATCCTTCCAGGGAAAGGACCTTGCCACACTGCCCCCTATTCCCTTTGCCATCGCGATGAAAACGTCTCCAGTATTTCGAACGTCGTGCAGGGGCTGATCCAAAGCAGGGCTTCGCAACCCAAACATCGGGAAGCCCGATCCGGGCTCCACATGATCATCCTGCCAGCGTTCGAAATAGGTTCCGTCGGGAAGGACTAAATCGGAATGTGTCGTTGTCTCATCCATAAAGGGTGAGAAACTGACGATGAAAGGAACTTTATCTAAAGCCTGCCGAAGTTTTCCGTTTTCAGGAAGGCTGAAGAGAGGATTCGTGTAATAGAGGAGAAGGGTGTCAACGGGATAGGGTTCGCCCTTTTCGATTCTCTCGGGAAGGGTATAAGGCACTTCTTCAGCGAAGGGGAAGGGGATCGTTCCGGCCCCGTCGATCCTGGGTTTGGAAAGGCCCTTTTGAGCGATTTCGTCTTTCTGGAGGGCAGGCCATTTTTGAAAGGGAGGCCTTCTTTGCACGAGAAGTCCCCCCGGGGAATCGATCGAACCCACCAGCGCATTCAGCCCATCAATGGCCATCTGGCTATAAGTTCCGTTGGTTTGCATGCCCACCCCTCTTCCGGAAATGGCGATCCCGGGGAGGTGGGATGAAAATTCTTTTGCTATCTGAATGATCGTTTCTTCAGATACCCCTGTTAATGAAGAGACCTGCTTGGGTGAATATTCTTTGAGCACAAGGGTCCTGAAACCCATATGGGTTCTCCCTTCGCGGTCTTCCCAGTCTTCGAATCCAAAGGTATGTCTGTCCACGAATTGGCGATCGTATTTCTTCTCCCTGATGATCCAGTGGGCAATCCCCAAGGCCAGGGCTCCATCGGTTCCAGGTTGAATGGGGATCCACTGGTCAGCCTTTGATGCGGTCACAGAGAATCTCGGCTCAACCTGCACGATCTTCCCCCTGATCCCGGGCTTTCCTCTTCTTAGAAATCCATAGCCCCAGAGGTTTCTTAGAGAAGGTCTCGATGCCTCCAGTAGGCTGGCTCCAAAAGAGAGGACATAACTTACCTCCTCCCAGTGAATCGGAAGAAAATCTCTTACACCCATGGTGAAAAAATGGCCTTTCAGAATACCTTCCGAACCCCTGGCAGAGTTTGCGAGGTGGTTGGGAGAACCATAGGCCTCCATGAATCGCGTCATCAGTTCATTCATGTGACCGCGGACCCGTCCTCCCAGGACCATCAGACGCTCAGGTCTTCCCTCTCGCCGCAGGGCCTTTAATCTGTCGACGACGATCCGGATGCCATCCTCCCAGGAAATCCTTTCCCAGTTTCCTTCTCCTCTTTTTCCCTTTCTCTTAAGCGGATGGCGGATTCGATCCGGATCATAAAGGACTTGGAGGCCGGATTGACCCTTCGGACAGAGTCGGCCTTTGTTGATCGGATAGTCCTCAATTCCCTCCAACTTGACCGGCCAATGATTGACCGAGCGAATACGGAGACCACATCCGCTGGGACATTGAAGGCAGATACCGGTGGACCAATACTCCTCGTAAGGAATCCACTCCCCTTCTTTGGGCAGGGCACGGAGGAGTTCTTCCGGCAGGGCCGCTCCGAAGGTTGCCGCCCCGATCATCTTCAATAAATCTCTGCGAGTAATCTTCATGGTCAATTTCGGAATTCGGATTGCGAATTGCGGAATTTTTAGGTCTTGGCTTTGGAGTTTTTATTCCGAAATCCGCATTCCGCAATCAGCAATGGAATCAGCTCGAGTGGCATCCATAGCAATCCGTAGCCGCTCCTCTTTTCTCGTGGCAGTCCACACACCACGCCATATACATTCGATCAACCATTCTTACAGGGATATCGCTTGCCCCGGTCACCCCATGACAGGTCGAGCAATCTATCTTGTTCTCAATATGAATCCAATGAGGAAAAACGACAAATTCTGGGAGTTCATACATTCGCTTCCACGGAATCTTTCTTCCTGCTTTGACGTATTCGACCACTTTCAAGGCCTCGGGCCTCCGACTGATCGCATCGGTCGAGTGGCAAGCCCGGCAGAGTTCAATGTTTGGAATCCCTGCGACACGATATTCGCCGGCATATCGATGGCAAAAATTGCACTCCAACTTGGCGACTTCCTTATGGTGAATATGATTGTAGCGGATCGGTTGATCAACGACTTCACTTCTTAGGATTGGAAAGATTGAAAAAATGAGGGATTTCGTCGGAACTCGAAAACGGTGCCATGCAATCGTGGCAAGAAGAAGAACCAGGACGACGGCCACGAGAAAGGAGATTTTCTTCTTCATAGGTTCAGTTTATTCTCAACCTCCCAAATCTGTCAACTCAAATAGATTTCCATGCTACACCGCTTCAAATCATGAGTTCAGCAATCGGTCTGCGCAAAGGACTGAGATGACGAGGACGGCGTAAATATTCAGCTTCATGAAGGCGGCTCTCCACGAGCCTTGATCGCTATCCGATCTCAGAAGAATGACGGCATTCCAAAAGAGCCAAGACGCCACAGCCACGAATAGAAAATAGAAGAAAGAGGAATTGAGAAACCCGAAAAGCGGAATGATAAGCGATGACACTCCCGTCGATAAGAGCCAGACGAATACAATTCGTTTGATCTGTTCCTGCGAGAAGATCTTTGTGACGGAAGGGAGCCTGACGTTCTCGTAGTCTTTTGAGACATCCAGAAGAAGGAGCCAGAAATGAGGTATCTGCCAGATGAAGAAGAAGAGGGCGACCCCGCCTATCCGCGGGTCGAGTATCTCTCCTCCTCCTGCGGTCCATCCCAGGACTGGCGGAATCGCGCCGACCAGGGCACCCGGAATGGCTGCAAAGGCTGTCTTCTGCTTAAGAGGCGTGTAGATCAAATTGTACCACAGAACAGCGAAAAGCCCTAAAGCGAGCGCCAGATCCCCGGCCCCGAAAAAAAGGATGACGGCCCCTGAAAGGATCAAACCGATCGAGATCCAGAAAGCAGTCTCGGGATTCAATCTTCCGGAGGGGATGGGTCTCGATTTTGTTCTCTCCATCCATCGGTCTATTTCCCTTTCCTGGTATTGATTGAGGGCACACGAACCGCATGCAAGAAGGAAAACGGCTGCGCTTGGCGCTAGCATGTGGATCGTGATCTTTCCCGTTGCAAGGAGATATCCTGTTGCCGTGGTGAGGGTTGCAAGGAGAGAGACCCTTATTTTTGCCAGAGCGAGGAAGATGGACAACCCTTCTCTCCAAGCGCAGGCCTGGTTCGTGCTGATGTTTCTAACGCTTATAGGGATTGACATGTCTTGCCCTCGCTTATTTCAGATTTTTGATGAATTCGACAAGTGCGGTCAGCTCTTCTTCGGTCAGGCTCACCTTCGGCATCACCGGCGGATATCCTTTGACGATGTCCGCGTTGGGTTCGGTGATATGTTTCCTGATAAAGCCCTCATCGGCCACAATCGTCCGCTCCTTCCCGGCGGTCAGAACCACCTCGGTCTTGCCGAAAAGACCTTTAAAGGTTGGTCCTACTCGCGGCGTTCCATCGGTGCTGTGACAGGCAAAACATCCCTTCTCCTCATGAAGCTTAGATCCAGGAGGGGGTCCCTTTAACGTGACCTCTTCCTTTTTGCCTTGATACCATTTCATGAAATCCTCTTCGGGAAGGACGACGATCTTTGTGAGCATGTGGGAATGCTCCAGCCCGCAGTATTGTGAACACATGACGTCAAATGTCCCGGTTTGAGTTGGCTGAAACCACAAGTAGGTTTCCATCCCCGGGACGGCATCCTGTTTGATTCGAAAAGCGGGAGCATAAAAACCGTGGATCACGTCTTGCGATAAGAGAATCAACTTGACGGGCCTTCCCACAGGGACTCTTAATTCCGAGTCTTTCGCCCCATTTTCATACTGAAAAAGCCACGACCACTGCCTGGCGAACACCCGGACGACGATTGAACCCTCAGGGACTTTTCTTAAGAATTGGAAGCCTGTCAGCCCGTAATAGAACATCGTGAGAACGATCAACGTCGGGATGACTGTCCAGGTGATTTCCAGCCAGGTGCTCCCTTCAATATCCGCAGGCTTGGGGTGTTTTGCTCGACGGTAGCGGATGACAAAGTAAACCATCAAAAAGGTGATGAGCCCCAACAGGAAAACGCAGATGATAAGAATGTAGAGAAAAACGTTATCTACCGCTCTGCCGGATAAACCTGTCGATCCTGAAAAGATCATTTCACACCGCCTCGAAAAGCTAAGTCAGAAAAAGTCAAAAGGATGAAAACGAGGAAAACGGCCAGGACAAGGGGGATGATGATCTTGAATACAGTCAACCGTTCGGACCGGAGGTGCATAAAATAGGTCAGGACCAGTCCGGATTTTGTTCCCGCGATCACCAAGGCAATGAGAACAGTCCAGCCGCCAAGTTCCCGCCCTGCGGCGCTCAATGTGATTCCTGTCAGAAGGATCAACGTCACCCACACAAGGGCATAGGTCTGATATCTTGTCTTCAGGATCTCTTCCTCTGGTTTCATTTAAGAATTCGCCTTTCCCGGTTCCAGCCTTCCCCGCAAAGAGAAAATGGATTCGCTTCATTTTCAGGAGATCAAATAGAAGAGCGGATAAAGAAAGATCCAGATGATATCCACCAGGTGCCAATACAACCCGGAGTTTTCCAAGGGAGTCACATGTGTCGAGTGAATCTTCTCTCTGGACACAAGAATCAACATTACCAGCAGCACACAGACTCCCACAAGAACATGCAATCCGTGGAGTCCTGTCATCACGTAGTAAAGGCCGAAGAAAAGAATCTCACCTTTTGCGCGGGCCAAAAGGGCAGGGGCATTTGGATAAATACCATGTTCCATTTTGGCTCCCCATTCAAATCCCTTGTTCACGAGAAAGAAAAGGCCAAGAGCCATGGTCGCTATCAGCAGGATCATGGATAATTTACGCTGACCCCGTTGAATGGCCCCGATGGAGGCGGCCATGGTTAAGCTGCTGGTCAGGAGGATGATGGTGTTCAAGGTGCCGAGAAGGACATCGAGTTCCCTCGAGGCATGATGAAAATCGACGGGGTTTTTATAGCGGTAAGCCGAATAGAGGATGAACAACCCTCCGAAGAGGAGAATCTCGGAAAGGATGAAAAGCCACATCCCCAGCCTCGCACCGGTGGCATCTCTGACCTCTCCCGCAACCAATCCTTTCGCATCATCCATTTTTCCGAAACTCCTCAAAATCATAAGGGCCATGTCGGATGACCGGGATTTCTTCAAAGTTCTCTTTGGGGGGCGGTGAAGGGATTTGCCATTCGAGCGTCGCTCCACCCCAGGGATTGTCCCCCGCTTTTTCGCCCTTAAAAAGTCCGCGGAAAAGATTGGTGAACATCAAAATCAACCCGGCGATGAGAATCCAGGAACCGAACGTCGCTGTCAGGTGAAGCGTGCGGAATTGGGGAAGATAGTCGTAATATCTCCGGGGCATCCCCTCCCAGCCCAGCAGGAGCATGGAGAAGTAGAAGATGTTAAAGCCAACAAGCATCGTTCCCCATGCCCACACCGCCATTTTGGGGTTGTACATCCGGCCAAACATCTTCGGAAACCAATAATGGAAGGCAGCAAAGAGTCCGAATCCCATTCCTCCGAAGATGATGTAGTGAAAATGGCCCGGAATCCAGTAGGTATCGTGGAGGTGCACATTCGGCGCGAGGGCGCCCTGGATCAGGCCGGTCAACCCGCCGATCGAAAAGAGAAAGATAAAGGCGAGACAGAAGAGAAGAGGGGGTTCCAGGACAATGGAGCCCTTGTGCAGGGTGGCCACCCAGTTGAAGACCTTGATCGCGCTGGGGACAGCCACCAAAAAGGTGAGAAGGGAGAAAAGGAGGGCAGCAAAATCGCTCTGTCCACTGACGAACATATGATGCCCCCATACCAGGGACCCAACGGCTGCGATCGCAACCCCCGACATGGCAATCGCCATATACCCGAAGATCTTCTTTCTGGCAAAGACCGGAACAATGTCGGAAACGATACCCATGGCCGGAAGGATCATGATGTAGGTCGCTGGATGGGAGTAGATCCAGAACATGTGCTGGTAAAGAATAGGGTCGCCTCCCTTTGCCGGGTCGAATACCCCCACTCCAAAGAATCTTTCGATCAGAATGAGCGTAAGGGTGATTCCGATTACAGGTGTGGCAAGGATTTGAACCCACGAGGTAGAATAAATCGCCCATACGAAAAGGGGGAGACGATGCCAGGTCATCCCGGGAGCCCTGAGCCTGTGGGTGGTCGTGACAAAATTGACGCCGGTGAGAATGGAAGACATGCCCAGGATAAAAAGACCAAAAACCGCAAGGGGAACATTGACCGTGGTCCTGAGGCTGTACGGCGTATAGAAGGTCCACCCCGTATCCGGAGGCCCTTCGCCAGTGAAGACGGAGAAGGCGACGATCGCCGCTCCGGAAATATAGAGCCACCAAGATAAAAGGTTAATTCTCGGGAAGGCAACATCTCGAGCGCCGATCTGGATAGGAAGAAAAAAATTCCCGAATATGGTCGGAATCGCAGGGATGACGACCAGAAAGATCATGACGATCCCGTGCAGGGTAAAAAGAGAATTATACGTCTGGGGCTTCATGATGGCGCCCCCGGGAGCGATCATCTCCAGACGCATGAAGAATCCAAGGACAACCCCGCTAAAAAAGAAGGCGATGACAAAAATGAAGTAGAGGATGCCGATTCTTTTGTGGTCTGAGGTGAGAATCCACGAAAGGATTCCGCCATATCGCCCCTGGTCTTCATAAAAACTGATCCTTGGACGAATGCTCTCCGCCGCTCCGGTTGATGTCATTCCTGCTGCTCCTCTTGGGTATGCTGCTTTTTGCCTTTGAAAAAAAGGAACACGACAAAAGATAACGCAAAAATCAGGGTGACGGTTCCGGTCACTTTCAACGTGTTAAACACGAGTTTATTGGCTTTGGGATCGTAACTGAAGCAGAACCGAACAACCTTGCTGATGGCAGGGCCGATCTTTCCCTGGGAAGCCTCTACAACGGCCATCTTCAGGTCGAAAGGGAGGGGTTCCGCCCCGTACATGTAGCGGATAATCTTTCCATCGGGGGCAAGAATGATTAACGCTACGGGATGTTCAAAATCTTGCCCCACTCTTTTGAAGTGGAACCCTATGGCGTCCGTTAACTTGCGAATATTCTCTTTATCTCCCGTTAAGAATCTCCAGGCATCCTCAGGGAAGGGTTTCTGGATCATTTTCAGATAAGTTTTCTTTTTTTGAAGCGCAAGGCCCGGTTTTTCCGTTTCATCAAAACTGACTGAGATCACCCTGTATTCTTTATCTGGTTCACCCGGGAACCTGTTCAAGACGTCCGCCAAGTTCTGTAGCAGAAGACTGCAGACATTGGGGCAGTGTAAATACACAGGGGCAAGAATAATGGGCGTGTGAATGAGTTGTCTGAGCGTAACGGGTTTGCCGTCTTCGTCATTAAAGGTTAGGTCAAAAGGGACAAATTGACCAAGCTTCTCATCGATGGCGATGCCAGGGAGGTCTTTCGGTTGTTCATGCTCAACATGAGCATTGAGAGTGGCATGGGAAAAAAAGACTCCCATCAGTAAAATCAATCCCTTAATGGCCAGTGATGTTCTCATTCTGATCAAAAACTCCACGAGTACTCTAAAAGAAAAAGGCGGGTCCCGTAAATAAGGGATTTCCCGTATTTCATTGAAAATCTAAGAGTATTTTTAGGCCTATTCACTCACCTTTTAATTTATTTCAAATCTATGCCCTAATCAACTAAATTTATTCGCTATGCCCCCTGACTGAGCCACACTGACTGAGCCACGCTCCCGACGAGGGCGGGCAGACAGGGCGTCACAATTTCCGTGGTGGAGAGACAAAGCTTTGTGTTTCTTGGAAACGACTCCAATGATTGACTAGGATAGCATTCTATCCACCCGAATCCCTTGCCATTTCACATTTTCGGCCAACCCATGGCGAGAGTGGTAAATATCTTTCCACTTCTTCCCGTCCTGAGGGAGTATAACCTGTTCAATTAATTGGAATTATTAGTGAAGCGGCTGTTGGCATCGGAATTGCTTTGATCAGTGAGTCGATTTGCTCAGTAGGGAAGATCAAGGATCAATTTACCAGGTTAGAAAAATTCGCTCCTTTTCGCGCGGAGAAAATGAATCCAAATCCAAAGTCTACTAACGAGGTGTAGACAACTCAATGAAAGAGAGGTCTTGAAGTATGCTTTACGGTGCGAAATGCTCCAAATGCGGATTGACGCAATTGCCTGCAGCCACTTGCAAGGCCTGTGGCGCCGGTCTCGATGCTCCATCGGAAACTCCTCGAAGAGCATCTCAAAGGGCTCCCGCAAGCGCTCCCCCAAGAGTACTTTCGAAGCCCCCACTTCGGGCTTATTCAAGTAGGCCTGCAGAAAATTCCCCAAGAACTCCTTTGGATATGAGTTTAGACATTCCATCAGAATCCCCCTTAAAGGTCCCCTCGGATGGTCCTTCAGAGGGTCGAACGTCGAGGAGCGCGAAAAACTGCAGTCAGTGTGGGATGGTGTATTTTGACGATGAACTCATCCAATTCGGAGATGCTCTGGTGTGCGGTAAATGCAAACCGCTCTTTGTGCAAAAGCTGAAGGAAGGTGTCACCGTTGCGGAAGAAATGGTGTACGCCGGATTTTGGATACGTCTTGGAGCCAAATTCATTGACGGAATCATTCTTGGGGTCGTTGGATTTGTTCTTGGTTTTTTGGGAAGTTTTATTGTCAGGCACGCGGTAGCAGCTACCGTCCTCGAGAACGTCCTTTCTCTTGCCCTCAGCGTTGCCTACACGACCTATTTCATAGGCGCATACAGCGCCACCCCCGGGAAAATGGCCTGCGGTCTCAAAGTGGTTAGACCGGACGGCGAAAAGATCAGCTATGCCCGGGCTTGCGGCAGGTTCTTTGCAGAGTTTGTCAGCTCTCTCACCTTGACCATTGGTTACATCATGGCAGCTTTCGACGAGGAAAAACGGTCACTCCATGATCGCATCTGTGATACGAGGGTTATTAAAGCATAGCTGCTTAACGCTTAATGGAAGAAATCTCTTGCACACACTGTCATGCGCCGATTCTTGCGGGGTACTATAACACCCTCGATTTCATCCCGTGTCCATCCTGTCATGTGCCCGTCAAGATTGATGTGTTCCCCGCCTTTTATCACGGTCTGCGTCCGGGAAAAGAGGGGGAGACACTGATCGACGACCAGGCGAGCTGCTTTTACCATCCGCAAAAAAAGGCTGTGATTCCTTGCGATCATTGCGGCCGATTCCTGTGCGCCCTGTGCGACGTAGAATTGAGCGGCAAACACCTCTGTCCGGCCTGTGTGGAGAAAGGGAAGAAGAAAGGCAGGATCATCAACCTTGACCGGCACAGGCTACTCTATGATGGGACGGCGCTCAGACTCGCATTGCTCCCAATGATAACAGTCTGGTTGACCATCATCACGGCCCCTATTACCATTTATCTTTCCATCCGGCATTGGAATTCGCCCATGAGTGTCATCAGGCGGACGAAGGTCCGCTTCATTCTGGCCGTCGTCATTTCCGGCCTCCAGATCCTTGCATGGACCACCGGGATCGTCTATTTCGTCTCGAGGCGGTGAATACAAACATGGAGGGTAGGGCAGCAACCCGATACAAGCGGCTCCCGGGAAGAGGCCTCCGCAGAGGAGGGTTTATTACCGTGTCACTCTCCAGATGCTCACTCTACCTGGGGGATGACCATATCCTGGGTGTGGATAGCAATGGTTTCTCCGAGGATTACAAACGTTTTTACTTCTCCGACATTCAGGCGATCATTACCCGGAGAACAAGACGGGGGGCCACCTGGAGTATCGTTCTGGCATTGATGATCGCCTCTTCCTCTGCGGGAGCACTCTTTCTGGAAGTAGAGTCCGTCCGCATTCTTTCTTGGATTCTCTCCGGAACATTTCTCGCCTTCCTGCTGGTCAATATCTTTAGAGGCCCCACCTGCGTCTGTCATATCATGACTGCGGTACAAGAGGACGAACTCCCCTCGCTCAACCGCCTGCGGGTGGCACGCAAAGTGATTGAAACACTTCGGCCCGCTGTTGAAAGGGTTCAGGGGAGACTCAACCCCGAAGAAGTCAACATCGACCCAAATGAAGAAACTCTCCATGCCCCTCGCACGACGCGCCCTTTGCGACAGCCTCATGCCAGGGGACACGGGATCCGTCATGACGGCGGCACCATACACATGCTGGCTTTTGCCCTCATTTTGCTGGATGGCTTTTTGACCGGCATCGAGCTTCTTCATCACTCCCCGGTGATCATCGGTGTGTCATTCGGGTTGACGCTCCTATACTCGATTTGTATCATTATCGCCCTTGTGAAACAGCATGAAAGCGATATTCCAGGCACGGTTCGAAGGATGACCTGGGCATCATTGGGCTATCTCTGTGTTTCCTACCTCCTGGGCTATGTCCTCATGGTGACTACGCTGATGACCAGCAGACCCGAAAAGATGGTCACTCAATGGGACCTGTACCGGGTTATACTTGATCTCTCTCCTCAGGATTCGCGTCTGGTCATGGGCGTCTATGCCTTCGCAGCCGTCTGTTCCCTTGCGCTGGGCGCAGTGGGCCTCGTCAGGGTGAAAAAGCACCGTGATGATTGGGCGAGTGCTTCTCGCCCTGGTCAGGATTTAGAAGGTGAGGCCAGGGGATGAGCCTCGCCCAGGAGCGCTGTTTCAACCATGCCTCTCGCGAGGCCGTCGCACGCTGCCCGGAATGTGGCCGAACCTTCTGCCGGGAATGTATTAGCGAACACGACGATCGGGTGATCTGCGCTTTTTGTCTGAAACGCCTCAGCAAAAAAGCAGCCAGGCCATCCCGACTGGTTGGGCTCGTGCGACTCGCCCAGGTCCTCATGGGTCTGTTGCTGCTCTGGTCGTCCTTTTATCTGCTGGGCAGGGCTTTACTCACCATCCCGTCCTCCTTTCATGAGATGGCGATCGGGCAGGAGAAATCGGTGGATCAATGAAACGCAAGGGCAGAGAGCGTGGGGGAAAGTCGGCTGTCGACATCTTGGAAGAAGCGATGCACTTGCTTCGCGCGAACCCGTTCCTCCTCGCGCCTTACTATTTCGGCAGCCTGCCCTTTATTTTGGGGCTCCTCTACTTCTGGACTGACATGAGTACGGGGGCCGATGCCTGGAAGCACTGTTCTGAGGCCTCCTGGGGGTTGGCTCTATTGTTCATCTGGATGAAAGCGTGGCAGAGTTTCTACGCGCGCCGTCTCCTCGAGAGGGTCAGGGGAGAACCATCCTCTGCCTGGGGTTTAGGCCGCATGATGCGGGCTGCTGCTATTCAAACCGCCATCCAGCCGTGGGGACTTCTCGTTTTGCCCATCGCGTTTATCGTGATGCTTCCTTTCCCTCAGGCGTTCGCGTTCTTTCAGAATGCCAGTCTGATAGGGAGCGGTGACGAGGGCGACTTGCGGTCCGTGGTGCGGAGGTCCTGGCGCCAGGCCTCGCTCTGGACGATGCAGAATACCTTGATCCTCTGGCTGACGAGCCCCTTTCTCCTGGGGCTTGCCGCATTTTTTATCTTTGTCCTCGTTCCCGTGTCGTCTTCACTTAATCCCGGGGCATCGATCTCATTCCTGCTCATTTTTGCGGCGCTGGTGGTTATCCCCCTCTGCCCCTTGGGGATGGTCACGGCCTTGAATGTCGGCATAGCCCTGGTCCTGCTTCCTTGGCTTCTGAAGATCCTCTTTGGTGTCGAGACTCTCTTCTCTATCAGCAAAGCCCACCTCATGAACAATACATTTTTTGCTGTCGTGTGTAGCTTAAGCTATCTCTGCCTCGACCCGCTCATGAAGGCCTCCTACTGTCTACGCTGTTTTTACGGGGAATCTCTGCAGACTGGCGAAGACCTGAAGGTTGAGCTTCGATCGTGTGCCCGGCCGGGGCCTATTGTCATT
>Ga0209293_10000118_pt1 | contig 12436 bp, 12 predicted proteins | sample Mud_0915_D1_FD_187690 | JGI IMG/M metagenome (GOLD analysis project Ga0209293, IMG submission 187690) | Wetland microbial communities from Old Woman Creek Reserve in Ohio, USA - Mud_0915_D1 (SPAdes) (version 2) | ecosystem: Environmental > Aquatic > Freshwater > Wetlands > Sediment ... | reverse complement strand
CACGCCCGAGGAATGGGCGGAGATGAAACGACATTGCGAGATCGGTTATCGGATTGCCCTGTCCGCCGCGGACCTCGTTCCGATTGCTGACTGGATCCTTAAACACCATGAGTGGTGGGATGGCCAAGGGTATCCTCTCGGCATCAAGGGAGAAGAGATCCCCGTCGAGTGCCGTTTGCTGGCGATCGCGGATGCCTATGAAGCCCTCATCAGTGCTCGCACCTATCGCAGGAGATATTCCCCTCGGGAGGCTATGGCTGAGCTCCGCAAATACGCTGGAACACAGTTCGACCCCGAGCTCTTGGACATCTTTTTGAAGATGGTGGAAACCCATTTTCACGGGCCAGAGCTCGAATTACGCGTCATCTGAAAATTCGGATGCGAGCGGATGCCTCTCGACTCTTTGTCCGAGAGATCCGGAAGGAATCATAGCTTGGTCTGCAAGATCTTCTGCAGGCCAATTTTCCACATCCCTCTTTCAAAGGGTAGCCGATAGGTCTCTGTTCGAAATACCGTCTCTCCTCCTTTTTTGGGTTTAAAGCCCATTCTTACTGTGGCATAGGCGAGGGTGGCGCTTTCGACATCGACCTGGATGTCCCGAAGAGTCTCCCAGGAAGAGGCTAATCCTATTCCCTTCTTCCTCATCCGGTGCTCAAAATCTTCTCTACTGATGGCCCTCCGGCTTTTCTGATCTCCACGATCATACAATTCATTGTATTTCCCATCTTTCCACAAGGAAAGGATCGTCTTGACGGATTCGATCACATCGCCTTCGATCCTGTTCTTATTGATCTTTTCTTTTTTCTTTACAGCAACCCGGCCCTTTCCCCCTTCCCCATCTTCTCTTCTGACTTTCACCTTCCCTTCTGTTCCTCCGGCCTCTTCCGACATGGATTTCTTTTCAATCTGCTCTCTGTATCTCTCGGGCACACTCGATTCCTCTTCTGAAAAATGGACCGTTCCTTTCTCGTCAACCCACTTGTAGACCTCTTTCGCCTCTGAGAGAAAAACCACCGGGAGCAAAATCAGGGCCCCCATAAGGACCCAAGCGCTTCTCGCCTTTTGCACCATCATCGTCGATCCTCCCAAAACGAAACTTATTTTCGTCCCCTTTAAAACAGGATTTACAGAAGAAAGGGCGTCTCACCTCATTTTCGAGTTGCCATATTCTACCATCCTGGTATACTAAATTAAAGTATTTTTCATCGAAAGAATTGGTCAGCCTCCTGTCGAAATGTCGTGCTCGGACATTTCACTCGAAACAGGTTGTGACCGCCCTGCGAAGGGATTTTGGAAAAGTGGTATATCTCAGATTCGCCTATACTGTCAAAACGACCGACGATCGAAAGAACACTCTCAGGATTTAAGGAGGAAACACAGAAACAGAGGATAAACGGGAGTCAACCCTGAAGGATTGGCTGAAGGCGTTTTAATTTTGGACAGGAGGGTATTTTATGCTCTATGAAATCGCTTGGCTGTTCTTTGCGTTGGGCGCTGGCGTCCTCATCAGCGTTGGGTTCTTGGGCCTTATTCTCTCTCCTGCTGTTCCTCCGCGAATATTGAAAGTGGCGGCCGTGATGGTATCTCTGTTGATCATTCTGACCGGTGTCTATTTCTCTTCTGTTTGGAGCGCCCAGAAAAAAGAAATTCGAGTTTTGGCCCAGCAGGCCGAGGAAGGGCTCAAGCAATACCTAGCCACGCACCCAAGAAAATGATATGAATAACGGGTGTATTACTATCTTTAAAGATGATTGATCTTCACACGCACTCCCTGTTTAGCGACGGAGAACTTACCCCTGCTGAGTTGGCCCGGAGGTTCGAGGTGGCGGGCTATAGAACTCTTGCAATCACCGACCATGGCGACCAGTCAAATATCGACCTGATCATCCCCCGACTCGTGGCCTTTTGTGAGGAGGCCAACCGTCTGGAAGGGATTCGTCTCATTCCAGGGATCGAATTGACTCATATCCGGCCTGAAGCCATACCGACCTTGGTCAGCAGGAGCAGGAAGTTAGGGGCGAGATTGGTGGTGGTCCACGGAGAGACCATTGTCGAGCCGGTGGCGCACAACACCAACCGAATGGCCATCGAGTCCTCCGTGGATGTCTTGGCCCATCCCGGTTTGATCAGGGAAGAAGAGGTCCTCCTGGCCAGGGAACACTCTGTCTGCTTGGAGCTGACTTCCCGAAAAGGCCACTCGCTGACCAACGGTCATGTGGCCAAGCTGGCGCATCGGATAGGAGCTCCTATGATATTGAACAGCGACGCCCATGCACCGAGCGATATCAGGCCGGTGGATCGTCTGCACGAGGTTGTCCTGGGAGCAGGTTTGACGGGGGAAGATTACCACACCATGATAAAAAATGCCGAATTCATTGCAAAGCGATCTCTGACCTATGACTAAACGTTCTACGGCGGGATGAATCCCTCCTGTCTTTCACATGCAGCTTGGCTTCAATCTGCTTTTCGACCACGGGTGGTTACGGCATGACGCCTGCTTTTATTTGTTCCGAAGTTTCTAGCAAGAGCGGAAGTTGACAGTCCTGCTCTAATTTGGTTTAATGAAGACAGAACTCACATGAATAAGGTCCAAACGAAAATTCTTGCTGTTATCCCGGCGCGTTATGGTTCCACTCGTTTTGAAGGGAAACCCCTGGCCGATATTCTCGGCAAGCCAATGATTCAATATGTCTACGAGGGAGTCCGCGAATCAAGGTTGATTGATGAAGTGATCGTCGCCACAGACGACCAAAGGATCGTGGAGGCTGTAAAGGTTTTTGGCGGAAAAGCCCTCATGACTTCCCCCTCTCACTTCACCGGAACAGACAGGGTAGCAGAGGTTGCCAGAAAGCTTAAATCTGAAATTATTGTCAATGTTCAGGGAGACGAGCCCCTCATGAAAGGGAGTTTCATCGATACAGCGATCCGCCCTCTCCTGACCGACGATAACCTCCAAATGTCCACGCTCATGACCAGGATCGAGGAGGTCAGGGATTGGCTGAACCCCCACATTGTAAAAGTTGTGGTGGATCAAAAGAATTTTGCTCTTTATTTCTCACGGTCCCCTATCCCTTTTCCTCGGGATCTCCAGATTGGACGGTTGGAATCCAACCCCTTTGGGACCAACAGGCCTCTCCCCAAAAGGGTGTTTAAGCACATCGGCGTCTATGTATTCCGACGGCAATTCCTTCTCCATTTTACAAGATTGAAGCCTACTCCTTTGGAAAAACTTGAAAAGCTCGAACAGCTTCGAGCCTTAGAAAACGGTTACCGTATAAAAGTCACCCCTGTCAATTATGAACCCCTATCTGTCGACACTCCTGAAGACCTACAAAAAGTGATTGCTTATGTCTCCCACCCCAACAAGAATGAAGGCCTATGAAATATACAACTCTTTGATATGGTTGGGTTTTATACCTGCTCGATTCCCCTTATCTTCTAAGCAAGAATGGTCGAGAAGATGGTAACCCGGGGGTTGATTTTCGCACCATTTTAGGGTATACTTTAATAGTTCTTTAAAGTGAAAAGATGAACCTTAGAGAAATCAGCCCTCGCCCCTTCATTCTTATTCTCCTTTTTTTCCTTCTTCTCGTTTTCGGGTGTTCTACACCATCCTGGTTTCCGATTAAACTAGGATCCTCCGACAAGGCAAAAATGAAAGAATTAATCGATAAAGATGTGGTCATTATCGATAAGGAAGAGTACGTGAAGGTTTTAAACCCAAAAGCCTCTGACGGAAAAGACCAACCCAGACACCTCTATATTCCTGTTAATGAATACCTCTCCAGAAAAGAGACTTTCACCGCCACGACCACGCAGACGGATGGGGTTAAGAAAGAGCCCTCCGTGGCCCTGGCAAAACCCTCGTCTTCCTTGTTGTTGGAAGAAGAGACTCTCGCCGCGTCCCCGTCGAAACCTGTGCTCCCACGCTTAAAAAAGAAGGTTTTGATCGCTTATTTCGATGATCGAACCACCGAGGGCGAGGAAGTGTTCGGCGACTGGGTGGCTGAAAAGCTGATGAAAGAGGTAAACCGAAGGACTCTTCAGGTTCTGTTTACCGATTATCAAATGGTTAAAGAGTTTTTTGAAAAAAACGGAACGGATTTAAAGAATCTTGAGACCTCTAAAGGTCTTCAACACCTGAATGAAGTCTTTGGGGTTCATGCCCTCGTGGCGGGAAACCTCTCTGGCCCGTACGTCTTCACCACCAAGACGACGAAAGATCAAGAAGCAACGGCCTCGGCTATCATTAAAATAGACATGCGGTTGGTGGACACCTTTACCGGCAAGACCCTCAAGAACTTATCCGCCCATAATCCGGCCGTTGCGGCCAAGGAAAAGGGATCCTTTTCCGAAGAAAAGGCCAAAGTCAAGGCGATCGACGTCACCATTGCTAACTTGGGACGCTCCTTAGCCCAGGAATTAGATCGCATGGATTGGTTTTGCCGGATCGCCAAGGTAGAGGGTGAAGAAGTCTACATGAATGCCGGAAGATTAACTGGTCTTCAGGTGGGAGATGTGATGGAGGTGTTTCGGCCTGGTGGGTCTGGGGGACCAGGAGAGGTAAAGGGCAAGATTCGAATTTCAGCCTTCTTGGGACTCGATGCTTCCATGGGCAGGCTGGTTCAAGGAAAAGACCCCGATGTAAATGACATTCTGAAATTGGCCAAAAGCGAGGGGATCTGAATCTCTTACATGGTTTTCCTCCCTCCGGAATGATAAGTTGGATGGACCATCGCAGAGGCTGTCCCCATCGGGAGGTTTTTTCCTTTGTCACGACATCTTCCATCTTCAAATTGAAATGACTCTTTTTCTTACTGCCAGGAAGGAGGTTTTAATATTATGTTCCAGATCGGCGATAAAGCGGTTTACCCGGGGCATGGTGTTGGAATCATTGAAGCCATTGAGACCAAACGAATCTCCGGCAAAGAGCAGATGTTTTTCATCCTCCGCATTCTAGAAAATGGGATGACCATTATGATTCCCCAGGATAATGTGGAGGCGGCCAAGCTGAGGGGGATCATCCGTAGGATTGATGTCCGAAAGGTCATCGAGATCCTCAAGGACCGGGATGTCACCATCGATAATCAGACCTGGAATCGGAGATACCGCGAGTATATGGAAAAAATCAACACGGGGTCGATCTATGGCATTGCGGAAGTGCTTCGAGACCTCCATCTTCTCAAAGAAGAAAAGGAGCTCTCCTTCGGTGAGAGGAAGATTATGGACACGGCCAAGAATCTCCTGGTGAAAGAGTTGGCCGTCGCCCGGAACGTAAAAGAGACGGATATCTTGAGGGAGATCAACTCGATCTTTGGATCATAACCTCTCCAGAATCCCCATTACTCGTTTCAATTGAAATGTTTTATGACGTCATCCATGCCTGGGAAGGGGGTGAACACATTGGGTTCATGGGTTCTACGTATTCTATTATTCGTCATCTGCGGAATCGGCGGGTATACCTTAGCCCAAGAAATCTCTTCCTCCCCCCCGATGCCTCTTTTGGGACTGATCGGCGGACTTCTCCTTGCCGCCTTGACCCTTTTGATCGAAAAAGGGTTAAAACACATCCCCCTCAAGAACCTTTTGGGAGGTTTCATCGGATTGATCCTCGGCATCATGGTCGCCAATCTCGTGTCTAACGTCTTTTTCTCCAGTCTGTACAATTATCAACAAATTGTCCTCCCTCTTTTCAGCATCCTCTACGGGGTTTGCGGGTATGTGGGGCTACGCATCGGGTTTAAGAAGGGAGAAGAGATTCACCTCTCCGGCTGGAAACTTTTCTCAAAAAATGTTCCCCAAAGTGAGAAGCCGAAGATCTTGGACACGAGTGTGATCATTGACGGCCGAATCGCCGATATCACCGAAACGGGTTTTGTGGAGGGAACGCTCATCATCCCGCAATTCGTCCTGAATGAACTTCAACACATCGCCGATTCCTCGGACTCCATCAAACGGACGAGGGGTAAAAGGGGATTGGAAGTTCTTCATCACATCCAAAAGCAGGCCATCGTCGATGTTCGTATCGTAGACACAGATTACCCTGCGATCAAAGAGGTCGATTCAAAATTGATTGAATTGGCTAAAGGGGTGCACGGAAAGATCGTCACCAATGACTCCAACCTCAATAAGGTTGCGGAACTTCAGGGGATTCAGGTATTGAACATCAATGAGTTAGCCAATTCTATAAAACCCGTCGTCCTCCCCGGAGAGGAAATTAATGTCAAAATTCTTAAGGAAGGAAAGGAAACGGGACAAGGGGTAGCTTATCTGGATGACGGGACGATGATCGTGGTCGATAATGGGAGGAGGCATATGGGTAAGACGATTGATGTCGTCGTGACCAGCGTCCTCCAAACTCCTGCGGGCAGAATGATCTTTGCTCGTCTCAAAGAAGAAGCCAATCGGGAGCACAAGGGAAAAGACTACTACTACCCCCTGGACAGTGAATTCTAAACCTTCCCCCTCACCCCATCCCTCTCCCCCGAGGGGAGAGGGGAAGGGTGAGGTTTTTTTTTATCCGTTGAATGATGAAAGCAGACGCAGTGATTGTCTCCGCAGGAAAGGGACTTCGCTTTACGGGAGGGAAGTCGACAAGAGTCGGAACCACTGTCGCACCGACACCCGAATACGGGAAGAAACAATTCACCTTCCTGGAAGGAAAGCCTATCCTCGCGCATACCCTTGATAAGTTCGAAGCCTGTTCTCTGATCCGTTCCGTTCGCCTGGTGGTCGGCCAGGAGGATATGGATTATTGCTTGAAAGAAATCGTCGAAAAGTACCGATTCCGAAAGGTATCCAAGATCGTCCCGGGTGGAAAGTGGAGGCAGGAGTCTGTGAAAAATGGAATTGATGCCCTTCCAAAGGATGCGGACATCGTGGCGATTCACGACGGGGTCCGGCCTCTCGTCACCCAGGCCATGATTGAGGATTCAATCCACTCTGCTGTACAATATGGAGCCGTCGTATTGGCCGTACCGGTGAAAGAGACGATTAAGATGTCCAATCCGGACGGAACGGTTCTCAAAACGTTGGACAGGGAATTCCTTTGGCAAATTCAGACCCCGCAAACCTTTCAGATCCATGTGATCAGGGAAGCTCACAATCGGGCAACCGCGGATGGGTTTGTTGGGACGGATGATGCCTCTCTGGTCGAACGGCTGGGGGTGAAGGTCCATATCCTTCCGGGATCCCATAGGAACATCAAAATCACCACCCCTGAAGACTTAGCGTTAGCCAGTCTTTTTCTGAAGATGGAACCCCTTCCAAAAGAAGGGTCGCGAGGAGGAGCAAGAGGCAAATGAGAGTGGGTTTTGGATATGATGTCCATCCGTTCGTTTCGGGCCGACCGTTGGTCTTGGGAGGGATAAATATCCCTTACCTATTTGGGTTGAAAGGGCATTCGGATGCGGACGTTCTCATCCATGCGATCTGTGACGCCCTGCTGGGGGCGATTGCAGAGGGAGATATTGGAAGACATTTTCCGGATACCGATCCTCAATACAGAGAGATCAAGAGTACGATTCTCTTAAAGAAGGTTCTGGACAAGGTACAGGGGAAGGGATTCACTCCTTTCAATGTGGATGCCACGATTGTCGCCCAAAAGCCAAAACTTTCTGAGATCATCCCCAGAATGGTGAAGGAGATTGCAGATGTCCTCGGGATCGAGCCGTCAAGAGTCAATGTCAAAGCGACCACAACAGAGGGATTGGGGTTTACCGGGAGAGAAGAGGGGATCGCCGCCTATGCCGTGGCCCTGGTAAATGAAAAATAAGCACCACATCCCGAGCACCTGCCTCCGCCGAAGCGGCTTCGCGCAGGCAGGCCAAATAACAAACAAATTCCAATATCCAAATACGAAATTCTAAACAAAAAAATGGTTTCGGTCATTTGAAATTGGTGCTTGAGATTTATTTGGGATTTGAAGTTTGGAATTTGAGATTTGGTAATAGCTGAAGGATTTCAAATGAATTCAAAAGTTCGGGTTCGCTTTGCTCCTGCTCCGACCGGGCTTCTCCACATCGGAAATGCCAGGACGGCCCTCTTCAATTTTCTCTTTGCAAAACGGCATCAAGGAATCTTTGTTCTCCGCATTGAAGATACGGATGTGGAGAGATCAACCGATGCCTCCATGGATCGGATTATGGAAGATCTCCGATGGCTGGGGATCTCCTGGGAAGAGGGTCCCGATCGAGGCGGGCCATTGGGGCCTTACCGCCAAACTGAACGTCTGTCCACCTATCTCGAATTTGCCGATCGGCTACTTCAAGAAGGAAAGAGTTATAAGTGCTTTTGTTCTGAAGAGAGGCTCGAAAAACTTAGAAAAGAACAACTCTCCAAAGGAAGAATGCCCAGGTACGACGGAAGGTGCCGTTCGCTCCCTGCTGCGGAGATTGCTGCGATGGAAGATTCGGGCCTCCGTCCGGTCACCCGGTTTCACGTGGAAAAAGGGTCGATCTTTTTCGAAGATCTCATCCATGGAAAGATGAATTTCGATTCCGCTGGGATCGGCGATTTTATCATTGTCCGCTCCGATGGAATGGCTGCTTATAATTTTGCGTGCGTCATGGATGACCATTTAATGGACATCACGCATGTCATCCGAGGGGAAGACCATCTCTCCAACACGCCCCGGCAGATTCTCCTTTATCAGGCACTGGGATGGCAACCTCCTATCTTCGCGCATCATCCTCTGATCCTCGGACCGGACCGCTCACCGTTAAGCAAGCGGCACGGCGCCACGGCGGTTTCCCAATATCGAGAAGAAGGGTTTCTGCCGGAGGCCCTCGAAAACTATCTCGTTCTTTTGGGCTGGACGCCCCCTTCTGGCCAAGAAACCCTTTCTCTGGAAAGAATGATAGAGGAATTTTCAATTCAAGATGTTTCAAAAAGTGCACCCGTTTACAACCGCAAAAAATTGGAGTGGCTGAACAGTATCTACCTCCGGGCGAAAGAGGACGAACAGCTTTCCAATCTCCTGATCCCTTACCTTCAAAAGTCCGGTATACGGATCGATCAAACCAATCATCAATGGCTCGATCAAATTTCTGGGATTTTAAAAGACAATCTCATCGTCCTTTCAGAAGTGGATCAATATGCGGGTATCTTCTTCGATGAGAAATTCTCTTTTGAGGCAGGGGCCAAAACCATACTCCAGGACCCCATCAATCGGGAGACCCTGAGTTCCATCCTCCGTTTCTTGGAGGAGTCGTCCGACATCCGAGCGGAGGGGCAGGACTCTCTGCTGTCTCAATTGGAAAGAAAGACAGGCCGCAAAGGGAAAAGCCTTTATGCCCCGCTTCGGGCAGCGGTCACCGGAAAAACAAAGGGGCCCGAGCTGGCCAAAACACTCCCTCTCCTCGGAAAAGAAAGGATCATCCAACGCCTAAAAATGGCGTTGGAAGTAACTTAAATTTCAAATGTCAAAATCCAAATATCAAATCAATGTCAAATGCTTATTTCTCAAATTTGTTTCCCAAGATATTTGGAATTTGGGCTTCATTTGAAATTTGAACTTTGACATTTGACATCTTATATTTTCGATCTATGAGCCTCCGCATCCATAATACTCTGACCGGGAAAAAAGAAGAATTCATTCCTCTTCATGAAAAAAGAGCGGGGATGTATGTCTGCGGCGTAACGGTCTACGACCTCTGCCACATCGGTCATGCCCGGTCTGCAATCGTCTTTGATACGATCTATCGCTACTTTCGATATCGCGGCTATGACGTGACCTTCGTTCGAAACTTTACCGATATTGATGATAAAATTATCAAGAAGGCGAATGAGGAGGGTGTGGATTGGAAAGCGATTGCGGAGAAATATATCGGTGAATTTAATGTGGACATGGGAAGGCTGGGTCTGGAAAAACCCTCCGTTGAGCCAAAGGCCACAGAGCACATCCCGGACATGATCCGGCTCATCTCCACCCTTGTTGAAAAAGGATTTGCCTACCAGAGCGGAGGGGACGTCTTTTTCTCCGTACAGAAATTTAGGGATTATGGGAAACTCTCCAGGAGGAATCTGGAAGATATGCAGGCGGGTGCCCGGGTGGATGTGGATGAGAAAAAGGAAAACCCCCTTGACTTTGCCCTCTGGAAAGGCAGCAAGCCGGGGGAACCTTTCTGGGAAAGCCCCTGGGGAAAAGGAAGACCGGGCTGGCATATCGAATGCTCTGTGATGAGCCAGAAATATTTGGGAGAAACCTTGGATATCCACGGGGGCGGAAGAGATCTCACTTTCCCCCACCATGAAAATGAAATTGCTCAATCCGAGGGGGCGACCGGAAAACCCTTTGTCCGGTATTGGATTCATAATGGGTTTGTCAACATCAATCAGGAGAAGATGTCCAAGTCCCTTGGAAACATTCTAACCATCAAAGAAATCCTTAAGGATTGGCATCCCGAGGTTCTTCGCCTCTTCTTTCTTTCCCACCACTACCGAAGCCCTGTGGATTATTCAGAGGATAGTTTCAACGATGCAAAAATCGGACTCGACAAATTTTACACTACCCTAGACTCCGTTCAGGAGGAACTCAAGAAGCCGCTCCAGGGACAAAAGAAGACGGAACCTCCAATAATCGACAATTGCCGCAAAGCGGTTGAGTCATTCCAAGCCCAATTCGAAGAGGCCATGGATGACGATTTCAATACGGCTCAGGCTTTAGGATATTTCTATGATCTTCAAACCCATTTCAATAGTCTCCTGACGCTTTCGAAGGGCCGACCGACGGAGGAGATCGCCCATCTGCTAAAGCAAGGTCTCGACCATTTCTTGACAACAGGCTGGGTTTTCGGTTTATTCAGAGAGGCTCCTGAGCAGTATTTGGCTCAACAAAAAGAAGAAGGGTTAAAAAAGTTGAATCTTACCGAGGAGGAAATTCTTCGATCCATTGGGGAGAGGAATCTGGCCAGAAAAGAGAAGAATTTTAAAAAAGCAGATGAGATCCGAGGGAGCCTTCTTTCAAAAGGAATTGTCTTAGAGGATACCCCTTCCGGCACCACCTGGAAAATAAAATAACACCATCCAAACATGGAATATTGGAATGGTGGAACACTGGAATAATGGTTTTCTCACCCTCCCCCATCATTCCAGTAAGAGATTTCCCGTCACTTTTTCTCAGTTCTTAGGAAGGCAGCGAACAGTACGCCAGCAAGACTCAGAACCGCAGAGAGTAGAAAAGCCATCTGATAACTATTGGTCACATCGAACAGATAGCCCGTCAGCAGTGGACCCACGGCACCTCCACAGCTCACGCTGATCCCAAAAACTCCAAAAATCAAACCGTGTGATCTTAATCCAAACAACTCTGCCAAGAGTGGGGAATGGGATACAGCGATCGTGCCAAAAGCAAACCCAAAGATACCCGTGATCAAGAAGAGCATCCAGACCATCTTGGCTGGTGCCAAGCAGATCAAGGCGGCTGACATAAGAATAAAGCCAAGAATCAAGGTGCGCCTATTTCCAATGATATCACCCGCTCTTCCTAGCAAAAGTTTTCCGAGAACACTGAAACCTCCAATCGTCGCCAAAATATTGGCAGCACGAACGGCTGGCATCCCTGACTCAATGGCATGAGGTGTAATATGGACCATGATAGCAAAAACGCAATATCCATAACAGAAACCCGTCGTGAAAAACACCCAGAATTTCGGAGTACGGACCGCTTCTTTTAGCGAAAACCCTGCGACTCTTAAATTCAAGCCCACTTCCCCTGTTTCATTTTCACCATAGGGAACTTGGCCAACCTGTTTCGGATCTCTCTTGATGAGCTGGGCAGATAGAACAACCACTAACAAAGTGATGCCGCCCAGGATCGCATAGGACATACGCCAACCATAGATTGGAATAAGGCGACTGGCCACCGGGGGGCCGATCAGGGCGCCTATTCCGCTACCCGCCGCAACAATGCCCGTCATCAAACCTCTTCTCTTGAAAAACCATTTTACCGCGGTTGACGTCAGCGGTATAAAGGAACCGCTCATTCCAGCGCCTACGAATATTCCATAGAATAGATAAAGATGAAAAACATCACTGATCTGTGACATCAGGATAAAACCTGAACCTAAGAGTAAACCACAGACTGTCATCACCATCCGGGGGCCGTACTTATCTGTAAGCCCCCCCATCGCAATGGCCAGTAAGCCATTCATCAGTGAGGCAAGGGAGAAGGCTCCTGATGTCATTGCTTTCGTCCACCCGAACTCATTGAGCACCGGTTTAAAAAAGACTCCGAAGGCATAATACCCACCCCACATGGTCGACATGATCAATAACGATGCCCCCACTACGAAATATCCGTAAAAAAACCTTGATCCACCCTCAGGAGGCGTGTTAATTTTTTGGCGAGTCATTCGAAACCTCTTCATACTCGTCTGGCCGGAACGTGCCCCGTCCCGCCAAAGCGGCATAGGCGGGGTCCGTACCTACCGGCAGG